>Ga0172373_10001050_pt1 | contig 44926 bp, 42 predicted proteins | sample Lak10m_2_FD_114546 | JGI IMG/M metagenome (GOLD analysis project Ga0172373, IMG submission 114546) | Freshwater microbial communities from Kabuno Bay, South-Kivu, Congo - kab_092012_10m | ecosystem: Environmental > Aquatic > Freshwater > Lake | place: Democratic Republic of the Congo... | reverse complement strand
TAAGAGCCTTTTTTCTACCGCCAATAAGTTTGAAGATTCCTTCTGGTCGGGAGGGTCTTTAGAAGTTCTTTTCGAGCGCATTGGGAACCGCCCCCGTGATCCCATGAGTGCGATCTTTGCAGCCGCGATGAAAGAATGGAAGCGGGCAGGATCAGCACCGCGATCTTCCGTCACCCTCCAAGAACGTATCGACAAAGCCATGCAAGTCACCCTTAACCGGGAGATGGATAAGCTGGAGCGTCATATGGGATTTTTAGCTTCTGTGGGATCGACCGCAACCTTTATTGGTCTTTTTGGAACGGTGTGGGGAATTATGAATAGCTTCCAATCTATCGCGGCCTCTCAAAATACAAGCCTTGCGGTTGTGGCGCCGGGTATTGCGGAAGCACTTTTTGCAACCGCCATTGGCCTTGTGGCGGCTATCCCTGCCGTTATGGCCTATCAAAAGATATCTCTTGAATTGAATCGATATGCGACGCGCTTAGATTCTTTCTCTAATGAGTTTGGTGCCATTATTTCGCGTCAATTAGAAGAAGGACACTAAAATGGCCGTTTCTCTTGGATCATCGGGACGACGCGGGCCACAAAGGCGAAAGGCCCCGATCACAGCGGAAATTAACGTCACGCCACTTGTGGACGTGATGCTCGTTCTTCTTGTTATTTTTATGGTGACCGCGCCCTTGTTAACTGTTGGCGTTCCGGTAGATCTTCCAAAAACAAAAGCTTCTACCATGAATGAAAAGGATGATCCTCTCACAGTGACGGTAGATGCCAAGGGAATTCTCTATCTTCAAGAAACACCTTTGGAGTTGGAGGTTCTTGTCCCTCGTCTTGTGGCAATCACTGGCTCTAATCCTGATGCGCGCATTTATGTTCGAGGAGATAAAGGAATTGCTTACGGACGGGTGATGGAAGTGATGGGAGCGATTAGCTCTGCTGGCTTTACAAAGGTCGCGCTGTTGTCCGAACTTCCCACAACTCCTCTTCCAGCCAAGGGGCGAAAGTAAAGAAATCCATGCGTGATGGTGCCATTCTTTCAGGTCTTTTACATGGTATTGTTATCCTTTTGTTACTAATAGGATTGCCTGATATCTTTCGCCGTGAATTAGAACCACCACCAATTATTCCCATTGAAATTGTTAATATTGCAGACATTACGCAAGCTCCAGCCCCTAAGGTGAAGCCAAAAGAGGACAGCCCTGTTAAAGAAGTAAAGGAAGAAAAACCTGTTCCGCCCAAGCCGACCCCTGTTGTTGAAGAAGTCGTAGAGATTGAACCAGCGCCCGAGCCCGAAAAGGTGGAGCCTGTGGTTGACCCAACGCCAGAGCCTACACTTACTATGGATGATCTTTTAGCTCCCATTGAGAAAGAAAAACCAAAAGAGGAAAAGAAGGAAAAGCCTAAGGAACAAAAGAAAGAAAAGAAAAAAGATAAGCCAAAGAAGAAGAAAAAGAAGAAAGACTTCATGGCTCTTTTGAATAATATTGAGAAAACGGAAGCTTCCTCCGAAGGAAAAGCTCAAGCAGAACAAGATATTGACTCTACGGCGGATCATGCGGCTAATAATATTAGCGATGTTCTTTCGATTACCGAGCTTGATTTGATTCGTCGTCAGCTTGCCGCTTGCTGGAACGTTCCTGCAGGGGCACGCGATGCGAAGGATCTGTATGTGGATATTCGCGTTGACATGAATCCGGATGGCACGGTGAGAACCGCAGCAGTGGTTGGATCGAGCGGCGCCGGCGGTCCTTTTGCTAAAGCCGCAGCAGACAGTGCTTTAAGAGCTGTTAAAAACCCACAATGCAACCCGCTGAAACTTCCCCTTGATCGCTATGACCAATGGAAAACCATCGAAATTCGCTTTGATCCGCAGCATATTTTGTAGCAATATACGAAAGATCTTCATTTGCAGACCAAGGTATATTTTTTCATCTTGAATTATTTTCTCACTTGCTCAATCCTTTATAAGGATAATTTTTTCAAGGTCATTATTCAGATGAGACATGTAAACGGATTTTTTCTTTCGTTCATGCTGCTGCTTGTGTCTTTTGTAGGCATTGCTGCTAACGCGATGGATACTTCACAAGATAAGACCGAAGAAGAAAAACCAATCACAACTATGATGACACGGCGTGATGTACGCCAAATTCCCTTACAAGAGAGAGGAGCACTTACACAAACTTTTACGTTTAGAGGTGTGCAACTCAGAGGAATAAAGAAAGAAGATATTCAGCGTGTCGCTGAATTCTTACAAGACCATTCTTTAACTCCCCAGAGATTAGTGCGTGGGGTTAACGCTTTTGCTAAACGATATGGTTTATCCCAGCGAATTGTGAATGAAGTTATTATAGATCCTCTCTTGGATCATGTTATATATCCAAGGCTTTCTTTTCCTCTATCTGTTCAAACCCACCGTCGAGCGATACATTCCGTTCAACCTGCAGAGAGTTTTCCAGTAATAGAAGCGCCTCAGCCACGACAATTAACAATAGGGTGTTCTTTATTTCCCTTTTTTCCCTTCGAAATTACAGTGCCAGAACCGCGTTTTTCACGACGGTTGACAAATATGGGTGAGGAGGAAAGAAAAGAAACTCCTAGTCCTACGGTAAGGGTGCAACAAAGGGCTTTTGATTGGACCTATACTATAAGTGAATATATAGAAAATCATCCTTATGTTACCATGCTGTGGCTTGTGGTCCTAAGCTTTCTTTTTAATGTTTCGCGGCATTAATTGTTTTCATCGTTTAGAGTTTTCTCAGATTGCCTATGGACAGTGAGAAATAATTTTTGTACCTGAAAAGATTATTTTCATGTAAAAAGGTTGTCATGACTCAAACTTCCTCCTCCACCAAGCGCGGTATCTTTTTTATCATCCTGGCCATGCTGATATTTTCTGTCCTGAATGCGATCATCAAGGGCACAACCTCTCAGTATAGTCCTGTGCAGCTCATTTTTTTTCGCTGTTTTTTTGCAACTTTCCCTGCGGGTATTTTTCTTGTCCTTCGAGGGGGGTGGATGAGGCCCTCCACAAAGGACTGGCAAACTCATATTAAACGAGCGTTTTTGCTCGCCATTGGATTTTATTTTTTATTCACAGGAATTGGGAAATTATCGTTGTCCAACTCTATGGCCTTGTATTTCTCCTCAACCTTCTTTCTGGTGCTTTTATCTTATCCCATTTTGCGTGAAAAGGTGGGCTTCTTACAATGGATCGCTGTTGTAGTAGGCATCGTTGGCGTTCTCATCATCGCCAAGCCCAGCGGAGATGTCTTCCATTGGGGAACGATTTTTGTGGTGATGGGGGCTTTGATGGAGGCCGCTTTCAACCTTTATGGACGCCTTTTGTCGTCAACCTCTAACAGCTATATGCTGACCTTTTTAGGCTCGCTCTTCCCTGCCGTCGTCATTCTTCCCTTCCTTCCGTTTGTCTGGGTAACGCCCGATATGGGCGGATGGATCGCCCTTATTTGCTTAGGGTTGGGGGGTGGCTTAGGGCAACTATGCGTGACTTTTGCTTACTACAACGCCCCGGCAGGTGTGTTAGCTCCCATGATTTATTCAGCGATGCTGTGGAGTGTTTTGCTTGATATTATCCTCTATGAAAATTGGCCAACAGCGTCGCTTCTCTTAGGTTGTGGCATCATCATTGCCTCGGGTCTCATCATTCTTTTCTCTGAAGCACGACAGAAGAAGAACAATTAAGGTTGACCTCTTTTTAAGATACTTATATTGTCAGCCAGAGTTTCGGGCGCTTAGCTCAGTTGGTAGAGCATCTGACTTTTAATCAGAGGGTCACAGGTTCGAATCCTGTAGCGCCCACCAGGAAAACTAAGCTTTTTTTGAGAAACCAAAACTCAAAAAGATAAAATTGGTTTCTACTTGTTACCCTGGGTGGAATAAAAGAGTTTCCTCTCTAGAACTCTTAAGCGGCTTTTACTGTAGGTTCACTTGCCAATCGCCGTACATAAATTTTTTATGGTTAGGATCCTCATCCACAATCACAGCTCCTCCAGGAATATTGCAAGCTTCAGAAGGAACATAAGGAGTAGTCTTTTGTGTGGAAATCACACAACTATTGCCATTAGCAGAAACGGTTAAAGTAAAGGTTCCTAAACTTCCGTAGGGAACATTGCACATAATGTGGCCATATGGCTTAATTTGAGTCTTGTTAGAGTTAGTGTAATTCCAGCAAAAATTGCTTCCAACAAAATTGGAAATTTCATAAGATCCAGTTCCTGAAGCAATTCCAAAAGACATATAATTTCCGAGTTCTACATGTGATTTCGCGCTCTTCACCTCTTGTGGTTTTGCAAAAGCTAGAGATGTATTTCCTAGAAGGAGTAGTAAGAAGAGTTTTCTTGTCATCTTGAGTTTGTCCTATTTCGATTTAATCAATGATATCATCAAATAGTAAACAAATCTTAAAAAGAGAGGCGCTGTGTGAGAAGGATTTCTTCTAATTACGTGTGTACATATGCGATGGGCGTTTTCTCGCAATATTCTTTAACTAAATATTAATACTGCAATGATATTTTTAAGACAATTACGCCGTTTACTATCAATCATTCTAAGAGAAGGGGGAATGAAATGAAAAGAATTAAAGGTGCAATTATGAGTTCGGTGTTAATAATAGGATTAACTGGAGGACCGTCTGCTTTTGCCCAAAATGAGTTTGAAGTCGACTTTTATACAACCAGCGTCTATCAAATTGTCTCTACCTCAGGCGGTACTTGTAGCGGCGACATTATACAAGAAAAAACATGTAAATTCCCTCTTTCTCAGATTAACCAGGTAAGAATGCAATTAAGCGTAAATGTGAGTGGCACGTCTTATAATTGCTTCTTTACAGGAGGTACCACGCCGCAAGGGAAACCGTATTTTACGGGAAATTGCCCATCACAGGTAGGAACGGTTCATGTAGCCAATACACCAATGGCCGATTCAACCCAACCTTTTGTTGTGAACTTACCCTAATCTTTAAGAGACATTCAAAGAGGTAATCTGCCAGGAGGAGGAAATGACCTAATCAGTCATGGATCCTCCCTGGTTCACTCTGATGTGTATGTCTTTCATTTTTTCTTAACTCATTTCTTTAGAGCAGCGCTTTAATCACTCTCTTTTGATGATAGCTTCTAACGGGTGTTTTTTTAGTATTTCTTACGATGGTCATTCCATCGAAGCTCTTATATCGTATTTGCATAAGAAATATTTTTAGGTGGTTAAAGATGAATGGCATTAAGAATTTTTTTTTCTTACTTTTTTTATCGTTATTAATACCATTAAACATTTTATATGCAATGGAAGCTGATCAAGAAAATCAAGCTCCTACACCTATTATAAAACGCCAAAACAGTACCTATAGTATTTCGCTTTTTGAAGATTGTGGGGCACAGACTCAGCCTAGGATAGATCTGACAGCTGCTCCCCTTGATGTTCAAAAACGTATATTAGGGCTTGCTTTTGTATCTAGTGCCTTAGAATTAGAACATGCCAAAGATTTAAAGCTTGTTTGTAAGAAGTGGTATGCTTGGCTCACAAGCAAGGCCGGATATTTTTATGATTTAGAAAAAAGCACGAGTGTTGAAATCTCTTACGCTGATTTATGTGATACAACAGGAACAGTAGTTAACTCTCTACAAAACAACCGTGATATTGCATCTATAAAGCTTTATGTGTGTCATCCACAAGACGATACAGTACGTGAAACCTGCTTAAGAAATATTATTTGGCCCGGCCTAAAAAACAAACCCTTTCTTAGATCTATTAAAATTATTGGTGAGTTTGAACGTGACAGAGTAGCAAGAAACTTATCAGATTTTACCTCCATAAATTTTAAAGTTTCATCTTTGGCTACAGAAGATCTTGTACATATTCCCTCCTCGACGCACTGTGCAAGTTTGCATCAAGTAGAAATATGGTCTCGAGATAAGGATAGGCGATCTCTTGTAATGTTAGTTTATGGTCTTCTTACAGACGATCATTTCAAACATATATTACCTCTTAATAGATCCGATTCGGTTCTTATTTCTCAAGAAGGGGCATGAAGTATACAGGGCATTATAAGTTGGGCGCTGAAAGATATTCATCCCGACAGTTATAAAGGAGTGGACGGACGAGGGGGGTCTTGCAGGCTGTTATACGTTAAGGTTTAGATGTGTTCAATTTTTTTAAGGAATAAAGCTTTTCCAGAGCCTCTTTTGGTGACAGTTCGTCAGGGTTAAGAGCTTCAATGGCCTTTTCAAGAGGACTCACTACTTTGTAAGCTTCCATAAAAAGAGGAAGAGGCTGAGAAGCAAGTTTTGGTTTTGGCTTTGTGTCCTCAAGAGTTTTAAGAACATCTTCGGCTCTCTGTACTACAGACGGTGGGAGTCCTGCTAGTTTTCCCACATGAATTCCGTAAGACTTATCAGCCGTCCCTTTTGTAATCTCATGAAGGAAAATAATCTGATCCTCCCATTCACGAATTTTGACCGTGTAGCAACTGACCTCTGGCAGGGATTTTTCAAGGGACGTCAACTCACGATAGTGGGTCGCAAAAAGGGAACGGGCTTGATTCACATGGACCAAATGCTCCACACATGCCCATGCTAAGGATAATCCATCAAAGGTGGCTGTTCCGCGGCCAATCTCGTCTAAAATAACAAAACTTCGAGGTGTCGCTTGATTGAGGATAGTCGCTGTTTCTGTCATCTCAACCATAAAGGTTGAACGCCCCCTTGCCAAATCATCGGAGGCACCCACACGACTGAAAATGCGATCCATCAATCCTATGTGAGCTTTTTTTGCAGGCACGTACATGCCCATGTGAGCCATGAGCGCAATAAGCGCATTCTGCCTTAGAAAGGTGCTTTTTCCAGCCATGTTGGGTCCGGTGAGAAGCCATAGTCCCTTTAGATGGCAGGTGTTCGGAATAAAAGACGTTCCTTGAGGAAGAAGGGCTTCCACAACGGGATGGCGCCCTCCTTCAACTTCAAAAGCAAGCGTCTCATCCAAAAGAGGTTTGGTGTAGTTTTTCTCACGGGCTAAATGTGCATGACTTGCAGATACATCAAGGGTGGCTAAAGCATGAGCTGTCTCGCGAATCGTGTCTGCTCTTTCTACTACTTCCTCGACCAAATCTTGAAAGAGATGTATTTCCATCGCCAAAGCTTGGTCGAGGGCACCCATGATTTTCTTTTCAAGTTCAGCTAATTCATGAGTTGTAAACCGCATGGCATTCGCCATGGTTTGGCGGTGGATAAAAGCGGGGCCGATCTTGTCCTTGTGCTGGCTTGTGACTTCAATGTGATAGCCTACGATATTATTGTGTTTAATTTTAAGAGAAGAAACTCCCGTTTCTTGAGCATATTTTTGCTGAAGGGCTTCCAGAGCTCCTTTGCTATCTTCTTTGAGAGCCAGCAACTCATCCAAAGGAGGATGGTAGCCAGGGCGGATAAATCCTCCCTCGCGAACTAAATGAGGAAGCTCGTCCTTAAGGGCACGCGTCAAGCGATCAGTCATTTCCTCGTAATAACCAAGATGCTTGAGCGTTATCTTTAACGACTCGGGAAGGGAATGGCCTTCAAAGATTTTTTGAATGTCAGGGAGAAGAGTAAGCCCTCGATTCAGCGCTGCTAAATCTCGAGGTCCTCCTCGTCCCCAGATGAGGCGAGACAGGGGGCGTTCAAGATCAGGACAACAGGCTAGGACCGCGCGCAAAGCCTGCGCCAATGGTTGATTTTCATAAAAAAAGTCGACGCATTCAAGGCGCTTTTGAAGAGCCGCTAAGTTTGTTAAAGGCGCGCTCAAATGATGAGAGAGAAGGCGCGCTCCCATCGCTGTTGTGGTGTGGTCAATTACCTCCAACAGGCTTCCTCTTTTTTCTCCTGAAAGGGACATATGGAGCTCTAAATTACGCCGCGTTGCCGCATCAAGCTCCAGACGCCCCCCTTCTTTAAGACGTTTGGGAGGCTTTAAAGAGGGAATCTCTCTCTTTTGAGTGAGCCGCACATAGTCCACAAGCGCCCCACAGGCCGCAATTTCTTCAGGTTTAAAATCTCCAAAAGCCTCCAAGGTTTCAACGCCATAAAGTTCTTTAAGGCGCTCAAGGCCGTTTCGCTCATCAAAGCGACTGCTGGGCAAAGGGGTAAGGCGTTTTTTGAGCTCCTGAAAAAGCTCGTACAATTCTGGAGTTTTAAGGAAAGGATCAGGAAGTAATAGCTCTCCCGGTTTTAAGCGAGCCAGAACCGTTTCAAGATGGGAGAGTGAAGAGGATTCGACAAAAAAATCTCCCGTGGAGATATCAATTGAGGCAAGGCCAATAGCGTTGGATTTACTCGGCACAAGGGATGTGAGGAAGTTATTTTGTGTGGCTTCCAACAGGCTTTCTTCCGTAAGAGTTCCCGGTGTAATCACACGAATCACATCCCGGGTTAGAGGTCCCTTTGTTTTCCGATTGGCAGCATCTTCTGTTTGCTCACAAATAGCAACGCGATAGCCTTGGCGGATGAGGCGGGCGAGATAATGGTCGCTGGCGTGTGCGGGAACACCGCACATGGGAATATCCTCTCCTCCATTGGCTTTCCCGCGACGGGTTAGCGCGATATCAAGGGCTTTAGAAGCCAAAACCGCATCCTCGAAGAAAAGTTCGTAAAAATCCCCTAAGCGATAAAACAGCAGGCATGAGGGATATTGGGTCTTAATCTCTAAGTACTGCGCCATCATGGGCGTTTGCGCAGGCGTTGAAGGAGCAGGTTGCATAAAATGACATCAGGTTTAAGGTTTTATAAACCGTATAAGAGTCAAGGATATTTGTCACTGAGAAAACGAAACTAGCTGCAAAACGCTACAGCTAGTTTTTTAATGGGCCTACCAACAGAAACTTCTGCTACTTATTCTGAACACGTAACAGGACATTGTGTGGGGTCTGTATTCTGGCAATTGGTTGTAGGAGTACAGTTTTTAGAAGGAAGATCGGCAGCCCCATTAACTGCGTAGGGTGAAGTTCCATCACTATACCAGCAATTAAGAACAGGCGTACCCTTACGTCCCTGAGTCGCAAATCTAGCTTGAGAAAAGGCACGTACTGTGGGGAGATCAGCTTGAGTCCACTGTCCAATGGTAAGGGCAGGATTGGTTCCTCCTACAACGTTTCCGGTGTAAGTCCAGACGCCTGATTTATTGGGAACTGGCGCTGCCGTTAATGAAGCGGGACAAGTATAGGTCACGTCTGTTGCTTAAGCGCTCTCAAAGGCAGTTAGAAGGGCACACCCCGTTATCAAAAATAAGTGACTCTTTTTCATTTTATATCTCCCGTTGAAAATTCTTTGTAATGTAGAGACAGGCTATCAGAAATATTTTAATATTTCATTAAGGTCGTTGCCAAGCTCATGGCTGAAGCCCTTTTAAATTTTACAGACATGACAACCTCTCTTGACCATACCCCTGGGAAACAGGTAAACTTCAGATGGTGGCCGGATGACAGAGTGGTGATGTAGAGGACTGCAAATCCTTGTATACCGGTTCGATTCCGGTTCCGGCCTCCAAAAAAAAGGACTAGGCGTATCAAAAAGTTTTTGGTATAACCCCTACATTCCCCGGTAGCTCAGTCGGTAGAGCAAGTGGCTGTTAACCACTGGGTCGGCGGTTCGAGTCCGTCCCGGGGAGCCATCTCAAGCGAGAACTTTAACTCCAAGAATTCTGCTACAGTGTTGGGTCACATAAAAACACTGTTTTTATAGCTATGCTATAAGAAGGAGTTGTTTCTCAAAAAGATAAATCCGTTTTTCGCGGCAATATTGCAAATGGTCAAATAGAGGAGTTGTTTGTTGATGAGTGTGTTGAATCAAGTGATACCGAGTTTCGTCTTTTTTGTTTTCGTTTCGCTCTCTTCTATAGTCGCAAGTGCCCCACAAAATAACAGTGTTGAGTGGGAAGAAGAAGTTCTTCTCCCGCTTCCCCATAAGTCCCCCGCGGCTGTTCATCCAAGTCCTCCTGAAACTAACTATTCAAGAGGCTGTAGCGCTCTTCAGAAAGGTGACTTCGAAAGCGCTGAGAAATCATTTGCACAATCAAAAGCTCCCGAAGGAAAATCTATGCGTGCCCTTATGTATTTAAGAAAACAAGTAGGAGACCATTTAGAATCGAAAGTGCGCTATCAGTTAGTTGAAGAATGGTTAATAGAAGCGAATACACCCGTGGCAAAAGCAAACCGTGCTCGGATGTATATGCAAAAACTATTAGGGAGAAAGTTGCCGAGAATGGAAAGATATAAATTTGCAGCGCGCCTTTTACAAGACGCTGGAACAAAAGGGGCTCAGCGAGATCTCCAGACTCTAATTGAAAGAAAACTGTATACTCCAGAAGGATGTGGCCCTTGTGGCTGCATAGTTATGTAAGTGAAACAGAAAGCAAGGGGTTTAAGTTTCTTGCGAATTCTCATGAGCGGGCCCTGCTACAAATGATAATTAGCATGGTTTACGCTTAGCTTTCTTGTATACTTAACCTATGGTAGAAAAATCACCCCTTTCAGAGCAACATATTATTGATTGCCTAAAGATTGATTATGGCATCGACGTTTCTAAGCTTACAGTCCTTCCCCTAGGCGCGGATATGGAGGCGTCAGTCTATAAGGCTGAGGCTCATGATCAATCCTCTTATTTCGTCAAGCTAAAACGCGGACACATTCACGATATCAGCGCTATAATCATTGAATTATTACGGAATGCTGGAATTCAACACATTGTCCCCATTGTTCAAACACTCCGTGGTCAAACAGCTCAGCGTATTGGGGATTTTACCCTCATGGTCTATCCCTTTATCGAGGGTCAAGATGGGTTTAGACGTGATTTGACGGAGGATCAGTGGGTTACGTTCGGCAAAGTGATGAGGCAAATTCATGAAGTGGATGTGCCGCTCTCACTCCAGGCTAAGATTCGACGGGAATCTTATTCACCTAAATGGCGACAAGCTGTACGGGCGCTTTATCCGCTCATTGAATCTGAGCCGAGCGGTGACGTAGTTGCCGTTAACTTGCTAACTTTTATAAAGAAGCACATGTCTGTGATTCATCGGTTGGTTGATCGAGCCGAACAATTGGCCCAAAAGGCCCAAGAGGAATCATCCCCCTTCGTGCTGTGTCATTCTGATATTCATGGGGGTAATGTCTTCATAAGCGAGAAAGGCACCTTTTATATAGTGGATTGGGATGACCCTATTATGGCACCTCAAGAGCATGACCTCATGTTTGTTGGCGGAGGCGTGGCTAATGTTTGGAATAAGCCCTATGAGGAAGAGTTGTTTTATAAAGGTTACGGAAAGACAGACGTTAATCGGACACTCTTAGCCTATTACCGGCATGAACGAATCGTAGAAGATATAGCGGAGTATGGACAGCAGCTGCTCTTAACACCAGAAGGAAGTGAAGATCGGCTTGAATGGTATCAACAGTTTCTAGCCCAGTTTGAACCTCAAGGTGTTGTAGATATAGCCTTTAAGACAGATGGAGTCCTTACTCAACACTGGGGTTAAATTAAGAATTGTAATAATTTTAAAGACCGTTCAAATGGACTTTTTTTTCTTACGTTTTTTATATTTATTTCTAGCAGAGTTTTTAGAAGTATGAAATACTACGCAAAAATGAAGAGGGGGAGAGGAATAAAGGAGGAAATTCCTATGAAGGTAGAAAACAGATCTATATTCATTTCATTGCTTAGTAATTTATTTCATTATTATGCTTTTTCGGTCTATGCTTTTTCGGCTGTTATTTTAGCACCGATTTTTTTTCCTACAGAAGATGGTGAATTAACAAAAATATTGGGACTTGTTACCTTTAGCATTACTTTTCTTTTGAAGCCCTTAGGAAGTATCGTTTTTGGCCATATCGGAGATAAATATGGACGAAAGATGGCCCTCACTCAATCACTTGTCGTGATAACGATAGCGACAACGTGTATTGGGCTCATTCCTTCCTATGCGCAAATTGGATGGTTAAGTAGTTGCTTCCTTTTGCTGTGCTTGCTTGTGCAGGGGCTGTGCATAGGTGGTCAATATACAGGTGCGATCGTTTATATTCAAGAACATACAAAGAAAGAGAATGCTGCATTCGCGTGTGGAGTGGTGGGCGCGTTAGGCGTTTTTGGCACTCTTTTGGGAACAGCAACGTCTTATTTGTTTGATTATTTTGGAGCACTTGCCGGGTGGGAGTGGCGAATCCCCTTTTTATTAACATCTATTATGGGGTTCTCTTTGTATTTGCTGATGAGAACAATGCATGAAACTCCTAGTTTTATTGAAACTACAAGTCACACGCAGAAGAAAGATCTTCCTTTGATGAGTATCATTAGAAATTATAAAAAGATTCTTTTTTCAGCTGTTTGTATCTCAAGCATTTCAATTTCCATGTTTTACCTTGCGACAGTATATGTCCCGAATTTTTATATTGACCCTAATGGGACAGATAATGTTTTGAGTTCTTTAGGAGTAGTGTGTCTTGCTCAGCTTTTGTGTGTCGTCTTGATGCCTCTTTTAGGAATCATGAGCGATAGGCTTGGAAGAGAAAAGCAATTAAAATTAACAAGCACTCTATTAATAATTACACCTCTTTTTATGTTTTATTTTATGACGGTTTCTAATGCATTTTTCGTTGTTGTCATTGGTGTTATTTTATTTAGTTGTTATGCAAGCTTGTATGCGGGGCCTGGTCCTGCGTATTTGTCTGAGAAATTCCCAGTTGTAGGTCGTTATTCAGGCATGGGGCTAGGGATTACAATTGGTGAAGGAATCTTTGGGGGATTAACTCCTATTGTTTGTGTTGGATTCCAACAATTTTTTAACTCTAAAATTGCACCGGCTTATTTCATTATATTCTTGGGTGCCCTTAGTCTGATGGGTATTATCTTAGCAAGAAAGGGAAGTTTGTCCGAGGAGGAACAAGAGCGTGGGGAGGATGAAAAAAATCCGCCTTATAGCTATACGAAGGGTAATTATTCGTTAACTTAATAAAATTTAACACAAAATTTACCTTGATCTTCGAAAAAGGGGTGGCTAGACTACAAATGGACAATACAGAAGGAGGTGTACCATGTCACCAAGAGTTCCATAACTAAAAAGGGGGGTGGACTAGCGTCCACCCCCTTACTACTTTCCCTCCCTCGCATTCTGCTCGATACTTTTAGTTTAATCTCCCCGTTATATTTTAAGACTTTGCAGGTTTTCCTTAGTCTTCATCCTGCTGACTTTCTACGTCAATGACTTCTAAGCCTTCTTCTTTTAGGGAATTTTTAAAATACTCTTTGAAAACATTAATGGTGTTAAGTTTGCGGCCTATGGCGCTTTGTTTTATGCAGAAAAAAGTTCTTACTGTGGGTCCTATGATGTGGGGAAAGATCCGAACGAGCTTGCCATCGTATATTCTGTCGACTTCGAGAGGGAGAGAGCAAATCCCTAAGCCATTCTGCGCGGCGTCAAACATTGATTTTGTTAGATTTATTGTTAGAAAAGGCTTTATTTTTGGCAGCCCGTAGTCGTGTCCTTTTAGATGCCAGTTAATATCATTATAATAACTAAATTTGTATTCTCCATATCCTATGACACGGTGTGATGCTAGATCTTCTGGAACGGTGGGCATTCCCATTTGATCAATGTACTCTTGGCTTGCAAAGAGGCCGTGATGGTATTCTATATACCAAGATTTTATAAAATTGTCCGAATCCGCAAAAGGTCTAATGAGAACGTCTGAGGAAAGTTCTTCTTCTCGTGAAATAGAATCAGAGGCAACAATGTGAAGTCTTAAATTAGGAAACTCATTGTAGAGACCTTTTATGCTTTCCATTGACCATTGAAGAGCAGTCGCTACCGTTGTTGACACAATGAGATCACCCCCGATATGTGGATCTTCTGCATGAGAAGTCCTAACGAGACTTTCTTCATAAGCTTTATAGATTTTGCGCGCATAGGGGATAAATTCTTCTCCCGCAGCTGTAAAAGAAAGACCTTGTTTTTTTCTGTTAATGAGTTTTCTTCCAAGTGTCTTTTCTAAGTCAGAGATGTTAGCCCACATGGAGGAGCGGGGAATTCCCAGCAGCTTGTGGACCCCAAAATCACAGTTATTCTCTGCGAGTTTCACAAAAACGTAGACTGATTGTATTCTCATAAATCCCCTAAATATCCATTTTTACGATATATAATTTTGTAAAATTGTCTTGACAAGCCTATTTTAGTATACTAGCATGAGTTATGCATTAGAATTTTTAACTATGGGAGAGATAGGAAAATTCATGAGGAAAGTAGCTCCACAACTATCGTCTCTCAATTCTAATTTCTCAGCTACAGTTGAGAAAGTTCGCAGGGAAAGTATCCCTACATTTCCCTGTAAAGTCTCCCTACAACTGGAGAAAGGAGTGCTAAACATTCCTTTCTCTCTTTTTAAGGGGCGACAATTTTAGAAGATTTTAGCGTGGGTTAGTAAGAAAGGGAGAGTTTTTTTATGCTTAAGACAATTGAACCGACACAACAATGTTATTATAAAGGCCGCATTGATCTTTTAATGGGACTTATGCGTCTTTATCAAGATATTCCCCTTTCCTATGAAGAACAAACTCAGGCTACCTTTATCGTTGGTGAAGATGAAGAGAGTGGTATTTATGGAGGATCTATTCTTCATAAAAAGAGCGTGACAGAACTTCAAAGTCAACTTAAAGGTATTGTTTCGACATTGACTCCTCACATGGAAGAAGTATGGGTAGGAACCCTCTCTTTCTTTATCGAGGACAAGCGCGCTTCCTTTAATACAAGTGGAAGTGATTACCATCAAAAGTTTTATAAAGAACTCTTAGAAAAATTCATGGAATTTGGTCGTCAAGAAGGGATCGGATATTTGTGTTTAACTTTAAATCCCTTTGAGCACCTCAGAACAAAAAATAGAGGGTTTTGGCCTTATATATTAGAGGTAAAACCTCAGGATTCTCTGGACGGTCTCTTCCATGGCATTCTTCCCTTATCACAGAGGAAATACAAAATTCATTCTCCTCTTCGTCCTGCTCTCCTTCCTGCAGCTCCTCAAGCAAGGTTGGCAGCGTAATCAGGCTGCAGTGTTTAGGTAATATGATGTTTAAAGGGGGGGGTATCCTCCCTTACACTCATCAATTTTTTCTCCTCTGTCATCCCCGACTTAGAAATGTACGGCTTTCGAAGAAAATCGTTGGGTTTCTTGATCGGGGATCTTCTTAGTTGAAGAAAGATCCCCGGGTCAAAAAATGCTAAGCTCTACCTTGTAGGTAGATCAAGCATTTTTAGCTCGCGGATGACAAAGGGGGGGGGGAGACACAAAAAGGGTGAGATGGTAAGATTCATCCCCTTCACCGCTAAAGAACTTTCTCCAAAAACTCATAGGCACGTTTTGTTCGGGGTTCCCTAAAAAAGGTATGGCTAGGAGAATCTTCGATAAGTTGTCCCGCATCTAAGAACCAAACACGATCTGCAACCTCGCGTGCAAAACCCATTTCATGAGTGACAACGACCATAGTTATCCCTGTGTGTGCTAAACCTTTCATAACGGTAAGAACTTCCTTGACCATCTCGGGATCAAGAGAAGAGGTCGGCTCATCAAAAAGAATGGCTTCCGGTTCCATGGCTAAGGCGCGCGCAATGGCTGCACGTTGTTTTTGCCCTCCTGAAAGTTGAGGAGGATAGGTTTTTTCCTTTTCTTCAAGACCTACTTTTTGAAGGAGAATTTTCCCCAAATTTAACGCCTCCTGGCGAGGAAATTTTTTAACCTTGATGGGTGCATAGGCCACATTTTCAAGTGTTGTCATATGAGGGAATAAATTAAATTGCTGAAAAACCATTCCTACTTTTGTACGAATTTTTCCAACGTCGACAGACCCTTCCGTAACACACGCGCCATCGATATAGATTTTACCTGTGGTGGGAGGATCTAAAAGATTAATCGTGCGGATCAAAGTTGACTTGCCAGACCCTGAAGGGCCAATAATAGCGATGACTTCTCCTTGAGAAATTTCACCAGAAACGCCTTTCAGCACCTCATGAGATCCAAAGGATTTATGAATATTTTCAAGCCTAATCATGAGGGTTTTAGCCTCTTTTCAACAAGGTGAGCCATATATGTCAATATCATCACAAGTATATAATATAAAGCTCCTGCAACAAGAAGGGGCTCAAAAAAAATGTATTTCTCATTAGCAACGATCGTAGCTCGCCTTAAAATATCGGCGCCTCCGATAACGGAAACTAAGGCGGACTCCTTAAGTAAATCTATGGATTCATTGACAAGAGACGGAAGAATGTTGCGAATGGCTTGAGGTAAAATAATATCTTTCATCATTAAAAAATAAGGAATCCCAAGAGAAAGAGCGGCCTCCGTTTGACCTTTATCAACGGCTTCAATGCCAGCCCTAAAATGCTCAGATAGATAAGCTGCTGAATTAAGAGTGAAAGCTAAAATGCCGGCTTCCCAAGCAGAAATGTTATAACCCACGAGTTGGGGAGTGGCGTAATAAATGAGAGTTAGCTGTAATAAAAGAGGGGTTCCTCTGAAAATAGAGGTATAAAAAATAGCAAACCACTTTAGGAAAGAAAGATGGCTTACCTTGCACAAGGCTAAGAGAGCCCCCCATATAAAACCAAAAAATAAGGAAACACTCGTGTAAGCTAAGGTTACCTGAATCCCTTGAAGGATATAAGGAATAGATGGTAAAATGCGTTCAAAATCTAAAATCATTCGTCGCTGACCCATTTGTCAGCTATTTTCTCAATATCTTCTTTCATCGATTTGAGAGCTTGGTTTGTTGGAACGACCCAAGGAGACCCTTTGGGGAATGCAATCGCAAGCTCTTCTCCAGGAATATCCAAAGAAACAACCTTTAGGCCAGGAGTAGAAGCTGCAATTTTATGAGCCGTTGTTTCTTCTGTAAGAACAGCCTGAATACGACCATTTTTGAGCTCTTGAACAAGTTCTCCTCCCTTGTTGAGTGATACAAGAGAAAGCCCAGGAAGAGTGACTTCCCATTTTTTTGCTAAGACTTCATGGGAACTTCCAAGTTGAACACCCAACGTTTGATTTGACAGGTCTTTTTCAGATGTAATGGGCGATACGTCAGGGATCAGAAGAGAAATCTTATGTTCATAGTAAGGATCTGAAAAGTCTACACTCTTTCTGCGCTCCTCTGTGGCGACGATTGTAGAAATCCCCATATCAGCACGTCCTGCTTGAAGGGAAGGAATAATAGCTGCAAAGTCAGCCTCTATAATTTTAATAGGACGGCCGAGGTGTTGGCTTAGTTTTTTGATGACGTCTACATCAAAACCAATGACTTGATCTCCTCCTTGAGCTGTTTCTTTGAATTCAAAAGGAGGATTATCGGGGGAGATGATCACAATTAAAGGCTTTTGGTCTTCTTTTTGAGATGATTTTTCGCATCCTTCCAGAGGAATAAGAGCTAACAAAAGACAAACAATTCTCGTGAACATGATAATCCTTCAGATAAATTTTTTCTTACACGAGAATATCTTTTCTTATAAGTAAAAGAAAGAGGCTGTGAACAAACAGTTGCAATTTTCTGGAATTATTTTTATTGTACAGCTCTCCCTTTGGGGCGTAGCCAAGCGGTAAGGCAGCGGTTTTTGGTACCGCCATGCGTAGGTTCGAATCCTACCGCCCCAGCCACTTTTTTTGTTGAAAGAAGAGGCCAATTATAAAAGTTGCAAGACTCAATCCTCCCATTGCTACTCCGAGAGCGAAAGGAGAAACTGGGAGACGACTTGCTAGAAGACTTCCAAACACTCCTGCTCCAATCTGCACAGCCCCCACCATGGCAGAGGATGTTCCAGCCATCTGAGGAAAAAAGTTCATAGCGGCAGCTGACATATTTACAACGGAGAGCGCTTGCATACAAAAAAAACAAAATACATAGATGATCAGAAGCATAGACGTTATAGGAAAAATGAAGGCACTTCCGACTAAAATAAAACTTAGGAAAACACACAGAAAACTTCCGATCAAAATTCCTTGGTTGAGGGTTATACGATGAGCCATATGACGCCCGAAGGCGAAACCAGCCATATTTCCAAAAGCGGTTGATATTCCCACATATCCATAAGCTTGAGTTGACCAACCAAAGAAAGAAATAAAAATATAAGGGGACATAGAAACATAGCAAAACAATGCCCCTAGTTGTAACCCAATGCCAAGGCAAAGCCATGCATAAGCAGGATTCTTTAGGAGGGTGAGATAATTATTAAAAGCAGAAGAAAAGCTTAGAGAGGTGGGGCGATACCCATTCGTTTCAGGAAGCCAGATCCAGACCATTAAGGCTGTAATAATGCCAAAGAGCATCAGAAAGTAAAAGTTTTTTTCCCATCCAAAATAAAATTCTATTATTCCTCCGAGCGTTGGAGCAATGGCAGGAGAAATGGAAATTACCATCATAAGGGTGGCTGAGAATTTCGTAAAATTAGCACCTTCATAAAGGTCTCGACCCACAGCGCGGGCGACGAGGGGACCTGAGCTCGCAGCGATCCCTTGCAAAAATCTTCCCAGTAGCAAACTTGAAATTGTGTCAGCATGTGCGCACCAAAGGCTTGAGATAATAAAGAGAATAAGCCCCACTTTGGCAACGACAAGGCGCCCCATGTGGTCTGAGAAGGGGCCTAACATTAAACTCCCAAGGGAAGAACCTAAAAAAAAGATAGCGAGAGTTAATTGTACAGACTCTGGAGACGCAGAGAGAGATTTTCCTATGGCAGGCAAAGAGGGAAGGTAAAGAGACGTAGAAAAAATTCCTAAAGCCGCTAGCAAACACAAAATTGGCATCAAAAGGCGTGAGGACATCATGGGGAAAAAGTCAATTGTATGAAAGAGAACAGAAGAAAGTATATCGTAAAAAATAGGCAGAATGCAACATTAGAAATAAGAAAAATAAAGCTATTTAAAAAAATTTAAAACATTTATAACGGCTGGACCCATAATAATAATATAAATACACGGGAAAATAAAAATCATCATAGGGAGGGAGAGAAGCGTGGGAAGTCTAGCGGCTCTTTCTTCTGCTTCTACCAAGCGATCTTGACGAAATTGTTCAGCTAAAACACGCATTGTCTGAGCAATGGGAGTTCCGTATTCTTCTGCCTGGAGAATGTTTGCAACGACTGACTTGAAATAAGGAGCGTCTAAGCGATCGCTAAAGTGTTGAAAGGCTTTCTTTCGGTCAGCTAACATACTTAATTCAATGGAAAAAAGAGCAAGTTCATATCCTAGGTCGGGCGAAATCTGTGATACTTCGCGCGCAACTCTTTGAACAGAGGCAACAAGACTTAAGCCGGCTTCCGTACAAATCACCAAGAGATCAATAGCGATGGGGAGTGCTTTACGGATACGATCTTGGCGATTATTAACCAGCGAACGCAATGTAAAATCTACGGAATAGGATCCTAAAAAAGCTGCTCCTAGAATGATGACTAACTTATAAATAAGATCCAAGTTGGAGAAATAAAAAACAATCCCCCCAGCAATGCTTGCAGGAAGAAAGAGCATCACAACTTTGGCCGTTTCATAAGACATATACGCATGGCTTGATCTAAGGCCAGCTTTTTCAAATAGGATATGTAAATCCTCTTGTTCTTTGCTGCTTCTTTTTTGAAGCGCTTCAATGATTTTTTCTAAAAAGGAAAGTTGTTTCTCTTGGGGGTTTCGATAAATTTTTTTTTGAGTAAGAGGTTCCTGACTGAGAAGCTCTTTGTATTGTGCGAGGTCTTGGAGTCGATCTTTAAAAACCTCATGTCTACGTAATTTTGATAAAAAATGTATAGAAAAATAAAGCACAATAAATGCTAATATGAATGAAATGATATCAATGTCAGTCATTCTTTCCTCTTTTTAATATAGGTCTTTATAGGCCATGCGAAAAATAATGATAATTCCTGTTGTTAACATTCCCCCTGCAATCCATAATAAAGTGTGTCCTGTTTTTGTATAAAACAATGAATCTAAATAATGAGGGCTTGTAAAATAAATAATAATCGTTATGACAAAAGGTATAGATGTGAGAATTATAGCGGTGGCTCGGACTTCCCCAGTGAGAGCTTTAACTTTTTTCTTTAAATTTTGACGCGCTCGAATGATTTTTGCAAAGTTTTCTACAGCTTCTGCAAGGCTTCCTCCTGTTTCTCGCTGTAAAATTAAAACAATAGAGAGCATTCTAAATTCATCAATTCCAACCCGGTTGGAGATCTCTGCGAGGACAACCTCTGGAGGTTCCCCAAGACTCATCTTTTCGGAAATGAGTTGAAAACTTGTTCCTATAGGGCCTGTGATACGTGAGGCTACCATCTCAATAGCACGCTCTGCTGAGTGCCCCGCACGGAGAGCGCGCTGAATCATATCAAGAGCTGTTGGGAACTCTGCTAAAAATTTAGTTTTCTGTACGTTTGTGAGATACGAAACAAGCACCCAAGGAAGGAAGAAGCTACTCGCTATTCCGAATAATATGGAAAACAAAAAAGTTGCTTGGAAGATAAAAAAAGTAAGAAAGAAAATTACGATACCTAAAAGAAGACTCGCTCCTCCAAATACAACGGGGTCAATTTCAAGTCCTGCGTGTTGAAGCCACTCTGTAAAACCTTCTATTTTCGGTAATCGGCTTTTAAAATAGCTTTCTATTTCGGAGGTAGGTTCTTTTATTAAAGAGCTTGAGCGGAGTTCGGCTTGCGTGGTAGCTTTAAAAAGTTCGTTTAACCTTCTTTTGAGGTTAAGAGATTCTTTCTTGTGAGTCTGAGATGATAAAAAAAATCTGATAACTCCGTACCCCACGATAAAAGTGGTTGCTGCCATCAAACTGATGAGATCAATTGAGGACATAGACATAGATTTACCCCTCCTTCAGGACTTCCTTGAGCTCTTTTTCAAGTCCATAGAAGATGGCGCGAGGTGCAAAATTAGGACTCAGTCCCGAGGATTTAAAGGTCCCTTGAATAATCGTTTTATCTCCTTCACGAATTTCTTCCTGAAATTCAAATTTAAAAAGATTGTGCAAGACGATTATTTCTTCTTCCATCCCTGTTATTTCTGTAATCTCAGTGACCCGCCGAATCCCGTCTCTCATCCGCTCTGTGTGGATGATAAGATTAATAGCTCCTACAATTTGAGCGCGAATAACACGAGGAGGCATCTCAAACCCTGACATCATCATCATGTTTTCAAGACGTGTTAAGACTTCTCTGGGGCGATTGGCGTGAATGGTGGACATGCTGCCATCGTGTCCGGTGTTCATGGCTTGAAGCATATCAATGGTTTCTTCACCTCTCACCTCTCCTACAATAATGCGATCAGGGCGCATACGTAAGGCATTTCGGACCAAATCTCGGATTGTAATTTCTCCTTCTCCTTCTATGTTAGGGGGTCTGCTTTCGAGACGCACAACATGAGGTTGTTGAAGACGAAGCTCTGCAGAATCTTCAATAGTAATGATACGTTCAGTAGGGTCAATAAGTTGGGATAAGGCATTTAAAAGAGTTGTTTTCCCAGAGCCTGTCCCGCCGGAAATGAGCGCGTTAAGTCGACTTGCTGCAGCAATTTTTAAGAGTTTTGCCATGGAGTGGGAAAGATTTCCGTTGGCAACCATCTTATCAAGAGTGATGTCGGTACGAGAAAATTTTCGAATTGAAATCGATGTTCCATCTAAAGCAAGAGGAGGCATAATAATATTAACACGGCTGCCGTCTGTCAGACGCGCATCTACCATGGGGCTTGACTCATCTACGCGTCGTCCAACTCGCCCTGCGATACGTCTCGCGATTTGCTCTAGATGGGCTTCATCATGAAAACGAACAGAAGTTCGAGAGAGTTTTCCTCGTCGCTCGATGTAGATATCGCGTGGCCCATTAATCAAGATATCTGTTACAGAATCGTCATGAATGATTTCTTCTAAAGGGCCAAGACCTATCATGTCATCTACAAGAGAAGCAGCAAGGATTCGTTGATCACGAGAACTTATCTGAAGCTTTTTTTCAGCAGATAAATCAACGATAAATTGCTCTACCTCATGACGAAGTTGGTCGGGGGTCATTTGGTTAGCCGCTATAAGATCGATCCTTTCCATGAGTGTTTCATAAGCCATGATCTTAAAAGTTTTTAAGCTCTCATCTTGGGATTTTGTTATTGCCGACTCTGCAAAAAGAGAAGAGGGCTCTTTTTTCTGAGAATCTTGAGAGAGTGGCGTTTTCGTGGCGTCAGAATCGCTCGGTTGCTGGCCAAAAATCCCCATTTTTGCCTCGTTCGTTTCTAGATAAAACTTATCAAGCAGTATAGGGAGAAAGTCTTAAGATTATTTTAATTTTTTTTGAAGAGATTTGAAAACCAACTCGTGGGTTCTTCAGAATCTTTCGATCCAATGATGTCGTTAACCAATGCTCTGACGGAATTGGCTAAGTCGCTTTGTTCTTCTACAAGGATTTTACCTCGATTAACAAGATCCATAACGCTGTTTTTATCAAAAGGGAGAACATGGCCAATTTTATGTGAGAGAGTCGTTTCAAAATCGCTTACCGTCACTTCTCCCTTGTTATAAAGGCCAGATTTGTTGATAACGACCACAACTTTTCGTCCGCCTTCTTCTGGACCAAAAAGTTGGATAAGACGTCCTGTGTCTCTAAGTCCTGCAAGGGAGGGGTCTGTAACAAGCACCATGATGTGAGCTTGAGAAATTACAGCTTGCGTCATGTTATTAAAACAGTGAGGAACATCAATGGCAACATAGTGGGATTGCTCTGATAATTTTTTTAAAAGGAGCTCGATACCTTCGACTTTATAAGAAAGGGTTTCATCAAGATTTTCTTCTGAACTTAGAAGAGAAAGTCGATCATTGACAGGAACCAAAAGACGTTCAATAAAAAGAGAGTCTATATGATCAGGATCTTCTAGTATCTCCCTTAAACCAGAATTTTGTTTTAAATCAAAATATAAAGAATCTGTTCCAAAGTGAAGATCCAAATCTAAAAGAAGAATTCGTCGAGATTTTTCTTTTGAAACAAGCGCTGCAAAATTTGTAGCGAGAAAAGAAGTGCCGGCTCCTCCTCGAGCACCTACAAAAGCGATGATTTTTCCAAATTTAGTTCCACTTTTCTTGTCATCTTCTTCCCCGAATAAAAAAGATTTGAGGGAACGTCCAACGATATCAGCAAATAAAGGGCTTACCAAATAATCAAAAATACCAAGTTTCATTAAATCTCGATAAAGGCCGACATCATTTCTTGTTCCAACAGCAACAACATTGACGCCTGGGCCACATAAATCAGCGAGCTTATTGAGGTCAGAGACGGGCATGTCGGATTTTGAAACATCGATGATAAGATATGGGGGAGATTTTTTTTTGGAGACAAACTCTATGGCTTCCTTTATACCACCTCTGACGATATCATTTTTCTTGATATTTAAACTCTCAAGAGCTTCACGAACAGTTTCTATATCTTGAAGGGTTTCAAGGAAAACTTCTATCTGGATTTTCTCATCTTTGGGCGCTGCCATTTTCTAATACACTCCGGGCGTCATCGCTGTTGAGGTTGTCGTACTGCTCTGTTGTGTTGGTGCTACCGTTGTTGACGTATCTATGAGTGGAGCTATTTTTCTTGTGTAATAACGCGATACGCTTTCAGCTAAGAGCACACCATTATAAGGATCTCGGGAGCGACCGCGGATTAAGTCGCGGGGATTAGCCACCATCATTCCCAAGTTGGCTTCTACCGCACAACCATAGTTACTTGAATGGGCATCTTGTCTTGCAGATCCAATATTTTGAGAAAAGTTAGAGCAAGAAGGCGGAATCACAAGAAATCGTTCAATAATGATCTCAACTCCGGAACAAGCATGCTTTTTAGAACGTTTAGGGGTATCTCCCTCTAGATTATCAATTACACTGATAAGATCTTCAGAGACGCCATATCTTAAAAGTTCTCGTTTAATGTCCTTTACCCGCTTTTCTGAGATTCCACCGCATTCGCAGAGGGTTGCAGTGATGGCATAGGGACTGGGAACATTTTCATTTAAAAACTTCTGAAGCTTTTTCTTTTCTTTGGCTTCTAGTGTGGTTGCGTGTGCGGGATAAGTGACAAAGTAAGTTAATACGATACGCTCAACTTTGTTTTTCTTTGGGCTCTCTGAAACAGTCCATTGGGCAGTTTCAGGAGCACATCCGAAGAGCATCATCATACATATGAGAAGGGCTGGTATCTTATAAATTTGCATTTTTCCCTACCTTATTAACTGGTGTTATTCAATACTGAAGCCTGCGGGACCCACTAAACGAACTCCACCGGGTCCAAAGAGAGGAGCTTGTCCTTTTTGAGGTCCTTCTTTAACAAGACGCCTCTCAAAAATTTGTTCAACAAATGATGTAAACACTAAGCCATCTGTTGGAGCCATTAATTCTTTTCCAGCGGCAGGTTCAACAAGGTAAGGTGTGACGAGAATAACGAGCTCGGTTTCCAAATTCTGGAATCGGTTGGATCGGAAGAGAGGACCGAGGACGGGTAAGTCGCCTAATCCTGGGAGAGCATCTATAGCACTTGTCCCTATGTTTTTAATAAGACCTGCGATCGCAAATGATTGCCCACTGGCAAGTTCGATAGTTGTTTCAGCGCGCCTGGTGAGAATGCCCGGGACGGTCTGATCATTGATAATAATTGTATTGGTTTGATCGAGCTCGCTCACTTCGGGGCGGACGCGCATACTAATTAAGCCGCCGTCAAGGACGGTAGGGGTGAAGGCCAAACTCACACCGTACTGCTTAAATTGGACGGTGACTTGTCCAAAAGATTGGGGGACAGGGAAAGGAAATTCTCCACCTGCAAGGAAACTTGCTGTTTCTCCAGAAATTGCAACGAGATTTGGTTCTGCTAAAATCGTTACGAGTCCATCTCTGGAAAGAGCTGTTATGGCTGCATTCACATTGGCATGATTACTGGTTACGTTAAAACCAACGATATCATCTCCATTTGTAGGAGCTGTTATGGATGTAACATTATTGGTAGCAATAGGAAGACTCGTAAAGGGAGCTATCCCCGTTAAAGCTCCAAAGTTAAAGCGGCCGACATTTGCGAAGGTTGTTTGCCAGTTAATCCCAAATTTATTGAGAATTGTCCGACTGACTTCTGCTATTTTTACGCGTAAATCTACTTGGACAGGAGTTTTTATAGCAAGGCGGTTGATAACGACTGGACCTGAAGCGGATGCCAAGCCTTTTGTAAGAAAATTTTTCGTAATCGTGACAACTTCTTCTGCTGTTTTAGGAGAATCAACCTGTCCTGTTAATACAATAGCCCCAGATACGGATTGGAGCTCTATTAAATCATAAGGATCAAAAGGGGTTAACATCTCTCTTAGTTGAGAGAGGTTGTGTGTGATGACAACAGTAGCTTTTAGAACTTCTTTTCCTTTTTTGTTCATGGCGTAAAGCTTTGTTGTTCCGGGGACCTTTCCGAACAAATAAGCCATTCGTGGATTACTTAACTGAATGTCGGCAACATCAGGGGTTGAAATAAAAATTTCTGAAACATCTTCTCCGAATTTTATAACGTGAGCGTCTCCCATTTCTAACGTAATTGTTTTGGCAAAGGCTAACGTTGACATAAACATGAAGCACAAAAGAGTACAGAGTGGGAGCACCCTGCTTTTAGCCCAATCTTTAAATCTGTTTAGTCTTTTTTTGTCTCTCATAGGATTGCCTTATTGGTTTTCTTTAAACTCGATGGTACTGACATCCTTGCCACGTATAATAGTAATCTTGGATTCTTCAGATGTATCAGGGGGGGGAAGGTTAGGTACGATCTTATCTGATGCAGGGGAGGTTCCATTAGATGTTTCAATGCTCCGGAGACTAAGACTTAAGACGCCCTCTTTGACGGATCCTACAAGAATTTGTGCTTGCTCGGGAGTGACTTCAAGTGTTGCGACACGGGGAGAAGAGTTAATTTTACCTTCGGGGGTAGTTAAATTCGCATCAATGGCCAGAACCTTAATCCCTTCCAGGATGGTTTTACTTCTTGCCATTTTGGGTTCGCCCTCAGGCGTAGTTACGGAAGTATAAGATAAAACAATATCTACTATATCTCCTGGAGTAACAAGGCCGCTGCTGGCAGTTGTTGGTGTCACATCAATCGAGATAGCTCGTTTGCCTGGGGCAACAATAGCGGAAAGAATACTTCTTTCCCCTTGTTTTATAAATCCTTTAATAAGGATAGGCTCACCTTGTAAAAAAGGTTCTCGGACAACAGATCCGGTTAAGCTCTCAAGCGTCATCGAAAGAGAGTTGAGAACTTGAGGGGTAATATAATTTGAATTCACTGTATCTAGTGGCCATTTTTGCCAAATAAGGTCGCCGCCTTTAATCTTGTCGCCTTCTTGAAGGCTTTTTCCTGCAATTAGGACTTGGGCTACCTGTTGTTGTTGGGTGATAAGCTCTTTCTTAGGTTCTTCTTTTTTTTCAAGAAAAAATCGTGTAAGGAAAGCTACGCCAATTGCTAAGACAAGAGCTATGACTAATCCTATAATGTCTTTGAATCTCATGGCGGATATTTCCCTTTATCAAAGCGTTGTTATGTATAGCGCAGTTATAATGGCTCCTGCAGCAATAGCGACGCCATAAGGAACTGAGCGAGATTCTATGTTGGCACGTGTTTTTTTCTCAGGACCTACTCCACTGCCAATCCAGACCGATTCAAGGTAAGGACAGCGTTCTTCCGCTTTTTGGATTTTTTCCCATGTCCAATCGGAAAGACGCGCCATATGGTTTGTTAACAAGATATATATAAACCCTAATCCTCCTCCAATAATGGAGACGATAAAGATAAAGTATAAGATTCCATGAGGTCCGACCCAGAGAGAGGCTACAGCCAAATACTTGGCATCTCCTGCTCCAATAAATTTAAGAAAGAAAAGCACAAGTCCTATGGCAAGTACGCCTACACAGATTGTTAAAGAAGAGAGGACAGTATTCATATCTAGATAAAGAGGGGCATAGAATCCGTATAAAACAAGAAGTCCGCCGAGAAGGATGTTGGGGAGACGATAAAAACTGAAATCATAAAGCCCAAGAATGACATGAATACCGATATATACGGCTTTGGTGCAAGCAAGAAGTATCATCTTAAATCTCCCTCCTCCCATTTGCGTGTTTGATCTAAGGGAACCGTATGATTTTTTGGAATTAATCCTGCATACTCTTGTGTTTGTTGTACGGCTTGAATGTAATTAATGTTGTTTTTAACCATTTCATCTGGCAGGTCAATTCTTCCCACCTTTCGCGCCATCTTCTTGTTTCCTGCAAGGCCATACGCAAGAGCAAGATTTTGTCTTACGCGTGGGGTAGCACAGGGAGATTGAGCAAGTTTTTCTAACTCACGAATAGCTTCTCGACAGTTTCCTGCAAGAGCCATGGAGAGAGCAAGGTTACTCTTGTAAGATACGTTAGCGGAATCAAGTTCTATAGCGGCTCTGTAGCTAGCTTGAGCGCCACATGTATCACCGAGCATATCAAGAGCGATTCCACGACTATTAAGTGCTTTAGCGCAGCGAGGATCTATGACAAGGGCACACTTAAAAGATTTGAGAGCGTCTTCAGGCTGATTAAGAGTGAGATAGACAGCGCCCATTCCGACAAAAGCACAAGGAGATTTTGGGAAGAGAGCAAGTGCCTTTTCAAATGTTTTCTTCGCCTCCTCGACAGAATTTGCATCCAACAGTGCCATTCCAAGTCCTATATAAGCTGGTTCACAGGGAGGCCCTTCCTCTTTAATAATCTCCCTATAATCGTGGATAGCTTGGGGAATATCGCCACGAGCACGGGCCAGTTCCGCTGTCTTAAGCAGGGGGTGGTCTTTGTAAGAGGGAGTCGCGAAATCTGGAGTGATAAGTTCTGGCCCGCACCCCGTTAGCAAAGAGACACATATTAAGATGTTGAGAACTATTAAAGATCTCATAAGCCGCCCCCAATTTTTTATTCTTTATTAATAAATTAAAGGGTAACTTACCATAAGGTGTACCAAAAGGCCCAGCCTATTTTAACGAATGAGTAAGGTTTTGGCTGAGATGTGTTTCGAAGTATAGCAATCTTGCTTGTGGAAAAAGCTAGACAATGGATTGTTTTTTATACAAATCGCACTGTTGCGTTGCGGACACACCCATCTCATAAAAATCAACAATGTACATTTTGTTCATGGAGCCTAATACCTATCAATTTCTAGCTCGGAAATGATCAAGAAGAAGCTGATAGGTGATAAGGTATTTTTTATCGCAACTTTTTTTTTATGATTCAGTCCCTTCAGCTGCCTCTTCCGCTTTAAGCCATTCTTCTTCTGCCTCGCTTAATTCTTTTTCGAGGTGATGTTGTTGCTTTAAAAGGTCATTTAACGCGTCCGAGTGGTGAGCATAAAGGGCGGGGTTATTAAGTTCATCCCTTACCTTTTGAAGAGAAGATAACAAAGCCTCCATTTTGAGTTTGCTTTCCCGAGCTCTTTTTTTAAGATTGGAAGGCGCTTCATGGGAAGACTTTTTTTGTTTTGGAGATTTAGAAACCTTTTCCTCTTTTCTCAAAATAAATCGACGATAGTCCTCAAGATCGCCCTCATAGGGCTCGACTTTCTGATCAGCGACGAGCCATAAGCGATCCATGGTGGACGCTAAAAGATCCGTATCATGGGTGATAAGGATTACGGCACCCTCGAAAGCATTAAGAGCCATCATTAAGGCTTGACGTGAGCCCATGTCCAGATGGTTGGTGGGCTCATCCAAGATAAGGATATTGGGTTTTTCTAAGCAAATAAGCGTCAAGTTAAGGCGTGCTTTTTCTCCCCCTGAAAGATTTTTAAGCTTCACATCCGCTAAAGTTCCGGAAAGGCCAAAGCGTCCTAAATGGGAACGGGCAGTTGTGGGCGAAAAAGAGGGTGCTTGTCGCATGACGTGCTCAAAAGGGGTGGCGTCTTCATCAAATTCTTCCAATTGATGCTGGGCAAAGTAGCCTACTTTTAGTTTTCCAGAACGACGAAGTTCTCCTGTTTGTGGCATAAGACGGCCCGCAATCAATTTAGCAAAGGTGGATTTTCCATTTCCATTAGAGCCTAAGAGCGCAATGCGATCTTCTTCATCAATACGCATGTTAAGCCCTTTGAGAATAGGAACGCCTGGCTTATAGCCCACACTGACCTGATCCAGAACGAGGAGGGGAGGAGAGAGCTTGTCTGGTTGAGGAAAATCAAATTTAACATTTACGTCTTGAGCGATGTCTGGCAATTGTTCCATTTTTTCAAGAGCTTTCAGACGACTTTGGGCCTGCTTTGCTTTGGTGGCTTTTGCCCGAAAACGATTCACAAAGGCCATCATGTGTTTGCGTTGAGCTTCTTGCTTAGAATGCTGAGATTTCAAGGCTTCCTGTTGCGCATACCAGGTCTTCTCAAAGGTATCGTAATTTCCGCTGTAGGAAAGAATTTTGCTCATGTTCAAATAGAGGATGCGATCACACACATTGTTTAAAAGGTGGCGATCGTGGCTGATGATCAAAAGACTGTGAGGGTAGCTTTTAAGATAATCTTCAAGCCAAAGAGAGGCCTCTAGATCTAAATGGTTTGTGGGCTCATCCAACAATAGCCAATCAGGCTTTGAGAAAAGAAGGGACGCAAGAGCCACGCGCATGCGCCATCCTCCCGAAAAAGTGGACAGAGGGGACTGTTGCATCTCTTCGGAAAATCCAAGGCCTGCTAAAATTTCTGCGGCCCGGCTTTCGGCTGTAAATGCGTCAATGACCATCAGGCGCTCGTAAATATCCGCCATATTTTCAGGATTGCTTCCCTCTTCCAACTGTTGCATAAGCTGAAGGCGTTCTTTATCCGCTGCCATTACAACCTCCAAGGGCGTAAGGGGGCCTGCAGGAATTTCTTGCGCAACATGCCCCATGCGCACGCGCGCAGGGATTTCGAGGCGGCCCTCATCCGGGTGAAGGGTTTTGAGAAGAATCTTGAAAAAAGTGGATTTTCCTGTTCCGTTCCGTCCCACAAGGCCATAGCGATGACCTTCGTTTAAAGACAACGTAAGATTTTCAATGAGAGTCCGTCCGGCGATGCGAACGGTAAGATTTTGAAGTTTAATCATGGTATTAAGACCTTAATTCTATTTGAAGAGATGACGCAAAAAAGGGTCCCGTTTTCTACGGGAGTATCTGAACAATTTCTTCAAGCAGCGATTATGATCAACTTTACCATGACAGAGGGTCCTTCAAGTGAATAAGAAAATTATTATACGATAGTTGGAGAGAAAGAGTCAACGCACGCTGTGAAGGCGCCACGGTAAATGCGCCTTATCACGCTTCCACTTTTTTATGGCTCTTCTTATATCCCACAATCACGATTAAAAGCAGGAGAGAAATCATAGCAATAACACCGCTCACAAAAAAAGCAGTTTTTTGTCCATAGAGTTCAGAAAGAATGCCGGCTATAAAATCAGCAATAGAGGCAGATAGAGCACAAATAATGTAATAACAGCCAAACCCTGTGCCACGAAGATGGGGAGATACTTTTTGCACAATTAAGGAGAGGAAAATATTTTGTGTCACACCATATTGAATACCCCAGAAAAAGCATCCCACGTATACCCAAAACAAAGATGTAGCGCTTGCTAGGAAATGATCAGCTAAAATCAAAAATACGATTCCCATTGCTAAGAATAAATAGCGGTTCATACGATCAGCTAAGGCTCCGACAGGATAAGAAGAAAGGCACCATCCCGCATTAAAAACAAGCATAATCGTTGGGGCGTATTTTGTTTCTAAATTAAAATTTGTATAAGCGTGAAGAGTGAGGAAAGTCTCTCCAAAGCGCGACAGCATAAAGACGGCTGCGAGTGCCATCAACATCCAGAACGGCGCTCCCAGTTCCCAAAGATTAGACCAGTGGAGAGCCGTTTTCTTTCTTTCCTGAGGCACGGGGATTTCAGAAGATAAGGCTGAGTGAGCAAACTTCTTAGGTTCATGGATCAAGAAAGTTAGCATCAGAAAAGCAATAAAGGCGGGAATTGCCGCTATTTGAAAAAGCGTCTGGTAATCCCCCTCTGCCCACACCATTGCGCCCATAGCACATAAGGCTCCTCCTAAGGATCCTGCTTGAGCTAAGGTCCTCTTTAAGCCATAGGCAGTGCTAATTTTATCGGTCGAAGAGACATCTGCAACCATTGTATCGCGAGGAGTTGACTGAATCCCGTTTCCAATTCTTTCCAAAAGACGTGCTCCAAATAAGGGAGCAAAAGTGGTCGAGAGAGAAAAAACAAGACGAGAGAGCATAATCATACTGTAGCCAACTATCATAACAGGCTTACGGCGGCGTAAGTAATCGCTGATCATTCCTGAAAAAAGCTTCATTGCATAGGAGCACCCTTCAGCAGCTCCTTCAACAACACCAATCCACGCCATGGTTACACCTAGGGATTTCATGTAAATCCCGATGTAACTATAAATCATGACAAAAGACAGATTCACCAAAAACATCATGCACCCTAACTTCCAAACAAGAGCAGGAACTTGCAGAAAAACTGGGGAGGGAGATGGGTTAGAGGAAGTCAGGCTTTTTTCTTTAATCCCGAGTTCCATATTTATAGCACCTTTGTTCTACGAAAATTGTACCAAGCGATAAGGTATCATAACCCTTTTCAATTGGTCAGAACTTGACAGTAGAAGTAGCTTTTTGCAACTGATTTTTTACAGGGCAAAGAAGAGAAAACTGATGGGGGTGTAAGGTGGCAAGTTCATATTTATCTAAGAACTTATCACCTCCGGCTAAAAAGTGGGATGACTATCTTTTTAAATCAATCACTTTTATGTCGGAGATGATAAAATTGGGCAATAAGTTCTATTACTTATCTGTAGGCGCCACTTCTTCCTCGTCTTCTGGAATTACAGGAAGGAATTTGAAGCCTCTCAGGCTCTCATCTCTCGTAACAACCAGAACCCCAGTAGAAGGTGAAAAAGAAACTAAAGCAGACGCGCCCGGGTTGCTCTGTTTTGCTACCAATGACTGAAGCATAGCTATGAACGCATCTCCTTGAGTTTTTCCTTTAACAGTATGCCGAATAGAGGGTGATGAGGCGCCTACCTGATCATCTTCCGTGGCGCGAGCTTGGGATAGAAGGCTCACATTGGTGAGGAAAAAAGCAGTTAACAAAAAGTATTTCATAGTCGTACCTCTTTAAAAAATTTACCAATCTGGACAAACACAATCCATTAAGGATTTTTTTAAATAAGGATATTTTTTTTGTAAATAAAAACTTTTAATTTTATTTTATGCGAGCCCAAATGACTTTCATGAGAGCGTACATGAGAGCCGTGAAAACAAGGAAATAAATTAAGACCCTATATCCCATGGTTTTTCGCATCTCAAGTTCAGGTTCTGCAACCCAGGATAAGAACGTAACCACATCCTTGGCCATTTGATTGATGGAGGGTTTCTCTCCATTGTTATAAGCGACAAGGCCATCAGAAAGAGGAGGGATCATGGCGATTTGTCCCCCTGGGAACACGGGATTATAGTGCATCCCTTCTGCCACGTGTATGTCTGCAGGAGGAGCGGCTTCATATCCTGTTAACAGTGAATAAACATAATCTGGACCACCAACGCGCGCTTTTGTGATCAAGGAAAGATCAGGGGGAAGGGCGCCATTGTTTGCTGCACGAGCGGCTTGCTCATTTTTATAAGGACCTGGGAAAGCATCTGTTGGGAGAGCCGGGCGTTCGGCCTTTTCACCTTCGTCATTTACAGTTTCAATCTTGTACTCAGCGGCAATGGCCTTGATTTCTTCAGGGGTGTACCCAAGCGCCTCTAGATCTCGAAACCGGAGGTGTTTAAGACCGTGACAGGCTGCGCATACCTCCTTATAAATTTGAAACCCATGTTGCAGGTCTTTTCGGTCAAAGGTCCCAAAAGGACCTTGAAAAGACCAGGTTTGGTGAGAGAGAGGAAGAGAGTCCCCCCAAAGAGGTGTTGTAAGGCTACTTAAAAAAAACACTCCAAAAAAGCGCCACTTTCTTTTGCGGCTCTTAACCTCGCTCAGGCTTGCAGGAATCGGAAGCGGTTTCTCGTAAAGGCCCAAGAGAGGCAGCATGATAAAAAAGAAGCTAAAGTAATAAAAGGTCGTGATTTGTCCCAAAAATTGATTAGAAATCCCCGTGGCTTCATAGATATAGTCCGGCGAATGAGCGCCCACATATCCTAAAATCAGGCAGTCCACCACAAAGGTCCAAAAAATCCATTTAAAGATAGGACGAAAAGTTGCACTTCGTACTTTTGAGCGATCCAGCCAGGGGAGAAAAAATAACACAAGAACGGCCCCAAACATGGCAATAACGCCAAAGAGTTTGTTCGGAATCGACCTTAAAATAGCATAAAAAGGCAAAAAGTACCATTCAGGGACGATGTGGGGGGGCGTTACCAGGGGATTTGCAGGAATGTAATTATCGGGTTCCCCAAAAAAATTAGGGTTAAAGAAAATAAAATAAGACCACACAAAAGCAAACACCCCTAAACCAAACAAGTCTTTTACGGTGTAATAGGGGTGAAAAGGAATTTTATCGCTGGGTTCTTTGCACTCAATCCCTACAGGGTTGTTGGATCCGTGTTGGTGCAGAGCAACCAGGTGTAGGGCCACAACTCCAATAATTAAAAAAGGAAATAAATAATGGAGAACGAAAAAGCGATTGAGGGTGGGACCACTCACGGAAAACCCTCCCCAAAGCCATTCCACAATCGCGTCTCCAAAAGGAAAGACCGAGAACAGGTTGGTAATGACGGTGGCTCCCCAATAGCTCATCTGTCCCCAGGGCAACACATAACCCATAAAAGCGGTTGCCATCATGAGAATGAGGATGACAACACCTAAGATCCACAACAGCTCTCGGGGGGCTTTATAAGAACCATAATAAAGGCCACGAAACATATGAATGTACACCACAATAAAGAACATGCTGGCGCCATTGGCGTGCAAATAGCGCATAAACCATCCATAATTCACATTACGCATGATGTATTCCACGCTATCAAATGCCTTGTCCGCTGCTGGATCATAGTGCATGGCGAGGAAAATCCCGGAGAGGATCATCACCATCAGGGTAATGCCTGCGAGAGAGCCAAAATTCCACAAATAATTTAAATTCTTTGGGGTGGGATATTTGGTAAGTTCACGGTCAATAAAGGTGAAAACAGGAAGACGATGATCAATCCAGTCCTTGATGCTGGTGAAAATTTTCATGTCTTTTTCTCCTCCACTCCAATTCGAATGGTGGTGTCTGTTAAAAATGTATAAGGAGGAATGGCAAGGTTTAAAGGAGCGGGACCGCGCCTTACCCGTCCTGAAGTATCATAAAGAGACCCATGGCAGGGACAGGCCCACCCCCCATATTTTCCTCGCGTTTGCGTGGGAGTGTTACCTGTTGGAATACACCCTAAATGAGTGCAAATGCCGACCACAATCAGCCAAGGAGTATGATTTTTTTTGACCCGATCCTGATCTGATTCAGGATCGATGAGTTCTGCAAGAGGAGTTTTCTCTGCCTCTTGAATTTCTGCAGCTGTTCGGTGGCGCACAAAAATAGGCTTTCCACGCCATACAACTGTAATGGCTTGTCCCTCTGGGATGGGAGAGAGATCCACATCGATGGTGGATTGGGCTAAAACATCGGCAGCGGGATTCATGCTATCAATGAAAGGCCAGGCAAAATAAGCAGCTCCTACGGTGCCGACAGTACCTGCGGTAAGCAACAGAAAATCACGGCGGGTAGGCTCCTTTTTGAGAGTCTTATCAGAAGTGGGTTTGGTCATTTGTATTAGCGTTATGCCTAGTTCTTAGATTATGTACTTATAGCTTAAAAGGATTAGAAAAAGAAATCAAACTTTCCCATTGGCCATGGTGCCTGTCATATTTTATCTTGGGTATCCAACAAGATTTGTACGTCTCTTGACAACATGCTTTTCCAATGCAATGACTCCTTGAAAGGAGATCACATGATCATTTCTCTTGTTTTATTACCCCTATAAATGGCAACGCAGTGACACGCTCCCTAGACACCAAAAAAATTTTATATTTTATCGCAGACGATGAGTTTTTTTGTGGTCATTTATTTGACTTGGCCCTTGCAGCTCAAAAGGAGGGGGCTGATGTGGGAATCATCACCCGTGTCTCGCGCCATGGAGAGAGGATTCAAAAAGCAGGATTCACGCTGATTCCTCTTCAGACCTTACACCGTTCAAAAATAAATTTTCTCAATGAATTGCGAATTTTTAAGCAATTGCTGTCAGTATTTTCAAAAGAGAAGCCAACGGTTGTTCATAATATTGGCATGAAGCCCATTTTGTATGGAAGTTTAATGGCGTCTTTAGCGGGTGTGCCAAAAATTGTTAATAGCTTCACAGGCCTTGGCTTCCTCTTTACCCATGAGACATCCAAGACGCGTCTCAAAAGAGATATTTTTACACGCGTGTTTAAATATCTTGCGCACAAAAAAAACATCATTTCGATTGTACAGAACAGGGATGATTTTGAACTTTTTCAAAGCCTAAAGCTTACTCCTCCTTCTCGCCTTGTGTTGATTCGGGGGTGCGGTGTGGATCCTCAGGTCTTTAAGGATACACCTGAACCTGATGTGCAATCAGGAATACAGGTGGCCTTCGTGGCGCGTATGTTGAAGGACAAGGGAGCTCTCGAGTTGATAGAGGCTATTTGGATTTTAAAGAAAAAAGGGATTAAGGCCCATTTCCTATTTTATGGCACGGTTGATCCTCAAAACCCCTCCTCTCTTTCTCAAAAAGAACTGGAGGCGTGGCATAGGGAAGGATTGATCGATTGGCAAGGCCACTGTGACAATATGGCTAATGCTTATCAAAAGGCACATCTGGTTGTGTTGCCCTCTTATCGGGAAGGACTTCCCAAAAGTTTACTTGAGGCAGCATCTTGCGGTCGGCCCATCGTGGCAGCGGATGTGCCGGGCTGCCGAGAAATTGTGGACCCTGGCGTGAATGGTCTTTTAGTTCCTGCCAAAGATCCCATAGCTCTTGCAGCGGCTTTAGAGACACTCATCACTGATGCGGATTTAAGAAAATCCATGGGACAAGCAGGACGAAAAATGGTGGAAGAGCATTTCTCTGTGGAGAAAGTGAATGCGGAGACGATGGGGTGGTACTGAAGGGCTCCTGAAACGACATTCACGTTTCTTGTAGCCCTGCGTCCTCCAAGCATCAAGCTAGAGTCGCAGAGCAGATATAAATGTCAATTAACTCATTAATGGGTCAGTGAAGGAGGAGGAAGGCAACTTGGATCAGAACTGATTGTTGTTACCATGTACGTGGCAAGAGCTGATACAGCTTGTCCTTTGCATAGTGTAGTAGCACAGTTATTGAAGGTGGACGTAAAAGTATTAGTAAAATAACTGGTGGCACACTCTTGGTACACCAACGTTGTAAATGATTGATTTGTTTTGTTCGGAGTACAGTTGCTGAGATAAGATTGAGCAAGACATGCTCCAAGAGTATTGATGGCAGTTTGACAGGAGTTGGTGGCTAAACAAGATAAGGAGGAATTAAAGGTATTAACACAATTAACGGCACATTGCTGTTCTATCACTGTTTGCGCTCTTCCCTCTCCTTCAAAGGCGATTAAGAGTAGCGAAAGACTCAAAGCAATTTTAGTGGTTTTTGTCATGATTTTCTCCATGGATAAGGTTGTTGTCTCTCTAGTCATAGAGAGAAGATGTTAATTTTTCGTAAACATCTGGGTTTTTGGGGAGGATCCCACTTTTTCCTAGACAATTTTGCCAATTGCTGATATTATTTAAGCAAATGGCGGAGGGCTAAATGCAAACACAAGCAGTGGTTAGGGATTTAGGGGGAAGAGCTGTTTTCCATAAGCAGGTTTCTTCTGATGTGGAGCTCGTGAATATCGTGCACGATGGGTTACCGTTTGATTCTCTCGAGCATGTTTTAAAAGAACGGATTCTCTCCAAAGAAGAGATATTGAAGCTTGTGACTACCCAAAGGTCTTGGGATCGGCGGAAAGCCTCAAATAAACTCTCAGAGGACGAATCGGATAAACTTGTGCGTTTCTTAAGGGTTCGTGCTTTTGCCCACCAAATTCTTGGCGAGGAAGAGGCAGATCCGTGGTTAAGAGCACCCAACCCTCTTTTGGACGACAAAAAACCCATCGAGTTGTTAGATTCAGATATAGGGACGCATCTGGTTGAAACCTTGTTGGGTCGGATCGCTTATGGAATCATGCATTAATGTATGTATGGCGATTATGCAAAGCCGAGCACGAGGATCTCTCGGGAACAGGCGCCTTTATATATGGAGGGCGGTGGAATTCTGAGGGACACAACGTTGTGTATACAGCCTCTCACTTATCCCTCGCGTGTTTAGAAAGCTTGGTGGGGTTGCCCCAGCTTAGAATCCCAAAGAGTTTCATTTTTTTAAAAATCTATATCCCTCCTGAGACAGATGTGACGGAATTTAAAGGAGATCTCACCCAGATAAGGAAGAAAGACTATTGTCAGAAAATAGGAAATGCTTGGCTGATTCAAGGAGACTCAGCAGTCTTTGTTGTTCCTTCCGTTATTATCCCTCAAGAAAATAATGTTCTGATTAATCCTCGCCACCCTGACGCAAAGAAAATACAAGTCTTAGAGAAAGCTCCCTTTGAATTTGATCCCCGGTTGTTAAGGTAGGACTTTTACAGCATCTTTTAAATCGGAGATCGACACAGTCATGTCGAAAGGGCTCATTGTTAATCCCCTAAAAATCTGATAGGCTTCTCTTTAATAATAAAAAAGGAGACGTTTTATGCGCCCATCATCTCTTTCTAAAATAGCGGGGAGTGTCTTTATTGTTTTAGGCATCATTTCAATTGCTTATCCTTTTTACAGCTCTTTAGGTGTGGAAATTCTTTTTGGAGCGCTTTTCCTGGCGGGAGGAGTGTTCCAGCTTTTTGCAGCTTTTGAAGAAAAACAACGCAAAAATATTCTTTGGGATTTTTGTATTGGGGTTCTTTATCTCATCGCGGGAGTTTATCTACTTAGTCATCCTGTGGGAGGGCTTTTGTCTCTGACAATGGTTCTTATTATTCTTTTTTATATCCAAGGGTTTTTGACAATTTTCTCCGGGTTTTCCCACCATCTCAGGGGATATCAAAGATTTTGGGTTATTCTAAGTGGTCTTTTGACCTTAGGAATTGCAAGCATTCTTCTTTTTTCCTACCCCATCAGCGGGTTATGGGCACTAGGGCTTTTGATTGGGGTTAACCTGCTTTTCTTTGGAATTTCCATCTTATGTGGAAGCTGTGTTTTGTCGGAGTTGGATAAGAAGTAAGAAGAAATTTTCTTACCACACATCACTTATGGGGCTATGGCCTAAATATTCATTCAGGCGTCTTGTGGTGCCTGGCGACATATCAGGAGGAAGGTTATCCAAGGAAAACCATTTGGCTTCCAAAATTTCTCGTGAGCTTGCCTCTTTTTTTGTAAACTCTTTACAGAGATAAAGGGCGACGTAATCATCTCTTTTGTAGGACTTGTTGTGATAAAATCCCCAAAGGGTTGGTGTTTGAATGGGTGTTATGCCGACTTCTTCTTGAAGTTCTCTATAGAGAGCTTGAAGAGGGGCCTCCCCCTTATCTATGCCGCCACCAATCGTATACCAGCCGGGCGTATACGTATGTTTCACCAATAAAATTTTGCCATCTTGAATGACAAGGGCACGGGCTCCCATTGTTTTACGAGAAAAAAAAGAAAGGAAGAAGTTTCTAAGGGTCCAGAGAAAGTGGGTCATGAGAAGTGTCTCTCACAGAAGGCTCGTCCGGATCCTGTTTTCAGATAAGTTTCAAATTTTTCAGCTTTTTCTTTATGAGAGAAGGCAACATAGACCTCTAATTTCCAAGGTTTAAACTTATTAGTGTGTATGGATTTCCCCGCATTATGCTCTTCCAGTCGGCGGTGAGGATTGGTTGTGATACCTACATAATACCGCTTTGGGTTTAGCTCACTTTTAATAGAATAGACAAAGTGCATAGTTTTGTCTCCGCAATTTTCGGGTGTAGCTGGTCCGCCTTCGCTGCTTTGCAGCTACGGCGTGACATCACGCCGTAGCTTACATTCCTAGGGGTAAACCCTAGGAATGTAAGCGTAGGCGGATGGCGGAGGGAGTGGGATTCGAACCCACGGTACGCTTACACGCACAACGGTTTTCGAGTCTTAGGAAACGTATAAACCACAACTTTTGAGAGCGACTAGAAATACACAACTTCTTGATTTTCAACGCCTTCTTTCTTTTGGAAAGTTGCCGAGTTTTGTGCTTTGTTACCCGTTAGTGTCCCATGAGTGTCCCCTGACACTGGGTGTTCAGCCAAGTCATTTTCCCACTTGGTCCTTCCCCTCTTAATCAGCGGGTCGTAGGTTCGATTCCTACAGCACACATCAGGGTTTCAGAAAGATCAACAAGAGTTATAATTCCCTGCATTAATTTCTCATGAACCTCTTTGATAAACCTAAGAGATAAAGGAAGTCTTTCAAGACGCTTAAGTCCATACTCCAACGCCACTATATAATTATGAACTTCTTGTAAGTCTTCAGGATTCCGCTCTACCTGCGCCCCTGCGTCTTGCGCTAAGATTTCCTCTTAATTTTCTTTTCAATCGCTTATTGAGCCTCAAGTCAAAACTTTCTTGTTCCTATGTTAATCCAAAATCCTGATGTGTGTTTGAGGGTAGCGGTGCTCCACATACGTTTGAAGTTTGTCTCTGTTATAGGAAGGCAGCTTTACAGCCGTTCCTCTAACATCAACGAAAAGCCCGTTTGTTCCATGCTCAAAGAAATTAAAAATGGCCTTAAGAGCTTCAGGAGAGATATTAGGAAGCTCGAGCAAAACTAGAGCTTGGTAGTAAGGTTTTTTCTCACGTTCAGCTCGTTTTTTTAATCCTTTTATAACATCGGTTACGTTATCTTGAGTAATTTCAAAATCTAAAGCAATGTTAATAACATCGGTATCTGCTAGGGTTTCTATTAATTGATCGCGAGACTCCTCATCAATAACAGCTGAGTGAGGGGCACTTCCATTTTTCACTGCAAGGCTTAGCCGATCACTCCAATACCTATATTTCTCCTCATTATTCTCGTCATCAAAATACCGTAATAGTTGAACCACATGTTCGACGTTTGGATGACGTGTTAATTGCTGTTCGAAAGCACTTATAAGGAGGTCCATTTCTTCAGGCTTAATGGGGATCTGAGAAGCATAGTTTGTAAAGAAGAAAACATCTTCTGCTGGATATCCCTTTCTTTTGACTTCTTTTAATGCCCTCTCTACCCAATATCTTGCAAGATGAGGAACATAAAGACGTCCCTGAAATTCCATGTAAACAAAGTTAGGGTCATTAAAGAGTTGAGCAATTTGAAGCATATTTTCTGTCGTAGCATCATATTCTGCTGCTCTTTCCATACGATAGGCGGCAACAGTTCGAACAAGAGCATTTCTTGCTGAACGAGACCACGTTCCTTCAGGGAGAACCTCAAATCTTCCACTTAAAGAACGGTACCCAACGTGCTCCGAGAGCTTCTGAGCACTGCGCCGTGCCTGTGGACCTGCAATTTCATTGTGTCCCCAAATTGTTTCTGCCACTTCGTTCTTAATGCTGTATTTTTTAGCGAAAAATACCCAAGGCGCTTTGCCTGGCGCTAGCGCTTCAACATCATCTGTATAGGTATAAAAATTAGGAAAATAAAAAGATTTGGCGATGTTACCTGTGCTACGGTCAAACAAACAAAAGATAAATCCTTCAGGGATGGCTTGTTGAACTTCTGTTTTTCCTTTTTTACGGGTAATTAAGAGAGGATTCTCTCCATAAACAGCAAGCTCTTTGTAAGAATAGTTTTTCTCTTCTGCATGTTGCACCAAGGGATTTCGAACAAAACGATTATAACGTGCATTCTGCGGCGTATAGTTTCTCACGTCTGCTGTTGAATTAGATCCACGGTGTGTGATTGTTATTGCATGATCTATTCCATGTCCAGGGTCAAACACAATATCTGTATCGTCAGGACTGAGTTTTCGCTTGTCTCTCTTTTTATCAACTTTCATCTTTTTTTCTGTGAGAGAGTAAACCTCGACAAACTGTGGTTGGTGTTGTCGTCCATAAGCTCCACGGTCTATTTGAGGATCTTTATCTTGAGGAACTGCAAAAGCCTCATACGTAGGAAATAACCCATCGTCGCGTTGAAGATAATTCATATGCGTTGAGCCTACATAAGCTACATTTTCTCGAGTTGATGGGCTCACAGACTTTTTATGGGAAGAGCCCTGACCGTAAATTTCTCCTCGATGAGGCAAAGGCTTCTCATTTCCTTTCAATGTGGCAAATGCTTTTTCAAAATCTTGAGATAGAGTTTTAACGTCCGCCATCAAAGTTTGAGTTGGTTTGTATCGTTCCAGCCAAAGCCGATAGTTTTCTCTTTCCTCTTCCTCGTAATCAGCGACTATGTTGCGGGTCGATAGAGAGCCCTTCCTAGAGGTTTGAGTCTCAGATGGCGGAGTTAGGGAACGAGGATTTTTCTTGTCAGGAAGGCCTTCATCCATCCCCCATGTCGGGGATATTCCTAAAAACAAACAGCTTGAAATTAAAAGCGATTTTTTAAAAAGATGCATGATGTTCTCCTCGCGTTATTTAGTTTTTTTCTGATTCTCTAAAACAAGTAACCTATTTTTCACAACGATCCATACTCTCTCCCAACTCACTCTCTAACAATTGAGTTAAGTTAGCTTGGGCGGTCTCGTAATAAAGATTTTGCACTTCTTCTCTGACAGCAAGAGAGCTTTTGCTAAAGTCATCTACACTGGCAATGTTCGTTCTGCTCATGTCATCTTGAGTTTCCTGCAACACTTCACTAAACCCTCTCAAGCTTGTGAATGAAGGAGGTTTTGCAACGGCACTGATCAATAGTCGTTGAAAATATTGAAGCGCCATTTTTGGTTTCCGTAGAAGAGGAGTAGAATAAAACGAGGAACTGTCTCTAACTTCACGGTATGTTCCGCGCATACCTTCAACCATGAGTTCTGTGAGAAGAATGGAATTATCATGGGCTTCGCATCCTCTTGTGGATGAGTATCCGGTTGGGGCTCTGAGGCATGTATCAGGCCCATCCCATCCCGGAGCCATACAAAATCCTGTCCCATTTAAATAATCCCCTACTTGATTTTCCTGCCCTTGAACAATAGCGATATCACAAGAGGCATACACAGCTGCCCAATCTCCGAAAAATTCATGAACAGCACGATAAGGGTGATTGAGAGACTCTCCTTTCGATAGTGAACCATCTGTGAAAGTCGTATAATATTCAGGATTCAATGCATCGAAAAGACCATGTCCTGTTTCATGCGCGACGACATCAAACAAGCGAACTGTCTTAAATCCGCCAGAGCAAAACTTCAAAACACCTTCTCCTCCTCTCTTTCCTGTTCTGGTATAAGACGCATTCTTGTCAAGGCATTGATTATCATGAGGTGTAACTGTTAAGGACAATGTATTAAAATTCGTCTCAGGTGGAATAAGCCCATAGTGCCTTAAGGTTGGGATAGTTCTTTGAAAGGAGCTAGCTGTTACGAGGGTCGTAGCCAATGCGCTTATTCTTTCCTTTACTTTCTTATTATCAGTCTCAGAGAGAAATTGATCGGGATGTTTCCAATGTTTGAGAATAAACTCTGAGTCAGGCTGAAATTTCAGTGCAGATAATTCAATAGGCGGCATGTCCTCATCTAACTGTATGGAAGATCGTCTTAAGTCTTCTTCCATCCTAGGAAACCGTAGAGTTTGGATCCCCTTTAATCCACATCTTTCGGGGCCATAAAAGCTCATGTCTACGTCGACTTTCGTAGCTTCTGCTTCAAAAGCAAGAAGCAAATAAACTGCGGTGTATTTTAAATATTCTTTTTTCATGAGTTACCTCTTAAATTTCTGTTCTTTTCTTTCTCATTTACAAAGATTTTAAAGGGTGGGGAGGTTACTTCCTCACCCTTCTAAAATCCAACGCTTCGAGTTTTTTCTTGGTTACCATGTGAACTACTTGTGAAAAAACCCAGCGTTACACACAAAAAACATCCTAAAACAACATATCAGCTTTGAGACCCTAGTCGGTTGAGTTTAATTTACATATCCTGGAAACATCCCTAGTATGATGACCCAGGGGAAATTCACTCAGAGATTTTATATAAAAATAGGGGTTTAACTTTCTAGAACGTAAAGATCTACTAAGCTGAAGAAAGAGCTGCAAAAGGCGTTCTTCTCTATAAGTGATTTAGATGTTTTCATAGAAGCTTCTCAGGTTAAACGGTCTTTTGTGATTTTTTAAACTTTAAAAGAAAAGTGCACTTTGCATCTATGCAAAATAAAAAAACAAATATCTTTCAAGATGTTTATTCAGAGAGCTTAGAAACAATAAGTGGGATAAAACTCACTCGCAGAGAAAGCGATATTATTGCATTTTTTGTTTGTGGTAGATCAGCAAAAAAAATAGCTTCATTTTTCTCTATATCCCCCAAAACTGTAGAAAATCATACACACAATATAATGCTTAAGCTTGGGTGTCATTCAAGAGAGGCTATCATCGATTTTATTGAAAAGTCAGATAAGCTTACCATCTTAAGAAAATATTATACAGCGACGTTAGCCCAAGCGGCCTTTAATAAGGCTTTAAAAGATATTGCAAAGATAACACAAGAGATGAGGGGCTCTTGTGATATTATCTATTGGGAAGAACAAAACTCTCAAGACCTCCTCATCTCCCATCTCGAAACATCATTAAAACGGGCAGAGGTTCATGTCTCAGTTAAAGTTCGTAACCCTTCCCAATCACTTCAAGAAATCTGCAGGGGAACTTATCTCGTTTATGTAATTCCTAAGGACTGGGAAAGCCATCCTGTAGATGAAGAAGAAGGTTCCTTATTTTCAAAAACTGAAAGCGATATCCTTTTATTCCCTCCAGAAACTACGATTCCAGTAGAAATTCTTCAAAAGTCCAAAGATGAATGCGCGAATTTTATAGATCAGAAAAGAGCATGTTTTTTAGTTTTTGAAATTTTAAAAAACCTTTTCCCCAATCTTAATCTTGAGGAAGTTATTTCTGGGTTTAAGAATCAATATGAAACTATAGGGGGGCTTGCGGAGTCTACAGTTCCTAAGCCTTCTTTAGAAGGCGGTAAGGTAGAATACAAAAAAAATACGTTTAGGGATAAGATTCGATTTATTTTAGAGAATAGACGAGAGTATTTAGCTTCCGGACTTGTCACCATAGGAATTTTGGTTGTTGGGTTGTTGGAATTTAAGAGGAATGTTGCAAGAAATCCAAGTCAGATCCCACCAGAGGTTCATTATAAAAAAGAAAACGCTAATTTTATTCGATCTGATTTCATAATTCCTGACGAATCTGTGTTGCTTAATCGTTCTGACCTAATAGAACACATAAATAATAGCTTTAAACGCCAGGGCGGAATCCAAACTATCGCACTTGTGGGCATTGGGGGTTCGGGGAAGACAACACTTGCACGGTGTTATGCGTATGCCCAAGAATCTCCTCTTCTTTGGGAGATTAATGCAGAAACTAAAGAAACATTAAATGGATCCTTCGAGATGCTTGCGCAAGCTCTTGCAAAAACGGAGGAGGATCAAAAGGTCTTAAGAGGAATACTAAAAACAAAGATTGCCACAGAGCGAGAAGACAAAATTATTCAATTTGTAAAAGAGAGACTGAGGTTTCTTTCAAACTGGTTTTTAGTGTATGATAATGTAGAAAAATTTTCAGACATTCAAAAACACTTTCCCAAAGATTCGGGTGCATGGGGACAGGGAAGGGTTATCCTCACTACACGCGATAGTAACATT
>Ga0172373_10001049_pt1 | contig 44939 bp, 43 predicted proteins | sample Lak10m_2_FD_114546 | JGI IMG/M metagenome (GOLD analysis project Ga0172373, IMG submission 114546) | Freshwater microbial communities from Kabuno Bay, South-Kivu, Congo - kab_092012_10m | ecosystem: Environmental > Aquatic > Freshwater > Lake | place: Democratic Republic of the Congo... | reverse complement strand
CTTGGTGAGCCCGCCGGGATTCGAACCCGGGACCCCATGATTAAAAGTCACGTGCTCTACCGACTGAGCTACGGGCTCTCACCGAAACGGGGGCACACCATAGGGATGTGCGGCCCCCGGGTCAACGGTTGCGGTTACTTTTTGATGTCGGCGGCGACGCGCATGCGGACCAGCTTGTCCGGCTTGGCGACGATGCCGTTATCGGACTCGGGACCCTTGGTAATCTTGTCGACATGCTCCATACCCTCAAGGACACGGCCCCAGATGGTATATTTGCCGTCCAGCGAAGCCGCCGTTCCCAGCATGACGAAGAACTGCGAATCGCCGCTGTTGGGCGAGGACGACCGGGCCATGCCGACAACGCCGCGGACGAAATGCTCGCCCGAGAACTCGGCCGGCAGCTTGACGCCCGAACCGCCGGTCCCGGTCCCGGTGGGATCGCCGCCCTGCGCCATGAAACCGGAAATCACCCGATGAAAGGGGGTACCGTCATAGAAGCCCTTGCGGGTCAGTTCCTTGATCCGCGCCACGTGCTGCGGCGCCAGATCGGGGCGCATCTCGATGGTCACCGCCCCCCAGGGCAATTCCATGATCAACGTATTCTCGGGATCGGCGGCCTGGGCCGAGCCGATGGACAGAAGGGCCACTGCGAGCAAAAAAACAATTCTTTTCAATTTGTTCATGGCTATTCCTCAACGTCCGCGGCAACCTTCATCGACAGGATGCAATCAGGATTGTCAACCGAGCCGTTGGCAGCCTTGCTGCCCTTCTTGATCCCATCGACGAAGTCCATGCCTTCAACGACGCGCCCCCACACCGAATATTTGCCATCCAGGTGCGGCGACGTGTCGAACATGATGAAGAATTGCGAATCGGCCGAGTCCGGGCTGGAAGCCCGAGCCATCGAACAGGTTCCGCGCACATGCCGCTCGTGGCTGAATTCGGCCTTCAGCTTCTGACCGCTGCCCCCCATGCCGGTACCGTCCGGACAGCCGGTCTGGGCCATGAAGCCATCGATGACGCGGTGAAACTTCAGCCCGTCGTAATAGCCCTGACGCGCCAGCGTCTTGATGCGGGCGACATGGTTGGGGGCAAGATCGGGGCGCAGCTCGATCACCACGCGACCATCCTTCAGTTCGAGATACAATGTATTTTCACGATCCACGGATGGTCCTCCTGACTTTTCCCGGTTTATTCCGACAGAAAACGCTGATTCAGCCTGGCATGTACGCGCGGACTGACGAATGAACTGATATCGCCGCCCAGACGTCCGATTTCCTTGACGAAACGGGACGAAATGAACTGGCAGCGTTCCGACGCCATCAAGAACAGGGTCTCGATTTCCGGCGACAGGCGGGCATTCATGCCGGCCATCTGAAATTCGTACTCGAAATCCGACACCGCCCTCAAGCCGCGAATGATGATGTTCGCCCCGCATGAGCGGACGAAATCGACCAGCAAGGTCTCGAACGGCAGGACCTGAATGTTGACTCCGCGGGTCACGGCAATGGCGGCGACCTCCTCGCGGACCATCTGGACCCGTTCGTCGACCGTGTAAAGCGGCCCCTTCCCGGCATTGACCGCCACGGCGACGATCAGACGGTCCACCACCCGGGCCGCCCGGGTGACGATGTCGAGGTGACCGTTGGTGATGGGATCGAAGGTGCCTGGATAAAGACCAACCCGCTCAGTCATGATCCCCTCCGGACGATGCGGCGTCGCTCGCGGTCCCACCGTCATTTTCTTCTTCGTCCTGCTCTTCGCTTGAGCTGTTGAGATCGCACAGGCGGGCCGCCGAAACCACGCGCTCGCCCTCGGCGGTGCGCAGGACGATGACGCCCTGGGTCTTGCGGCCGGCGATGCGGATATCGTCCACCGGCATGCGGATCAGGGTGCCGCCATCGGACACCAGCATGATCTCGTCATCATGGCCGACCGGGAAGGTGGCCACCACCGGGCCGTTCTTGTCGGTCATGTCGATATTGGCAATGCCTTGCCCGCCACGGCCGGTGATGCGGTATTCATAAGCTGAAGTCCGCTTGCCGAAACCGTTCTCGGTGACCGTCAGCAGCATCTGCTCGGACGCGTGCATCCGTTCGGCTTCCGGCCCGGTCAGGTCGCCGCGCAGATGGGCGTCGCGGGTTTCCATGTCGAAATCCACATGGGTCAGGATCGACATCGAGATGACCTGATCGCCCGCTTCCAGGCGGATGCCGCGGACGCCGGTGGAATCGCGGCCCTTGAAGACCCGCACTTCCGGCACGGCGAAGCGGATGGCTTTGCCCTGCCGGGTCGCCAGCAGAACGTCGTCGCCCTCGCTGCACGGCTGCACCGCCACCAGGGTCTCGTCATCCCCCAGCTTCATGGCGATCTTGCCGTTGGCGCGGATATCGATGAAATCCGACAGCAGATTGCGGCGGACATCGCCCTTCGAGGTGGTGAACATGACGTGCAGACCGCCCCAGGTTCCCTCGTCCTCGGGCAGGGGCATGACCGTCGAGATGGTCTCACCCTCGCCGAGCGGCAGGATGTTGACCATCGCCTTGCCCTTGGCCTGGGGCGATCCCAGCGGCAGGCGATAGACCTTGAGCTTGTAGGCGATGCCGGTCGACGAAAAGAACAGGACCGGCGTATGGGTGCTGGTGACGAACACCTGGGACAGGAAATCCTCGTCCTTCATGCTCATCCCCGACCGGCCCTTGCCGCCGCGCTTCTGCGCCCGATAGGTCGACAGCGGCACCCGCTTGATGTAGCCGGTGTTGGTCACCGTCACCACCATGTCTTCGCGGGCGATCAGATCCTCGATATCGGCCTCGAACTCGGCGTCCTCGATGGTGGTGCGACGGGGGGTGGCGAACTGGTTGCGGATATCGATCAGTTCGTCGCGCAACACCTCCAGCAGGCGCGGCCGCGACGACAGGATCTCCAGGAATTCCTTGATCTGCACGCCGATCCCGGTCAGTTCGTCGCCGATCTTGTCGCGCTCCAGCCCGGTCAGACGATGCAGGCGCAATTCCAGGATGGCCTTGGCCTGGGCTTCGGACAGGCTGTAGGTGCCGTCCTCGATGCCGCGGCCGGGTTCGTCGATCAGGCGGATCAGCGGCTCGACATCCAGGGCCGGCCAGCGCCGTTCCATCAGGCGCTCGCGGGCGGTGGCCGGATCGGGAGCCTGCCGGATCAGGGCGATGACGTCGTCGATATTGGCGACGGCGATGGAAAGCCCGACCAACACATGGGCCCGTTCGCGGGCCTTGCCCAACTCGAAGATGGTGCGCCGGGTGATCACCTCTTCCCGGAAGGCGACGAAGGCGGCGATGATCTCCTTCAGGGGCATCATCTGCGGCCGGCCGCCGTTCAGCGCCAGGGCGTTGACGCCGAACGAGGTCTGCAGCGGCGTGAATTTGTAAAGCTGCGCCAGCACCACCTCGGCGATGGCGTCGCGCTTGATCTCGACCACCATGCGCACGCCGTCGCGGTCTGACTCGTCGCGCAGGTCGGACACCCCCTCGATCTTCTTGTCGCGGACCAGCTCGGCGATCTGCTCGAGCATGCGCGCCTTGTTGACCTGATAGGGGATTTCGGTGACGACGATCGCCTCGCGGTCCTTGCGGATCTCCTCGATGTGGCAGCGCCCGCGCATGACCACCGAGCCGCGGCCGGTGGTGTAGGCCGAACGGATGCCGGCCCGGCCCAGGATGGTGCCGCCGGTGGGAAAGTCCGGCCCCGGCACCAGCTGCATCAGCTGTTCCGGGGTGATGTCGTTGTTTTCGATATAGGCGCAGCAGGCGTCGATCACCTCGCCCAGGTTATGGGGCGGGATGTTGGTGGCCATGCCCACGGCGATGCCGCCGGCACCGTTGACCAGCAGGTTGGGAAAGCGGGCCGGCAGGACCAGGGGCTCGACGGTGGAATCGTCGTAGTTCGGGCCGAAATCGACGGTATCCTTGTCGATATCCTCGATCAGGAAGTGCGCCGAGCGGGCCATGCGGGCCTCGGTATAGCGCATCGCCGCCGGCGGGTCGCCGTCCATGGAACCGAAATTGCCCTGCCCGTCGACCAGCGGCAGCCGCATCGAGAAGTACTGCGCCATGCGGACCATCGCATCGTAAATGGCGGAATCGCCATGCGGATGGTACTTACCCATGACGTCGCCGACGATGCGCGCCGACTTGCGGAACGGCTTGTTGTAATCGTAGCCGCTTTCCTTCATGGCGTAGAGAATACGCCGGTGCACCGGCTTCAGGCCGTCGCGGACGTCGGGAAGCGCACGCGCCACGATCACGCTCATGGCGTAATCGAGATACGAACGGCGCATTTCGTCTTCGATGGTGACGGGGGCGATATCGAACTGAGGCGGTGTCGGAATGGCGGTCAACGGGATATCCCTGGGAACCAGAACTTGAGGATGGCTCTGCGGCCACGGACGCGCACGCTACCAGATATCGTGCAATGCGACAACAGCGCCCCGCCATCTATCGCCCCGTGACAAGACGGCGCCGCTTCGGCTAAAGTCCGCCCCGGATTTTTCTGTCAGGAGAGCGGGGATTATGGCCGGCAGCGTCAACAAGGTGATTCTGGTGGGCAATCTCGGGCGCGATCCCGAGGTGCGGACCTCGCAGGACGGCTCGAAGATCGTCAATCTGAACATCGCCACCTCGGAAAGCTGGAAGGATCGCAGCTCGGGCGAACGCAAGGAAAAGACCGAGTGGCATCGCGTGGTGATCTTCAACCCCAATCTGGCCGACATCGCCGAGCGTTACCTGAGGAAGGGCAGCTCGGTCTATGTCGAAGGCGCGCTGCAGACCCGCAAATGGACCGACCAGCAGGGCGTCGAAAAATATTCCACCGAAGTGGTCATCGGCCGCTTCAAGGGCGAACTGACCCTGCTGGGCGGCCGTGAAGGCGGCGGTGGCGGCTACGACGATGGCGGCTATGGACAGCAGCAGCCGCAGCAACAGCAGCAACGCGGCGGCGGCCAGCGCGCATCGGGATCCGGCTGGGAGCCGCCGCCGGATCTGGACGACGACATCCCGTTCTGATCGTTCTACGCCCCCGCGCTATTCGCCGCCCCAGGACGGGGTGGCGATGGCGCTGCCCAGATCGGCCTCGATCAGCTGGCGGCGGACCTCCAGCAATTGCTCGACCAGGGCCGGTTCGGCCTGTCCATAGGCGTCGGCGTCGGGGGTTCGCTGCACCACAACCCCCAGAAGTTCGGTGATGGCGTTGCCGATGGAGTTCTGGCTGATGGTGACGATCAGCCGGCCTTCGTCGTTGCGATAGATCAGTTGCTTGAAAGCCGGCTGCCAGCGGATCGAATTGGCGTACTTGGCATCGCCGATGCAGCGGTCGCGGACCATCTTGGCCGTCTTCAGGAAGTCGTTGTCGAACTGCAGCCTGTCACGGACCAGATCGGGGAAATGCAGATCGGCCGGCAGCGGCGCGTTGCGGGTGGAAACCTGCCCGAAGAAAGTCCGGTAGAAATCGAGAAATCCTTTCAGGATGGTGTCGTATTCCTCCCAAAAGCGCCGGTCCTTCAGGGCGGCGGCCCCACCCTGCACTTCCCAGCTGGGCAATCCCTGCGGATAGCCGGTCAGGGCGATCCGGCACGACCCGGCCTGACAGGGGCGCAGCAGCCGCAAATCCAGTCCGTCGAAAAATGCCCGGTACACGTCGCGCATATGGGCCTGGAACAGCGAATGCTGGCCGCCGTCGGTCAGGTTGGGATTGTCCTGGTCGGCCAGCGGCGCCGCCCGCAGGGCCGCCTTGTCGAACACGATGAAGTGGTTATGCAGCATGCGGATGCTGGGCACCCCCGGAGAGGTCAGCGGCCAGGTGGCGTCAAGGCTGGCTTCGCCGGCCAGCACCAGATGGCGGTCCGCATCGGGATAGCGGTCCAGCATGAAGGCGACGATGATCTGGTTCATCCGGTTCCAGACATTCTTCACCGCGTCCGGAACCTGGGTCCGGCGGACCGGACGGCCCAGCGGGTCGAGAATGCTGCGCGACGTGTCATAGATGATCGACGTATCGAACAGGTTGCTGTGCCCCAGGGCCTTGCGGTACAGCAGCAACCCTTCCGGATTGCGCAGCAGGCCGTTGTTGAAGGCCAGATCGTGCAAATTCTCGGTGCTGTTGAAGAACTCGTTGGCCTTCATGCCGTCCGGAACGGACAGGGGAATCGGCCGGAACGGGGTGACGATCTCTCTGGGTCCGGATGACATGGCGCCCCCTGACGGCGTGGAACTGGACATTCCAGGCCCTGTGTATGTTAGAGTGTTCTTAAATAGCCTGACCGTTTGCCCACCGTCTTTAACCGAGATCAACATGAAATTGATCATCATGGCCAGCCTTGTCGCTTTTCTGGGAATTCCCTTGCCGGCGACCGCCGAAGAGGCCCGGTTGCCGCCTCCGGTGCTGGCCGAAGACGGCTTCTATCATCCCGACTGGTTCCTGGTCAGCTTCCTGGACCTGAAAGAGGACGCCGCCGACGCCCGCAAGGCCGGCAAGCGGCTGGCGATGATCGTCGAACAGCGCGGCTGCGGCGCCTGCAAGCGGGTCCACGAGGTCAATCTGCGCGATCCCCGCGTCGTGGCCTATCTGAACGACCATTTCCACGTCCTGCAGATCGACCTTTACGGTTCTCGCGACATCACCGACATCGACGGCCAGACGCTGTCGGAAAAGGATTATGCCCGCAAGCTGGGGATACGCGCCACGCCGACCATCCTGTTCTTCGCCGAAGACCCTAAGGCTGGCGGAAACGGGGCCTTGGCCTGGAAGTCGGTCGGCTATCTGGAGCCGGAGCCCTTCGTCAACGCCTTCGCCTTCGTCCGCGACCGGGGATATGCCGGGCAGACCGAGCCGGATTTCCTGGCCTGGATGAAGGGACCTGCGGAAAAGGTAAGGCTGCCCTGATACACGCCGGCCTTTATCCCCGTGGCGAAGCTCTCTAAGATCACCGCCCTCTGACAGGCAGACGGGACGGCAGCCCCATGACCGGGTTCATCCGCGTGCGCGGCGCACGCGAGCACAATCTGAAGAACGTCGATATCGATATTCCCCGCGATCGGCTGGTGGTCATCACCGGCCTGTCGGGATCGGGCAAATCCTCGCTGGCCTTCGACACCATCTATGCCGAGGGGCAGCGCCGCTATGTCGAATCGCTGTCGGCCTATGCCCGTCAGTTCCTGGAACTGATGCAAAAGCCCGACGTCGAAAGCATCGAAGGGCTGAGCCCGGCCATTTCCATCGAACAGAAAACCACGTCGCGCAATCCGCGTTCGACCGTCGGCACCGTCACCGAAATCTACGATTACATGCGGCTGCTGTGGGCCAGGGTCGGAATTCCCCACTCGCCGGCGACCGGCCTGCCCATCGAAAGCCAGACCGTCAGCCAGATGGTTGACAAGCTGTCGGGCCTGAGCGAAGGCACCCGGCTATACCTGCTGGCCCCGTTCGTGCGCGGGCGCAAGGGCGAATACCGCAAGGAACTGCTGGATCTGCAGAAGAAGGGATTCCAGCGGGTCAAGGTGGACGGCACACTGTACGAGATCGATGCCGTTCCGCCGCTGGACAAGAAACGCAAGCACGACATCGAAGTGGTGGTCGACCGTCTGGTGATGAAACCCGGCCTGGGCAACCGCCTGGCCGATTCCATCGAGACCGCCCTGGCCCTGGCCGATGGATTGTGCATCGCCGAAAATGCCGATTCCGGTGAGCGGCTGGTGTTTTCCGCCAAGTTCGCCTGCCCGGTCTCGGGCTTCACCATCGAAGAAATCGAACCCCGCCTGTTTTCCTTCAACAACCCGTTCGGGGCCTGCCCCACATGCGACGGCCTGGGGGTGAAGCTTTATTTCGATCCCGAGCTGGTGGTGCCCGACGAGGATCTGACCCTGCGTGAAGGGGCGGTCGCCCCCTGGGCCAACTCGACCTCGCAATATTACCAGCAGACCCTGGAGGGGCTGGGCCGCCAATACGGCTTCGACCTGCACACGCCGTGGCGCCGCCTGCCGGCCAAGGCCCGCGAGGTTGTCCTGTTCGGAACCGGAAAGGAAGCGGTGTCCATCGCCTACGAGGACGGCTTTCGCGGCTATACCACCGACAAGCCGTTCGAAGGCGTCATCAACAACATGGACCGGCGCTGGCATGAAACGGATTCGTCGTGGGTGCGCGAGGAATTGTCGAAATACCAGGCGACCGCCCCATGCGAATCCTGCGGCGGCGCCCGCCTGAAGCCCGAAGCCCTGGCGGTCAAGATCGCCGGGCTGCACATCTCGCAGGTGACGGAATTTTCCATCGCCGCGGCGCACCGCTGGTACGGCGAACTGGACGGCCACCTCAAGCCGAAGGACCGCGAGATCGCCCGGCGCATCCTGCGCGAAATCAACGACCGCCTGGGCTTCCTGATGGATGTCGGCCTGGATTGCCTGACCCTGGCCCGCGGGTCCGGATCGCTGTCGGGCGGCGAAAGCCAGCGCATCCGGCTGGCCAGCCAGATCGGCTCGGGCCTGACCGGGGTGTTGTACGTGCTGGACGAACCGTCCATCGGCCTGCACCAGCGCGACAATGACCGCCTGCTGGCGACCCTGAAGCGCCTGCGCGACATCGGCAACACGGTGATCGTCGTCGAGCATGACGAAGACGCCATCCGCGCCGCCGACTATCTGATCGACATGGGACCGGGGGCCGGCATCCACGGCGGACAGGTGGTGGCGGAAGGCACCCCCGAACAGGTCATGGCCGATCCGGGCAGCCTGACCGGCCGTTACCTGACCGGCCTGGACACCATCCCCCTGCCCGCCCAGCGCCGCCCGGGCAACGGCAACCGGCTGAGCATCATCGGCGCACGTGGCAACAACCTGAAAACCATCGACGCCCATGTTCCGCTGGGCACCTTCACCTGTGTCACCGGCGTCTCGGGCGGGGGCAAGTCGACCCTGGTCATCGAGACCCTGTACAAGGCCCTGGCACGCCGGCTGATGGGAGCCAAGGCCCAGGCTTCCGGGTTCGAACGCATCGACGGCATCGAATTTCTGGACAAGATCATCGATATCGACCAGTCGCCCATCGGCCGCACGCCGCGTTCGAACCCGGCCACCTATACCGGCGCCTTCACCCCCATCCGCGACTGGTTCACCGAACTGCCCGAAGCCAAGGCCCGCGGCTACAAGGCCGGTCGCTTCAGCTTCAACGTCAAGGGCGGCCGCTGCGAGGCCTGCCAGGGCGACGGCGTCATCAAGATCGAAATGCACTTCCTGCCCGACGTCTACGTCCAGTGCGATGTCTGCAAGGGCAAGCGCTACAACCGTGAAACCCTGGAAATCACCTTCAAAGGCAAAAGCATCGCCGACGTGCTGGACATGACCATCGAGGAGGCCGCCGACTTCTTCAAGGCGGTGCCGTCGATCCGCGACAAGATGATCACCCTGCAGCGGGTCGGACTGGACTATATCCGTCTGGGCCAACAGGCGACCACCTTGTCCGGCGGCGAGGCCCAGCGCGTCAAACTGGCCAAGGAACTGTCGCGCCGCGCCACCGGCCGCACCCTCTATATCCTGGACGAACCCACCACCGGCCTGCATTTCGACGACGTGAAGAAACTGCTGGAGGTTCTGCATGCGCTGGTGGAGGGCGGCAATACCGTACTGGTGATCGAGCACAGCCTGGAAGTCATCAAGACCGCCGACTGGGTCGTCGACATGGGACCGGAAGGCGGTGACGGCGGAGGGCGGGTCGTGGTGGCCGGACCTCCCGAGCAGGTGGCCACCTGCCGTCAATCCCATACCGGACGCTATCTCGCCCCCTATTTGTCGCGGGCATAGGACGTAATACGGAACCCGAATGATTCATTCGGGTCCCTAAGCCCTCGCCGGGCGGCCGCATCCGCGGCCTTGGCCGCGCCCAATGGGCGCTGGATACGAAGCCCGAATGAATCATCCGGGCTTCGTATAAGCCCCTATCCTTTCGCATGTGCGAGATTTTTATTGCACCGCACTGAGTTGGCGCCAATAATCTGTCCAGCAAGCAGGCGGCGGCGCACGATGCTTTCGCGCAGATCCCCCGCCCATCGAGCCAGAGGACACCGATCATCATGCTGGGACCAGCCGAATTGCGCGAAATCGCCGAAGCTTTGTCGGAACAGCGGACCGAGGGGGGCCGTTCCGCAGCCCAGACCCCTTACATCACCCCGCATTTCGCCCTGGGCATGGCCCTGACGCGGGCCGCCCACGGGGCCGGCGTCAAGCCCTATCCTTCCGCGATCCTGGCCTCGCGCTGATTTCGCGCCACTGACCGGGCGCCAGCCCGGCCAGTGTCCAGTCGCCGATGGCCCAGCGGATCAGCCGCAGCGTCGGCAAGCCCACCGCCGCCGTCATCCGCCGCACCTGCCGGTTGCGCCCTTCGCGCAGGGTCAGCTCGATCCAGGCGGTGGGAATGCTGGCCCGCCAGCGGATCGGCGGGTCGCGCGGCCACAGACCGGCCGGCTCGTCCATCATCCGCGCCCCGGCCGGCAATGTCGGCCCGTCGTTCAGCGTCACGCCGCGCCGCAACCGCTCCAAGGCCCGCTGATCGGGGACACCCTCGACCTGCGCCCAATAGACCTTGGGCATCTTGTGGCGCGGCTGGCTGATCCGGGCGATCAGCGGGCCGTCATCGGTCAGCAGAACCAACCCTTCCGAATCGCGGTCCAGCCGTCCGGCCGGGTAGATTGCGGGCACCGGCACGAAATCGGACAGGGTCCGGCGACCGCCCTGGCGGTCGGAAAACTGGGTCAGAACGTCGAAAGGCTTGTTCAGCAGGATCAGGCGGGGCACAAACGGGGTTCCCTGACGACGGACAGTCCGCACAGCAATGGCACGCCCCCCTTCTTCCCACAAGCCTTCCCGCATCGAATCCGAACGGATCGCCGGCTTCCCGGCCGTCGCGGCCCTGTTCCAGCGTGACCCGAACCGCGTCCTGCGGCTGTTCTACGACGATCGCTGCAAGAACGCGGCCGGCCCGTTCTGCAAGCAGCTGGCGGCGGCTCGCAAACCCTATCGGCTGGTGCCGACCGACGAACTGGGCAAGATCGCCGGCACCCCGCTGCACGGCGGCATCGTCGCCGTCGCCCGGCCCAGGCCGGTTCCGGCCTTCGATCCCGACCTTGCCCGGCCCTGGGCGGCGGCGGGCCGGCCGCTGCTGATTCTGGACGGCATCGGCAATCCCCACAATCTGGGCGCCATCGCCCGGACCCAGGCCTTCTTCGGCATGGAACGGCTGGTCCTGTCCGACCATCCCGGCCAGGCCCTGCCGTCGGAAGCGGCCTGGCGGGTGGCGGAAGGTGGGCTGGAATGGCTGGATCTGTACCGCGCCGCCGACCTGCCGCGGATTCTGAAGCGGCTGTCGGCGCATTACCGCGTCGTCGGCACCGCACTGGGCGACCACCGGCCGCTGGATACGGTGTTCGCCGAAGGCGGCAAGCCGATGGCCATCGTCCTGGGCAACGAGGAAGAGGGCCTGCCCGCCGCCACTCAGGCCGCCTGCGGCGAGATCCTGACCATTCCCGGCTCGGGACACGTGCAATCGCTGAACGTCGCCGCCACCGCCGCCATCCTGATCCACCGTCTGGCCGCTTTTAGCAGGTGACAGAGCCCCCCGCCCCCTGGCATGGTCGCGGGCAAAGCTCAGCTTTCGAAAGGAAACCGACATGACCTCCCAGGTGCGCGCCTCCCATATCCTGCTGATGTACAAGGGATCGATGCGCTCGCAGGCCACCCGTTCGAAGGACGAGGCCCTGGCCGCCGTCACCTCGTTCATGGACGAGTTGAAGGAAGGTGCCGATTTCGGCCAGCTGGCCCGCCAGTTCTCGGACTGTCCGTCGGGCGAGGAAGGCGGCGACCTGGGCCGTTTCGGCCGCGGCATGATGGTGCCGGAATTCGAAGAAGCCGCCTTCGGCCTGCAGCCCGGCGAGGTTTCGGGCATCATCGAGACGCCGTTCGGCTATCACCTGATCCAGCGCACCGAGTAGGCCTTGACCCGGCAACGCTCGGTCTATCTGGCCGGTCCCGCCATTTTCCATCCGGCGGCGACCATCTTGCTGGATTATCTGAAGGAGGTCTGCGCCAAGCACGGCCTGATCGGCATTTCCCCTGCCGATGGTCTGGCCGAGCTGGGCGCGATCCCGCCGGAAAAGCGGGCCGCCTTCATCCGCCAGTCCAACATCGACAAGATCCTGGCCTGCGACATGGTCATCGTCTGCATCTCGCCGTTTCGCGGCGCCGGTGCCGATGCCGGTTCGGCCTGGGAAATGGGCTATGCCGAGGCGCTGGGCAAGCCGGTGATCGCCTGGTGCGAGGAAATCCAGCCCTATCTGGCCCGTGTCCCCCACGACCGCGATGAAGACGGGCGCATCTTCTGCCTGCAGCACGGCATGCAGGTCGAGGATTTCGGTCTGGTCGACAACCTGATGCTGACCGCCGGCCCCATCGCGGTGCAGCCGGACTTCGAATCCGCCGTCCGCGTCGCCGCCGGACTGGCCTGAACGAAAACTGGCCCCTTCCGGGGCCAGTTTCCTTACTTGCTGGGAGTGACCCGCAGGCGTTCGACCACCTTGCCCTCGCCGAAATGCGAGGCGACGATCTCGTCGATGTCGGCGGCTTCCTTCGGCTGGTACCACACGCCTTCCGGATAGACCACCATCAGCGGGCCGTAGCCGCAAAAACCCAGGCAGCTGGCCTGGGAAACGCTGACGCCCTTCTCCCACAGCATGCCTTCCTGGAACTTCTGCATCAGCCGCTCGGACAGCGGCTGGCCCCCGCCGCGGCTGGTGCAGCAGCCGCGCGGATGTCCCGGCGGGCGGCTCTGGCCACAGACGAAGACATGATACTTGTGGGACATGGGTCTCTCCCTTTTCCGAATGGTTCTGAAAAAGGAGATACCCTGAAATCCCGGCCGCTGCCAGTTCTAACCCTGACGCTGGGCCAGATCGGCGGCAGTGCACAGATCGTAGCGGACCATCGCGTTGTCGACGGTGCGGCCGGTCAGCTCGCGCCAGCGGGCCATCGCCTCGGACCGGGCGAAGGGACCGTGGCTTTCCAGCTTCTTGCCGGCGGCAATGGTGTCGAAGCTGGTGTCGGCGTATTCGCCACCGACCACGAACCATTGGTCGGCCATCGCCTCTTCGTCGGCGCGGATGAAATAGCGCACCATCGCGTTGTCGACGGTCTTGCTGGTGATGGCGCGCCAGCACACATGGGCGTCGCGCTCGTCGAAGGGACCGAAGCGGTCTTCCTGATGACCGGCAGCAATGGTGGTGAAGGACGTATCGGCATATTCGCCGCCGACAACATAGTACTTCTTGGGCATGGGTAGATAACCCCTACTCGATAGGGTGGCGTGACAGGGCTTGCTTATACCCCAAGCCGGGCTGGGAAGAAACATCCTTCCGCATGGCCGGGACACGGCAATTCCTGCCCAGCAGGGTGACGGATAATCCATTCTGAATCAATACGTTGTGTCTGGCATGACATCTGCATTCGAATCGTCTGGATGCATTTTTCGAAGGATTGCCCGTCATGGATCCGGTTTCCGCCACCCCCGCCCATATCCTGCTGCACAAGAAAGAGCAGTCCGACAACCACAGCACCCGCAAGAACGGCGACGGCGCCGCCTCGGCCTTCGCCGCCTATGGATTCGGCCCGATGGACGAAGCCGGCAAAAGCAAGGGGGCCAAGCCGGTCAGCGGCAGCGGACTGGCCGCCAACCCGCTGAACGCCCATTCGCTGTCCTGGGTGACATCGGTTCAGGATGTCGGCGCCGGACCGGGCGGCAGCCGCACCGCCTGAGCGTAAATTCGATCTGGACAGAGCCGGCCCGCCCGGCTTATGTCCTGGCCATGAGTTCCCCCATCCATATCATCGGCGGCGGCTTGGCCGGCTGCGAAGCCGCCTGGCAGGTCGCCCGCGCCGGCCTTCCCGTGGTGCTGCACGAAATGCGGCCGCACCGCACCACCCCCGCCCACCAGACGGACGGCCTGGCCGAACTGGTCTGTTCCAACTCGCTGCGTTCGGACGACGCCGAATACAACGCAGTCGGCCTGCTGCATGCCGAACTGCGCCGGACCGGATCGCTGATCCTGCAGGCGGCGGACGCCTGCAAGGTCCCGGCCGGCGGGGCGCTGGCCGTCGACCGCGATGGATTCTCGGCCGCAATCGGGGCCGCACTGGCCGCGCAACCGACCCTGACCGTGGTGCGCGAGGAAATCACCACGCTGCCGCCGCGGGACTGGGAACAGGTGATCATCGCCACCGGCCCACTGACCTCGCCCCCCCTGGCCGAGGCCATCCGCGGCCTGACCGGCCAGGATTCGCTGTCTTTCTTCGACGCCATCGCCCCCATCGTCCACAAGGACAGCATCGACTTTTCCAAGGCGTGGTACCAGTCGCGCTATGACAAGGGCGAAGGATCGGACTACATCAACTGCCCGATGTCCAAGGACGAATATTACGCCTTCATCGACGCCCTGCTGGACGGTGCCCGCGTCGCCTTCCACGAATGGGAAAAGGACACGCCCTATTTCGAAGGCTGCCTGCCCGTCGAGGTGATGGCCGAACGGGGCCGCGAAACCCTGGCCTTTGGACCGATGAAGCCGGTCGGGCTGACCAATCCGCATGGCCCCAAGCCCTATGGAATCGTCCAGTTGCGCCAGGACAACGCCCTGGGCACCCTGTGGAATCTGGTGGGCTTCCAGACCAAGCTGCGCCACGGCGACCAGTTGCGCGTGTTCCGCATGATCCCCGGCCTGGAACAGGCGGAATTCGCCCGGCTGGGGGGCATGCACCGCAACACCTTCGTCAACGGTCCGCGGGTGCTGGACGCCAGCCTGCGTCTGAAGGCCCAGAAGCGGCTGCGGCTGGCCGGCCAGATCACCGGCTGCGAGGGTTACGTCGAAAGCACGGCCATCGGATTGCTGGCCGGGCGATTCGCCGCCGCCGAGCGACTGGGAAGCGAAATGCCGCCCCCGCCCGGCACCACCGCCCTGGGGGCCATTCTGGCCCACGTCACCGGCGGCGCCAATGCCGACACCTACCAGCCGATGAATATCAATTTCGGCCTGTTCCCGCCGGTCCCCGAGCGCGACGGACGCGGCAAGCGGGTCAAGGGACGTGACCGCAAGCGGCTTTACACCCTGCGGGCCGAAGCCGACTTCACCGCCTGGCTGGGCGAAGGCGGCGAAGTCAGCGGCTGACCACGGCGACGGGCTCCCCCGGCGTCAGCCCAAGGATGACATCGGCGCACCCGCCATTGACGGCCAGTTCCACCAGACCGATGGAATTGGCGTACCAGAACGGTTCGCCTACGGAACGGTCGCCGAAGGTGGCCGCCCGGGTCAGGTGGCGGCCATTGACGGAAAGAACTGCGTCAACCGGCAGGTTCCGGGCCGACAGCCCGGTCATCACGTTTCCGAAACCATCGATATAGACCACCGCCGCCAGCTCGTCCGGCCAGTCGGGCCGGCCCGGCCAGTCCATCGGCGTACCGGGCAGCACCTCGGGCCGGCGCCCGGCGGCCAGGGCGGCGGCCACCGGGGCGAACAGGTCGCGGCCGTGAAAGGTTGCCGACAGAACCGGCGGCCGCCAGTCGATCCGCCATGCCTGCCGGTGCCGGGCTTGCCGCCCGGCCAGTTCGAACAGGCCGTTGTCGGGGCCGACCAGCAGACGGGCGTCAACCTCGGTTACCAAGGGCAGACGGTCGCCGCCGACCCCGGGATCGACCACGCACAGCATGACCGCATCCGCCGGCATCTGCGGCAGCAAGGCCGCCAGCAGATACGACGACGCCCGCGGATCGAAAACCGGGGCATCGGCCATCAGATCGAGAATCGGTCCGTGATGGCCGTGCGCCAGCAGCGCCGCCTTGAGCTGGCCGACATAGGGGCCGCGCTCGCCGTAATCGGTGAACAGGATGACGGGGCGGGCCGTCACGGGCCGCCGGTCGGCACCGACCGGCTGTCGGCACCGTAAAGCTGGCGGGCACGCTTCTCGAACGACGCCACCATCAGCCGCACCGCCTCGTTGAACAAGGCCCCGATCATTTTCTGCAGGATCTTCGAGCGGAATTCGAAATCCACGTAGAAATCGATCCGGGTACCGCCATCCTCGGTCGGTTCGAAGATCCAATGATTGTTCAGACGCTGGAACGGACCTTCGGTATAGGTCACGTCAATGCGGCGGTTGACGGGATCCAGGCTGACCCGAGAGGTGTAGCGTTCGCGGACCAGCTTGAAGCCGATCACCAGATCGGCGAAGAACACGTTGCCGTCGCGCTTGCGGATGCGGGCGGCGACGCACCAGGGCAGGAATTCCGGATAACGCTCGACATCGGCCACCAGCCCGAACAACTGCTCGGGCGTGTGCGGCATGGCGCGCTTTTCCGCATGGGTCGGCATGCCGGTCCCTTACCCCGCATCCCGGGCGGCCCGGGCCTTGCGCAATTCGTCGAAATCGCGGTCGGCATGGTGGGACGACCGGGTCAGCGGCGAGGCGGAAACCATCAGAAAGCCCTTGGCGCGGGCCATCGACTTGTAATCCTCGAACTCATCCGGAGTGACGAAGCAATCCACCGCCACGTGCTTCAGGGTCGGCTGCAGATACTGGCCGATGGTGATGAAGTCGATGCCGGCCGAGCGCATGTCGTCCATGACCTGCAGCACTTCGGCCCGGGTTTCGCCCAGCCCGACCATGATGCCCGACTTGGTGAAGGATTGCGGTTCGATGTCCTTGACCCGCTGCAGCAGGCGGAGCGATTCGAAATAGCGGGCGCCGGGGCGGATCGAGGGATACAGCCTGGGCACGGTTTCCAGATTGTGGTTGAAGACGTCGGGCCGCGCCCGGGCCACCCGGTCCAGGGCGCCGGCCTTGTCGCGGAAGTCCGGGGTCAGAACCTCGATGGTGCATTCGGGGCTGGCGGCACGGATGCGTTCGATGCAGGCGACGAACTGGAAAGCGCCGCCGTCGTCGAGATCGTCGCGGTCCACCGAGGTGATGACCACATGCTTCAGCCCCATCGAGCGCACGCTGTCGGCCAAATTGTCCGGCTCCAGCAGGTCGGCCGGACCGGGCTTGCCGGTCCTGACGTTGCAGAACGCGCAGGCCCGCGTGCAGGTGTCGCCCAGGATCATGAAGGTGGCGTGCCGGTGCTTCCAGCATTCGCCGATATTGGGACAGGCCGCCTCTTCGCAGACGGTGTGCAGGTTCTTTTCCCGCATCAGCCGGCGCACGTCTGCCGCTTCCGCCGAAGTCGGCGCCTTGACCCTGATCCAGTCCGGCTTGCGCGGACTTGGGTTGTCGGGCTTGCGGGCCTTTTCCGGATGGCGAAGGGCGGGCTTGTCGGTCATGGCTCCGGTATCGTCCAGGTCGGGGGGCAGGTCAAGGATTTCTCACCCGCCCCCGCCCTGTTGCCGGTCAGATATGGATGGCCCGGCCATAGGCATCCAGCACCGCCTCGTGCATCATTTCCGACAGGGTCGGATGCGGGAAGACGGTGTGCATCAATTCGGCCTCGGTGGTTTCCAGGGTCTTGGCCACGGTATAGCCCTGGATCATCTCGGTCACTTCCGCCCCGATCATGTGCGCACCCAGCAATTCGCCGGTGGCGGCGTCGAACACCGTCTTGACCATCCCCTCGGTCTCGCCCAGGGCGATGGCCTTGCCGTTGCCGATGAAGGGGAAGCGGCCGACCCGGACCTGATAGCCCTTTTCCTTGGCCTTCTTTTCCGTCAGGCCGACGCTGGCCACCTGGGGATGGCAATAGGTGCAGCCGGGAATCTTCGACATGTCCAGGGGATGCACATCCTTCAGGCCGGCGATCTTCTCGACGCAGATCACCGCTTCGTGACTGGCCTTGTGCGCCAGCCACGGCGGTGCCGTCAGGTCGCCGATGGCATAGATTCCGGGCTCGTCGGTTTCGCACCACTGGTTGGTGACCACATGGCCCTTCTCCAGCCGGATCTTGGTGCCTTCCAGGCCGATATTCTCGGAATTGGCGACGATGCCGACGGCGGAAATCACCCGGTCGACGGTGATTTCCTCGATTTTGCCGGCGGCCTCGACCTGGACGGCGACAACGCCGGCTCCCTTCTTCACCCCCTTGACGGTGGCGCCGGTCAGAATGCGCATGCCCTGCTTCTCAAAGGACTTGCGGGCAAAGGCGCTGATTTCCTCATCCTCGACCGGCATCACCCGGTCCATCATCTCGACCACCGTGACCTGCGAGCCCAGGGCGTTGAAGAAACTGGCGAACTCGATGCCGATAGCGCCCGAGCCGATGACCAGCAGCCGCTTGGGCATGGTCTGCGGCACCAGTGCCTCCTTATAGGTCCACACCGACTGGGCATCGGGTTCCAGCCCGGGCAGCACGCGGGCACGGGCGCCGGTGGCCAGGATGACGTGCCGGGCGGCCAGGGTGGCGGCGGCCCCCTCGACGGCGACCTTGCCCTTGCCGGCCAGCTTGCCGTGCCCGTCGAAGACGGTGACCTTGTTCTTTTTCAGCAGCCCCTTGACCCCGGCATTGAGCTGTTTCGACACCGCGCGCGAGCGGGCGACGATCTTGGCCAGATCGAACGACGCCCCCGGCGCCGTCAGGCCATAGGACTCGGCATGGGTCATGGTCCGGTAGATATCGGCCGAGCGCAGCAGTGCCTTGGTGGGGATGCATCCCCAGTTCAGACAGATGCCGCCCAGATGCTCGCGTTCCACCAGGGCGGTCTTCATCCCCAGCTGAGCGGCGCGAATAGCCGCCACATAGCCGCCGGGGCCGCCGCCGATCACCACGATGTCGAAGCTGTTGTCAGACATGCTCGCCTCTCTTTTCAGCAGGGGGCCTATTCTCGGGAACCGGGGAAGAACGCCACCAGCCGGCCGTCCACGTCCAGGTCGTGCAGATCGCCCAGCCGCCACAGATGCAGCCCCATCACCTCGCGGAAGGCGCCCAGCATCTGATAGAAACGGTAGGACGGCATGGAAAAGCGCCGGCCGGATTTCTTGTCCCAGACATCGGCCAGATCCATGTATTTGCGGCATGCCGCCCGCATCGCCACCAGATCGGCGGCGCCGGCGGCATCGGCCGGCAGCAGTTCGGCGGTCTCGCCGATCAGGCGGCGCAGGTCCGAGATGGCCCGGTAGCACCGCTCCTGCTCTTCGGCCAACAGCATCTGTTCGCCGAACAGCATGCTGCCGCCGACCATGTCGATCAGGCCGGCAACGGCATGGCATTCCGGAGCGGACGGCTCTGCCGCGGAAACCGGCATGGCCGCCAGCGGCCGGTCGAGATCACGGATTCGGATGCGCATCGGTCAGGCCTCCGCCAGCAAGGGCCGCCACGCCTGATCCATGTCGAAGACAAGATCGTGGTCGGCGACATATCGCCACAGGAAGGTGTCGAAATCCCCCTGAAATCCCTGGTCTATGAAGGATTCCAGGGCGGCGGCCTTGGTCAGATACAGCGGCATCAGATCGAAACTCCATCCGGCCCCGTTGCGCGACACCGGCATGGTGGAGCCATCGTCCTCTCCCGCCGTCAGCCGCCGGACCAGACGGACCCCGTCGGCATCCCGTCCGCAATCGTCGCCGATCACGCTTTCGTCCATCAGCGCGTCCAGATAGGGAAACGCGGTGAAGGCCATCAGGAACATCGCCGGCGGCGGAGCGTCGGCGACGGAAGCCGGTTCGGGCATGCCGCGAAAGCGGGTGACGAAGAACCGGGTCAGCGGATCGCGGCCCGCCAGGGCGGCGCGATCCTCGTGGTGATAGATCGCCTGCAACCGCTCTCCCCAGCCCAGGCAGGCGCCAGACAATTGCCGGCAGGCGGCATGCATGCGGCCATCGCGCAGGGATCCTTTCAGGGACTCGAAATCCTGGCGGACGGCCGGCAGGGTCCGGACGATCTCTTCCTGATCCATCGTGCCCCGCCCCTACAGCAACATCGACAGGGGATCTTCGACCAGCTTCTTGAAGGCGGCCAGGAATTCGGCGCCGACCGCGCCGTCCACCACCCGGTGGTCGACCGACAGCGTGCAGGTCATCACCGTGGCGATGGCCAGGGCGCCGGCCTTGACCACCGGGCGCTGCTCGCCGGCCCCCACCGCCAGGATGCAGCCCTGCGGCGGATTGATGATGGCGGCGAAATCCTTGACGCCGTACATGCCGAGATTAGAGATGGTGAAGCCGCCGCCCTGAAACTCCTCGGGCTTCAGCTTGCCGTCGCGGGCCTTGCCGGCCAGTTCCTTCATCTCGTTGGAAATGGCCGCCAGCCCCTTGTGGTCGGCATGGCGGACGATGGGGGTGATCAACCCGGCAGGGGTCGCCACCGCCACCGAAACGTCGACGTCGACATAGCGGCGGATGGCCTCTTCGCCCCAACTGGCGTTGGCGGCCGGCACTTTCCTCAGAGCCAGGGCGACGGCGCGGATGATGAAATCGTTGACCGACAGCTTATAGGCATCCGAGCGGGCATTCAGCTCGGCCCGGACCTTCAGCAGGGCGTCCAGCTCGCAATCGATGGACAGGTAGAAATGCGGAATGGTGGCCTTGGCCTCGCTCAGCCGGCGAGCGATGACCTTGCGCATCGAGGAATTGGGTATCTCCTCGAAGGCCGGCCCGAACGGACTGGCGGGAGCGGGAGAAGCAGCCTTGGCCGGAGCGGCCGCGGTCGGAGCGACGGGAGCCGCGACGGCCTTGGGGCCGGCGGCACGGGCCTTTTCCACATCGGCCTTGACGATCCGGCCATAGGGACCGCTGCCGCTGACCGTCTTCAGGTCGAGACCGGCATCGGCGGCGATGCGCCGGGCCAGCGGACTGGCGAAAACCCGCTCGCCCCGCGCCGGGGCCGGCGACGGCGCGGCCGCTGCGGCGGGAGCCGCCGGGGCTGCCGGAGCCGCCGGGGCTGCCGGGGCCGCAGCGGGCGCCACGATGGTGGCGGCATCCTCGCCCTCGGCCAGGATCACCCCGATGGGCGTGTTGACCTTGATGCCGGCGCTGCCGCCGGGGACCAGGATCTTGCCCAGCACCCCCTCGTCCACCGCCTCCATCTCCATCGTCGCCTTGTCGGTCTCGATTTCCGCCAGGACGTCGCCCGACTTGACCGCGTCGCCTTCCGCCTTCAGCCAGCGGGCCACGGTGCCTTCGGTCATGGTCGGCGACAGGGCCGGCATCAGAATTTCGATGGGCATGACGCGCTCCCCCTTATGCGTAGCAGACCTTGCGGGCGGCGTCGGCGACGCCTTCGACGGTCGGCAAGGCCAACCGCTCCAGATTGGCGGCATAAGGCATGGGCACATCGGCACCGCACACCCGCACCACCGGCGCATCCAGCCAGTCGAAGCAATGCTCCATCATCAGCGCGGCGATTTCCGCGCCGATGCCGGCATAGGCCCAGCCCTCCTCGACCGACACGATGCGGTTGGTCTTGCGGACCGAGGCGACGATGGTGTCGATGTCCAGGGGACGGATCGAGCGCAGGTTGATCACCTCGGCCTCGATCCCGTCTTTTTCCAGCAGGGCGGCGGCTTCCAGGGCTACGCCGACCATGCGGGAATAGCTGACGATGGTCACCCGGTCGCCGGCCCGCTCGATCTTGGCCCTGCCGATGGGGACGACGAAATCGGGATCGACGGGCACGTCGAAGCTTTGCCCGTACATGATCTCGTTTTCCAGCACGACCACCGGATTGGGATCACGGATGGCGGCCTTCAGCAGGCCCTTGGCATCGGCCGCCGACCACGGCGCCACCACCTTCAGACCGGGGCAATGGGCATACCACGAGGCGAAGTCCTGGCTGTGCTGAGCCCCCACGCGCGAAGCGGCGCCGTTGGGGCCGCGAAAGACGATGGAACAGGGCTGCTGACCGCCGGACATGTACAGCGTCTTGGCCGCCGAGTTGATGACATGGTCGATGGCCTGCATCGAGAAGTTCATGGTCATGAACTCGACGATCGGCTTCAGGCCGGCGAAACCGGCGCCCACGGCCAGGCCGGCAAAGCCCATCTCGGTGATGGGGGTGTCGATGACCCGCTTGGCGCCGAACTCGTCGAGCAAGCCCTGGCTGACCTTGTAGGCCCCCTGGTACTGGGCGACTTCCTCGCCCAGCAGGAACACCGCCTCGTCGCGGCGCATCTCCTCGGCCATCGCGTCACGCAGCGCCTCGCGCACCGTCTGGCGCACGAAGGAATCGTACTGTTTTTCCTCGGGCGGCGGCGGCGGCGGCACCGCCGGGCGGCACGACGGCACCGGACCGTCATGGGGCACCGGCACCGTCGAGGGACCGGCATTTTCCATCACCTTGCCGATGGCGGCGTCGACATCCGTCTCGCCCTCTTCCAGCAGGATGGCGATGGGGGTGTTGACGGCCACGCCCTCGGTTCCGCCCGTCACCAGGATACGGCCGATGCGGCCGTCTTCCACCGCCTCCATCTCCATCGTCGCCTTGTCTGTCTCGATTTCCGCCAGGACGTCGCCCGACTTGACGGCGTCACCCTCGTTCTTCAGCCAACGGGCCAGTTTGCCTTCGGTCATGGTCGGCGACAGGGCCGGCATCAATATTTCGATCGCCATCGTCGTCTCCCTCAGGCTTCAGTCAGAACGTCGGTCCACAGCTCGGCCGCATCGGGCTCGGGGCTGCTTTGGGCGAATTCGGCGGCTTCGGAGACGATCGCCTTGACCTCGCGGTCGAGTTCCTTCAGCCCCGCCTCGTCGACATGTCCGGCGGCCAGCAACTTGGCCTTCAGGGTATCGATGGGGTCGTGCTGCTCGCGCATGCGGGTGACCTCTTCCTTGGTCCGGTACTTGGCGGGGTCGGACATGGAATGGCCGCGATAGCGATAGGTCTTCATCTCCAGCACATAGGGGCCGTTGCCGGTCCGGGCATGCTCCAGCGCCCGCAAGGCGGCTTCGTGCACCGCTTCGACGCTCATGCCGTCCACCGCCTCGCCGGGAATGCCGTAGGCGGCGCCGCGCTTGAACAGTTCGGTTCCGGCGGCGTGGCGCTCGGCCGAGGTCCCCATCGCGTACTTGTTGTTCTCGATCACATAGACCACCGGCAGCTTCCACAGCGCCGCCATGTTGAAGCTTTCGTAGACCTGCCCCTGGTTCAGGGCGCCGTCGCCCAGATAGACGTGACAGACACCGCTGTCGCCGGTGTATTTGTGGGCAAATCCCAGGCCGGTGCCCAGCGGCACCTGGGCGCCGACGATGCCGTGGCCGCCATAGAACCGCTTCTCGCGGCTGAACATGTGCATCGACCCGCCCTTGCCGCGGGAATAGCCGCCGCTGCGCCCGGTCAGTTCGGCCATCACCCCCTTGGGGTCCATGCCGCAAGCCAGCATCTGACCATGATCGCGATACGAGGTGATGACGGAATCGGCGTCCCCGGCAGCGGATTGCAGGCCGACGACCACGGCCTCCTGGCCGATGTAAAGGTGGCAGAACCCACCGATCAGCCCCATGCCGTAAAGCTGTCCGGCCTTTTCCTCGAAGCGGCGGATCAGCAGCATGTCGCGATACCAGCGGATCAGCTGGGCCGCCCCCGGCTCGCCCCCCTTGGCTTTGCGTTTCGCGGTGATGGCCATGTCTCCTCCCAATCGCTCTGCGGGCGTTGTTTCAGATGATAGGTAAATGACGCTAACCTTTTTGGCAAGTACTATCGGATAGCAAAAATTCTTATATTGCAATGCAGTATCGTGAATTAACCTTATTTTGGTTAATTTAAAACATCCATCCGAAAGGGTGGCCAACGGGTAGTGCGGCGCAGCAATCGAGGAAAGCCGCCATTTCCACCCATATCGCCCCGGCGCCCCAACGATAAAAGGGGTTATTTCCAGATTTTCGCCGATGCGCCCTATGCTATACTCGCGGTCCGCAATGTTCGAGCAGTCGAAGGGTCCGGTCCGATGCGTGCCGCCTGTCCACGTCCCGCCGGGACAGTCCGATGACCCGGGCCGGGGCTACGCAGCGCCTGTTCATCCCCCTGTTCGCCGCGTTCCTGGTCTGTCTGCTGTGGGCGGCGGTCCTGACCCAGGACCACAGAACCGGAAGTCGGGCGCAAGCCGCGTTCCGGCTTGAGCTGGTCAACACCGCGCGCCTGCTTGAAGCCCAGACCCGCAGCACCATTCGCGGCCTGGATCAGGTGGTCACCCACATCAAGGCCGGATTCGAAGACGATCCGGGCGGATTCAGCCTGGAAACCCAGATCGCCCGCAGCCCCATCCTGGCCGGGCAGTCGGTGCAGGTCGGCATCATCGATGCCGCCGGCTTTCTGGTGCAATCGACGTCCGCGCCTCCTCCGGGAACGCGGCTGAATCTGGCGGACCGCGAACATTTCCGCGTCCACGCCGAAACCGACAGCGATGCATTGTTCATCAGCAAGCCGGTCCTGGGCCGGGCCTCGGGAAAATGGTCGATCCAACTGACCCGGCGGCTGAACACCAGGACCGGCGAGTTTGCCGGCGTGGTGGTGGTCTCGCTCGGCGTCGACTACCTGACCGCCACCTACCGGCAGGTCGACCTGGGCGAGAATGCGGCCATCGTGGTGGTCGGCCAGGATGGGGTACTGCGCGCCCGCACCTCGGGCAACGACCACACCCCCGGACAATCCATCGCCGACGCTCCCTATTTCGCGCTGCTGTGGCAGGCGCCGGAAGGATTCGTCGCGGGTCCGGTGGCCGGGGACGGCATCCCGCATTTCGGGGCCTATCGCCGGATGGCCGATTATCCCCTGGCGTTGATCGTCAGCCGCCCGGTCTCCGACCAGAGCGAGCGGCACGCCGACGACCATCAGTTGTTCTGGCTGGCCGGAATCGCCGGCACCGTCCTGATCGTATCGGGCAGCGCCCTGCTGCTGCTGCTTGCGCTACGCCAGCAACGCACCGAAAAAAAGCTGATCGCGGCCCGCAACGACCTGGAACGGCGCAATCACGATATGGAGCAGTTCACCGAGGTCCTGGCCCATCACCTGCAGGAACCCGTCCGGCTGCAGGTGGCCTTCGCCACCCGGCTGCAGCGCCTGCTGGCCGACGTCGTCACCGACGAGACCCGGCCGGCCCTGGAGCATGTCATCAACGGCGCCACCCGGCTGCGTTCGCTGTTGCGCGACGTCCAGCTTTACCTTGCCGTCGGCCTGCTGCCGCCGGCCCGGCAGCCGTGCGGCGCCGGCGCCGCCGTCGAAGCGGCGCTGTCCCGCCTGCACCCCCTGATCAGCCACAGCCGGGCGGTGGTCCGCTACGATCCCCTGCCCGACGTCATGCTCGATCCGAACCGGCTGGCCGACATCTTCAGCGCCCTGATCGAGAACGCCATCATCCACCACCGGCCCGACATGGCGCCGGAAGTCTCGATCACCTCGCGTCCGGCCGGCGCGATGCAGGTCTTCTCGGTCAGCGACACCGGGATCGGCATTCCGGAAGAGTTCCGCGAACGGGTCTTCCGGGTGTTCGAACGCCTGCACCCGGAAAGCGGGCGTCCCGGTACCGGGATCGGATTGCCGCTGGTCAAGAAAATCGTCGAGGCCTGCGGCGGACGGGTCTGGATAGAGGCCACGGCGACCGGCGGCACCCGTGTCTGTTTTTCTTTGCCGGCCCGTTCGGAGTAGCGTGATGGCTCAGGATTCCCAGCCCCCGTTCAATATTCTGCTCGTCGACGACGAACCCGGGGATGTCGATCTGGTCAAGCTGGCCCTGGCCGATGGCCGTTTCCCGTGCGCCGTCTCGGTCTGCATCAACGGTAAGGAGGCGATGCGTTTCCTGCGCAAGGAAGCGCCGCGCTTCGCCGACGCCAAGACCCCCGATCTGATGCTGCTGGACCTGAACATGCCGCAGATGAACGGCAAGGAAGTCCTGCGGGAGATGAAGGCCGACCCGGCTCTGGCCGCAATCCCCGTCGTCGTCCTGACCACGTCCGACGTCGAACGCGACGTTGTCGCCTCGTACGACCTGGGAGCTTCCGGCTATATCGCCAAGCCGATCGACATGGACCACCTGTTCCAGGCCATCCACTCGGTCGAGGAATACTGGTTCGGCGCCGTGCGCCGCCCGCCTCGGCCATGATTGCCGATCCCGACAAGGGATCCGGGCTTCGCAGCCCCCCTATTCCGTCCAGAACCGCTCCATCCCACGCAGGCGTTTCCAGGCCGTTTCCGTCTTCTCCAGCAACGATGGCCGCCGGGCTTCATGCCAGCCGGCCACCAGCCCCGCCGCCCAGGCCGAGGGGCCGCTCTGGTGGATCGCGCAAAGACGGGGAACGGCGACGGCGATATCGTTGAGCTGTCCCAGAAGGTCCTGCAAGTCCGCCAGGGCCGACAGGAAGGGACGGGTTCGCCCGGGGTCGAAAAGCGAAGCGGCGAAATCGCCGGCATAGCGCAACTGCTTGCCCTGGATGCGCAGCTTATGGCGTTCATCGGCGCTTAGCGCCAGCAACGACCGTCCGCCGGCCCGGCGCAGCCGCCGGAACCGCTTTTGCAGCACATGCCGGGCAAAGGGCAGAACCGCCCCGGCAGCGGCCTTGGGCCAGTTCAGATCCTCCAGCCAGCCCCCCAAACGCAGCAGCAGCCGGGTGAAGCGGGGATCGGACACCGCCTGCCGCGCCGCCGAAGAATCCAGGTCGCGCCGATCCCGCCAATATGATTGAATCGACAGCAGCGCCTCTTCGCCGGGATGCTCCCTTGCCACCGGGGCCAGGATTTCGCTCACGAACACGTCGCCGTCGCGGGCCGGCCCCAGACGGGACTGCAACCAGCGGACTTCCGCCCCCAGTTCGCCCAGGCCTTCCGGCGGCAGAACCGGAGAAAACATCTTGAGTGCGGACCGGAACCGGCGCAGGGCGACCCGCATCTGGTGCACCGCCTCGGGATCGCCGCTATCCAGCAGGGCCGGCTGGTTGGCCAGCAGCTGATGCAGACAGCTGCGGGCGATCTCCCTGAACGCCAGAGCCGCCGTGTCGCGGGACCGCAAAACCACCGGCCTGGCCTTTGCCGGGCGGACGACGGCACCGCTGGACAGGGCATGACCGCGATCGGACTTGCTGTCGGCGGTCAACCGCACATCGACCATCTCGGCAATGCGCAGGGCGGTGGCGAACAGATGGCCGGCCCGGCCGCGGCGCAGTTCCAGTTCGACCTCGCAGACCGGCCGGGACAAGCCGCCGGCCGCCACCTCCCCCTCGTCGATGGACAGTTCGGCCTCCCACCCGGCGCCCCCGATGATGCAGGTCCGGCGGCGGATAAGGGTTGAAAAAACCGGCTCCAGCCGCTCGGCCAGATCCGGTGCCCGCAACTCGTCCAGGCCGCAGACGGCCAGGGCGGCGGACGTCGGCCGGTCGCCGTCGATCACGGTTTCCCATTCCGGGCGCCGGAACAGCCCGCCCACCCGGCTGCCCGACGTCTTCACCGTCTGTATCCACCGCGGGCCGACATGGCGGACCCGCACCGTGATACCGGCAGCCGCCAGCATCCGGTCCGAGGTATCGAAATAGGTGGTGGTCTGCCGCTGCGACGCCAGCCGTCCGGCCGGCGCCCCCAACCGACGGCGCATGCGGGCCACCCGGTCGCCGCCCCCGGGCGGCAGAACCAGCTTGAGTTCGACCTCGCGGTGCCCCATACCCGCCTCCGCCCCATCGCCATTAAGGAAGTATGAACCGCTTGCGGGCATTCTGGCTATGATCTTCCTGTGGCATTTTCGCGCACCTTGGGGGCAATGGATGAGCACCCTTTCTCGTCTGGGACGTACCACGGCAGCCGTGGCGATGCTGGCCGCCCTTGCGGCCTGCGGTCCGCTGGCCGACCCGCAGGGCGCCGGCACCGCCGCCGGCGGACTGGCCAATGCCGGGGCGGCCGACCGCGCCATGAGCGCCCTGACCCGCGGCGACTATGTCACCGCGGAACGGCAGGCGATGGTGGCCCTGCACTACAATCCCAAGGATCCGACCGGCCTGGTGGTGGCCGGCATGGCCTATCAGGGCATGGGCCGCTACGATCTGGCCCGGCAATATTACGAAGTGATCATCACCACCCAGACCCCCGGGGCGATCATGGCCCCCGGTGACGGCGGCGTGGTGATGCCGCGCTCGATCATCGACGTGGCCCGCGCCAACATGGCGCTGATCGACAAGATCACCGGCCGCCACATCCCCCGCAGCGCCATGGAATCCGGCCGCCCGCCGGGAGCCTCGGCGGTGGGGGCACCGCCGCTGCCGGTCATGGATCACGTGCAAGCCCAGTATCCCGGGGCCAGCCGGCCCGTCGTCGGGACCACCGCCCCCGACCCGCTGACACCGGCGGGCGCCACCGCCCAGGCGGGAACGCCGATCCGGGTTTCCGAGGCGGAATCCAACGTCGCCGGCCGCTTCCGCATCCTGAAGCGCCTGCTGGACGAAGGCCTGATCACCCAGGACGAGTTCACCCGCCGCCGCAACGCCAATATCGGGGCCTTGGTCCCTTACACCATGCCGCCGGCCTCGCAGGGGCTGGAGCGCCCCCTGCCGGGCGACGAAGCCCTGGTCACCCGTCTGCGCGATCTTTCGGCCACCCTGGAAACCCGGGCCATCACCCCGGCCCAGCATGCCGCCGAACGGGCCGTGATCCTCGAGGCCCTGCTGCCGGAAAAACCCAAGCGTCTGGAAAACCCGCCGCTGCCCCCCCGCGACATGCTGGAAGCGGCACAGGCCGTCGGCCGGCTGGAACGCCTGCGCACCGCCGGCCTGATCAGCCCGGACGAAGCCCAGAAAGAGCGTCAGGCCATCGAGCAGGGCTACACCGCACAGATGGCCTCGCTGCCGGTCGCCGGCACCGCCACCGGCACGCGGACCGCCCCGGCCGCCGCCAACGGGACCGGCACCGGCCAGAGCACCGGCAAGGGCTGGGGCGTCGCCCTGGCCTCGGCCGCCTCCGAGGACGAGGCCAAGGCGGCCTGGGAACGGATCAAGGGCAAGTTCCCCGACGATCTCGGCAAGCTGAACGCCACCATGAAAAAGGTCGAACAGGCCGGAAAGAATCCGCGCTGGCGGGTGATCGCCGGTCCGCTGTCGGGCAAGCCGGCAGCGACGAAACTGTGCAAAACGCTGAAATTGCATCGCCAGTCCTGCGACCCGGCTTCGATGTAAACGGGCCTTGACACCGGGCCGCCGTGACGGCCATCCTTGGCCCACGGCCCCGGGGCTATCGTGTCTGGTCCAGACCGCCCGCCGGCAGACTTGCCGGGATTCCTTCCCAGCCGCTCCTCCCGCGTCGATCATTCCGCCGCGCCCGCAAGGGTGCGGCATTCCCGTGCCCTGGAGATACGCGCCCATGTCGGATTCCCCAAAGCTCACCGGCTTCTCTCATGGTGGCGGCTGCGGCTGCAAGATCGCTCCGGCGGTCCTGGACCGCATCCTGTCCGAGGTCCCCAAGACCGCCCTGCCCTATCCCGATCTGCTGGTCGGGCTGGAAAACGGCGATGACGCGGCCGTGTACCATGTCGGCGGCGGACTGGCGGTGGTCGCCACCACCGATTTTTTCATGCCCATCGTCGATGACGGATACGATTTCGGGCGGATCGCCGCCACCAATGCGATTTCCGACGTCTATGCGATGGGGGCACGGCCGATCCTGGCCCTGGCCATTTTGGCGATGCCGGTCGACAAGCTGCCCGACACGGTGATCCGCGATATCGTCCGCGGCGGCCTGTCGGTCTGCGAGGCGGCGGGCATTCCCCTGGCCGGCGGCCATTCCATCGATTCGGTCGAGCCAATTTACGGACTGGTGGCCCTGGGAATAGTGGAAACCACGCGCATCCGGCGCAACGATGGCGGCCGCGCCGGCGACATCCTGGTGCTGGGCAAGCCCCTGGGCGTCGGCATCCTGTCCGCCGCCCTGAAGAAAGGAGTGCTGTCCCCCGGGGGATACGACACCATGATCGGGGTGACCACCAGGCTGAACACTCCCGGTCCGGACCTGGCCGCCCTGGACGGGGTCCATGCCATGACCGACGTCACCGGCTTCGCCCTGCTGGGACACGGGCTGGAAATCTGCCGGGGCAGCGGCGTGACCGCCCGCATCAGGGCAGCGGCGGTGCCGGTCATCGCCGAGGCGGCGGCCCTGGCCCGGAGCGGCATCGTCACCGGGGCGTCGGCCCGCAACTGGACCAGCTACGGGTCGGCGGTCGACCTGTATGACGGCATCCCCGACTGGCGGAAGAATCTGCTGACCGATCCCCAGACCAGCGGCGGCCTGCTGGTTTCCTGTTCGCCCGATACGGTTCCGCAGGTCCTGGCGGCCTTCCGGGCACACGGCTTCGCCGAAGCGGCGGTGATCGGCGAACTGGCCGAAGGCCCGCCCAGGGTGCAGGTCAGCGCCTAGGATCAGCGCGCCTCGTCTTCAAGGCGCGTTGTCCCGGGGCTGGAACTCATCGCAGGCGGCGGTTCCCGATGCCAGCAAGGTCCGCGTGGCGTCGGGATCGTCGGCCAGCACCACCGCCATCCAGCCGGCTCCGAACGGGTCCCGGTTGATCAGGTCCGGCCGGTCGATGGGGGCTTCGTTGGCCTCGACCACCTCGCCGGCGAAAGGCAGGCGCACCGCCCCCACCCACTTGCCGCTTTCCACCGTGGCGATGGATCGCCCGGCCTCGGCACGTCCGCCCACCCGCTTGGGCATGAAGGCCACCAGATCGCCCACCGTCCTGGCGCCCTGGGCGGTGATGCCGACCCGGAAACGCCCCTGCCCTTCATCGCGGAACCACATATGGCGCCCGGAATCGTAAAAGCGGTCGGCGGGAAAGTCGCAGGTCCCGGCCATCAGAAGGTCAGCACCCGGCAGCGGTCGTCCATCAGGTCGGCGACATATTCGGTAACGGCGGCCAGACCGGCGCATTCGGGGATCAGATCGTCGGGACCCAGCCCATGCAGGTCGGCGGTGGCGGCGCACAGCAGGAAGCGCGCCCCGGCCCGGTGCGCCATCTTGATGAAGTCATAGGCAGTCTTGCCGGAATCCGGCTTCAGGATCATGGCCTGGGCCACCCCCTTCTTCATCAGGATTCCCGGCGCCCCGGTCAGGACCACGTCCACCTCGCAATCCATCGAGGCGGCCACCGCCGCCTGGAACAGCGGCGCCCCGACCTCGACGGGGCGGTCGGGATCGGTGTTGGCCAGCAAGACCACCAGCTTAGTCGGCATCCATCTCTCCCGTCCAGGTAAAGGCGTCCCGCCCCAGGGGACCGGCCAGCCGGCGGGCGGCCTCGTCCTCCTCGGCTGCAGAGACCTCTCCGGTGAAGGGGGCAAAGCCCAAACCGGCGACGCCCCGGGTCACTGCGGCCATCGCCTCGGCGAAGGACGGCACCCGGCCCAGCACATGGCGCAAGGTCGTCACCCGCCCGGCGACGCCCACGGCGTGGTGACGGGCCAGCTTGTCGGCGGCAGGGGTCAGGATTTCGGCCATGCGGTCCAGATCGGCATCCAGCAGCAAGGTCCCGTGCAGCAGTTGCACCGCCCCATCCACCAGTCCGGCGGTGCCGCAGATCTTGCGCCCGCCGGTCTCGATGTCGTTGCCGGGCCGGAAGCGGGCCACCATTCCCAGACCGGACAGACCGGCCGCCACCGCCCCGCAGACCCGGGCGGTGGTTTCCGACAGCGGAACGTCGCCGGCCGTCACCAGTTCCCAGCAGATTTGCCGGTCATCGACATAGACGGCGCCGCCGCCGGTCGGCCGCCGGGCCAGTTCGACGCCATCGATCCGGGTCAGGTCGATTTCGGCGGCCAGCGACTGATGACGGCCGATCAGCACCGCCGGGGGAAAGCGGAAGAACCGCAAGGTGTCGGGCGGCCCCCGCCGCCGACCGGCCGCCAGGGCCGCCCCGAAGGCCATATTCGCCCGGGCGCCGCGCAGGCCGGTATCGATGACGCGCAACGGCGTCATGACGCCGTCGACGATGGCGGAAGGGAGTGGGAGTCGAACCCACCAACAGCCGGCGACCGACCGCTTCCGGATTTGAAGTCCGTCCGCCCCACCGGGGACGATTCCCTTCCATCAGGTGTTCCGAACAGCGTCAGCCGGTCCTCGCGCACCTTGCGCAGGTCCCCCTTGCGCAGGGTCAGGCCGACACGGTCGAAATATTCCAGGATTTGTATGGCAACCTTGCGCCCATTGTCGAGACAATCGCGAAACTGTGCGGTGGCAAACCAGCCGTCCCTGGCATTTTTTGCGCAGCCGGCGGCGATGGAAGCCATTTCCGCGACCACCGGACGCAGGAAGTAATGGTCCTGGGCGATCAATACCACCTTGCCCATGCGGGCCAGCCGCTTCATCAGCCCGCGGACGTCGGCCTCGCCGGCATCCAGCTCGCGGGCCAGGTCGCGCACCCGCGGGGGGCGGAAGCGTTCCGCCGCCAGCAGCGGTTCGGCCTCGTCCCACAACGCCTCGTCGGCGGGAGACAGGCGGACCTCGTGCCCGGGCAGACGGAACCACGCCCCGTCGCCGGCCACCGCCCCATCGGCCACCGCCGCCTGGATCAGGCAGGCGAACAGGTCCGCCGGCAACTTGGGGTCCAGGGCCGAACGCAGGCGCGGCCCCTGCAGGCCGGGCTGGTCGGGGTTGGCTTCGTGATGCCGGCTCAGCGCCTCGACCAGACGCCGGCGGAAGTCGCCCCATGCCACGGCGGAAAAGCCGAACCGCCCGGCGGCCACCATGCCCCCGGTCCCGATTTCCGGCCGGTTCCATTGCAGCCGGAAGCGGTCCAGATCGACCCATCCCGGACTTTGCCCCAGCAGCGCATCCAGGACCGCCTGCGGCCGGCACAGGGATTGCGCCCGCAGAACGTCGATGCGGGCCGGGGTGCGGCGGCCGCGATGGGGCGGGAACAGGTCGATCACCCGACCGCCGCCGATGGTCCGCCGGGCCGACTGATCGCGCAGGATGAAGCGGTCGCCGGCCAGCGCCCCCAGCGGCCGGTCCAGCACCAGTTGCGCCAGCGCGCTTTCACCCGGTGCCAGACCATCGCCTTCCAGCAGGGCGATGCGGCCGGAAACGTGGGCGGCCCCCAGGTGCAGGTGAACCGGGGTCCAGTGAGCCAAGACCCGGGCTTCCTGGGGCAGCAGCCGGAAAATGGCGTCGAAGCGGTCGACCGGATGATGCAGCGCCGCCTCGACCACCCATTCGCCGCGGGGGATGTCGTCCTTGGTCAATTGCGGTGCAGCCAGGTTCAGCGCCAGCCGCTGCCCGGCCCCGCCGCGTTCGGCCTTGCGGTTCTGGGCATGCAGGGCGCGCACGCGCACCTCGCGCCCGGACGGGGTCAGGACCAGACGGTCCCCCACCGCCACGTCGCCGCTGAAGGCGGTTCCCGTCACCACCACCCCGGCCCCGGCGATGGTGAAGGCCCGGTCCACCGCCAGACGGAAACCGCCGCCATCCCGCCGCGCCGGATCGGCGGCGGTGCCGGCCAGAACGGCGGCGATCTCGGCCACGCCCTGGCCGGTGACGCTGGAAACGGCCATGATGGGGGCATCGGCAAGCGATGTCGGCGCCAGGACGTCGCGGATTTCCCGTTCGACCGCAGCCAGCCGCCCGGCATCGGCCAAATCGGCCTTGGTCAGGGCCACCAGTCCACGCGACAGCCCCAGCAGGTCCAGAATGTTCAGATGCTCGCGGGTCTGGGGCATGACGCCGTCGTCGGCGGCCACCACCAGCAGGGCGAAATCCATGCCGGACACCCCGGCCAGCATGTTGTGGACGAATCGTTCATGGCCGGGAACGTCGACGAATCCCATCACCGAACCATCGGGCATCGGCTGATAGGCGAAGCCAAGGTCGATGGTGATGCCGCGGGCCTTCTCCTCGGCCAGACGGTCGGCGTCGATTCCGGTCAGCGCCCGCACCAGCGCCGTCTTGCCGTGGTCGATATGGCCGGCGGTGCAGACGATCATCGCAGCCCGCCCAACTGCGCGACAAAGCCGGCCTCGTCGTCGAGGCAACGCAGATCCAGCCACAGGGCGCCGTCATGGACGCGGCCGACCACCGGCTCGGGCAGGCCGCGCAGAACGGCGGCCAGGGCTTCCAGGGCGCGCCCCCCGCCGCGGCTGCCCGACGGCGGGCGCAGGACCAGCGCCCAGCTGGGCAACAGGTCGACGGGCAGCGCCCCACTGCCGATCTGGCTTTTGCAGGCCTCCAGACCGACCCGGGCGCGGCCATCCAGGGCCTGCGCCAGGGCGGGCAGCAGCCGCTGCCCCTGCGCCGCCATCTCGGCCTCCGGTCGGGTCAGGAAGCGCAAGGTGGGCAGGCGTTCGGCCAAACAATCGGGATCGGCGTACAGTTTCAGCACCGCCTCCAGCGCCGCCAGCCGGATCTTGTCCATGCGCAAGGCGCGTTTCAGCGGATTCTTCTTGATCCGGGCGATCAGATCGCGGCGGCCGACGATGATGCCGGCCTGCGGCCCGCCCAGCAGCTTGTCGCCGCTGAAGCTGACCAGATCGGCCCCGGCGGCCAGCGCCTCGCGAGGGGTCCGTTCGTGCGGCAGGCCCCAGCGATCCATGTCGACCAGGGACCCCGCCCCCAGATCGACGATGAACGGCAGGCCCCGGCCGTGGGCCAGGGCGGCAAGCTCGGCCTCGGACGGGGTGGCGGTGAAGCCGACCACGGCATAATTGCTGGTGTGCACCTTCATCAGCGCCGCCGTCCGCGGGCCGATGGCCTCGTCGAAATCGCGCAGATGGGTGCGGTTGGTGGTGCCCACTTCCGCCAGCCGGCACTGGGCGCGGGCCATGACGTCGGGAATGCGGAAGGCGCCGCCGATTTCCACCAGCTCGCCCCGCGACACCACCACTTCGCGCCGGGCCGCCAGGGCATGCAGCATCAGCAGCACCGCGCCGGCATTGTTGTTGACCACCGTGGCCGCCTCGGCCCCGGTCAGACGGCACAGCCAATCCTCGACCAGATCGTCGCGGTCGCCGCGCTTGCCCTTGTCCAGATCGAATTCCAGGGCGATGGCCCCGGTCATGGCGGCGGTCGCGGCGGCCACCGCCTCGGGCGGCAGCTGGGCGCGGCCCAGGTTGGTGTGCAGCACCGTCCCGGTCAGGTTGAACACCCGCCGGACCCTGGGACGATGACGCCGTTCCAGCCAGAGGGCCGCGGCCTCGACGATGGCGGCGGCAACGGCTGTCCGGCCCTGGCGGCGGAACGCCTCCAGGGCCTCGCGGACGGCGGCCACCGTCTCGTCACGGCCGTAAAGGGCGACCAGCGCCCCGGCCCGGGCGTCGCCCAGGACCACATGGACGGCCGGCAGCGGACTCACCCCGGCACCGCCATCAGGAACGGATTGGCCGCAGCCCGGTGCCACCCGTCCTCGGCCAGACGCAGATCAAGCCCGATGCTGGCCAGATCGTCGACGATCGCTTCGGCCCCCGGCGACTTGGCTTCGTCGAAGACCTTGAGATAGGTCCTGCAATCGCCGCAGGTCTCGCCCCGGACATGGCCGCCCTGTCCCTCGAAGGAAAGATAGCCAAGGTCGCGGTCCGAGCCGCACGACGAACAATGCGAACGGGGATGGTACCAATGGGTCCCGCACAGGCCGCAGGCCAGATAACGCACTCCGGCCAGCGGATCGGCCGCCAGGACGACGGCCCCCACCGGCGGCGAACCGCACAGCGGGCACAGTCCGGCCGGCTCCAGGATTTGCGGCAAGGCCGGATCCAGGGCGGCCACCGACTTGCTCCAGGCCACCTGCAGGGCGGCGGCGACGAACAGGCTGGGGGCCAGATCGTCGGGAGCGGACTGCCCCAGCAGGAAGGCGACGGCCCGGGCATCCAGCCGGGCCGGTTCCTCGTCGGCCAGACGGGCGACGGCCTGCTGCGCCGGCACCGGCAACGGCAGGGCGGCCACCTCGCCCAGGATGATGGTCAAGGCCTGCCGCCACTGGCCGTCAAGCCCGGCCGACTCGCGCGGCAGCAGGGGCATGCCCCCCGACCGCCGCCGGGCCAGGACAGTCTGATCCGGCAGGACGGGAACGGCGATGGACAGCGCCGCCCGCTGCTGGGCGGCGGCAAGATGAGACAGAAACTCCAGATAGTCGGACATGGGATGCCCGTCCGCCCAGGCCGCCAGGCGCTTGGCCCGGCGGTCGAACAGCAGCGAGATCTCCGGCAGCAGCACAGCCGGGGGCGGGACAGGCGCCCCGCCCCCGGCCGACAACGGTAAGGACTGGTCCGTCATTTACGGCCGGCGACCTCCTCGCGCAGGTATTTGCGGTGATGCTTCCACAGCCAGCCGCCGGTGACCGGCCCGCGGGTCATGGCCCGGACCGAACCGACGTTCCAGATGGCGGCATAGATGTGGACGATCATGGTGATGATCATCGCCGCCGCCATGCCGGCATGCAGCAATCCGGCGAACCGCTGCAGCCCGATCGGGAACGCATCGCCGAAATAATGCTGCCACAGCACCAGGCCGGACAGGAACAGGGTGATCACCGACCAGAACATGACGTAGAAGACCAGCTTCTGCGCCGCGTTGAATCGGCCGGCTTCCGGCACCTTGTCCTCGCGATGGTTGATGACGTCGCCGATATGGCCCAGCCATTCGCCATCATCGCGGGTCCAGACGTTCTGGCGGAAGAACCGCACCCCCATGACGGTGAAGGACCCCGCCAGAACCACGCCGATCCACGGATGGATGGCCCGGGCCGCCTGACCGCCGCCGAACAGGGCGGTCAGCCAGAAAAAGGCCGGATGGAAGAAAGCCAGCCCCGACAGCATCAGCAGGATGGCACAGACCACCACCAGCCAATGATTGGCCCGCTCGCTGGCGTTGTAGCGGGTGTAGGTGTCGCGGACGACCGCGACTTTTTCGAAGCTGGTCATGCCGCGTCCCTCCCTTTCAGCTTGCGGGCATTCTCTTCATCTTCCTCGGTGACCTCGTTCGGACCGCGGGTGACGAAGTGGAACAGTCCCGCCAGCAGCGCCATGCCCATGCCGATCATCGACAAGGGCTTCAACGCCCCCTTCCACAGGGCGACCGCCGGGCTGATGCTCGGGTCGTTGGGCAGGCCGGAATACAGCCCGGGCCGGTCGGCATGGTGAAGGACATACATGACATGAGTGCCGCCGACGCCTTGCGGATCGTAAAGCCCGGCGTTCTGATAGCCGCGCGATTTCAGATCCTTGATGCGCCCCTGGGCGTGGTCGGCCATGCTTTCCTTCGAGCCGAACACGATGGCCCCGGTGGGGCAGGACTTGGCGCAGGCCGGGCTTTGGCCGACGGCCACCCGGTCCGAGCACAAGGTGCACTTGTAGGCACGGTTGTCGGTCTTCGAGATGCGGGGGACGTTGAAGGGGCAGCCCTTCACGCAATAGCCGCAGCCGATGCAGTTTTCCTGCACGAAGTCGACGATGCCGTTGGCGTACTGGACGATGGCGCCAGGGGCCGGGCATGCCTTCAGGCAGCCCGGATCCGAGCAATGCATGCAGCCGTCCTTGCGGATCAGCCACTCCAGCCGGTTGTTCTCTTCGTGCTCGGCGAAACGCATGACCGTCCATGCCGCCGGGCCGAGATTGTCGGGGTTGTCATAGGTACCCGCATTGATGCCCACATCGGGCCGCAGGTCGTTCCAGGCCATGCAGGCCGACTGGCACGCCTTGCAGCCGATGCATTTGGAGACGTCGATCAGCTTGGCGACTTCCAGGTCCTGACGGACTCCCGGAGGGGTCGCCGTGCTGGCCGAGCGGTTGCGGATGTCCAGGGATTGCAATGTTGCCATGATCCGCTCCTCCCTAGGCCGCCGGGCCGATGCGCTTGATGTTCACCAGGAACGCCTTGTATTCGGGCGTCTCGGTGTTCGCATCGCCGACATAGGGGGTAAGCTGGTTGGCGCCGTACCCCTTCTTCGCCGCTCCGACGAATCCCCAGTGGATGGGGATGCAGACCACGTGCACCGGCTTGCCGTCGCAGATCAGCGGCCGGATGCGCTTGGTGACGACCGCCTTGGCCTTGATGCGGGCCCGGTTCGAGGAGACCTCGACCCAATCCCCGGCGACGATGCCCTTCTCCTTGGCCAGCTGTTCCGAAATTTCGACGAACAGTTCCGGCTGGAGGATGGCATTGATCTTGGCGTGCTTGGTCCAGTAGTGGAAATGCTCGACCAGGCGGTAGGTGGTGGCGACATAGGGGAAGTCTTCGGGCTTTCCGAACACTTCCAGGTCCCCCTTGAATACGCGGGCGACCGGGTTGGACTGCGCCTTGGGGTGGAACGGATTGGCCACCGGCGATTCGAAGGGCTCGTAATGCTCGGGGAACGGTCCCTCGCGCATCATCGCCCGGGTGAACAGCCGGCCGACACCTTCCGGGTTCATGATGAACGGTCCGGTCGCCTTGACCGTCGGGTCGATCAGCGGCCCGAAATCGGGGACGTCGATGCCGGCCCAGCGGGTACCGTTCCACTCGATGACCTTCTTCTTGGCATTCCACGCCTTGCCCGACGGATCGGCCGAAGCGCGGTTGTAGAGAATGCGGCGGTTGGCCGGCCAGGCATAGCCCCAATTGGCGTGGATACCCTTGCCGCTGGGGTCCGACGGGTCGCGCCGGGCCGTCATGTTGCCTTTCTCGGTGAACATGCCCGAATAGATCCAGTTGGCGCACGAGGTGGTGCCGTCGTCCTTCAACTGGGCGAAGATGTCCACCAGCTCGCCGGCCTTCCTGATCGGAGGCTTGGTCGCATCGGCGGGATCGGGCAGATCGGCCAGGGCCGTGCCGTTGATCTCGCGGGCCAGTTCGTCCGCGGTGGGACGGGCCGGATTGCGATAGGCCCATGCCACGTTCAGGATGGGATCGGGATTGGCCCCGCCCTCCTTGACGTACAGCGCCTTCAGCCGCAGGAACAGATCGGCCATGATCTGGATGTCGGTCCTGGCCTGTCCCGGCGGTTCCGCCGCCTTCCAGTGCCACTGGATGACGCGGCCGGAATTGGTGAACGAGCCCTCTTCCTCGGCGAAGCAGTTGGTCGGCAGCAGGAACACTTCGGTGTTGATCTTGGCGGGATCGGCATCGTTCATCTCGCCGTGATTTTCGAAGAAGTGCGCCGTCTCGGTGTGGAGCGGGTCCATCACCACCAGATATTTCAGCTTCGACAGGCCGGCGATCAGCTTCTTGCGGTTGGGCACGCTCATCAGCGGGTTGAAGCCCTGGCAGACGAAGCCGTTCATCTTGCCCTGGAACATCATCTCGAACTGCCGCAGCGTGTCGAGGTTGACGTCCACCTTCGGCAGCCAGTCATAGCCGAACTGGTTTTCCGCCGTGGCGTTCTTGCCGTACATCGCCTTCAGGAAACTGACGAAGAACTTGCGGTAATTCTGCCAGAACGACATCTGATCCGGGCGGATCGGCTTGAAGGCCCGGGTCTTCAGGTAATCGTCCAGCGTCGTTTCCGACGATTTGGGCATCGCCATGTAGCCGGGAACCGAATTCGAGAACAGCCCGAAATCGGTGATGCCCTGCACGTTGGAATGGCCGCGCAACGCGTTGATGCCGCCACCCGGCACGCCGATATTGCCCAGCAGCAGCTGGATGATGGCGATGTTGCGGATGTTCTGCGAGCCCTTGGAATGCTGGGTCCAGCCCAGGGCGTACAGCGAAGTCATGGTCTTGCCGCCGCTGGCGGTGCTGGCCATCAGCTCGCAGGCCTGCAGGAAGGAATCCCTGGGCGTGCCGCAGGTGCGTTCCACCATCTCCGGCGTATAGCGGGAATAGTGGGCCTTCAGAAGATTGATGACGCAACGCGGGTTTTCCAGGGTCGGATCGACCTTGGCGGTGCCGTCGGCCTCGTATTCGTAATCCCAGGTCGAGCGGTCGTAATCCCGCTTCTCGGCGTTGTAGCCGGAAAACAGGCCGTCCTCGAAGCCGAATCCTTCCTTCACCACGAAGGCGGCGTTGGTATAGGCCTTGACGTAGTCGTGGAAGATCTTGCCGTTGGTCAGCAGGTAATTGATGACGCCGCCCAGGAAGGCGATGTCGCTGCCCGGGCGCAACGGCATGTAAAGGTCGGAAACGGCCGCCGTGCGCGTGAATCGGGGGTCCACCACGATCAGCTTGGCGCCGTTGTTGGCCTTGGCTTCCGTCACCCACTTGAAGCCGCAGGTATGCGCTTCCGCGGCGTTGCCGCCCATCACCAGGACGACATCGGCATTCTTGATGTCGGTCCAACCATTGGTCATCGAACCACGCCCGAAACTTGGAGCCAGACTGGCCACCGTGGGGGCGTGTCAGATGCGCGCTTGGTTGTCGATTGCCACCATGCCCAGCGAGCGGACCGCCTTGTAGGTCAGCCAGCCGGTTTCGTTGGTCGTGGCGCAGCCGGCCAGAAAGCCGGTGGTCGCCCAGGAATTCAGGACCTTGCCGTCGTCGGCGGCCGCCTTGAAATTGGCGTCGCGGTCATCCTTCATCAGGCGGGTGATCCGGTCCATGACGAAGTCCCAGGTGACCGGCTTGAACGCGGCCTCGCCGGCGGCGCGGTGCATCGGCTGCTTGACCCGGGTTTCCGAGCGGATGAAATCCAGCAGGCCGGCGCCCTTGGGACACAGCGAGCCACGGTTCACCGGATGGTCGGGGTCGCCCTCGACATGGACGATCTCGGCCTTGGTGTTCTTCGAGCCGTCGCCGGTGCTGTGGATGATGACGCCACAGCTGACCGAGCAATAGGGGCAGGTGTTGCGGGTCTCGGTGGTTCGCGCCAGCTTGTAGGGCCGCACCTCGGCGGCGACCGCCTCCAGGGTGCCGAACCCCAGAGTGCCGGCGGTCGTTCCGGCGAGGGCGCTGCCGCTCAGCCGGAAGAACTCGCGTCTGTTGATGGTCAAGTCTCTCTCTCCCGTCCATCTGGCGATACTGGTATCACCAGTTGGCCAAGATTTTCCTACAATCGGGATCGAAATGAAACAGACAAAATAAACAAACTTAACATGACAGAAGTCTAATGTTGCAAAGCAGAAAAGGCTGTCTGGGGCCGTTTTGACAACTTGCTGAAGTATAGGTCCAGTCAAATACCAAAGCAGGATAGTGCGGCATGTTCCGGGTGGTCCCGGCTTTTCCCCGCCATCCGGACCGGACGTCCCGCACGGAACGCCGATCCGGACATCCCCTTTCATCATCCGCCTTGCAAAGTCGGATAATCGGTATAGCCGCCGGGACCCGAGCCGAAGAACGTCGCCGGCATCGGGGTGTTCATCGGCGCATCCTGGGCCAGACGCCGGACCAGATCCGGATTGGCGATGAACAGCTTGCCGAAGGCCACCGCGTCGGCCTCGCCGGCCTGCAGCACGGACTGGGCGGTCTGCCCGTCAAAGCCCTCGTTGGCGATGAAGGCGCCCCGGAATGCCGCCCGCAATTGCGGGCTGATACGGTTCTCGCCCAGGGATTCCCGGGTGAAGATGAAGGCGATCCCCCGCCGGTCCATTTCCTGCACCACGTAACCGAAGGTGGCGGCCGGATCGGAATCGCCCATGTCGTGGGAATCGCCGCGGGGCGCCAGATGCAGACCGACGCGATCCGCCCCCCAGACGGCGATGGCGGCATCGGTGACTTCGATCATCAGACGGGCGCGGTTTTCGATGCTGCCGCCGTAATCGTCGGTCCGCCGGTTGGTGCTGTCCTGCAGGAACTGGTCCAGCAGATATCCGTTGGCGCCATGAATTTCCACCCCGTCGAACCCGGCCCGCCGGGCGTTCTCCGCCCCCTTGCGATAGGCGGCGACGATGCCGGGGATTTCCTCGGCCGTCAAAGCCCGCGGGGTCACATAGGGCCGCTCGGGACGGATCAGGCTGACATGTCCCCCCGGCGCGATGGCCGAAGGCGCCACCGGCAGCGCCCCATCCAGGAACACCGGATCGGAAACCCGCCCGACGTGCCAAAGCTGCATGACGATGCGCCCACCGGCGGCATGGACCGCCGACGTGACCAGCTTCCAGCCCTCGACCTGCTCGTCCGACCAGATGCCCGGGGTATCGGCATACCCCACCCCCATCGGCGTCACCGAGGTCGCCTCGCTGAGGATCAGACCGGCGGAGGCGCGTTGCCGGTAATATTGCGCCATCAACGGGTTGGGAACCCGGCTGGCCCCGGCCCGGGCACGGGTAAGGGGGGCCATCACGATGCGGTTGGGGCAGATCAGCGCCCCGATGGTGACCGGATCGAACAATGTCGGCATCAATTCACCTTTCCTGACAGATCATACGGCACGATACACGCCATCGGCCCCGGTCAACAGGACATCACCCTGACCGGGACGCTCCGTCGTCCAGGGCGGCAACGGCGGCACAGATTTCGTCCATCTCGGACTGCAATTCATCGATGGCTGCGGCGATCGCCGGATTGGCCGGATCGTCGTTGACGGTACCTTCGAGCCCCGCCGCCAGGGCATGGATTCCGACCATGCCGACCAGTCCCGCCGTTCCCTTCAGGCTATGCAGCAGGCGCAAGGCCACCGTGAGGTCACCGCCATCCAGGCAGGCCCGCAGCCGCGGGACGAAATCGGCATTCTCGGCGGCGAATTCCAGGAGATATCGGATGTAGCGATCGGGCCGGCTTTTGAAGCCTGCCCCTTTGGTCATGTCGATGCCGGGGATATGACCAAGACAGGCCTGCAGCTTCCCGACCGGATCGGACGGCGAGACCGGGAAAGATGACGGGACCGGGAAAGATGACGGGGCCGGAACCGGGGCGGTGTCGCTTTGCGGTCCGGTCCGGCCCAGCCATTTGGCCACGGCGACGTACAGCAACTCGGGCTCGATCGGCTTGGTCAGAACGTCGTTCATCCCGGCGGCCAGACAGTCGAGCTTGTCCTCGTCGAAGGCGTTGGCGGTCAAAGCCACAATCGGCACGGCCGAATATCCCGGCAATCCGCGGATGGCCCGGGTCGCGGCCAGGCCGTCCATCACCGGCATCCGCACATCCATCAGAATGATGTCGTACGGCGTTGCCCGGGCCTTGGCGACGGCGATCTCGCCATTTTCGGCGACATCCGACCCCAGCCCGACCGATTGCAGCATGTCCTGCAGAATTTCGCAGTTCAGGGGGACATCCTCGACCACCAGAACCCGGACCCCGGCGCCGTCGCGCATCAGGGAGCCGATGGAAGCGATGCCGTCCCCCGCCAAGGCGTCGTCATTGCCGGTATCGGGCTGAAGCAAGGCGGTGAACCAGAACCGGCTCCCCCGTCCGGGGGCGCTGTCGGCTCCGGACTGCCCCTCCATCAGAATCGCCAGTTGCCGGGTGATGGCCAGCCCCAGCCCGGTTCCGCCGAACTGCTGCACGGTCAGGTGGCTGGCCTGCTCGAACTTGGAAAACAGCCGATGCAGATCCTCGGGGGCGATGCCGATGCCGCTATCTTCAACCTCGAAGCGAATCAGCAGGCCATCGGCTCGGGCCTGCTCCAGCGCGACCCGGACGACGATGGTCCCGGTCCGGGTGAACTTCACCGCATTGCCGACATAATTGAGGATGCATTGGGTCAGCCGCAGGGAATCGCCGACCAGACGGTCGGGCACATCCGGAGACACCTCGACACGCAGGTCCAGTTCCTTGCCCTCGACCAGGGACGAGGTCTGGATCATGACCCCCGACAACAGGCGTCCCAACTGAAACGGACCGGCATTGATCGTCACCTTGCCGGCCTCGATCTTCGACATGTCCAGAATGTCGTTGATGATTCCCAGAAGATGCTGGGCGGCATGGTCGATCTTGGCCAGCCGATCCAGCAGTTCTGGCTGTTCGATCATTCGCCGCAGGATGCGGGTAAAGCCGATGATGGCATTCATCGGCGTGCGGATCTCGTGGCTGACATTGGCCAGAAACTCGCTTTTGAAGCGGCTGTCGGCTTCGGCCTGCTTCAGTGCCTGATGCAGATGGGCCTTGGCCTGCTTCAGTTCGGTGATGTCCGAGGCCAGCGAGAAAAAACCCAGCACGGTGCCGTGCTCGTCCATGTCCGGCACATACTCGACATTGGCGATGATCCGCTCACCGGACGGCTTGACGAATTCCTGCTCGAACCGCCGGCGCTTGCCGTTCAGGGCGGCGGCGGCATGGGCCAGGGCCGCTTCGACGCCGCCACCGCCGGCCAGAACGTCCTGCAGCCTGTGGCCGATGACGTCGTCGCCGCGCCGCCCCAGCCAGACCAGATACTGGTTGTTGGCGTACTTGTACAACAGGTCCGAGGTGATATAGGCGATCAGGGCGGGAATGCCGTCATCCAGCGAACGGATGAACTTCTCGTTCTCCATCGACCGCACCAGGGCCGAAGCCAGGTTGTTGTTCACCCGCGTCAGCTCCAGCCGGACGGCGGCAAGGTCGCGGGTGCTTCTGGCCAGATAGGCCAGAAGCCCGGTCAGGGTCAAACCAAGCAGCAGGGCGGCGGCGGAATACAACAGCACCAGGGACTGCGGAAAAGCCCCCTCGGACGTCCGCTGGGAAATGCGGGACGCCCACGCGTCGGCCGATAGATCGTAAGAAGACCAGGCAAAAAGAAAAGAAAGGCAAACGCCAATAATACCAATTAAAATAGTTTTATTTTTTATCACATTCACGGCCATCGGATTCAGTCCGGTTGCATCTGGCTTTCTTTATGCGGTGCTGCCCTCTGGGCAAGCGGGCTGCGAGCCGCTCAGGCGGGGCAACCGGGATTTCACCAGATCGCCGATCGAAACCAGTCCGACCAGTTGTCCATCCTGCACCACCGGCAGGTGACGGCAGCGGGTTTCCGTCATGATCGACAGCAAGGCGTCGACATCGTCGCCCAGTCCGCAGGCAACCACGTCGCGGCTCATGAACGTGGAAATCGACATGTCCAGTGCCTGGGCCCCGTGCCGGGCGACGGTCCGGGCGATGTCGCGCTCGGAAGCGACGCCGACAATCCCGTTGGAACGATCGACACAGACCAGAAGGCCGGCGTTGGTTTCCGTCAGGCGCCGGGCCAAGGCCAGCAGACT
>Ga0172373_10001045_pt1 | contig 44989 bp, 26 predicted proteins | sample Lak10m_2_FD_114546 | JGI IMG/M metagenome (GOLD analysis project Ga0172373, IMG submission 114546) | Freshwater microbial communities from Kabuno Bay, South-Kivu, Congo - kab_092012_10m | ecosystem: Environmental > Aquatic > Freshwater > Lake | place: Democratic Republic of the Congo... | reverse complement strand
AGAACGGGCAGGAGTTCTGCGAGCTGTTCGAGCAGATGGGCACCGTGGCCGACGAGATGTGCGTCATCCGCTCGATGACCACCGAGGCCATCAATCACGACCCGGCGCACATGTTCATGAACACCGGCTCGCAAATCGCCGGACGCCCCAGCGCGGGCGCGTGGGTCACCTACGGCCTCGGCAGTGACGCGGAGGATTTGCCCGGCTTCGTGGTGCTGACTTCGCTCGGCAAGGGCGGGCAGAACCAGCCCATCGCGGCGCGGCAATGGTCGGCGGGCTTTCTCCCGAGCCGCTTCCAAGGCGTGCAGCTCCGCAGCAAGGGCGACGCGGTTCTCTATCTCGGCACGCCCGCCGGCGTGACGCGCGACCAGCAGGGCGACGTCGTGCAGGCCGTCAATTCGCTCAACAAGAAATACGACTCGGTCGTGGACGACCCGGAAATCGCCACGCGCATCGCGCAGTATGAAATGGCCTTCCAGATGCAGGCCAGCGTGCCCGAGTTGATGGACACCTCGAAGGAGCCGCAGTCCATCATGGACCTCTACGGCTGCAAGCCCGGCGATGGCTCCTTCGCCGCGAACTGCCTGCTCGCGCGCCGGCTCGCCGAGCGTGGCACGCGCTTCATCCAGCTTTACCACAAGGACTGGGATCACCACGGCGGCGTGAAGGACGGCGTGACCCTCAAGGCCGCCGAAATTGACCGCGCGTGCATGGCGCTCATCACCGACCTCAAGCAACGCGGGATGCTGCAAGACACCATCATCGTCTGGGCGGGCGAGTTCGGGCGCACGCCAATGAGCCAGGGCGGCAGCGGGCGCGACCACCACAACGCCGGCTTCTCCATCTGGCTCGCGGGCGGCGGCATCAAGGGCGGCCTCAGCTACGGCGCGACCGACGAACTCGGCTACTCCGCCGTCGAGAACATCGTCAACGTCCACGACCTGCACGCGACGATTCTGAAACTCCTCGGCATTGACCACAGCCGGCTCTCGGTGAAGTTCCAAGGCCTCGACGCCCGGCTCTCCGGCGTGGAAGGCGCGAAGCCCATTCAGGGTATTTTGGCGTGAGACTTCCGCCGCGGTGGCGGCGGCAAAGCAAACAGGCCAGCAAGCGTTGCGCTCGCTGGCCTGTTTGACTTGGGTCAGGGAAAATTCGGGCTACTTCTTGTCAGCCTTCTTCTTGCCGTCTTTCTTTTTCGGTTCTTCCTTTTTTTCCGCCGGCTTGGGGGCTTCGGGCTTCTTCGCGTCTTCGGCCTTTTTCGCTTCGGCAGCTTTCTTGTCAGCTTCGGCTTTCGCGGCGGCGGCGGCGGCAAAGGCCTTGAGGTCGGCCCCGTTGTCGATGCGGGCGGCGGGCAGTGCCTTCTTCAGCTCGGCCACGCCGGCATCGGTCACCTTGGACTCGAAGAGATAAACACTCTGCAGCTTCTTCAGGCCTGCGAGCTGCTTGAGGCCGGCATCCGTGACCTGCGTGCCGACCAGGTTGAGGTATTCCAAGTTCGTCAGGCCCTTGAGGGCGGCGAGGCTGGAATCCTTCACGGTCGCGTTGGCCAGGTTGAGGCGTCGCAGGTTGGTCAGCTTGCCCAGCTTGGCGAGGTCGGCATCGGTGACTTCGACGCCGGCGGCGTTCAGCTCGATGAGGTTGCCCACGTCCTTGATCTGGTCCCAGGTCTTGCTTTCGAACTTCTTGCCGACAACGCGCAGGTTGATGTAGCGCCAGTTGCTGCCCTGCGCGATTTCGCGCGCGGTGATGCCGGCTTTGGCGAGTTCGACGACGGCCTTGGTCTCGGCGGCGCTGGGCTTGGGGCCGGGCCCGAGGTCGGCCTCTTTCTTGCCTCCGGCGGCGGGGGCGGCGGTGAGCTTCACGCTCGCCGGCCAGTCGGCCCCGGCGTCAATCCACGCCTTGATGAGGTCGGTGGTGGCCTTGGAGAGCGGCTCGCCCTTGGGCGGCATGATGTCGTCGTGGCCCTTGGGCAGCGTGACCACCTTGTAGATGCGGCTGTCAGCGGATTTGCCGGGAACGATTCCGGCCATGCCGCTGTCGCCGCCCTTGAAGGCGGCTTCCTTGGTGTCGAGGCGCAGCTTGCCTTTCTGCTTCTCGGCTCCGTGGCACTCGATGCAGTTCTTGGCGAGGACGGGGGCGACGTCCTTGGCGAAATCGGGCTTGCCGGCGGCGAAGGAGGTGGCGGCGCTCAACGCGGCGACGGTTAACAATGGTGCGATCAATTTCATGCGTGGTGTGATTTCAGCGAAGTTTGAGACGGATGGCAAGGGCGCGGAATTCTAGGCTTGCTGGAGGTGGTGACGGTGCTTGGTTCAGTAGTCCGCGATGGAGCCGTCCTTGAGCTTGGCCCCGGGCCACTTGTAGGTCTGCGGCTTCTTCGCCTCTTCATCCAGAATCTTCGCGTCCATGTCCACGCCCAGGCCGACGCCTTGCGGCAGCGTGACGTAACCCTCCTTGTCCACGGTCCAGTCGATCATCGCGATGCCACGGGGGTTGAAGCCCATGTTGGTCGGATAAAACTCGTGGATGAGGAAGAGCGCCGTGGCCGCCGTGGCGTGGATGCTGGCGGAAATGCCGAGGTTGCTCGCGGTGCAATGCGGCGCGAGCGGCACGGAGTAAGTCTCGGCTAGCGCGGCGATTTTCCGCATCTGCGAAATGCCGCCCGTGTGGCAGCAGTCCGGCTGGAGCACGTCAATGCACCGTTCCTGCAAATAGGGGATCACCCCCCAGATGGTGCGGTCGCGCTCGCCGGTCGCGAGCGGGATGTTGATGGCCTGCTTAAGGCGCTTGAAAACCTCGATGTTGCCGGGCACGGCCGGCTCCTCGATGAACAGCACGTCGTAGGGCTTCAGCGCGGCGGCCAATTGAATGAGCGTCGCGGGCGGCACCGCACTGTGGGCATCGAACATCACCGCGCCGTCGGGGCCGACCTTTTCGCGTGCGGCGGCGATGGCCTTGACCATGCGCTCGATGTCGGCGGGCGTGCCGGAGTGCTCGTAGATGCCATGCGGCGGGACCTTCTGTGCCTTGGGCGTGTGGTAAACGCGGATGCGGTCGCGCACGGGGCCACCGAGCAGGCGATAGACGGGCACGCCCCAGAGTTTCCCGGCCAGATCCCACAGCGCGATGTCGATGCCGGCGATGACGTGCGTCATGAACGCCCCGCCGCGGATGTCGCGGTGCGCCCGGTAGAGCTTCTGCCAAAGATGCTCGATGCGCGTGGGGTTCTCGTCCTTGAGCAGGTCGAAGAGCGAGGTCATCAACGCCATGCCCACACGTGGGTCAATGGCCTTGATCTCGCCCCAGCCACTCACGCCGTGGTTGGTGTCGATGCGGATGAAAACCACCGGGTTGATCCACCACATCTTGAAGTCAGTGATGCGGATCAAGGACGACCGGTCGGCAACGGTGACAGCCGGGTTGTTTTCGGCGGCGAGGGCATCCTGCACCATGCCAAAGCCCGCAGTGGCGAGGGTGCCGAGCGTGACAAAATCCCGGCGGGAGGGTGCGGAAGACGGAGTCATGGGCGGAGTTTTCGCGGGGACGGGGCTGAAAGCAAGCACCCGCGCATCCAGCCCCAGCCGTTGACGCGCGGTTCGGACGGCAGGCCTAAAACACCTCGGCCCGCAGTCCGGTGGTGTCGCGCACCGTCTGCGCGATGCGCGCGAGACTGCGCAGCGGCAGGTGGCCGCATTCGGAATGCGGCGTGGGGCGCGTGGCCGAGTAGATTTGCACGAGCGGAATGTTCGCGCCCGCGTCCTTCAGTTCCTTCAGCCGCTGGGCGTATTCGCGGATTTCCAGCTCAGGCGGCTCCTGGCCGTTGAGCGCGGGGAAGAGGCTCTGGATGACCACGGGCCGCTGGCGGGCAACGGCTAGGATGTTGGCCAGCACCTTGGCCAGCAGCACGGTGGGCCGGTTGATGCGCTCCATCCAGGCCTGCGTGCCGGCGTCGAGCTTGGCCCAGACCTCGTCGCGGCCGGTCAGACAGCGCAGCCCCTCGGCCACGGCGGGCCGATCCAAGCCCGTGGCGTTGGTGATGAGGGCGATCTTAAAGAAGGGCAGCCCGCTTCGGGCACGGACGTGCAGCACGGTATGTATGACCTCGACGATCTGAGGACATAGGGTCGGTTCGCCGTCGCCGCTGAGGTTGACCTGGCGCAGCCTGAGCAGGTCCGTCGGCATGCCATTGAATGGCGGCAATTGCGCCAGTTCTCCGGATTTCACCATGGCCAGCATGCGCTGCAGTTCCGCGGCCATTGCCTCCAAGTCCACCTTGGATTCCTGCGGGCGCAAATGCCGGTCCACCTCGCAGTAGGCGCAGTCGAAGTTGCATTCCTGATCGGGGTTGAGGTTGATGCCGATGGACAAGCCACGGGCGCGCGGGGAGACCACGGCATACACGAACCGGTTGCCCAGAAAATCACGGGGTGAACCAAACGCCGTGCCCGCCGCAGGGCGGGGAGGGGGCTTGCGAAGGGCGGTTTCCACGAGCGTCATGGGGTTGGTTGGTTTCGGCCTTAGCCGCGCAGGAATTCGTGCTCCTCTTCGCGCACGACCAGCACGGGACACGGGGCGAGCCGGGCGACGTTTTCCGTCACGCTGCCAAGGAAGACGTGCTTGAGACCGGTGTGGCCGTGGGTCGAGATGATGATGAGGTCGGCGTCGAGTTCCTTCGCCGCCGCCGCGATTTCCGAGGCGGGTCGGCCGATGCGGGTTTGCTTGGTCGCGGGCACTGCGTCGCCGATTTCTTCCGCCAGCAGCTTGTCCATCGCCTTCTCCGCTGCCTCGCGCACCTGACCCTCCATCAGCGGCGAGTCAATCAGGCCAAATTCGCCGACCGCATAGTTGATCTGCGTAACGAAAAGCAGCGTGAGGCTGGCGCCAAACTGCTGCGCGAAGGGGATCGCATAGCGCAATGCCTTGCGCGAGCACTCCGAGAAATCCACGGGCACGAGGATGCGCTTGATGCTGAAGGGGGAAGGATTGGCTCCGGGCAGCCCGGTTTCCCTCGCTCCGAGTTGGACTACCACCCCACCGTTGGCTGGTTTTATGTTCATGGCAGTGCTTTCTCTGTTGCCGCGCAAGGCGGTTGGTTTTGCGCCCGCCCATCGCCCAGAGCCCTTGGTGGAACCGGTCCGCCAAGCGGGGCGGCGGGCCAGGCGCGCTCAACTCACGCGGCAACATAGGCCCGGTGGCCGCCCCGACTACACTGGCCTTGGCAAGGGCTGGCTGTCCCTTGGCAGTCCGCCGTCAATCGCGTGCGGCCCCCCGTGAATACTGCGGGGGAATGCTTGCGGGCTGCCGCATCCTCCCTGCATCCTTTCGCCCATGAAACCCCGAGCGCAGAGCTCCAGCATCTCCAAGAATGTCCCCGTTTCCGATTCGCTCCAGCTCGCCTCACGCCGGCTTGCCCGCCGTCTGCTCGTTGTTTGCTGCGGCGCGCTCCTGGGTAGTGCAGGACTGGCAATGCTGGCCGCCTCGGCCGCGCCTTCCACGAAACCCAACATCATCTACGTCCTTTGCGATGACCTCGGCTACGGCGACGTGAAGTGCCTCAATCCACAGGGCAAGATCCCCACGCCTCACCTGGACAAGCTGGCCGCCGGCGGGATGATTTTCACCGACGTCCATTCGAGTTCCTCCGTTTGCACGCCCACGCGCTACGGCATCATGACGGGCCGCTACAACTGGCGGTCGAAACTCCAGTCCGGCGTGCTCGGCGGCCTGAGCCCGCGCCTCATCGAACCCGGCCGGCTCACCGTCGCTCAGTTGCTCAAGGACCACGGCTATCACACCGCCGTCGTCGGCAAGTGGCACCTCGGCATGGACTGGGTGAAGAAGGAGGGCCAGACGGTAGCCGAACTCAATATTGAATCCGCCGCCCAGGTGAACAGCGTGGATTACTCCCAGCCCTTCAAAAACGGCCCCACCAGCGTCGGGTTCGATTACTACTACGGCATCAGCGCCTCGCTCGACATGGTCCCGTTTGTCTTCTTGGAAAACGACCGCGTGACCAAGCTGCCCACCGCGGAGAAGCAGTGGATTCGCAAAGGCCCCGCCGCTCCGGACTTCGAGGCGGTGGACGTGCTGCCCACGCTCACCCGCAAGGCCATGGATTATGTGAAGGCCCGGGCGGTCGAGGCGAAAGCAGGCAAACCCTTCTTCCTCTATCTGCCCCTTGCTTCCCCCCACACCCCCATCGTGCCCAGCCCGGAATGGCAGGGCAAAAGCGGCCTCACCCCCTACGCGGATTTCGTCATGCAGACCGACCATTCGATTGGCCAACTGCTCGCCGAACTCGCTCAGCAAGGCTTGGCGGATAACACCCTGGTCATCGTCACCAGCGACAACGGCTGCTCACCCGCCGCCGGCATTCCTGCCCTGCTGGAGAAGGGCCACAATCCCAATCACGTGTTTCGCGGCCACAAGGCGGACATCTTCGACGGCGGGCATCGTATCCCGTTCATTGCCCGTTGGCCGGCGCGCGTGAAGGCCGGTGGCAAGTCTGACCAGCTACTGTGCCTCACCGACCTCATGGCCACGGCGGCGGACATCGTCGGCGCGAAGCTCCCCGCCAACGCCGCCGAGGACAGCGTGAGTATTCTCCCCGCCCTGCTTGGCACCGACAAGGCCCCGTTGCGCGAAGCCGTCGTGCACCATTCCATCAACGGGTCCTTCGCCGTTCGCCAGGCCAACTGGAAACTCGAACTTTGCCGCGACTCCGGCGGCTGGAGCGAACCGCGCCCCGGCACGCCCAAGGCCGCCGGCCTGCCATCCGTCCAGCTCTTCGACCTCGGCCAGGACATCGGCGAGCAGAACAACCTTCAGGACAAGCACCCGGACGTGGTCGCCCGCCTCACCAAGCTGCTGGAGAAATACGTCGCCGATGGGCGCAGCACGCCCGGGGCACCGCAGCAAAATGCCGTGCCGGTCCAGATCGTGAAGACCCCCAAGGCCGCGCCTGCCAAAGCGAAGCAGAAGTGAGCTGCAGGCTGTTTTTCAGCTGAATCTGCGGCTTGTGCCAGCCTGCCGGTTCTTTTGGGGTGAGGCCTCAGAACAAGCGCCACCAAGGCAAACTCACTTCGCCTTCTTCTTGCCGCCCTTGCCGCCGACCTGCTCGGGGTCGCTGAAGGGCGGCTGGTCGAAGGTCTTGCCATCGCCGGTCACGCGCGGGTCATTCGCGTCCCGCAGGCGCTTCAACAACTGCTCGGCCAGTTCGCGCCGCTTCGCCGCAAAGGCCGGATCGGCGGCGAGGTTTTTCACCTGGTCGGGGTCGTTCTTCAGATCGTAAAGCTCCTCGGCCGGCCGTTTGGCGAAGGCGAGGTCGAAGTGCCACCTCCACTGCGCTTCGTGCTGGTGCGCGATGAGCCAGGTCTTCGTCGGGCCGGCGTCCATGTCGGGAAACGCGGCGCGCGTATTGTTGTCCACCGCTTTCAGGTTGGGTGATGACTCCGCCGCGTCGTAAGGCGCGCCCATCGGCCAGCGGTCCGGCGCGAAGTTGCGGATGTAGAGGAAGTCCGGCGTGCGCAGCGAGCGCATGGGATACGGCAGGTTGCCCTCGCGCGCGATGCCGACGTGTCGCTCGCGGCCGGAGATGGACCAGTTGCGCGCCGGGTCCACGAGGCCGGCCGTATCCGACTTGAGCAGGGGGAGAAGGCTTTTGCCGAAGAGATTCTCCGGCGGTTTCACGCCGCCGATTTCGAGGAAGGTCGGGCAAAGGTCGGGAATGCGCGCGAGGTCGTCGAGCACGCGGCCGGGTTTGCCGCCGGGATAGCGGATGGCGAGCGTCACCGCCGTGCCGTGGTCGTAGAGGTTGCACTTGCCGCTGGTCACGCCGGGCATCCCGTGGTCGCCGCTGAGGACGACGACGGTCTTCTCCAACTCACCGGCTTCCTCCAGGCGCTTGAGCAGCACGCCCACGTAGGCGTCCACCGCCTGGCACTCGCCGAGGTAGTCGGCCACGTCCTCGCGGACTTCGGGCACGTCCGGCAGGAACTTGGGCAGCTTGCCCTTGAGCGCGTCCGGCTCGATGCCCCAGAGCTGCTTGCCGCTGCCCTTGATCCACGAGCGATGCGTGGTGGTCGTGCCGAACCAGTAATGCCACGGCTGGCCGGGCTTCCGCGCAGCGAGGAAGTCGTCGAAGTTCCCGCGCACCTGCGCGAAGATTTTCTCGCGCGCGGCGGCCACGGTATCGCCCGCCGCCACCATCTTCGTCACTTCCTCGGAGAAGTTGTTGCACGCGCCGCCGGCCCGCTGATACGCGTATTGCTGCCCGCCGAAGCCCGCGTCCGCCGGCGTGCCGGGACTCCATACCTTGAAGCTCTTGCCGATGTGATAGCCCGCATCGCGCAGCAGCAGCGGGAAGGTCGGAATCTTCTCGTCCCACACCGCGCCCTGAAGGATCGCGCCGCGCCCGGTCTGGAAGAAGTAGCGGCCCGAGAGCAGCGAGCTGCGGCACGGCGTGCAGCTCGGCGCGTTGACGAAGGCATTCCTGAACAGCACGCCTTCGCGCGCCACGCGGTCCACGTTCGGCGTCTTGATCGCGTCATTGATGGTCGGCCGGCCATCCACCTTCGCATAAGCGCTGGCGTAACGGCCCCAGTCATCGGCGAAGACGAAGAGGATGTTCAGGCGCGGCGCATCGGCGGCGAACATTGGCAGGGCCAGACCGGCCAGGGCAGCCAGCCAGGCAAGCGGGCGTAACGGAGTGCTCATGTGGAAACCCTAGCGAACTACGCCCGCGCTCCGCACTGGAAAAGTGCGTTCTTCAACCCCGTCCCCGCTGCCGCGCCGCCTCGTAGAGAAACACCGCCGCCGCCGCGCCTACGTTGAGCGAATCCACGCCGTTGCTCATCGGCACGAGCACGGCCTCATCGCACGCGGCGAGGACCGCCGGCGCAATGCCGTTGCCCTCGCTGCCGAAGACGAGGCAGCAGTCACCGCGCAAATCCGCCTGCGCCAGCGTGCGCCGGTCCGTGTGCGGGTGCGCCGCCACGCAGCGCACGCCTGCGAGCCGCAGGTCCCGCAGCGCCGCCGCCAGCGATGGCGGCTCCACGACGGGCAGTTGGTAGATCGTCCCCATCGAAGATCGCACCGCGCGGCGGAGCCACGGGCTGCTGCACGTTTCGCCCACGAGCAGCGCCTGCACGCCGAAGGCGACGCAGTTGCGCACAAGCCCGCCAAGATTCTCCGCACTCGTCAGGCTGTCCACCGCCGCGAAGAGGCGCGGCGGCGCGCTGCGTTCGATGGCCTCGCGCAGCGGCCAGGCCGGCGGGATGCGGCCCACGGCCAGCACGCCCTGATACATCGAGAAACCGGTGAGCTGTTCCAGCGCCTCCTTCGGCGCGACGAACGCGTGGATCTCCTGCGCCGCGCGGCGGTCGAGCAGCGGACGGTAAGTCTCCAGCCAACCGGGCGGCAGCAGCAGCGACACCACCTCCAGCTCGCTCTCCAGCAACCGCCGCACGACCTTCTCCCCCTCGGCCACGAAGATGCCCGCATCGCGCTGCGGCTGCTGCCAGCGCATCGTGAGGAACGGCTGCAACGCCGGATGCTCCAGTGACGTGATGGGGTGGACGTGAACCATGCGGTTAGAACGGATGGGTAATCTCTTTCCCCGTCGTCGGGTCGAGTGGAACGGCTTTCAAGTAAGCCGGCACCAAATCCGCATAGCCTGTCGGGCGGCGGCCCTTCTCCAGCTCGAACAAGCGCGCGGCGGCCTCGACGATGGCACGGCGGCGCTCGGCCTGAAGTGCGTCCACTCGGTTAGCGAAACTCTGATGTTCCTTGCGAAAAGTGCTACGCCACGTTGGGTGCAGTTCAAACATCAAGATTCTCCAAATTGGAAAGGCCTGCCTCACCCAATAGGCTTGCGATTCAACATTCACAGTTGTCGATTCATGGGCATCGTCGAGCTCTTGCAGCTTCGTCAAACTTCGACGCGCTTGGGTTCCTTCCATCGAAACCAGCAACCGCCGCAACTCAGCAAGACCACGCTGCTCCACGCTAATTCCCACCTCCAAGCGCTCAATCATCATTCCGCCCCGGCTCGCTTCTTGCCCGAAGCGCATCACCGTCAAGTAGCCTTCCACTGCAGCCTCCGGTTGGTTCTCCAGTTCGGCTATCCGTGCTTCGCCCGACATCAGGACCCCCAGCCGCTTTAGAGGCAACAGGGAATCGCCGAAATGATAGACCTTGCTTGCCGCGTGATAGACAGGTTGGAAGTGCGATAGACTGTGGTGTTTGAGGCCCTCGCGCGCGAGTTCAAGACTCGCTTGATTCGCAGCAACGTAGGCTTGCAGATCGGCTAGCGGGACTGTGGTTAATGTTCGGTTTGACCAAACACCACTCATCGCCGCGCCCGCCTTCACAAAGTAGTCATACCCGTTCGGATTCGGCAGTGCGGGACGCGGCTTGGGCGGCGCGGGCCACCACGCCACGAGCAGCAGCAGCGGCACACCCAGGGCCAGCAGCCAAAGCACCACGCGGCCTTTGCCCGACTCGGGGTTGACTGGCAGTTCAGTGCTCACAGGCAGGTTGTCCCGCTTGAACGATGGCCATTTGGCGTGCTTTCACTTCTCTGTCGCGAGGAACTCGACGAGGTCGCGGATTTCGCGCTTGGTCAGCACTTCGATGAGCGACTCGGGCATCGGCGAGAGCGCGGGCGTGCGCTTGGCGATGTCGGACTTCTTGAGCTTGAGCAGGCCGTCCTCGGGCGAGTTCAGCGTGAGTTCGTCGCCGGTCTCGGCCTTCACCAGACCGGCGAAGCTCTGGCCGTTCTTCATCACCACCAGCAACGACTCGAAGCCCGGCGCGATGACGCGGTTCGGCAGGACGATGCTTTCGAGCACATACTCGCGACCGCGCTTGGCGGTGAGTCCGGCGAGGTCGGGGCCGACGTCGCCGCCCACGCCGGCGAGCTTGTGGCAGCGGGCGCACGCGGCTTCCTGGCGCTCGTGGAACAGGATTTTCCCAGCCTTCGCATCGCCGCCAGTGAGGCACTCGCGCCACTTGGCGAGCGGGTCGCGCGCATCGCGCTTCGCCTCGAACTGCGCGAGGCGCTCTTTGATGGAAGGCGAGGTGCGCTTCGCGGCGGCTTCGAGGAGGTCGAGGTGAAGTTCCTTCGCGAGCTTGCCTTCGAGCAACTGCGTGAGTGCCTTGCGAATGGCGTCGTCGGCTTCCTTGCCTTTGAGACCGGCGAGCGATTGCAGCGCGGACTGGCGCTCGCCGATGGTGCCGGTCTGGAGCGTGGCGGCGAGTCGGGCGATGGCATCGGTGCCGCCGGACACGGCGCTGAGGCGGGAGGCTTCTTTGCGGAGCGTTTCGGAAGCATCGGCGAGGGCGGCTTTCAGCGCGGCGTCGAACAATGCGGAATGCGGAGTGCGGAATGCGGAATGGCCGAGCGTGCGCAAGGCAGCGGCGCGGACTTCGGCGGGCGCGGTGGCGCTCTTCACCAAGGCAAGCAGCGAAGGCGCGAGGTCAATGAGCGTCAGTTTCTCCATCGTCGCCAGTGCAGCGACGGGGATGGCGGTTCCGTTCGCAGCCAGCAGGGCGGTGGCCGCCGGTCGGAAAGCGTCGGCGGCGGGCTTCGCCTCGCGCGGGGCGAGCGGACGCCAGAGGCCGGTGACTTTGTCGCGGCTGCTGGGCTGCGGCCAGTCGGCGAGCATTTCGAGGGCTTCGATGCGGAGAGATTCGGAGGCATCGGCACGCGCGGCGAAGGCGGCGAGGACGAAGGCGTTCGTGGGCAGGCCGAGGCGGAAGTGGGCGTTGAGCGCGCGATGGAGAATCCAATCCCGGGTAGCAGCCGACGTGAGGAGGCTCTGTTCAGGTTTGGGGTTTGTCGTTTGGGGTTTCGAGTTGGATGGAGCCTCCTCACGTCGGCTGCTACCGGAGGGGAGGAGCGCGGCCAGCTTCGGCAGCGCGGGTTCGATGGGGAGGTCGGCGATGGCGCGGGCGGCTTCGAGGACGACGCGCGGGTCGGGGTCGTCGAGGAACTGCGCGATGCCGGGGTGCATCAACCGGCGCAGGGCGAGGCAAGCGCCTAGCCGCACGCTGGCGGAACTGTCCTTCGCGGCGGCCAGCAGCGCGTCCGTGTCGCCGATGCGGACGAGGGCGTGGACGGCGGCGTGGCGGATGGTGGCGTCTTGGTCGGCGTTGTTCCGCAAGGTGAGCAGAATCATCGGGACAAAGTCCTTCTTGCCTACGATTCCGAGCGTTTGCAGTGCAGCCGCCTTCACGACTGGGTGCGGGTCATTAAGCCCGTTCCATTTGCTCTGGCGGAGAGAATCCGTGGCGCGTTCGTAAGGACAGTTGGCAAGTGCCCGAACGGCTACCGCTCGCGTCTCGGGGTCTCCGGTGGCCGCTCGGAGATACTCAAGCAAAGCCAAACGTGTCGGCAGTTGAACCTGTTGTTTGGTCGAAGGGCCACGCGGCTCACTCTCGCCGTATCGCAATTGGGACACTTCGGCTTCCATCGAAAGCGTGCCACCCAGCGAGGCGACTTGGCTGAGAGCCCAGATGGCGTGAACGCGGCGGATTCCCCGCGCGTTGCCTCCCGACGCGTTCAAGAGCTGGGCGATGGTCGGAGGCCATTTGAGCTGATACACACTTCCTTCGGGCAACGAACTCGCCCGCTCCGCAACACTGGAGCGGCATTTCAGCACTTCAGCCTTCGCGAGTTCCACAAGTTGCGCTTGGGCTGCGAACCTGACCTGCTGGTTATTGTGCCCAAGTAGGGAAACAAGCTCTTCGTTTGCCCGGCTTTGCATCCCGTCTGCCAAGAGCTTCTTCACCTCCCGCACTTCATTCCCCGCATCCACCGCCGGGTCATGCACGCGCCAGATGCGGCCTTTGCCGGTCTTCTCCCAGCCCGCCACCCAGTCGAGCACATACGCACCGCCGTCGGGGCCGAACTCGATGTCGGTGGGGTAGAGGTTCCAGAGCAGCTTGCCCGCGCGCTCGTCGGGTGAGTTGCTTTCCAGCCACTTACCGGCGTTCGCGACCTTGAAGCTCGCGCCGCTCGGCTCCAGGCGGAAGTAGCGGATGCCGCCGGGGAAGTCCGCGTAGAAGAAGCAGTCGCGGAACGTGTCCGGCAGGCCGGTGCCGGGATAGTGCGCGATGCCCGCCGGACCGTGGCCGATGTGCGCGACGGGCGGCGGGTAGGAGAGCGCGGTGTTCGAGGGCGCGAGGCCCCAGAGCATCTCGGCGTTCCACGCGCCGAGCTTGGGCAGGTGCTGCCAGCCGTAGCGCCAGCCGTAGTCCGCGCCCTCGACGATGTGGACCCAGCGGGCCTTGTCGCCGCCGTCGGCGTTGTTGTCGGCGGTGAAGAGGTTGCCGAAATCATCGAAGGCCAGCTCCTGCGGGTTGCGCAGGCCGATGGCGACGACTTCCAGCTCGCTGCCGTCCGGGTTGCTGCGGAAGACCGCGCCGGTGTCGGGCAGGAATTTCAGCAGGTAGTCGAGGTCGGGGTTGAGCGTGCGCGAGAGGTTGGTGAGCGCGGCACCGCGGTCGGCGATGGTCCAGTAGAGCTTGCCGTCGGGGCCGAACTTGAGGCCGTGCATGTCGTGGCCGCCGTAGGCGATGTGCACGCCGAAGCCGGTGGCCAAATTGCGAATGTCGAATGTCGAATGTCGAATCCCCGCTTGGCCGGGCGTCAGCGGGCGCGACGGAGCGGCATTCGGCATTCGCAATTCGGAATTCGACATTCTCCACACGTCCGGGATGGAGGTGAAGAAGACTTCTCCCCGCCTTGCCAGCACGCCCGCCGCCACGCCGCTGATGCTGGTGTTGAAGCCATCGGCGAAGACGGCGGACTTGTCCGCGAGGCCGCTGCCGGTCGAGTCCCACACGAGTTTGATGCGCTCGGACTCGACTTCGAGGTCGCGCCAGTCGAGGCGGCCGTCCTTGTTGAAGTCCGCGAAGCCGCCGGTCTTGGCCGTGCTCATCTGGCGCATGAAGGCGGCGTTGTCCTGCGAAACGTTGGTCTTCAGGAACGCGGCGCGGTCCCACGGCGTGCGGAAGGAAAGGTCCGCGTCCACCCAGTCGCGGTAGCTGCGGATGTCGAAGACGCTCGTGCGGCGGCGGCCCGTCTCGACCACGTAAGCGCGGCCCTGCTCATCGAAGCTGAAGCTGACGACATCCTGAATCAGCGGCTCGGCGGCCCAAAGGTCCACCTTCAAGCCGGGCGCGACGACGAGGCGTTTTTTCGCGGTGTCCGGTGAGTCCGCGGTGGAGACACCGGCGGGGGTTTTGTCGTCCTTGGCCTTGGCTTTGGGATTCGCGCCGTCGGCGGGTTCGGCGGCAGAAAGGGAGAGCGTGCCACCCAGCATGGCAGCGGCGAGGGGGAACAGGCAGCGGAAGCGCATCGGAGCGAAGCTAGCGCGGGGCAGGGATGATTCAAGCCCGGCCAAGCTTTGGAGTGCGGTGACGAGTCACCACACTCCGAAGTTCTGCTTCGGCGTGGACGCGGCGGATCGGCCCGGTATCTTGCGCCTGCGCCGCCATGAACCCTGAACCGACCACCGCATCTTCTGACCAGTTCGCCGCCCGCCGATTGCGGTTGGCCACGCTTGCGTTTCCACCGGCGGGCTTGTGGCTGCTGTGGCGCGGACCAACGAGCGTTTGGCGCAAGCTGTTCGGGACGTTTGGCATCGGGCTGTTTTCGCTCGTGTATGGGGCGGCGGTGCTGTTCCTGCTCCACAAGTTCACCGGGCTGCGCTTCGAGATGCAGGGGCGGCCGATTCCGGTGCCGACGTGGCAGGGCACCGATTACGCGCGGCTGGAGAAAGCCCGGGCAGAGAAGGCTATTCCCGCCGCCGCCAAACCCGCCGCCACCGAGGTGAAGCCGAAGTCCGCGCCCTACTGGACGGACTTCCGGGGACCGAACCGCGACGGCCATTACACCGAGCAGCCCATCAACGTGGACTGGGCGAAGTCGCCGCCGAAGCTCCAGTGGAAGCAGCCGGTCGGCGGCGGCTACGCGTCGTTCGTGGTGGCGGATGGACTGGCGTTCACCATTGAGCAGCGGCGCGAGCAGGAAGCGGTGACGGCCTACGAGGTCGAGACCGGCCGCGAGGTTTGGGCGCACAGTTACCCGGCGCGTTTCCAAGAGTGGATGGGCGGCGAAGGCCCGCGCGCGACGCCGACCTGGCACGAAGGGCGGCTCTACTCGCTCGGCGGCACGGGACAGTTCCGCTGCCTCGAAGCGGCCACCGGCAAGCTGCTTTGGCAACATGACGTGTTTGCGGAGAACAGCTGCTCGAATCTCTTCTTTGCCCTCAGCGCGTCGCCGCTGGTCGTGGGCGACAAGGTCATTGTGCTCGCGGGCGAACCCCTGGGCCGGACGGGAAAGATGCTCATCGCCTACGACAAAGTCTCCGGCTCGCCGGCTTGGAAGGCGCTGGAGGACAAGGCCGGTTACTCCTCGCCGATGCTCGTCACGCTGGCGGGCGAACGGCAGCTGCTCGTCCACAGCGCTGGCCATTCGCTCGGCGTTTCCCCGGCCGACGGCAAGGCGCTCTGGCGTTTCCCATGGCGCGTGGAGTTCGACAACACCATCGCGCAGCCCATCGTGACCGGGACAAACCGGCTGGTCCTGAGCGCGGGCTACGGCACGGGCGCCGTGGGACTGGAGTTAAGCCGCACCGAGAGCGGCTTCGCGGTGAAGGAACTGTGGCGGAACAAGTCGCTGAAGAACAAGTTTACCAGCTCCGTGCTGCACAACGGTCACCTCTACGGCCTCGATGAAGACATCCTCGTCTGCCTCGACGCGACGACGGGCGAGCGGCGTTGGAAGGACGGCCGCTACGGCTACGGGCAGGTGCTGCTCGCCAGCGGGCACCTCGTCATCCTCTGCGGCGACGGCGACCTCGCGCTGGTGCAGGCGCTGCCGGACCGGCACGTGGAAATCGCGCGCATTCCCGGCATCAAAGGCAAGACCTGGAACCATCCGGCGCTCGCAGGGGGGAAACTGTTGGTCCGCAACGCCATTGAGATGGCGTGCTTCGACCTGGGCATAAAGTAGCCGGTTGCAATTGCCGCATTGCATCCGCGCGGCCAGTCGCTACAAACCTCCGCGCCATGACCGCGCCAATCATCGTTTTGTGGGTTTATATCGTGCTGCTGGAAGCCGGCGGCGTTGTCGGCTTCGTGAAAGCCGGCAGCAAAGCCTCACTCATCGCCAGCAGTGTGTTTGCCCTGCCGCTCATCCTGTCGGCCCTCGGCATCTTGCCGGCGGAGGTGGCTGATGGCGTGCTGGCGGCGCTGCTCGGCTACATGAGTTTCAAATTCGCCAAGTCCAAGAAGTTCATGCCCAGCGGGCTGATGGCCATTCTTTCGGCCGCCGCCCTGGTGCTGCGCTTCATGCTTGCGCCCAAGTAAGCTTACCAGCGCTTGCAGCAGTCTCTCCCCATATGGCAGCTCCACGAGCAGATCGTGGACACGCTCCGCCTGGGCAACCGGCTCGTGCTCGTGGCACCCACCGGTTCAGGCAAGACCACGCAGGTGCCGCAGATGATCGCTGACGCGGGAGATGGGAGATCGGAGATCGGAGATGGGCCAAGTCGCGCGTCCGGCAGCGACAACCCGAAACCTGAAACTCCAAACTCGAAACCATTTCGCATCGTCGTCCTCCAGCCGCGCCGCGTCGCCGCGCGAACGGTGGCCACACGCGTGGCGTGGGAGCGCGGGTGCAAGCTGGGCGAGGAGGTGGGGTATCAGATTCGCTTTGACGACCGGTTGCGCGACGCGACGCGCATCTGCTTCGTGACGGAAGGCGTGCTGCTGCGCTGGCTGCAGGACGACCAGCAGTTGTCCGATGTGGCGGCCGTGCTGTTCGACGAGTTCCATGAACGCAATCTCTTGAGCGACGTTGCTCTGGCGCTCGTGAAGCGCCTTCAGCAGACCACGCGGCCCGACCTCAAGATCGTCGTCATGTCCGCGACCTTGGATGCGGAGCCGGTGGCGGCGTATTTGGGGCAGGCTGGTGAGAAGGTGGGAAAGCGGGAAAGTGAGCGGGCAGTCGAACTTTACAGCTCACTTTCTCACCCGCCCGTTCTCTCACCTGCTCCCATCTTGGTCAGCGAAGGCATCAGCTTCCCCGTCGAGGTCCGTTACTCCGAGCACCTGGATCGGCGGCCCACCACGGAGCAGGCGGCGGACGCGGTGGAGCGCATCGTCAACCACGGCGGGCCGGGTGACGTGCTCGTGTTCATGCCGGGCATGGGCGAGATCAACGCGACCATCAACGCCCTGCGCGCCGCGCGGCTGGCGGAGGACTGCGATTTCATCCCGCTGCACGGTGACCTTGCGCCGGAACAACAGGACCTGGCGTTCAGCCCCAGCCGCAGCCGCAAGGTGATCGTGAGCACGAACGTTGCGGAGACCAGCGTGACAATCGACGGGATCCGGCACGTGGTGGACAGCGGCGAGGCACGCGTGGCGCGCTACGATGCAGAGCGAGGGATCCAGACGCTTTTCATCGAGCCGATCTCCCGGGCCAGTGCGGACCAGCGCAAGGGCAGGGCAGGGCGCACCGCACCTGGCACGTGCTGGCGGCTGTGGACGGAGAGCGGGCATTTGAACCGGCCCGAGCGCAACACGCCCGAAATCCAGCGTGCGGACCTCGCGGAAGTCGTGCTGCTGCTGCATTCGCTGGGCATCAAGAGCGCGGTTTCATTTGACTGGCTGGACAAGCCGGATCCGGCGGCAGTGGAGCGGGCGGAGCGGTTGCTGGTGACGCTCGGAGCGCTGCGCGCCGGGGAGTCGGTCTCGGGTTCCGAGGCGGCAAACACGGATTTGACGGACATCGGCCGGCAGATGCTGCGTTTGCCGATGCACCCGCGTTACTCGCGGATGCTGGTCGAAGCTGGTCGCCGCGGGTGCGTGCCATCGGCGGCCTTGTGCGCGGCGCTGGTGAGCGGGCGCGATTTGCTGATGCGCGTCCAGCGTGGCGATGCCCGGGCGGCGGAGAACCGGGAATTGTTCGAGGCGAGCCAGGATTCGGACTTTTTCACGCTGATGCGTGCCTACCAGTTTGCGAAGCAGAACGGCTTCAATCCGGACACCTGCCGGCGTTACGGCATCAATGCCAAGGTCGCACGCGAGGTGGAGCAGACCTACCAGCAAGTCCTCGCCCTCGCGGAGCGCGAGCGGCTGGGCGAAACGGACGGAGACGAGGAAGAAGACCAGTCGCCGGCGGAGGACGCGCTGCTGAAGTGCCTCACCGCCGGCTTCATCGACCAGCTCGCCATCCGACGCGACCAGGGCACCCTCGAATGCGAGCTGACTGAAGGCCGGCAGGGCACGCTAATGCGCGAGAGCGTGGTGCAGAACGCGGCGCTGTTTGTCGCGGCGGCGATCCGCGAAACCGAAGGCGTGCTCCGGCCGCTGACCTTGCTGGGGCTGGCCACGGCCGTGAAACCGGAGTGGCTGAGGGAGCTTTACCCCCAACACCTGAACGCCACCGTGGAGCACCTTTTCGACCGGACCCACAAGCGTGTGGCGGCGGTGAAGCTGGCGCGTTTCCGGGACTTGGTGATCGGCCATGAACATCAGCGGGAGGCGGACTCGGAGGCAGCCGGGCGTTGCCTCGCCCAGGCAGCGATGCGGGGATGGTTTGAGCTGCCCAACCTCAGCCATGAAGTGAAGCAGTTCATCGCGCGGGTAAACCTCGTGGCTGCCGCACTGCCAGACTTGGAATACGAGCCGTTCGACGACGCGGCGATGACGGCGGCGCTGGCGCGGGCGTTCAAGGGGCTGACGTTGCAGAAGGAGGCGATGGCCGCCCCGCTGAAAGAGGGCTTCGCCGCGCACCTGGCGCCGGAACAGGTTGGCTGGCTGGAGGAGCTGACGCCGGTGCAGATTCCGTGGCCGACGGGCAAGCCGGTGAAGTTGCAATACTCGGAGGAGGCCGAGGGGGGCGGGCGCACCGCACTTTCCCCCGAAGCGCAGGTCAAGTTGCAGGAGTGCTTCAAGCTGGAGTTTCATCCGCTGGTCTGTGAAGGCACGGTGCCGGTGAAGCTTTGGCTCTGCACCCCCGATGGCAAGCGGCTCGCCAGCACCTGTGACTGGCCGCATTGGAAGGTGAACGAGTGGCCGAAGCAGAAGGCGGCGGTGCAGAAGAAGTTCCCCAGTGTCACGTTTTCGTGACGAGCCGCCGACGGCGTCCGGCGAACATTGTATTTACGGCTCACCCCGGTAACGTCAATAGTCAGACAGAATGTTACGCCGCCAGCGGCAAATCCGGGCGCAAGTCCAGCAGTGGGTTGATGCTGGCCTGTTTGCCTTGGCGTTCTGGCTGGCGCATGCCGTGCGCTCTCTGGCCCCCCGCTATTCTCCTGAGCTCAAGGAAATCCAGCCGTTCGAGCAATACCTCTGGCTCTATCTCCTGATCGTCCCCGGCACCGTGTTCCTGCTCAAGGCGCTCGGTTTTTACAACCGGCCGGTGCTTTTCTCACGCCGTGAGACCGCGTGGGTCCTCTCCCATGCCGTGACGCTTGCGGTGCTGGGCCTGGTGACCGTGCTGTTCCTCCGCAAGCAGGAGCTGGCCCGCGCCGTGATATTTCTCTTCGGCGGCTTCGCGTTCCTCCTGGTGATGGTTAAGGAGGAGCTGGTCCTGAGCTGGATGCAGTCCAAACTGGGGCAGGAGCAGTTGAGGCGGCGCGTGGTGCTGGTGGGCATGGCGGAGGACACGGCCCAGATTGAGCGCGACCTCGAAACTAAGGCGCGCGGTGCGGTCGAGGTGTTGGCCCGGCTGGACCTGCACGAGACATCCGGGGAAAAGCTCATCGAACTGCTGCATGACCGCGCGGCCAATGGGGTGATCCTCAGCGCCCGGCATACTTACTTCGAGCAGGTGGAGAAGGTCATCGAACTCTGCGAGCTTGAGGGCGTCGAAGTCTGGCTGCTGGCGGACTTTTTCAAGACCCGTGTCTCGCAGACTAGCGTGGATGACTTTCTCGGGCGCCCCACAGTGGTCTTCCGCTCGGCCCCGGAGGCAAGCTGGCAGGGGGTGGCCAAGCAGACCCTGGATTTCGTCGGCGCATTGGTGCTGCTGCTGTTGGCGTCCCCCGTTTTCCTGTTGGCGGCACTTGCGGTGAAGCTTACCTCTTCCGGTCCGGTGCTGTTTCGGCAGCAGCGCAGCGGGCTCAATGGCCGGCCGTTTACGATGCTCAAGTTCCGCACGATGGTGACGGATGCGGAGCAGTTGAAGGCCGAGTTGGCATCGTTCAACGAAATGGACGGCCCGGTCTTCAAGGTCACCAACGACCCACGAGTCACCCCCGTCGGCCGGTTTCTCCGCAAGTGGAGCGTTGATGAGCTGCCCCAGCTTTGGAATGTGCTGCGCTTCGAAATGAGCCTCGTCGGGCCCCGCCCGCTGCCGGTGGATGAGGTTCGGCGCATCAACGATCCCGCGCACCGCCGTCGTCTCAGTGTCAAGCCTGGCCTGACTTGCCTGTGGCAGATCAGCGGTCGCAACGAGGTCAGCAGCTTCAAGGAGTGGGTCCGCCTCGACCTCGAATACATCGACAATTGGTCGCTTTGGTTGGACCTGAAGATCCTGCTCAAGACGATTCCGGTCGTGCTAACCGGGGCAGGCGCGAAGTAGGTCAAGCCGTTGGCGAAGCCCACGAGACAGACTTGCGGGCTTGCTGTCTGGACGAGGTGCTGTCCTACTTGGGCCGATGAATCTCGAAGCAGGTTCACAATTCTCCCTCGGTCAGCTCATCGTCGAAGCCATCGGCACCACGCTACTGGGCATGGTGCTTGCGGCCTTCCTAGCCGCGAGTTTGCATGCGGGGCTGCACGCGACCGGGGCGCTGGTGACCCGCGCACGCGGGGAGCGAAAGTTCTCCTGGCTGCTGCTGCTGGGAGTGGGTCTGGGAGTATTGGTGGGCGGCTGGACGGGTTTGAAGATAGGGGTGGCGCGTGCCGTGGTGCCGTTTGTCCGGGATACGGGCCCGAAGATGCTGGAGGAAGCATTGCAGAACGGGTTGCGGCAGGCAGGACTGACCAACTTTGCCCAACTTGAGGTCAAGCGACTCAGGGAATTTGTAAGCCAAGCCGAGGCCGCGCCGCTGCCTCCGTTGGATCAATTGGAGCGTTTCCGGCCCCAGATTGAGGAAGCCCGCACGCGGCTGCTTCCCGCCGTCAGGGCATTGCTCGATGCCCATGAAAAGCAGGGAAATCTTCCCCTCAGCGCTGCGGTGACCCAACTGTGGCCGAAGGTTTTTACTGAGCTTGCTGACTGGGAGCGGCGTTTTAGGCGTTCGGAAATCATTTCCGGTATCCTCTGGGTCGTGGCTGTCGAGTTAGGCATCGCGCTGCTTTGCCTGGTCTTGCGTCTGACGCGCGATCCGTTGCCAGTCACCCCGCCGAAACTTCCAACCACCTAATTATGCCAACCAAAACCAAATCAAAGCGCAAAACCAGCCGCAGTCCGCAGCCAACCTCCGTGATCACCGGGGCGGCGGGATTCCTGGGGTCACACCTCACGGATTTGCTGCTTTCCAAGGGGCACCGGGTGGTGGGGATCGATAACCTCGTGACGGGGTCGGTCGCCAACATCGAACACTTGGCGGGCAACCAGAACTTCCGGTTCATCCAACAGGATGTGACGGAGTTCCTGTTCCTGGATGGGCCGGTAGATTATGTCTGGCACTTCGCGTCACCTGCTAGTCCGGTGGATTACGCCCAACTGCCAATTCAGACCCTGAAGGTCGGGTCTTTGGGCACTCACAAAGCCCTGGGATTGGCGAAGGAAAAAGGCGCTCGCTTCCTGCTCACCAGCACCAGCGAGGTGTATGGGGATCCGTTGGTGCACCCGCAGACCGAGGATTATTGGGGCAACGTGAACACCATAGGTCCGCGCGGCTGTTACGACGAGTCAAAGCGCTTCGCTGAAGCCATAACCATGGCCTACCACCGGCAGCATAAGTTGGAAACGCGCATTGTGCGCATTTTCAACACCTACGGCCCGCGGATGCGGCTTGAGGACGGTCGCGTGGTGCCGGCTTTCGTGAGTCAAGCCCTGCGGAACGAGTCTGTCACCGTCTTTGGCGAAGGTAAGCAGACCCGCAGTTTTTGCTATTGTTCGGACCTGATCGAGGGCATCTACCGCCTGATGATGAGCGATTATCCGCTGCCGGTGAACATAGGCAATCCGCGGGAGATGAGCATGCTCGAGTTTGCCCGGGAAATCATCGGGGCAACCGGTGCGAAGAGCAAAATCGTCTTCAAGCCGCTGCCGCAGGATGATCCCAAACAGCGCAAACCCGACATCACCTTGGCGCGGAAGCAGTTGAAGTGGGAGCCGAAGGTGGAGCTGTCTGAAGGATTGGCGCGGACCATTGAGTATTTCCGCCAGAGGGTGTGATGGCCTACGGGATTTGCTGCATGGCGGCACCCGGCTGATGGTTTTATTATTTGACCCACCCAGCGAATTCCGTTACGAAACCGGCCATTCAGAACGCCACTAAAATGCGGGCCACAGTGAATCCGGATTCAAGGCGGGGTCGCCAGTGAACGGGCCAGTGCGATGCTAAAGTCAAAGTCATTCCTCTGCATTGATCTCGGCGCGATGACCGTGAAGGTCGCCGAATTCGAGCCGAACGAGACCGGGTCGCTGCGCCTTAAGAATTACGGATTGCGCGGCATGGGGCAGGCCGGTTTCGGCGAAACTGAGCGTCAAGCCGTAGTCCTTCAGACCCTAAAGGAAGTGCTTGCGGAGGGGGTTCGGGGCGGTTTCAAGGCAAAGGTAATCAACGTCTGCGCACCCGGCTTTCAGGTTTTCTCCAAGTTTGTCAAACTGCCCGCCACCGACCCCGGCAAGGTGGGGCAGATCATTCAATACGAGGCCCAGCAAAACGTCCCGTTTCCCCTCGAAGAGGTGGTCTGGGATTACCAAATCTTGGGCAGCACCCCCAGCGGAGAGCTCGAAGTTTTGCTGGTTGCCATCAAAAACGAGGTCGTGGAGAGCCTTTTTGGCATCGGTGAACAGGCAGATCTGGAGACGCACCTCGTGGATGTGTCGCCGGCGGCCCTGTGTAACGCCTACCGATTCAACTACGGCGATGCCGAGGGTTGCGTCATGTTGTTGGACATTGGTGCCCGCAGCAGCAACCTCCTTTTCTTCGAGTCAGGCCGCGTCTATTCCCGGTCCATCAACATCGGGGCCAACTCCATCACGCAGGACTTCGCCAATGAGGTCAAGATGAGCTGGGAAGAGGCCGAAAAGATGAAGATCGAGGAGGGCTTCGTCAGCCTCGGCGGGGCCTATGAGGAGCCCAGCAATCCGCACCAGGCGTTGATCTCGAAGATCGCGCGGCAGGTGATGACCCGCCTGCACATCCAGATGAACCAAACGATCCAGTTTTACCGGGGTCAGCAAGGTGGATCAGCGCCCACGAAACTGTATCTGGCGGGTGGAGCATCCTTGCTCCCATACACGGCCCAGTTCTTCGCCGAGAAGCTCAATCTGTCCGTTGATTACTTCAACCCCTTCCGCAACATCCAGATCGACCCCGAGATCAACCTCGAGGAAATGGCCAAGGTTGCCCATCAATTTGGCGAGGTTGTCGGGTTAGGCATCCGCAACCTGGCGCAGTGCCCGGTGGAGCTGAACCTGATGCCGGCCAGTCATCTCAAACAGCAGCAATTCAACGCCAAACGCCTGTATTTCGTCGGTTCCGTCGCCGGCCTTTTGGTTACCTTGTCGGCTTTCGGATGGTATTTTGACTGGATGGCGAACCGGAAGCAGACCGCGCTGGATGACTTGCGCAAGCAGGTTGAACCGCTGAAGGCGAACAAGCAGGTCTTGGATGCGGCCATCGCGGAGATGGGGGCAGCTACCAATCAAACCCAGCTTTATAAGGATGTTTTGGCCTCGCGCGGGCAGTGGGCCGAGTTGATTGCCGGCATTCAAGGTGTGCTCACCACCGCCCAAACCAACCACGGAATCAAGGGCGAGGCGGTCGCAGCCGCCGGGGCGGATAACGCAGCCGCAGGCGCTGCTCCAGCCTCCGCCGGCGACGTCCAAGCAGCGGTTTGGATCGAGAAGCTCGAAGCCACGGCCGGGGCCGCCACCTCCGCTCCCCGGCCGACCGCAGGCGCAATGGCTCCGGGGGACGACCTCGGCGCAGTGCCTGCTCCTACTCCGGCTCCGGCCATGGCACCTCCGGGAATGTTGCCTCCCGGAATGACCCAAGGAATGATGCCCGGCGGGCCCGGGACGGCTGCGGTTCCAGCCGGCCCCCGCGAGATCACGTTTCTAAATCTGAATTTGCGGGCTTTAAACATGCTCCGTTACGCGGCGGAAGCGAACAGCGTCTTTGTCAACAATCTCGCTTCTAACTTTGTTGCTCAGACCAACCTCTTCCTGCCCGAAGGCACCACATTGACCAATAAAGTCGAGCAGGTGGATCCCACTAACCATACCTTCGGGTTTAGCCTCTCTTTGCAGCTCAAAAAACCGATCCGGTTTTAGCCCTGCCACCATGCTCTGGATCAAACGCAACTTGTTCATCGTCATAGGCTTGGCCGTGTCCTTGGTGCTGCTCGGGGGAGCGGGATACTACGTTTATAACGGCTTCTATGACAATGATGATCAGGACGTTGCCCTAGAGCAGCTCAAGGCCGAGTTGCAGGGTTTTTCCACGGGCTATTATCCGAACGAGGAGAACATCAGCGTCATCCGCAGCAACACTGCCTTGGCGCAAACGTTCATGGCCGATGCGGGTAAGCTGCTGGAATCTCAGCCGCCCCGCCCGATGAACGCGGCGACCTTCAGCATTGAGCTGGTCAAGGCCATTGATCGCTTGCGACGGGACGCCACGAATGCATCCGTTGAACTCCCGGCCCGGTTCGACTTCACCTTTGGAGAAATCAAGACCCAGCCGCGCATTTTTCCCTATGCCGTCGAACCACTGAACGCCCAGTTGAATGAGATCACCACCTTTTGCGGCATCCTCTTCAAGGCCAAGGTGCGCGCCATCGAAAGCCTGCAGCGCGTGCCAGCCTATGTGGGCGATCCGCCCAGTCAGGATATCATTACCGACTTGGCACCGCGCACCAATGAGATCTCGACCAACCTTAACCTGGTAATGACGCCTTACCGGGTGACATTTCGGGGGTTTGTCGGCGAGTTGACGGCGGTCTTGAACGGTCTTGCCCGGACCAAAGACTTCGTGGTCGTCCGGCAGTTGGATCTGGATGCCGGTGCTGCGTCTCCGATGCCGGCAGGTGGAGTTGACTCCATGATGATGACCCCGGGTGGCGTGGGCCTTCCTAGTATGGCTCCGGGCGGCCTTACTCCTCCGGCTGGTTTTGGATTGGCTCCCGGCGGACTCCCCGGCGTTGGAAACCCCGCGATGGCAACCCCACCGGGCGCTGGGGTTGCTCCCCCACCGCGTCCGCCCCAGCCCGTGGTGCGCCCCGGGGCGCCGGGCACCCCTCCGCCGGCCCCAAAGTCCACTTTGACTCCCGTTTTGGATGAAAAGCCTCTCCGCGTGACTTTGGTGATCGATTTCATCAAGGCGACGCGTCGTCCTGCGACTGCTCCAAGCCCGGCCAAGTGAAGCCATGGAATTCCTCAAGAACCATTACGAAAAGGTCGTCCTGAGCTTGGTGCTGCTGCTCATGGCCGGCGGGGCTGTCATGCTGGTCTTGGGGGCCGGTTCCGTGCAGCAGGAACTCGACAATTTCAAGAAGGTGGTCGTTGAAACCGGTGGTCAGCGGCCGGACCCCCCAAACCGAGGAGAATACCTGGCCGCGATCAGTAATGCCCAGCCTCGGCTCATTGATCTTACCAAGGGTCATAAGGTGTTTAATCCGGAGCTGTGGTATGTGAACACGAATGGCGACTTGATCATTGGCACCAATGTCGGGGTTTCCAAGCTCTTCGTCACCGAAATCAAACCGCTCCGACTCAAGCTCGAGCTGGTCATCAGTGGAAATGCCGAGCGGCCCAGCTACTTGGTCAAGATGACCAAGGAATTCATGCCTAAGGTCACGGATCAAAAGCCTATCAATCGGAGCATCAGTCTTAACTCGACCAACTATTTGGACGAGACCAAGCCGGTGCGGAAGTTTCACCACTACCTTGTTCCACGAGCCATAAACGGGCCCCCGGACAATCCGACCGTCGAGCTGGATTATCACGATCCGAGCCGGGACGTCGAAAAAGTGAAATTGACCAAGGCGCAGCCTTTCGAAACGGTCGTCGACTACGGGGCAAAATTGCTTTACTCGGTTGAAAACATTCAGTTCCCTCCGCCGACTCGGAAGGACATCAACTTCGAGCGAAAAGACTCCCAGTTGGTCTTCGCCGGAGACACGAACATAATCGTTGAAATCACCGCTACCAACGTGGTAGTCAAGGCCATCTCGAATGACAAGCCGACCACGATCCCGCTTGCCCCTCCGCCAGCCTCTACCCCTACTCGCAGGGCACCTTGAGCCGGTTATCATAAATCGGCATACCCCTCGCTCACTTTTTGCCATGAAAAGCGCCTTTTTCGTCATCGCCTTGGCCAGTTGGTTGGCCACCTCACCGTCGGTATTTGCGGCGGGGCCAGACCCAATCGCGATCGCTGAAGAGGAGGCGCTTCGGCGGCAGGAGCGCCGACTTGTGCTGGAAGCCAACATCAGTCGGGCCAAGAAATTGCAGAAGGACAAGGATTATGCCAACGCAGCCAAGCTTTACGAAGAGGCCATCGGGCATTCCCGTTTGCTCGGCGGAGTGGAGGCGGTCGAACGTCAGTCCCGGGAAGCCTTGGCAGGCCTTGTTGAGAGCCGACTGATGTTGGCTGTTGCTCTACAGGAAAAATACGATTTCAAGGGTGCGGCGGCAGAAATCGACAAGCTTGCTCCGTTTGACCCAAAGAACAAGGAAGCGGAGGATTTCCGTCGCTTCAATGATCGCGTAGCAGCAGCCCATCGGGGTCAATTGCCCAGTGCCCAGGTGTTAACGCGGCAGGCAGACCAGATGGCGGATCGGGCTGACGTTTTGCGGCTCGTGCGGGATGGCCAGCTGTATTACAAGATGGGTGAATTTCAGGAAGCCAAGGAGCGGTTGGAGGAAGCCATAAAAAAGGATCCGGTGAACGAAGCGGCCTACTTCTACCTGCGTTTGGTGATGGAGGCGAAGTTTGATATTGAAAGCAAGAAACGGGAGAAAACTTACGGCGAGCGGGTCGTGGAAGTGACGGAAAAGTGGAACCAGGGAACGCGCACCGATCTCCCCAAGCCGAACCCTTACTACCGCACCAATGCCAGCATTCCAGGCATGACGCATGTCAGTCCCGGCACTCAGCGCATCAACCACAAGCTGGACTCAATCGTGTTCCCTGAGATCACCTACGATGGGCTTCCACTGCCCGAAGTTGTCAAATTCATTGATGCGGATGCCAAGAAGTATGACCCGGAAAAGAAGGGATTGAATTTCCTGATCAACAACGTTGTAAGCGATTACATTTCGGTAAATGCGGCTGGCCCCGGTGGTGCGGCTGCGGCTGCGGCTGCTCAACCTGCGGCCCCCTTGCTGGACCCGATGGGCAATCCTATCGCGCCCGCAGCAGCTGGGGGAACGCAAAAGCCTGATCTTGAAACCGCGCTCGTTAAAGTTTCGACGGTGCTGAAGGACCTGACGCTTCGCCAAGTGCTGGACGTGATTTGCAAGACTGCTGAGGTGAAAATGCCCGACGGTCGGACTGCGGGCCTCAAGTATACCATTGAGGACTACGCGTTGGTTTTCTCCCCCAAGCTACCGGAGCAGGCCTCAATGTTTTCCCGCATGTTCAAAGTTAATCCGGACACCTTTGTTCAAGGTCTTCAGAGCGTTGTGGCCCTGCCGATTCAAGCTGCCTTTTCCAGTGGCGGCACGGCTGGTGGCGCTGGCGGTGGCGGTGGTGGCCAACAGGGCGGCCTCGGTGGTGGTGGTGGTGGCTTGGGTGGTCAAGGTGGGCAGGGTGGGCAGCAGGGCGGCGGGGCGGGTTTCTCCATTGCCGGCGTATCGGTGGCGGGACAAGCGCAAGGCGGCGGCGGTGGCGGTGGCGGTGGCGGTCAAGGGCAAGGCGGCTTGGCTGGCGTGACTTCCACCAACCTAACCTCCGCACTAAACGCACAGGTGCGCGAGTATTTTTCGGCTGCGGGAGTGGCCAACCTTGGGGTTACCAATGGCCCGGATGCCACCCAAGTATTTTTCAATGACCGGAACGGTCTGCTTTTGGTGAGAGCGTCGCTTCAGGACTTGGACATCATCCAATCTGCCATAGAGTTGCTGAATGTAATTCCCCCGCAGGTGTTGGTGGAGTCCAAGTTCGCGGAAATCAACCAGAACGATGCCAAGTCCCTCGGCTTCGATTGGTTTCTCGGCAATACAATCATGGGCAACGTGGCGGGACAGGCAGGCACGGCCCCGTCCCTGCAAGGCGCAGCGTCCCCAGCGAATCCGCTCGGCGTATTCCCGTTGCCTCAGACTCCGATTGGGGCACTTGCGTCTGATGGCAATCTGACTCCGGCCACCGCCCTCCGCAACAACGGGCCAGCTTTGGCAACCTTCACTGGAATTTTGACCGACCCGCAGTTCCGAGTCGTAATCCGCGCACTTGAGCAGCGCGACGGCACTGACGTGTTGGCGGCACCCAAAGTCATCACTGTCAGCGGTCGCCAAGCGCAGATCCAAGTGACTGACATCACTTCCGTCATCACCGGCATTCAGGCTGGCCAAACTCCTGCCGGTGGCGGTGCTGGCGGTGCAGGTGGTGCGGCCGGTGGTGGTGTCGTTGCGGCCAGCTTGGCTCCTACGGTGCAGCCGTTGCCGACGGGGCCCGTGCTGGATGTTCTGCCGACGGTCGCGGCCGATGGCTACACGATCAACATGGCGCTGATACCTTCCATCACCCAGTTCATCGGCTATGATCCGGTTCCGCCTGAGTTCGCGGGAGCGATTCAGGCTCAGTCCGTTGGATCAGGCACGGTCGGCGTTTCGCTGACAGCCCAGGTGCCCCTTCCTCGCACGCGGATTAGGCAGGTGGTAACGCAGTGCGTGGTATGGGACGCGCAGACGGTCATGCTGGGCGGTTTGATTTCCGAAGACATCCGTAACATTAAGGACAAGTTACCGGTTCTCGGTGACTTGCCTCTCTTTGGCCGTTTGTTCCGGAGCGAGACCAAGGTGAATCAGAAGAAGAATCTTGTGATCTTCGTCACCCCCACGATCATTGATCCGGCGGGCAACCGAGTCCATACCGACGAAGAAATGCCTTTTGCGCAGAACCTTACCCCGGCGCAGCCTAAGCTGGTTCGTCAGTAAAATCCTGCATCTCACCCCCGTGTTCACCGTCAGTCCCGGGGAAACCTCGGCCATTCCGGTAGTGGAGGATTCACTCCGTCTCTTGCTGGTTGATGGCCATGCCTACGCCTACCGGGCTTACCACGCCATTCGTTCCCTAAATGGTCCAGATGGGGCACCCACCAACGCCATTTACGGCTTTGTCAAGATGCTGGCAAAGTTACGCCAGAACCTGAAGCCGACGCATCTTGCGGTGATTTGGGATGGCGGACTGGCGGCTGAACGCATGGCCGCCCACCCAGAATACAAGGCCCAGCGGCCACCAATGCCTGAGGGGCTGGGCCGCCAATTGGATGAGATAAACACCTATCTGCGTGCGGCGGGTATTGCGTCTTGGCGTCGGGATGGGGTTGAAGCGGACGACTGGATTGCCGGCGCGGCGCGACGAGCTGTGGTGTTCGGAGCACAAGTTGTCATCGCCAGCGCGGATAAAGACTTCATGCAGTTGGTGACGCCGCGAATTGGCCTAGTGAACCCAAATGACAAGGTTGACCGCATCTGGACGGCGGCGGAAGTTGTGGCCAAAGCCGGGGTCAGGCCGGAACAGATTGTGGACTGGCTAAGCCTGGTAGGCGACGCTGTGGACAACATCCCCGGCGTGCCCGGTGTAGGCCCCAAGACGGCAGCCGATCTCTTGCGACAGTTCGGCTCTATAGAGGAGCTTTTTCGTCGGCTGCCCGAGGTCAAGTCAGACCGCGTCAAGGCGGCATTGACGGCGTCCGAGAGCGAGGTGCGACGAAATCAAGAGTTGATCAGCCTGCGCGATGACGTGGGGACGGATTTTCAACTCGAACAGACACTTCCAACGGCTGAGGATACTGTGCAACTCGTGAATCTTTTCCACCGGTGGGGATTTCGGTCCTTGGCGCGGGAGTTGGAGGCCAGTAGGCCCAGCTTGCAGGGCACCTTCTTATGAATGTCATAAAGGCTGCCAACGCCCCATGCACAAAGGGGTTCCGCAGCCAACTCTCCGTATAAATCCGTAGGGTGGCCGGACAGGAAAGCGTGGACAATGAGCAGTGGGTTTGTTAGTTCTAAACGAAAGCGTATGCCGCCAGTTTTTCGTGCTCTTGCGAAGCTGTTTATCTTGCTCCTGGCTTTATGGGGCGGCACGCCGGTTTATGCCCAAGTGAGCCTTGCTCCCTTGGCCGGAGAGTATTCGCTTTCTGGCTCTTTGGCGGGTGATCAAACCCGTCCCGCGCTCGCTTTTGGACCGGGCGGCGGCTATGTGGTTTGGCAAGATGCCGTGACCGACGGCGACGGCATCGGCATCAGTGCGCAACGACTGAACGACAATCTCTCGGGGATCCTCGCTCCATTTCGTGTCAACCAACAAGGGACCGGACACCAGGAAAATCCTCAAGCTGCAGTTCTGGCCGACGGGGGAGCGGTTTTCGTTTGGCAGGGCGGCGAGTTAGGATTCCAAAAAATCTACGCCCGCTTTCTTCGTCCTGACGGCACGTTTTCTACCGGAGACATTTTGGTCGGGGCAGAGACCAATCAGCCCAGCTTGCAGCCGGCCGTGGCGGTGCTTGCCGGAGGTGACGTGGTGGTAACTTGGGGGCGGATGGAGGGGGATGGCCACCTTCAAGGCGTTCGTGCTCGGCGGCTATCTGCCTCCGGAACTTTACTGGGAGACGAATGGCAAGTGAACCAAACAACCCTTTACAACCAGAGCCGACCGGCTCTCGCCGCCTTGGCTGACGGCGGTTTTGTCATCACTTGGGTCTCTGAGTCGGTTCGGGGAATAGACCCCAACATTGTCGAGACGGTGGCAGACTCTTATGCCGTGGACGTCTTTGCCCGTCGGTATGACGCCGGGTGTAATGCCTTGGGCGGTGAATTCAAGGTCAATACCCATACCCTTTCTTGCGACAACCCGTCTTTGGCAGCGTCATCGGACGGCGGATTTGTCATTGTGTGGGAACAGCGCGCATTGGATCGAACCGCCAGTCTCGATATCATGGCGCGTCGGTTTGATGCCTCCGGTTCCCCTCTCGGTGCACCGATCACTGTCAACTCGACGACTCTTGGTGACCAGTATGCACCTAGGGTTGCTCCAATCGGCGATTCGTCATTGGTTATTTGGACCAGTTTGGGACAAGACGGTTCATTCGAGGGAATCTATGGTCGGGCTTTGACTCGTTCCGGGAATGTCTCTGGTGAAGAATTTCTCGTCAATACGACCACCATCAATCGTCAGTTCCAGCCAGCTGTTGCAGCTGATAACTCCGGTCGGCTGCTGGTGGTGTGGTCGAGCTTTACTGGAGTCGCAGCCGGTTGTGATCTCTATGCCCAGCGCTATGCCTCCGGGCAGCCGGTTCCAACTCCTCCGGCTCCGAACGTCAGTGCGTTGGGGCAGTCACGTCTTGCTGTAACTTGGGCTGAGCTGGCGGGTTATGATTTGCAGCATTACGCCGTTTATCTCAACGGTGAAACAACTCCACTGATCACCACCAACTTACTATTGGTGGTCACCAATTTGGTCGCGGGAAGCACCCATAATTTCCGGCTTGAATATGTCCTGCGCGACAGCCGCAGGTCGGCAATGTCAAATGTATCCGTGGGAACTACTTGGGGAGAAGACGCCAACTTTGACGGCCTTCCGGATGACTGGCAGGCCCGCTACTGGGGCCTGAACCCCTTGGGATGGCCGGCCGGCGGGGCGGATAGTGATGGCGATGGCGCGACGAACCTGCAGGAGTTTCTCGCGGGCACCAATCCTACCAACCGTTCTAGTGCGCTCCGTCTGGATATGGTGCGAAACGGCCAGGGAGTCTGGCTCAATTGGAACACTGAGCCGGGTTTTGTGTATCAGGTGCAGGTCTCTACCAATGCGACCGTTTGGCAGAACGTCGGGCGTGCGAGGTTTGCTCCGGGAACCTTGGATGAGATGCAGGTCACGGGTCCTGATCTCCGTCTATATCGGATTCTGCGAATGCGATGAGGCATTTCATGCGAAGGATTACCCGCAACTTTATCGCCACGGTGCTCGCCCTTGGGCTTGCCCTTGATGTCGGAGCCTTTTCGCTGATGGGGCCGTTCGCGAGTTGGCAGACAGCGGCCATTGGTTACAACCCTTTGGGGGTCGACGTTGGTGGGCCGATGTCCATTAGTGAGGAGTATCGTCCCACGGTTCCTGTGCTGACTTACGGTTTTGATGCCACATTCCTCTCGTTCTTTGGGGCCAATGGCGTGACGGCGGTCAATGCGGCGATGACGATCCTGAACAATGTTCCTACGGCGGGCGCCATGAGCGCCAGCTTGGCTGAGTTTCCGCTCCAAGCTGTGGGCCCCGACAATGGAACTGCTGCAAATCTTCAGATCCGGGACCTGAAATCAGCTGCTCTTTCAACGGTCCTGGGTCAGTTGGGATTGGCCGGACCAGAGCGATGGGTGTTCGCTCTGCGCGATCGTTTGGTAGTGGGCGGAACCACAAATTACGTGGTCATTCAGCGTCACTTCGATCCAGTTGCTTTAGTTCCTACCAATGTGGTGAACGGGGTGCTCTACACGTATACAGTTCGAGACCCAGTTCCCACATCGACGGTCAATTACTCTGACGCGGTCGAAACCCGCGTGAGCGGAAATCCCAACAATCTCACGGCCGCCAGCATTGATGATCAGGGTGGTTTGGGCTTCGGTCAGTTTATGACGGGACTGACACGGGATGATTTCGGAGGTCTCCGCCATTTGCTCCGATTCAACAACGTCAATGTGGAAACTCTCGATGCCAGCGTCACTCTCTCGGCGGTAACCTCGCCCTACGCTCCGGTGACTGGCACCAACACGACAAACCTTGTGGGCACCAACGTGGCCGTGGCGACTGCGCGCCGTCCTGGTATTGGAAAGGTCAGCTTTAACGGTATGGCTGTGGATGCTCTGCTAAATCTGGCCATAACCCCTGTGACCAACCGATATACCGATTATTATTACCTTAGCAACTCGCTTACGCTCACTAACCAGCAGGTGCAGCGGGTGACCACCATCCCGGACATTCTTTTTGCCGCAGGCGATCTATATGCCGGCACGCCGTTTTCCGGATCCACTCTCCAAAGGCCGACAGCCACACGGTGGGTCAACAATTCGGCTCTCAATTCGGTTGGCGGCGGTGCGGGCATTCTTTCCGGGCCAGGGGTCATTCCGTCCGGCGGCTCCAATGCCACAGCGATCGTCATAACCTTCAATTCCCTCGGCCCTAGTCGGCTCAATACGAGTTCGGCTGCGGGGCGGTTCCTGGACGAACGAAGTTATCGCACCAATGGTGTCTGGGGTTATTTTGATGCCACGAGGATTTATTCCGTGTTCCCAGATGGGCTTTCAGTTCAGGATTTGGAACGGCAACTCTACGGACGATGATCAACGCACCTGCATCCAATCTTGCTGCCTTAGGCGGCGTGCGGGCGAAATCACTAAACCATGCATGGTGCGCATGCTGGGCTAAGTGGATCGCGATCATTGCCGCTATGTTTCTGGGTCGCAACACCCAGGGGGCGACAGCACCGATCATTACCAATTTCTCAACCATAACCAACGCCCAGATTGATGCTACGACTTATGTCAATTTGGGCACGCTCCGAGCAGAGAGCATTGGTAATGGCTTCCTATTCCAAACGCTGAACAATCTGAATTTCACCAACGCGAACTCGATGGTGGGCGACGTGGGGTTCGATCTTCAGTTTGTGACCAACAGTTCACGCTTCTATGCCAATGCCATAGTCAATCAGGGCACAATTCGGGCAGAGACAATTCTTCTCTCGGCCACCAACCTGGTGAACTCTGGGGAGCTTCGGGCTGGTGCTACGGGACTGCTGCAGTTGCAAGGGCAGACCGTCAACATTGGCCGCTCGGTTTTGTCTGCCTCTGATTCCAGCAGCAATACTTTTACTGGTGTCGGCTTCCGGTCCACGGACACGAACGGGGTTGTAACCTACCAAAATCCCAGTGCTGTTACTGATTTGTATTGGGGGGCGGGCACAGGCAACGTGATGAATTCCTTCTCGGGAGGTGGTTTCGGCCTCTTTCTCCCAAGCCTGAACTCTACCAACGGCGGATTTCGGCCACCCGCCGTATCGTCACCCTCTCACGAAGTGGAGTCTGTAGTGGGCGGCTTGGGGACGTTGCCCTCCCTAGCCAGCATGTCCGGTTCCAACTACGTCGCGCATGTTCGAACCAACCTACAGAATGCGACAAACTTAAGCATTCAAGTTGTCCTGATCCAGACCAACGCTGCCAATACCAATCTGTCGGTGGATGTCCGGTTCGCCTCATTTGGCGGTGCCAATTTCTTTTCCGGGAACACGCCAGTTGTGCGGTTCAGCACAACCGGGTTCGATATCACCTCTGGTGCGTCGTATACGAACAGCTTGTTCTTCTTTGATTACAGTAATTCGCGCACAAACTCAGTGCTCTCAGCGAACCTGTTGACCAGTTCATCCCGTCCGGCGGCGTATGAGTTGAGCCGCAGCGTCTTTAACGACCGATTTTTCAACTCCACTTCGGGCTTATCCAGCAACGAGCACATCACCAACATTTCTTACTTTCAGAACGGTTTCGCCTCCTCGACGGTCACTAACAACCCTTACGCCGCCTATCAGGTGTCCGTAGGAAATGCTGCCTTTTCGGCTGGCACGGGAACCTTCGTGCCGCATCTGGATGACCCCACCAATTTCCCGGGCCGGGTAGAGATCTATGCAGACAATTTGGATATGAGTATGGCCCGCATACGTGCTGACAACTTGGTGAGCATCCGGGCGACAAATCTGGTAGGTTTTAATGGAACCCTGATTGAGTCACCCTACGTGCAGCTCTCCATTGCCAACACAAACTCGACGCTTACCTTGACCAATTTCGCCACCGGGCAGGTGGCTCGGCCGAATGGAAGACTGACTTTTTACAGCACCATCTGGACCAATTCCGTGACCAACGCAACGCCTCAGCTGGATCTTCGGTATCACGTTCTGATTGTGGATGCTTCACAACTCAGCGGTGTCACCCCAGTTACCTTGCAGGAATTTTCCGCCCGCGGAACGAACGTGATTATTAACAACACCCTGAACATCGGACGGGCCATTCAGGTGGATTCCCCTGCGGTTACTTTCAGCACCTCTAGCGCTCTTAATCTGCCCCTAACCACTGCTACCAGCTTGTCCACATCCAACTTCCTTGGGGTTCGCTTCTTCACCAATTTGGGAGCGATTAGTGTTCCGCTTCAATGCACTCTTGGGACTGACCGCACGGAACCGATCAGCTACTTTCTAAACCGCGGCGTAATAACCGCTGACAACATATCCGTCCGTTCGACTGATTTTGAGAATTCTGGCACGAACCAGACGCGGGCGCTTGTGAACGGGACCAACGTCGGCGGAGGCGGGCCGATTTCCATCTTTGCCGATTCTGCCAAATTTGATGGCGGTGCCACCGGCGGTATGCTCTCGGCAGGGGGGAGTATCCTGCTTGCTGGTAATGACATCAAAATACGCAACCATCAGCTGGTGACGGCTGGATCGCTCATCCTCAGTCCGACGAATTCCCTCACAGACACGGGTGCCTCGGGAACTAACCGAGTGAATTGCGCCCAAGGCTTCTACCTCACCGTCAAACCTGCATCGGGCGATCTTCTGGGCACCACGATTTATACCACTGCTCCGTTTAACCGTGATGTGCCGCATGTTTGGGCTGGGACCAATCTAGGACCGGTATCGGCTGGGTTCACAAACAACGCAGCTCTTGGCCGCTTGCTGCTGGATACCAGTAACAACCCCATTTCGCTAAACCGCCTTTCATTCTCTGGCGTTGGCAGTAATAACGCGCTTTATGTCGATTACCTAGACTTGGCCGGCACAGTCACGAATAATCTCTCCACCCACCTCTACATTGAGACGAACCTCACCATTTACTTTGCAAATTCGAGCCTGCCGCCAGAGACGCTAGACGGTCAGTTGGGCGGACGGTTGCGGTGGGTGAAGGATTACGCCGGTCCTAACACTGGGGTTGATGTGCTGCTCCGTGACGGGCGCACAGTCAAGGTGAACGTTGCTAAACTCAACAGTCAGATATTGGATTCCGATGCGGATGGCGTGGTGAATGGCAGTGACCTGAGTCCCTTTGATGGGATTGTCATTAACAGCCGCGTGACGTTTACAAACGCCCCTCCCCTGACGGCATATGTCACATGGGAAGCAGCCGCGCAGACAGTGTATCAGGTCGAGGTGAACACCAATCTGCTGACGGCAACCTGGCAGTTCCTGTCCAATTTTACCAATACGGCAACCACTAATCGCGTTGTAACTTTCTCTGAGCCGGTGCCGGCCGGGGGCTTGGAGCGCTATTACCGAATCTCGTATCAACCGTGAGCAGGAAATCGGCAGCATCAATCAGGTGGCGTGTGACAAAGATGCACGTGATTTTTCGTCTGCTTGCACTGCTAGCTGCTATCTGCATTGGGCCCAGGGTGTTGGCCCAGCAAGATGCAATCATGATGGACGGACATCGCGTCCACCCAACCCGGATTCTTGTCAAATACGCCCCGCAAGCCACGGCTCAGGCTGCCGCACCGACTTACGCGGCAGCAGGACTCCGGGTAGCCCGGGCGGTTGGCCGGGATCCGCGATTGGTTTTGTTGGACGTTGAGGCCAATGTTCGCGTTCCCGCCAATGCCGGGAACAAGGCGGATGCATTACGCGCGCGTATTCAGCAGCTAAAGCAGTCCGGATTGTTCGATTACGTGGAGCCCGACCATCAGCGCAAGTGGTCACTGGTGCCAACGGACACTTCTTTTCAGGATGGGACATTGTGGGGGTTAAGGAACAATGGTCAGGCTGGAGGTGTTGCCGGCGCTGACATCGGGGTGACGAACGCGTGGGACATCACCGTGGGGGCAACCAATGTCATCGTTTGTGTGCTTGATTCCGGTGTGCGATACACCCATCAAGACTTGGCCTCGCAGATGTGGCGTAATCCCGGTGAAATTCCGGGCAACGGATTGGATGACGATAACGATGGCTACGTTGACAATGTGTTTGGCATCAACGCGGTCAGCGGCACCGGCGATCCCTTCGACGATTTTGGCCATGGCACGCACGTGGCGGGCACAATCGGAGCAGCACCCAACAATGGGTTTGGCCATGTGGGTGTCGCGTGGAATTCACGTTTGATGGCGGTCAAATGCGGCGACGCATTTGGGCCCTACACCAGCGCCATCATAGAAGGCATTGACTTCGCCATCGCGCGCGGTGTGAAGGTCATTAACGCCAGTTTTGGCGGCTACAGCTTTAACCAAGCTGAGTTTGATGCCTTCCTTCGCGCCCGGAACGCGGGGATTCTTGTTGTCGCTGCGGCGGGCAATGACGGCGTCAACATTGACCTCTTCCCCAGCTATCCTGCCACTTTTCCGTTGGACAACATTATTTGCGTTGCAGCTCTCGACCGGCGGGACGGTATCGCTTCGTTTTCGAATTTCGGCCGCAATAGCGTTCACCTCGGGGCGCCGGGAGTGGAGATCAGTTCCACCTACTACACGGCGGATAACAGTTATCAGCAGTTGGATGGCACCAGCATGGCCGCACCGCATGTCGCAGGCGTTGCGGCGCTGGTTTTTTCACTCACCAATAGCATGACCTATACTGAGGTCCGAAACCGAATCCTGTTTACTGCTGTTCCCGTCTCCGCCTTGGCCACAAACACGACTCAGGGTGGTCGCGTTAACGCCTACCGTGCCTTGACGACCGTTGAGGATGGCCTCTTTGAAGTGACTGTCACCCCGGCTCCGGGTTCGACCTTGTTGGCGGGCTCGACGGTTCCGCTAACAGTCGAAGTCACGGATCTCAAGCCAGTGGCGAATGCAATCGTCAGCGGGACCGTGCCAGGCGTGTTCACCAATGAGGTTTTCTTCAACAACGGTGCGCCTCCGGATGCCATCGCGGGCGATAACCGCCATGCGTTCAACCTATTTGTCCCCCTCATCCCAACCAACCGGTTGGAACTAAGGCTGATTGTGGACGGATCGAGTGCTGGCAAAACCAATTTCACCAACACTTACGTCTTCCGGACGGCAACGGTTCCGCTAAATGATAATTTTCCTCCCTTGGCAAAAGTTCCCGATAACGGGGGGGTAGTTATTGGGGACAACACGTTTGGCTCCTTGCAGTTCGGTGAACCGGTCCATGCCGGTGTTGCAACTGTAGCAAAATCCGTTTGGTGGAACTTTGCTCCCACCAACACTGGCTTGGTTCTGGTGGACACTGCCGGTAGTGCCTTCGACACCGTGGTTGCTGTGTATGTTGGAAACACGCTGACCAATCTCACCTCGGTGGCTGCAACCAACGATGCCGGGAACATTCAACAAGGTTACGTTAAGTTCATGGCGACCAATGGCGTGACCTATCGCATTGTTGTCGCCAGTGCCACTGCGACTTCCGCGGGAGCCGTGCGACTCAAGGTTCGCTTTAATGGCGAACCCGATACTCAGGCTCCAGTGGTGGCTGTAACCAACCTCGTCAGCGGTCCATTATCGGTCACCAACCCATCCAGCGGCAGCATTGTGACTAATGCTTCACTCACACTCTCGGGCACGGCTGCCGACTTGGGAGCCGATGCGATTGGAGTGAGCCGGGTGATGGTCCGGCTCAACAACGGTTTGCCGGTTGTGACAGCGGGCACGACGAACTGGACGCTGCCACTATTCCTCTCGCCCGGGACCAATGTCATCCACATATCCGCCGCTGATTTTTCTGAGAACCTCTCAGTTCCGATCTCCTTCCAGGTGATCTACCGGGTTTTCGACCCATTTAATGACGTTTGGGCCAACGCCTTGCAATTAAGCGGGGCCTCCGGTGGCACGACCACGAACAATGCCAACGCGACTTTGGAACCCGGTGAGCCGTTGCACGCAGGCAAGCAGGGTGGCAGGTCAGTATGGTATTTCTTTACTGCGCCGGCTGATGGGGTGCTTTTCCTGACGACCTCCAACTCCACCTTCGACACCCTACTCGCCGTATACACGGGCACCCGCGTGGATCGCCTGGCCGTGTTGAGTGCCAATGACGATGAGCCTTCCGGGAGTGGCGTTCACAGCGAGGTGCAGCAGGCGGTTCGAGCCGGCACCACCTATTATGTTGCGGTTGACGGGCTAGCGGGCGGATCGGGCACGATCATTCTGTCCTATGCGTTCACGGCGGTGCCACTTTATGACCTCACCGTAACCGCTACTTCGGGTGGGGTTGCTTTTCCAGCCACGGGATCATTTCCCAGCAATTCTGTGGTGGATGTAACAGCCGTTGCTTCCAACGGATTCAATTTTGTGACTTGGACGGGCAGTCAGTTGTCACTGGACAACCCTCTCCGAGTCACAGTTCGTGGTGCCACCACTTTGAATGCTGTCTTTGCACCGGTGCTACTTGCCGATGGTTTTGAGACTGGGGCGTTACGTTCTGGCATTGGCTGGTCCACCAATAACTCTGCTGGCATCGCTCCTTGGTCGGTCCAGCTGGCTGGAGGCCTGGCGACAAACTTAACGACCGGTGGCCTTTATCACTTGCGTTCAGGGGCAATTACGCACAACCAGACCACAGTCGTAAGGTTGGTTGCCAACTGTCGAGCTGGTGCCGCTTCTTTCGCCTATCGGGTCAGTGCGGAAGAGTTTGGCCCAACGGTGGGGGATTTCTTCGAGTTTTATCTCAATGGCACCCGTCAGGTTCGCACCAATGGCCAAGGCGGTTGGCGATCCCATACGTTCACCGTTACTGGTGGCACAAACACCTTGGAATGGCGCTATCTCAAGGACGCCTCGTCCAGTGGTGGCTTGGATGCGGCTTTCATCGACAGCTTGGATCTGCCGTTGATCGAACCGGTAAATCTCGCTGTGCCCGTGCGATTCGTCACCAACTCGGTCGCAAGGGTCAGCGGCGGGTTCCAATTCCGCATTGAGGGGCAAACCAACCAGACTTACGTGATTCAGGCCTCAAGTGACTTGGCTAACTGGGTGTCAGTCTCTACGAACTTCGCCCCCTACGGACTCATCCAGTTCTCTGAACCGCAATCTCTGACCAATACCAGCCGGTATTATCGGGCCATCCTGCCCTGATCAGCGTTGGGCCCGATAGGATGGAAAACGAGTGAGGCGGTCAACCCGGCGGGTTCACTTCTCCTTGATCGACAGCTGATACGGTCCAGCCAGCACACTGTTGGACTTGGGCGCGGGGATGGCATTGTATTCGAAGTCCACTTTCACCCGGTAGGTTGCCAGATTCGTGCTGGCTGGCACGGGCAGAAGGGTCTCCCAACGGTGTTCCATGCGCGGCGTGCGGCGCATGGGGTAGTTGTCGTCGCCCAACTGCAAATAGGGCTTGAGCGTTTCCTTCCTCATGGCCTGCATGTTGCTGCGAAACTCGATCTCGACAGGATAAAGCCCCTCTTGGTTGCGAACCTGTGTCCGCGGGGAGAGAAGCGTGACCGTGTTGGTTGTTCCGCATCCCGTCAGCAACAGTGCTGCCGCCAACCCGCCATACTGAATTGCCTTGATCATGCTGGCGGAGTGTGTCCCGCCGTCGCAGGTGCTGCAAGGCGGTTTTGCCACTTGCGAAAGCCGGCTCTGTGGCTACTTTCGCGCCCTGAATTTGCCGCCCTGCGGCGGCCCTTGGCAAATAACCATTCGCTCATCACCATGGCCCTGCTCAACGACAACTACCTGAAACTGAAGGCCGGCTACCTCTTCCCCGAGATTGCCCGCCGCGTGAAAGTCTTCTGCGAAGCCAATCCCGAGGCCGCCAAGCGCCTCATCCGCTGCGGCATAGGCGACGTCACCGAGCCGCTCCCGCCCGCCGTCGTCGCCGCGCTGCACAAGGCCGTGGATGAAATGGCCGTGCGCTCCAGCTTCAAGGGCTACGGCCCCGAACAAGGCTACGACTGGCTCCGCGCCGCGATTGCGAAGAACGACTTCCGCGACAAGGGCCTCGACGTTGCCGATGACGAAGTCTTCGTCAGCGACGGCTCGAAGTGCGACTGCGGCAACATCCTCGACGTGCTCGGCAGCAAAAACAAAATCGCCATCAGCGACCCAGTGTATCCCGTTTACGTGGACACCAACGTCATGGCCGGTCACACCGGCGAGGCCAACGAAGCCGGTGCTTACGGCAAGCTCGTTTATCTCCCGTGCAAGCCCAGCAACGGGTTCGTGCCCGCGCCGCCCAAGAAACACGTGGATGTCATCTACCTCTGCTCGCCGAACAACCCCACCGGCGCCGTCGCCACGCGCGAGCAGCTTTCGGCCTGGGTCGCCTACGCCCGCGAGCACAAGGCCATCATCCTCTTCGATGCCGCCTACGAGGCCTACATCTCCGACCCCGCCATCCCGCACTCCATCTACGAGATTCCCGGCGCGCGCGAATGCGCCATCGAGTTCCGCAGCTTCTCGAAGAACGGCGGCTTCACCGGCGTGCGCTGCGCCTACACCGTCGTGCCGAAGACGCTCCTCGCGGCCACGCGCACAGGCGAGATGAAGCCGCTGCACCCGCTCTGGAACCGCCGTTCCGCGACCAAGTTCAACGGGGTGAGCTACATCGTCCAGCGCGCCGCCGAGGCCCTCTACAGCGACGACGGCAAGGCCCAAGTCCGCGCGCTCATCGAGCACTACATGGGCAACGCGAAGATCCTCCGCACCGGCGCGAAGAAAGCCGGGCTGAAGGTTTATGGCGGCGTGAACGCGCCCTACATCTGGGTGAAGTGCCCCGCCGGCGTCACGAGTTGGCAGGCCTTCGACAAGATTCTCGGCGAGGCCAATGTGGTCATCACGCCCGGCAGCGGCTTCGGCTCGAAGGGGGAAGGTTACTTCCGCATCAGCAGCTTCAACAGCCGCGCCAACGCCGAGGAAGTCGCGCGCCGCTTGCAGGAGCTGAAGTGGTAGGCGGCCCGCTCACGCCTTCTTGCCGGTGATCTGGCTGACAATCGTCGGGTCCTTGATCTTCGCATCATCGGCCAGCAGGAAGGCCTTGCTGAGGATGACCGACAGCGTGCGGTCGCCCTCGAAGGGCAGGAACACCTTGCCGTCCTCCACCGCACCCTGCTTGGGCACGATGCAGAGATACTGGTCGTTCGGGGCCATGAGGATGTTTCCGCTGCCGAGGTGAACTTTGTAGGCGCGCAGGCTGCCGCGCACCACGAGGAACTTGTCCTCGAACGCGCACTGCCCGGCGATTTTCAACTTGGGAACGAGGCGCTCCAGCACCGCCTTGCGCGTTTGCGCCGTCGCGGTCAGGTCGCCGAAGGAAACGCTGTGCCAGTAATCGCGGTGACGACCATCGGGGCCGCCGTCGTTCCAGGTCGGGTCGTTGCCCACGCTGGCGACGCCGACGAACAGGTCCACGTCGCGCATGACCTCGCTGAAGACGAGCGGGGAAATTTCCTCCAGCGGGACCGGGGTGGCGGCCTCTTCTCCGCGGCGCGGGGCGTAGGGGCCGCTGAATCCGCCGCCCGTCACCTGCGCGTCGCCCGGACGATAGAACCGCACCTGGTCGGTCGCGACGCGCAGATAGACGCCCGACTCGTTCAAGTCCGTTCCCCAGTCGTCGCCGATGCCTTCAATCCAGAATTCGGCCCGCAGGTTCCACTTCGGCAGATGCAGCGTCGCCGGGGGAAATTCCTGGTCCACGGAGAGCCGCAGCTTGTTCTTCCAGCCGCGCAGGGCGGCGAGCGCGTTGAACTGGTGCTGCTTGAGGACGTGCGCGGCGAAGCGGTTCGAGTAGGTGCGCGTGCGGCGCTCGGCGTCGGTGAGCAGATAGACCTCGCGGTGCGCCTGCTTGAAGGGCTGCTGAATCTGCTGCTCGTCCAGCCACGCGCGCCACGCCACTATTTCGTCCACGTCCTTGCCGATGGGATGCCACAGACGGACGGTGGTGCCCTCGCCCAGCTTGGCGATGGGCCGCAGGTCGAGATCAACCAATGCGCCTCCCGCCGGTGCGCGGCCTTCAGGCCGCTTCGCTGCCGGTTGTTCCATGGACGTTGAAGCGGCCTGAAGGCCGCGCTCCGAGGAAAGCCAAATCCCCGCCGTCGTCTTCCCGCCCGTCGTGAATTCCCAGATCAAGCGCCGCGCCAGCACGCCGACGAGCGGGTGGTCCAGATACCGCTCGCGCCACACGGCCAGCGGCCAATCGCGCTGCTGGAGGAACAGGCTGTCCAGCCGCTCGCGCTGCGCGGGGAGCATCCGCGCGATGTCCTTGGCGGCGGTTTGCAGTTCCTTCCAATCCTCCGCGTGCGACTGCTTCACGGCGGCGGGCACGGACTTGACTGGCTTCCCGTCCGCCTTGAACCACGCGACCGCCACCGCCGCCGTCCCGGTGACGCGCAGCTCGGCGGTGAACTCGCCGAACTGCTCCTCGCTCCGCCCGACCTCCGTGAGTCCGTAGGCGGGCACGGCCATCTCCTCCAGCTCGTCGCGCGGCAGGCCGGCGCGCCCAGCGGCGGCGATGAGCGCCTTCTCGATGCCCACCTGCGCGGTGCCGAACTTAACCTTCACCTTGAGGAGCGCGAGCTGATACACGCCCTCCAATCCGGGCATCAGGCCGAGCGCGGCGACGCACGCGTTGCCCACCTTCACCTCGCGCGGGCCTTTCAGCGGAATCTTCCGGTAGCAGCTCAAGGCCAGTGCGGTCAGCGCGCGGGCGAGTTCCTTGTCCCCGCGCAGGCCGGCGCACCATGCCATGCCCTTGAGGATGTCCGCGTGCGGCTCGATGATGAGCTGGTTGGGGTCGGGCTGATACTCGCGGTGCCACTCCTCGATGCGCTGCGTGCGCGGCTCGTTGACGAGCGGGAACCACGCGAGCACCCGGCGCTTGAACGCATCCGCGCCGGCCTCCTTGAGCAGGGCGCGCGCGGCCTTGAGCCACTTGGCGGAAGGCGCGCCGCCGGTTGCTGTTTGGCAATGGGCGAGCAGGGAAAGCCACTTGGCCTGCTGCGCCTCCTTCATCGCCTTCAAGTCGGCGAGCGCGGCGTCGGACCACGCTTCGCCGGGTTGAATCGGAAAGCGCTGCCTCGGAGTTAGGAGTGCTCCGAGGCGCGTGCCCAGTTTCGCTTCAGCCGCACGACCACAGAGTGCGAGTGCTTTTTGGCAGGTGGCTACATGCGTGCCCAGTTCGGGGTTACCTTGGAAATACTCAGGGTTCTGTTCGCACAACGACACGACATGCCCGATCATCGGAACGGAATACAACGAGAGGTATTCCAACCGCCCGAGCCGCTCCAATATGTGACTGACATCATCACAACCAAGCGGTAGGCGGCGGCGCAGCAGAAGCTTGCACAGGTCGATTGATGCATTCGGGCATCCCTTCTCCCGATTAAGGTTCATATACCGCATCCCCTGCTCGTTTATGTCGCCCAGTCTGTTGCGCAATGAAGAGATGGTTTCGACTGTGACAACGACAAAAGCCGCCTGAAGAACGAGATCACCGTTCAACACGATTTGAGCACTTTCGTATTTGTGAATGTCGTAATCACTCCGAAACCACGCTTGGCCTGCGGCCCGCTCTAAGAGCCTGTCTGAAAAAGCAGTTGTGTAGATTTGTGAGAACCTGCGGAAGGCGGAGCAGAAAATGTGCGTGAACCAACAGATAATCCTTGACCCCGGCCGGGCGGTGCGATGGCTGATTT
>Ga0172373_10001044_pt1 | contig 45014 bp, 46 predicted proteins | sample Lak10m_2_FD_114546 | JGI IMG/M metagenome (GOLD analysis project Ga0172373, IMG submission 114546) | Freshwater microbial communities from Kabuno Bay, South-Kivu, Congo - kab_092012_10m | ecosystem: Environmental > Aquatic > Freshwater > Lake | place: Democratic Republic of the Congo... | reverse complement strand
TGAACACTCGCCCCCGCAAGTCACTTGGGTTCAAGTGTCCAGCAGAGTTGTTTATGCCAGACGCTTTTGACTTTAAGCAGCATCACGCTGCACTTTTTGCACTTGGAGCTTGAAACCGCCCAAACTCCATTGTCGTGTAATCGTCATTGAACAAAATTACCTTGTACATCTGTGGTGGGGACGATTTGGCTCTTTCAGGCGCTAGGATATTGTTGTGTTGGTGTTTAGTTGGCATGTGTCGTATCAGTATTGTCTGTCTAAGCGCTGTTGCTGGTATTGGGGATTAGAGAGGTTTTTACCAGTCTATGTAAAGAAATATAAATTAAAGCTTGACTATAGTCATCCAGACAAGGTAAAAAGCGCGCTGGTGTTTGAATCAAAGTATCTGCAGTACTGGTCTTGCCGTGTGCGATCTTAGACTCAAACAGTTTTGCGGAGGTATTCTCCGTTTTTTTAGTAAGGAAGTAATCACATGGCAACTGGTACAGTTAAATGGTTTAACGATGCAAAAGGTTTCGGTTTCATCACTCCTGATGATGGCAGCGAAGATCTGTTCGCACATTTTTCTGCAATCAACATGAGCGGATTCAAATCACTCAAAGAAGGTCAGAAAGTGACCTTTGAAGTTGTACAAGGCCCTAAGGGTAAACAAGCTTCTAACATCCAAGCGCCTTAATCGGACTTGCGTTAGCTTCAAGCCCGCCGCGTATGTGGTGGGCTTTTTTATTGCCGCTACACATTAAGAGTATCCCGCATGGGCGCATGCGGGATACTCAGTTACTTTGCAGGTTTAACGTCTCAAGCAAGTGCCGCCAGTGCCGCGTTGAGTGTTGCGCTAGGGCGCATGGCCTTAGCGGTTTTAACTGCATCTGGATGAAAATAGCCGCCCATATCAACAGGTTTTCCTTGAACTGCAAGCAACTCCGCATCGATCTTAGCCTCATTTTCAGTGAGGGTTCGGGCTAAGGTCGTGAAGCGCACTTGTATGGTTTTGTCTCGGGTCTGGGCGGCCAAGGCCTGCGCCCAATACAGCGCGAGGTAGAAATGACTGCCACGATTGTCAATCTCGCCTACTTTGCGTGCCGGGGATTTGTTGTTGTCGAGTATCTTGCCGATGGCTTGATCCAGCGTATCTGCCAGCACTTGCGCTTTGGTGTTGTTGAACTTTTGCGCCAAATGTTCCAACGATACACCCAGCGCGAGGAATTCTCCCAACGAATCCCAGCGCAGATAGTTCTCCTGTTGGAATTGCTGCACATGCTTGGGTGCCGAGCCGCCCGCGCCAGTCTCGAACAGGCCGCCGCCATTCATCAGCGGCACGATGGAGAGCATCTTGGCGCTGGTGTTGAGTTCCAGGATGGGAAATAAGTCGGTAAGGTAGTCGCGCATCACGTTGCCAGTCACCGAGATGGTGTCCAGTCCTTTGCGCGCGCGCGCCAGTGTGGCGCGGCAAGCAGCGGCAGGTTCCATGATCTGGATGTCGAGACCGCTGGTGTCGTGATCCTTGAGGTACTTCTCGACCTTGGCGATGATCTGCGCGTCATGCCCGCGATTCTTATCCAGCCAGAAGATGGCGGGCGTGTTGCTCAAACGTGCGCGCGTGACGGCAAGCTTCACCCAATCCTGAATCGGCGCATCCTTGGCTTGGCAGGCGCGGAAGATGTCGCCCTGTTCGACAGGCTGTTCCAGCAATACTTTGCCATTCGCATCGACGATGCGCGCCATGCCGTCACCACTGATCTCGAAAGTCTTGTCATGCGAGCCGTATTCCTCGGCCTGCTGCGCCATCAAGCCGACGTTGGGCACAGAGCCCATGGTCGCGGGATCGAGCGCGCCGTTCGCCTTGCAGTCTTCTATTGCGGCGACATAGATGGTGGCGTAGCAGCGGTCGGGGATCATCGCTAGCGTGTCGTAGGGTTTGCCGTCGGCTCCCCACATCTTGCCACCGTCGCGGATCATCGGTGGCATGGAGGCATCGATGATCACATCGCTTGGTACGTGCAGGTTGCAGATGCCCTTGTCGGAATTCACCATTGCCAGCGCCGGGCCGTTGCGGAAGCAGTCGGCGATGTCGGCTACCAGGGCGGCACGCTGCGCTTCCGGCAACGCGAACACTTTGGCTTCGAGATCGCCAAAGCCATTGTTGACGTTGACACCCATCGCCTTAAGTTGCGCGCCGTGTTTGTCGAACACCTTCTGGAAGAACACCGACACCGCATGGCCGAACATAATGGGGTCGGACACCTTCATCATGGTGGCTTTGAGATGCAGCGACAGCAGTACGTCCTCTTTTTTTGCAGCGACGATCTGCTCGGCATAGAAATTGCGCAATGCCTTGCGGCTCATCACGGCGGCATCGATCACTTCACCCGCTTTGAGAGGCATCTTTTCTTTCAGCACGACGACCTTGCCGTCCTTGCCCACGAACTCGATACGGGTGCTGACGGCATCCGGCACGGTCTGCGACTTTTCGCTGCCGTAGAAATCGCCGCTGCTCATGTACGCTACGCGGGTCTTGGATGTTTTTTCCCACTTGCCCGTGCGGTGCGGATGCTTCTTCGCATAGTTCTTCACCGAGACGGCGGCGCGGCGGTCTGAATTGCCTTCGCGCAATACCGGGTTCACCGCGCTGCCCAGTACTTTGCTGTAACGCGCCTTGAGGGCTTTTTCGGAATCGGTCTTGGGGTCTTCAGGAAGATTCGGGATGTCGTAGCCCTGTGCCTGCAATTCCTTGATTGCCGCCTTCAGTTGCGGAACGGATGCGCTAACATTGGGCAGCTTGATGATGTTCGCCTCCGGCTTTAGCGTCAGTTCGCCCAGTTCAGTCAGTTGGTCTGAAACTTGTTGGCTTGCGCTCAGCTTTTCGGGGAAGTTCGCGAGGATGCGCCCGGCGAGTGAGATGTCGCGTGTTTCTACGTCCACTCCAGCGGCTTTGGTGAAAGTTTGCACGATAGGCAGCAGGGAGTAAGTAGCCAGCCTAGGTGCTTCGTCTGTGAGTGTATAAATGATTTTATGGGTGGTCATGTCTCTCTCTTCTAATAATTTATCTTGCGCACGGCTGGCACAAAGTGTGGCTGGACTGGACAAGATGGTAGCCAAGTTTGCGGTAATATGCCCGCTCAAAAAATAACTGGGATGACTATGGGAAGCATTCTGCTGTTTAACAAGCCGTATGGCGTAATCTGTCAATTCAGCCGTGATGGTCTGCATCCAACGCTCGCGGATTATATCCCTGTTCCCGAGTTTTATCCCGCAGGTAGGCTGGATACGGATAGCGAGGGATTGTTAGTACTGACCAATGACGGAGTCCTGCAACATCACATTACCGACCCCAAACACAAGCTGCCCAAGACCTATTGGGTGCAGGTTGAAGGTGAAGTGACGGAGGCCGCACTGCGGTGCTTACGAACGGGCGTTGAGCTTAAAGATGGCAAGACCTTACCTGCGGAAGCCAGCTGTATAGACGAACCTGAACGACTCTGGCAGCGCGATCCGCCGATACGGATGCGCAAAGCGATACCTACCCGTTGGATTGCGCTGACGATACGCGAAGGTAAAAATCGTCAGGTGCGGCGTATGACGGCAGCTGTTGGCTTGCCAACTTTGCGTTTGATACGTTATCGCATCGGCGACTGGAGCTTGGACGGGATAGCTTTGGGACAGTGGCAGCGCAAGGATGTCGTGTGACATGGTGGCGTTGACAAATTAACCAGCGGCTTTTACTTTGCTGGATGTGTGAATCGAGCAGAAGGATGCTGAGATGAAATCTAAAATATTGAAATTGTTGTTACTGGGATGTGTGTTGGTCGCACCTGTCGTTGAAATCACCGCCGCAGCGGCCGCTGAGCAGCAGGTGACGGTGCTGAATCGTCATTTGGCCAAGCTATTGGGCACTTGGACCAGTGCTGAAGGTGAGGTGACCTTCAATACCAATGGCTCGCTTATCTACAAAGGCAAGAAGGATTATTGTGCGATTGCGCAGGGTACGATACAGATCAGTAATCGCCACACCACGGTAATCTTGCCCTACCGTTTCGTGAACGACAATTTGTTGATTACTGATAGTGGTACGGTTACTACTTATAAGCGCGTGCTGCCCGCCAACTAAATTCGTTTTGCGCTAATTAAAAAGCCCTACTCAACTTGAGTAGGGCTTTTTTACGCGACCAATCGCTTAACCGAAGCGACCGGTAATGTAGTCTTCAGTTTCTTTACGCTTGGGGTTGGTGAATACGGTGCTGGTTTCGCCGAATTCGATCAGGTCACCCAAGTACATATACGCGGTGTAATCCGATACGCGCGCGGCTTGCTGCATGTTGTGGGTGACGATGGCGATGGTGAAGTCGTTCTTCAGTTCATCAATCAGCTTCTCAATATGTGCAGTGGAAATGGGGTCAAGGGCAGAGGTTGGTTCGTCCAGCAGCAGCACTTGCGGTTTGACGGCAATGGCGCGCGCGATACACAGACGCTGTTGTTGTCCACCCGACAAGCCTGTGCCGCTCTGTTTGAGTTTATCTTTCACTTCAGTCCATAGTGCAGCCTTCTTGAGTGCCCATTCGACGCGTGCATCCATGTCGTGTTTGCTCAGGCTTTCGTATAACTTCACGCCGAAAGCGATGTTGTCGTAGATGGACATGGGAAACGGCGTGGGTTTCTGGAACACCATGCCGATCTTGGCTCGCAGCATGTTCAGATCTTGTTTTGCATCCAGCACATTGGCGCCGTCGAGCAGAATCTCGCCAGTGGCTTTTTGCTTGGGATAGAGCTGGTACATGCGGTTGAAGGTGCGCAGCAATGTGGATTTTCCGCAGCCGGATGGGCCGATGAAGGCGGTCACCATTTTCTCCGCGATATTCAGGTTGATGTCTTTTAGCGCGCGATAGTTGCCGTAGTAAAAGTTCAGGTCTTTGACGACGACTTTGGGATTCACGATATTTTCAGTGGACATGTTCTAACCTTGTTAGTGAGTAGTGGCGCTTTGACGGAACAGCACACGCGCCAGAATGTTCAGTGTCAAGACACTCATGGTAATCAGCAGTGCACCTGCCCAGGCAAGGTGTTGCCAATCTTCGTAGGGACTCATTGCGAACTGGAAGATCACCACGGGCAGATTCGCCATCGGTTGATCCATGTTGTTGCTCCAGAATTGGTTGTTGAGTGCGGTGAATAGCAGGGGGGCAGTCTCGCCGCTGATACGCGCGATAGCCAACATCACGCCCGTGATGATGCCCGCACGCGCCGCACGCAAGGTGACGAAGTTGATAATTTTCCATTGCGGTGCGCCTAGTGCGGCGGCGGCTTCGCGCAAGGTGCTGGGCACTAGGCGCAGCATGTTTTCGGTGGTGCGGATCACGATAGGGATAACCAGAATTGCCAGTGCCAGCGCGCCAGCCCAGCCGGAGAAGTGTTTGACGTGTACTACGTAGATTTCGTACACAAACAGACCGATTACGATGGAGGGAGCCGAGAGCAAGATGTCATTGATAAAGCGTGTCACGGGTGCCATCCAGCCGCGATTGCCGAACTCGGCCAGATAGGTGCCCGCCAGGATGCCGATAGGCGTGCCAATTAGCGTGCCAAGCACGGTCATCATCAAGCTGCCCCAGATGGCATTGAGTAAACCGCCCGCACTACCGGGTGGCGGTGTCATTTGGGTAAAGATAGTGCTGGTCAGTGCAGGCAAGCCGTGGCTGAGCAGGGTCAGCAGTATCCAGCACAGCCAAAACAGGCCGAAGCCCATCGCCAGCACCGATACGGTCAGACTCAAGGCATTGATGAGACGGCGACGGGAGTAGAGGTCAATTTTTTTCATAGTGGCTTATGCGTGCGAGCCTTCGCGCTTACCCAGTTTGTACAGCATGTAGCGGGCGATGGAGAGCACTACGAAGGTAATGAAGAATAGGATTAGGCCGAGCTCGATGAGCGACGCAGTGTACAAATCGCCGACTGCCTCGGTGAATTCGTTGGCGAGTGCCGAGGAGATGCTGTTGCCCGGCATTAGCAGCGACTTGGTCAGCTCATGTGCGTTGCCGATGACGAAAGTGACTGCCATGGTCTCGCCCAGTGCGCGCCCCAAGCCCAGCATAATGCCACCGACCACACCGACTTTGGTGTAGGGCAGAATCACGTTCCACATTACCTCCCAAGTAGTTGCACCCAAGCCGTAGGCCGACTCCTTGAGCAAGGTCGGTACGACATCGAACACGTCGCGCATCACCGAGGTGATAAAAGGGATGACCATGATGGACAGGATGATACTGGCGGTGAGTATGCCTATGCCCATAGGCGGGCCGGAAAAGAATGGGCCAACATAGGGCAGAGTGCCGATGTACTGGTTGATCCACGGCTCGACATGGTCGGCAAACAGTGGCGCGAATACAAATAGACCCCACATGCCGTAGATGATGCTGGGGATGCCGGCAAGCAACTCAATGGCGATGCCCAGCGGGCGACGCAAGATGCGCGGCGACAGCTCGGTGAGGAAGATCGCGATTCCGAAGCTTACTGGGATGGCGATCAGCAACGCGATGCCCGAGGTGATCAGGGTGCCCACGATGGGGATGAGTGCGCCGAACTGATCGTTGACCGGATCCCATTCCGAGCTGATCAAAAAGCCGAAGCCGAACGCGTGTATGGCAGGCATGCTGCCTACCACTAAGGAAAATATGATGGCTGCTAATAAAGCCAATACGCCGAATGCTGACAAGCGCGTCAGTGTGCGGAACAGCAGGTCTAACATCGCCTGACGTTTTAGGCGAGCTTCAAGCTTGAACATAGGCATAAAGGTGTGTCTCTGAATTGATCGTTCTGGGAATAGTCACGGGGGCGTTGAGCCCCCGTAATTATAACTGAGCGGTGTAACACTACACCACTCGACTTGCTGCACTTATTTCCAGATTGCTTTACCGTTTGCTGCTTTGACCTCGCTCTTCCATGCTGCGCGGATCATTGTTTTGACGCTTTCTGGCAATGTGATGTAGTCCAGGTCGGCTGCCAGCTTGTCGCCGTTGCTGTAAGCCCAGTCGAAGAACTTCAACACGGCTTCGGCAGACTCAACCTTGTCCTGTGATTTGTGCATCAGGATGAAAGTTGCGCCGCTGATAGGCCATGTGCCTTTGCCAGCTTCATTGGTCAGGATTTCGTAGAAGCCGGGAGCGTGTTTCCAGTCAGCGCCAGCCGCTGCGCCCTTGAAGCTTTCTTCACTAGGCATCACGAAGCCGCCCTCACGGTTCTTCAGTTGCACCGCAGTCATCTTGTTCTGTAAGGCGTAGGCGTATTCAACATAGCCGATAGAGCCCTTGATGCGTTGCACGTAAGAGGCCACACCTTCGTTGCCCTTGCCGCCAGTGCCTGTTTTCCAGGATACGGAAGTGCCTTCGCCTACGCTGGCTTTCCAATCTGCGCTAACCTTGGATAGGTAGTTGGTGAAGATGAAGCTAGTGCCAGAACCATCGGAACGATGCACTACAGTGATCAGGTCATCCGGCAGCTTTACGTCTTTGTTCAAGGCCGCGATGGCCGGGTCATTCCAGTGAGTGATCTTGCCCAGATAGATGTTGGCCAAAGTCTCTCCGTCCAGACGCAGCTTGCCGTTTTCGATGCCGTTCACATTGATGACCGGAACTACACCGCCGATGATGGTAGGGAATTGCATCAGACCGGCTTTATCCAGTTCTGCTGGAGTCAAGGGTTTGTCGGATGCGCCAAAATCTACGGTCTTGGCAGTGATTTGCTTGATGCCACCGCCTGAGCCGATGGACTGGTAGTTCATGTTCACGCCGGTTTTGGCTTTGTAAGCCTCAGCCCATTTTGCGTAAACAGGGTAAGGGAAAGTCGCGCCTGCGCCAGTAATATCTGTAGCAGAACTTACGCTAGCAAAGGCCAGAGTAGATACGGTGGCGATGCTGATGACCAATTGTTTCATTGTGCTTTTCATAGTGTCTCCAATGGTATGTCACTCACTGCGTGACGAAAAATTCGGTACTAACCATAACTCGGTGCAACGCGTCGCATAGTATGGTCAATTTATGACAGGATTATTACAGATAGAAAATTATCTAGGTAGAAATTGTCATCTTAATTAACATAATGTTTCGCTTGCTTATTTTATCTTTCGGCGGATAAAATAAATAATCATTTTAATAATTGTTTGATAGTAAAAATATATGATGATAGAGTCCAGTCAAGTCGTTATTGCGCTCGCTGCCCTTGCCCAAGCAACCCGCTTGTCTATATTTAGGGTGTTAGTTGTTAGGGGAACGCAGGGCATGTCCGCCGGACAGATAGCGGAACACTTACATCTGCCGCCAGCTACGCTGTCTTTTCATTTTAAGACCTTAAGTCACGCGGGTTTGATAGGGAGTCGGCAGGAGGGGCGCTATATCTATTACGTAGCAAACTTCACAGTGATGAATGAAATGTTGGCCTATCTCACTGAAAATTGCTGCGCGGGAGAGGCTGGGGTATGTGCTGTGGTAAGCAAGAAATGTTGATTTGATTGATGAGGAAAATAAATGAGTGATAAGACTTATAAGGTGCTGATTTTATGCACTGGCAATTCGGCGCGCAGCATTTTGGGGGAGGTGCTGTTCAATACGCTGGGCAAGGGGAAATTTTTAGCCTACAGCGCGGGCAGCAAACCTGCGGGCAAGGTCAATCCGGGTGCTATCGAATGGCTGCAAAACAAAGGGCATAGTCTGGAAGGCTTGCGTAGCAAAAGCTGGGACGAGTTCGCCGCACCCGGTGCGCCGGAATTCGATTTTATTTTCACCGTCTGCGATAACGCTGCGGGAGAAGCATGTCCTTTATGGTTGGGCAAGCCCGCCACCGCGCATTGGGGCATCCCCGACCCCGCTCATGTAAAGGGGAATGCGGCATGTCGCGCGGCATTCAATAGGGCTGCTGAACAATTGGCGCGACGCATACAGTTATTTATGGCCCTGCCCATAGAAAAACTCGACAAGCTGGCGTTGCAAGAAAAACTTGCCGAGATCGGTCGCATTCGGGATTGATGTAATGAATCTGTTTGAACGTTACCTAACCGTGTGGGTGTTCCTATGCATCATCGTGGGTGTGTTATTGGGGCAGTGGATGCCTGAAATGTTTCGGGTATTAGCGTTGCTTGAGTACGCCAGTGTGAACATCCCAGTGGGGATGCTGGTATGGGTAATGATTATTCCTATGCTGTTGCGTATAGATTTTGGTGCATTGCATCAGGTCAAGCAGCATATGCGCGGTATCGGTGTGACGCTGTTTGTGAATTGGGCAGTCAAGCCCTTTTCGATGGCATTGCTCGGTTGGCTGTTTATTCGGCATGCGTTCGCGGATGCGCTGCCGGCGGAACAACTAGATAGTTACATCGCTGGATTAATCCTGCTTGCCGCTGCGCCTTGTACTGCAATGGTGTTCGTGTGGAGCAACTTAGTGAAGGGCGATCCATACTTCACGCTGTCGCAAGTGGCGGTCAATGACGCCATCATGATTTTTGCCTTCGCGCCGTTGGTAGGTTTGCTATTGGGTATCTCCAGCATCGCCGTGCCATGGTCGACACTGTTCTTCTCAGTGGTGTTCTATATTGTGATTCCAGTCATCATCGCGCAGTGGTTACGTCGCCAGCTGCTGGCGCAAGGCGAGGTCGAGTTCAATCAGGCGTTGCGGCGGATTGCGCCCTTTTCCATGGGCGCGTTGCTGATGACCTTGATTTTGCTATTTGCGTTGCAAGGCAACGCCATTGTTAAGCAGCCCTTAGTGATTGCCATGCTGGCCGTACCTATTTTGATACAGGTATTGTTCAACTCCAGCTTGGCATATTGGCTGAATCGTCGCTTAGGTGTGGTGCATGGTGTAGCCGCTCCCTCTGCGCTGATTGGTGCGAGCAATTTCTTTGAGTTGGCCGTGGCTACTGCTATCAGCCTGTTTGGTTTCGAATCGGGTGCAGCACTTGCTACGGTGGTTGGTGTATTGATAGAAGTGCCGGTGATGTTATTGGTGGTCAAAATGACACTAGCAACTGAGTCTTGGTACAGCCGCAAGTTGAATGCTTAGCAAACAGAATTAGTGCTGGCACGCTTACTGCTTAATAGTTCACATCAAAAACTAATTAAGGTGGCAAGTGTGGATAACGAGATTTTAAAAAAAGTAGCCAAGTTGGGTGTATTGGCACGTAAGAACGGAATAATCAAACTAGATTACAACCGCTTGCTGACGGATAGTGCTTATGCGAATCAGTTACTCAGTGAGTTAGAGGGCAGTAACGATGAGGATTTGTTATTACTTTGCCTCAGCCTTAAGGTCGATCTAGGCATATTGCCGGGGAGTCTGACTAAGACATTGGTCAAACCTAAAGACGAAGATAAGACGCGCTACCTTTTCAGTTCGAGGGGATAAATATCAATCACCATGCACCTTGAGTGAGCCTGTTAAAACGATCTTGGTGCGTGTTAGTGGATGAGGAAGATGGTCGCTAGTCCTAAAAAGATGAAAAAACCACCGCTGTCGGTGATGGCAGTCAGTAATACGCTAGAGCCAATCGCCGGATCACGACCAAACCGGTGCATCGCCATGGGTATCAATAAGCCAACCAATGCACCGGCTACCAGATTCAATACCATCGCCCCCGTCATCACAATGCCAAGCATGACGTTGTGGTACAGATAATAAGCAAACAAGCCGGCTACGCCCCCCCATACCACACCGTTCAAGCCACTGATGGCGAGTTCCTTGAGTAATAAACGGGTGCCATTGGCCTGCGTGATTTGTCCCAGCGCGAGCGCGCGGATAATGATGGTAGTGGTCTGATTGGCGGAGTTGCCAGCGATACCTGCAACGATGGGCATCAGTGTCGCTAGGGCGACAAACTTTTCTATCGTGCCTTCGAAGCTGCCGATGACCCGTGAAGCGAAGAAAGCGGTACACAGATTCAAGGCCAGCCACACCCAGCGGTTTTGCGCAGATTTCCACACTGAAGCAAAGATATCTTCCTCTTCCAACAGACCCGCTTGATTCAGCAACTCGCTTTCTGATTCAGTACGTACGTAGTCCAGCACCACGTTCACCGTAACGCGTCCCACTAACTTACCATCCTCATCTACCACCGGAGCCGAGACCAGATCGTAACGCTCGAAGGCTTGCGCCGCTTGGGCGGCTTTTTCGTCAGGATGCAATAACTTAATATCCGCGTGCATCAAGGTGCTAACGATCACATCCGGCTCGTTCACCACGATGCGGTTGAGCGGCAGCACACCGATGAGTTTTTCATCTCGGTCCACCACAAAGACTTGGTCGGTATGGTCGGGCAATTCTTCAAAACGGCGCAGATAGCGCGACACGACCTCTAATGACACATCATCGCGCACGTGAATCATGTTGAAGTCCATCAATGCGCCAACAGAATCCTCGCTATAGGACATTGCGGAGCGCAGTTGCTCACGATCTTCTATGGACAGTGACTTAAAGACATCGCGCATCACGTTTTGCGGCAGGTCTGGTGCGAGGTCGGCGATCTCGTCAGTGTCCAACTGACCGGCTGCCGCGCTCAATTCTGCGCGATTCATGCTGGCAATGAGCGATTCGCGCACTGCGTCGGAGACTTCTATCAGGATCTCGCCGTCACGTTCTGATTTAACCAAATCCCACACTTGCAGACGTTGCTCAATGGGTAAGGCTTCCAGCACATAGGCGATGTCAGCTGCGTGCATCTCATCCAGCTTGCCACGCAATTTGGTTAGATGTTGTTTGTGCAATAGGGTATCGATCAAGGTATGACGGTCAGCACGGGGAAGTGCTTCCTTGTGTGCAACTTCTGCCACCAGCGCATGCTTCTCCAGTAGGTTCTGGATATGCAGCAAGGACTCTTGCATGTTCTCTGTGTAACGCGGTTCGCTGGTGGGTTGATCCATAGTGTGCAGTCCTGCTGGTTTACGCTGGCGCGATTATAGTGAGTTCGGCGCGACAAGGGGATAAGGTGCGGCCTATAATCGAACGGATAGTGCACTATGGGGGTGTAGCGGATATGCCAGACGATAACGTAATCGAACACGGGAATGAAAAGCAGCAGCTGCTGAACTTCATCAAGAAGCATCGCTTGGTAGAAGAGTTCGTGCACAAGCAAGACATGCCGCACCATGACTTGGTTGAGTCGCTGGTGCGCAAGCAGAATCTCGCCAAATTACAGTCCATGCTCAATGAGGCAGAGCCACAAGTTGTGGCACAGATACTGGAAGAACTTTCCGCTGAAGACCAGATGTTCATCTGGGATCAAATCAACAATGAGCGCAAAGAACTGATTATCCGCGATGTGCCTATAGCGGTACTGCATGCTTTGGGTAAGCGCGAGTTCAGTAGTGAGAAATCCAGTATCAAAGTGTTCGAGCTGCATGGTGGTAGGTTGCGCGAAAGTCTTATCAGCTCACGCAATGAGTTGGTTGATATCAAACCCATCTGGGTGGATATGGTAAATCCTTCATTTGAGGAACGCATCTGGGTGGGCGCATTGTTCGGTATCGAATTACCCGATCCCGACAAGTTGGGCGATTTGGAGTCCAGTGCGCGTTTCTATCTGGATGATAACGGTGACATTAATCTGCTCTCAGACTTCTTGCTGGATAAGGAGGATGTCTCACAAAGCGTGCCCGTTGCATTCCTGTTGCATGACGAGACCCTGTTCTCACTGCGTAAGGTGGATCTGCCGGTGTTTCGTTTGCAGCGCTTGCGCGCGCTGTCGCAACCTAACTACGTGCTCGACGCACGCGACGTATTAATTGATCTTTATGCGGCAGATGCGGAGTATTCGGCTGATGCACTGGAAGGTGTTTATCACGGGCTGCGGGTGGTGAGTAAGCAGGTCTTGAACAGCAGCAACCTAGGCGAACAGGCGGACGAAATGTTGACCGCGATTGCGCACGAAGAAGACCTAAATGGTCTGATACGCCGTAACGTACTCGATACGCGGCGTGCGGTATCGTTTTTGATGCGCAGCAAGATATTGAACAAACAGCAATTCGAGGACGCGCAACAGATATTCCGCGATATTGATTCACTGGATGGTCACACCTCTTTTATCTTCGACAAGATTAACTTTCTGATGGATGCCACAGTGGGCTTCATCAATAACAGCCAGAATAAAAACGTTAAGCGTTTGACGGTGGTCAGCGTGGTATTTATGCCGCTCAATGTCTTGGCTGGGATTGGGGGCATGTCTGAGTATTCGATGATGACGCAGGGTATCGCTTGGCCAATCTCTTATGCATTGTTTACGCTCGCACTCGTTGGCGTCGGCTGGCTGACTTATATCTTGCTGGGTTATTTCGAACGCAAAGAAAAGCTAGCGAAGGCGATTTGAAGCGGTCTTACATCATTGCGCACTAGGGGAATATCCATTCGGCAATAAGGTTTCAAAACTTGCCAGAGCAACGGGCCTGCTAAATAAATAACCTTGGAAAACGTGGCAGCCATGAGCATCCAAGAAGTCGCGCTGTGCTGCTGTTTCCACACCTTCGGCGATGACGTTCAGACCCAATGCGTCCGACATGGAGATAATGGCTTTAACGATGATTGCATCGTTGGGATCAGTAGAAATATCTCGTACAAAGGATTGGTCTATCTTGATCTGATCGAGCGGTAAGCGTTTCAGATAGAGCAAAGAGGAATGTCCAGTACCGAAATCATCCAGTGAAAAGCGTATTCCCATCAGTTTCAGCTCGTTCATCTTGGCTACAGTATCCTCGACGTTTTCCAGCATGCTGCTTTCGGTCAGCTCCAGTTTGATCTGCGAAGGTTTAGCGCCGCTCTCCAATAAGGTTCTTTTGATCTGTGCAACGAAGTTCAGTTGATGAAACTGTTTGGCACTGACGTTGATGGACAGTGGCATATCGCGAAATTGTGGATGTTTTTGCCAAGTTTTGAGTTGCCTACAAGCCGACTCCAGTACCCACTGGCCGATAGGGAGAATCAGCCCACTCTCTTCGCAGACATCTATATAGGAGACAGGTGCGAGCAGGCCTTTCGTGGGGTGATTCCAGCGCAGCAATACTTCTGCGCCGATGATGCGCTGGTGGCTATCGATCTGGGGCTGGTAGTAAAGCTCGAATTGCTGCTGCTCTAAAGCGGAACGCAGATCGTGCTCCACAGCATTACGCGCATTGAGATTGGATTGTATGGACGGGTTGAAAAAATGTATGGCATTGCGACCGGCGGATTTGGCTTGCACAACGGCGACCTTGGCTTGCTTGATGAGCTCTTCTGCCGAATCTTGTTGGCCCAATAGCATGGTGATCCCCATGCTGGCGGTACTGCGTATGGTCACGTCGTTGCAAAGGTAGGGTTGATTCACCAATATGCGTATTTTTTTAGCATGACGCTCTGCCAACTCGGCAGCGTTTTCCATGTTGGAACTAAGCGACTCCAGCAGCATGACAAACTCATCGCCACCGATGCAGGCCAAGGTAGAACCGTCCGGTGCATAGTCATGCAGACGGTTGGCAATTTCACGCAAGAGTTGGTCGCCACAGGCACTGCTAAAGGAATGGAAGTGATCCAGATCGAGCAGCAGCAAAGCGCCATACTGACCACTACTTAAACTAGCATGGCTGGTATGCTCGATACGTTCAATCAGCATGCGGCGATTGGGCAGATTGGTGAGCGGGTCGTAGTAGGCTAATTCATGTATGCGCTGTTGCGAGCGTTTATGCTCGGTGATGTCGCGGCCTATGATGACTAGCCCTTTGCGCTCCCCGTTGGTCTCGAAGGTTGGCATCTTCAACACTTCCATCGTGCGCAAATCACCGTGCTCATCGGGTATATATTCCTCGCTAACCAACAGACTGCCTTTTTGCCAGGCGAGTAGATCGTCTTTCACGCACCCTTCATAGGCTGGACGGAAGTCCGGTTGCAGCTCGGCGAGCTCCAAGTCGGTCTTGCGGTACCAATCGATCTGGTGGAGATTGAACAATTTTTTGGCGGGCTCATTGATCAGTAGCCAGTGTCCTTCGCCATCCTTGAGAAAGATTGCATCGGGTATGGTCTCGATCAGTGCGGTGAGATTTTTGTTCAACTCCTTGAGTTTGGCCTCGCTCTGTTTGCGTTCAGTAATATCACGACAAGTACCGTAGAGCAGACCGTTAGGCATCATCACGACACTTAATTCCATCGGGATTTTGAGCCCATTCTTGGGAATCAATCTAATCTCTACGGTATGTCGCCGTCCATCAGCGACTACTTGGGCGAGCTTCTGTGCATAGGTCGTGCGCCAGTCTGGCGGAGAGATGTCTAGCACTGACATATCGAGTAGCTCGTTCAGACTGTAGCCCAATACCAGCAAGGCATTGTCGTTGGCAAACAGGATGCGCCCGTCGGGCTGCGTGATGAACACGACATCTGGCGCATGGCGTATCAACTCATATGCAAGATTTTTGTCCATGATCTCACCTGATAGTTGTTATTATTTTTGGATGCTGGATGCTGGATGCTGGATGCTGGATGCTGGATGCTGGATGCTGGATGCTGGATGCTGGATGCTGGATGCTGGATGCTGGATGCATTGTGATGCCTTTTGCTAGAGTAGGACGACTACTGTAACAAACTAAGCGAGGCTCAGGATAACCAAAAATATCTAGGCCATTAGGGGATGTCTGCATCACCCATGCGCCCGAGGATGATGCTGGTCTTGCGCAGTAGCCCGTTGGCTTCGCGGTGTTTGTCGTAATAACGCGGGTTGGGCACCATCGCGGCCAGTTTGGCGGCTTGCTCGGCGGATAGTTGTGCGGCGTGTACATGGTAGTAGTGCTGGGATGCAGCCTCTGCGCCAAACACGCCATTACCCCATTCGATCACATTCAGATAAATCTCAAAGATGCGCTGCTTGTCCATCACTGCTTCCAGCATCAGGGTGATGACCGCTTCCTCGGCTTTACGCCATGGCGTGCGTTTGGTCGATAGAAAGAGATTCTTAGCCAGTTGTTGACTGATGGTTGAGCCACCAGCAACAATCTTGCCCTTCTTCATATTTTTTTCGTAGGCTTTTTGAATGCCATCCCAGTCAAAGCCTTCGTGGTCGACGAACTTGGCATCCTCAGACGCAATCAGCGCGCGCTTCAGATTGTTGGAAATCTTGGCATAGTCTATCCAGCGATACTTCAGCGCGGCATCCGGGTCGGTGTCTTGCATGATTTCCAAGCGGGTGTCCATAAAAGCACTGCTGGATGGATTGAATTTGATCCACCAGCAGACTTGTGCGAACAGCCACACTTGATACAACAGAATCAGCGTGCTGCCATACAGCATGCCGCGCCACAGCCAGCCCCAGATTTTTTTCATAAGCTGGCGCGCAGGGTGGACAGTAGCGTAGCGGTGTCGGGGCGTACCCCGCGCCATACATAGAAGGCCTCGGCGGCTTGCTCCACCAGCATGCCCAGTCCGTCGGCGGTTTGAGCGCCATGGTGACGGGCGAAGTTTAGGAAGGGGGTGGCGCGGCCATACATCATGTCGTAGGCCAACGCATGTGGTGCGAACAAATCATCCGGCAAGGGCGCTAACTCATCAGTCAGTCCCGTCGAGGTGGCATTGATGACCACATCGAAGTGCAGTCCTGGCAGGTCGGCGTAGCCCAAACCTGCAATCTGTGCATGTGTCGCAAAAGTGGTGGCCAATTGTTGTGCCTTAGTGACGGTACGGTTCACTACGGTGAGTTGAGCGTGGCTGGTGAGCAAAGGCAACACCACGCCAAATGAAGCCCCGCCCGCACCCATCAGCAGCACGCGCTTCTTTTCCAACAACACACCGATATTGCGTTCGATGTCTCTGACCAACCCCGCGCCATCGGTGTTGTCTCCCAATATCGTGTCACCTTCGAATTTCAAGGTGTTCACTGCCTGAGCGGCGCGCGCACGTGGCGTCAATTCGGTGGCCAAAGCATAAGCTTCGAACTTGAACGGCACGGTCACGTTACATCCCTTATAGCCCTCGTCACGCAAGCGTTGTATGGTCGCTGCGAAACCGTCCAGCGGCGCAGCAATAGCTTCATAGCGCATATTTTGCCCAGTCTGTGCAGCGAACCTGTCGTGGATCAAGGGAGATTTGCTATGCGCGATAGGGTTGCCGATAACGGCGTAACGATCTTTCATGGCTGGTCGTGGTGGGTGAGCGGAAAAGCGCCGCGCATTGTAAAGAATTTCATGGCGCTGTTCGCGGTTTTGTCAGCAAGGCGATGACGATACCGCTCAATGCCATTGCCCAGACGATGGCAGCACCTGCGGGTAAATCGAACCACGCTGACAGAATCAAGCCTAGTGCATAACCTGCGATGCCTATGAGCCAAGCAAACTTTAAGCGATGTGCGGTGATCCGGTAGGTTGCTAGCGCGGGGACGATCAGGCTGGCGAACACCAGATAGATGCCGACTAACTGTACCGAAGCAGTCACCGCCAGCGCGAACAGTGCGTAAAAGCCCAAATGCTGTAAATGTGCGTGCAACTTGTGCCAGAGCACGACCAGCCCCGCACTGAGGATGGCGGTGGCGATGAGCTGGCTGTTACTCACCCACAGTATCTGCCCGACCAGCATGTCTTTAAGGTGCTCGCCAGAATGCACATCACGACTCATCAGCAAGATGCCTAGACTGGCGGCGAGGACAAAGGTCAAGCCTATGCAAGCCTCTTTTACTTCAGTCAGTTTATGTTCGATCCAAGTTAGCAAGGCTGCCCCCAGCAAAGCACTTAAAGCCGCGATGAGTTGCACCAGCAGCGGCAGCTCGGTCAGTCCCAGCAGGCTCGCGATGATTACACCCAGCCCAGCAATCTGCGCCACTGCAAGGTCGGCGAAGATCACGCCGCGTTCCAGTACCTTGATCCCCAGCGGGATGTGCGTGGCGAGTACCAATAAGCCCGCAATGAAAGCGGGCAGCAAGATGTCCAGTGTCAGAGCGTTCATTTCGCGCCCGCCAAGAGACGTGCGATGGTGTCATCGAACAAGCTGTAGAGGTCGCTCGCTTGCGGTGTGCCGCCGACGGTATAGGGTAGCATCACCGCTGTGATGCGTGCGTGTTGCGTGATCCAGTCGGACGGGCGGTCATCCTGATAGGCCGCGCGTATCACCATCTTGGCCGGGTGTTGCTTCAATTCGCTCACCACCTGCGCTAGGTAGGACGCGCTCGGCTCCATGCCCGGTTTGGCCTCTAAGGCGGTGACTTCATGCAGCCCCAGCCATGCGCTTAAGTAGGGAAAGCCCTTGTGCTGCACCACGATGGGTACGCCCTTGAGCGGCGCAGCTTGTGCTTCCCACTTGCCCAGTGCCGCGCGCCATTTCTGGGTGAACGCGGCGAGCTGCTGTTGGTACAGCCCGGCATTGGCGGGGTCGAGTTGCATAAGGCGTTTGCTCAGCGCATCTGCGATAGGCAAGAAGTTGCGGGCATCGGTCTGGATATGCGGATTGCCGGCCGCATGTACATCGCCATCGGCGCGGTCCAAACGTCCCGGTATCTCGCGCATGGCGACGAACTTGGCGGCCTCGAAGTTGCCCGCCGCACCGCTTGCGATGGCGCGGTTGGCCGACTCGCGCAACACCTTGGGCAACCAGCCCGCTTCCAGTTCCGCCCCGGTGCACACCAATAAATCGGCACGTGCGGCCTTGGCGATCAGGCTAGGACGGGCTTCCACGCGGTGCGGGTCTTGCAGTGCGCTGGTGGCGGTATAGACACTGACCTTGTCACCTGCCAACTGTAAAGTGAGAGCCGCCCACTCGGGTTCGCAGGCGAATACATTCAGCGCCGCTTGGCTAGTGGTGCTGATAAACAGTAGTGCAATCAATAAAATTTTTCTCATCGCTGATCTCTCCTGATGCGCACGACTAGTAGGCATGTGCGCCGTGCGCGCCCATGCTCATCACGTACTGCAAAAATATCTGGTTTTCGGGCAGTGCTTGCCTGCTGTGGTCGCGGGCGATCTGCAAGCGCAGGCGCGAAAACTCGCTGGGACTGTAATCCAGCATCCACGAGGTGCGCGTGGGCTGAAAACCATAGTTGCTGATGACATTGGCGACATTCGCCGCCCCTACCGTTGCCACGCCGGGCGCGAGCCTGTCGTAGCGCAGACCCGTGCGCCAGTGCGGCATGAACTGCGCCACGCTCTGCACATACCAGCCTTGCTGTGTGTCACTGAAACTGCTGGAGGTGAGCTGGTTGTAGAGCAGTGTGCCGTGCTCATGACGCTGGAAATACTCGCCCTGAAATTTGATATAGCGCTTGGCGATGTTGCCGTCCGGCACATATTTCCAAACCATATCCAAACCTGCCGTTTGGCTGTTACCGCTGAAACTATTCGTGACTCCACCGAGTGTGCCGAGCAGATCCGGCACATTGTTGCTCAGTGCATTGTTGCGTTGCGTTTGATGTAGCGACACGCCCGCGCGCCAACTGTGTGCGATGCCCAAGTCATCGCCGAGGTGAGCGTACAGCACACCATTACCTGCGCCGTTGCGGTTGGTGTCGGTGCCGGGGAAACCGCGCCCGCGCCCAATCTCGCCGCCCAACTCGATAAAGGTGTCGGTGGGGGCTAGCCATTTAAGTTGCACGCCATCTTCGCCGAGCTGGTTGTTCCATAAGGTCGCGTACACCAGCGGTTGATCGACGAAATCCCAAGCATGGGCGTGTTGTTCGTTGAGATAACCCAGCCCAGAGAAGTAGCGGCCAAACTTGAGGTTCAGCCCCTTGCCTAGTGCGCTGCTTTGCACGTAGGCGTTTTCCACGGTGAGGCCGCCAGCCGGACTTAGAGCCATGGTGGCATAGCCGCTGTAATCGGGATCGATGTTGGCGCTGATGCCCAATTCGGATTCGCCCAGATTGAAACCTTGTTGATGGGCAGGATTGGCGGACATGGCAAAGCCCGTGGCGGGAATAGCTGGGTCGTGGCCGAGGCGACCATAAGTGCCAGCCAAAATCAGCGATACATCAGGATTGAATGCGTTGCTGCTGGCAGTTTGCGCGGCGGCGTGTTGCTCTAGTTGTTGTACTCGTTGCTGCAAGGCTTGTAGGTCTTCATCGCTGGCGGCGATGGCGTGCAAGGAGTGCGTCAATAGCGCGGCAATCGCCACGCCAGGATAGTTGAAGTTGAACATGTTGACTCCACAAAAGCATACGAAAATCCCAGCCGTCATAACGGCGCGGGATTGCTAATCAGCTTATGCGGAATAAGGTGGGGCGCGTGCTGTGTAAGCGGCGCAAGAGGTAGAGCGAAACGCTGCGGGTACGGCGCAATCAAAACTGCAATCATGGCTCAATGCACTGAACTGTATGTCGCTCGAACCAAGTGCACTGCCCAGTTGCGCGTATTCCGCACACAAGTCGCAATGTTTGTCGTGCGACAGTGAGGAGTCTGCGCCTTGTGTTTCCAGTGCATGCGCGATGCCATGCGTCAGACCGCCCAACTGTGCGCACAGCAGGGCGGTGATAAACAGGAATCTGGGCAGTAGTGCACGTAACATGGCGCGCACTATAGCGAACTATCTAGGTAGGCTCAATGGTCTAGCGCGTGCAGACCGCTCGACTGGGCTTGAAAAAATCCTGACCGTCCCCACTTGGCTGGTGCGGTGGTGATGCTAGACTGCCGGACTTGGATATTTGACAGGAGACTAGACACAATGAAGCGCATATTTTTATTTATCCTGACCAACTTGGCGGTGTTGTTCGTCATCAATATCACGCTGCGCTTGCTTGGTGTGGACAAAATATTGAATGCCGGGGGCGGTATCAATTTCAGCAACCTGTTGATTATGTCGGCGGTGATTGGCTTCGCCGGCTCCATCATCTCGCTCTTGATGTCCAAGTGGTCGGCCAAGCGTTCAGTTGGTGCGCAAGTCATCGAGAATCCCTCCGATCCGACCGAGCGTTGGTTGGTGGAAACGGTCAAACGTCAGGCCTTGTCGGCTGGCATTGGCATGCCGGAAGTGGCGATTTATGACGCGCCCGATGTGAACGCGTTTGCCACCGGTTGGAATAAAAATAACGCGCTGGTTGCGGTGAGCACCGGTCTGTTGCACAACATGAGCCGCGAAGAAGCTGAAGCAGTGCTGGCCCATGAAGTCAGCCACGTCGCAAACGGTGACATGGTCACGCTCACTTTGATTCAAGGCGTGGTGAATACTTTTGTGGTGTTCTTCTCCAAATTGTTCGGCATCTTCATCGACTCTTTGTTGCGCGGTAAGGACGACGAAAATCGTGGCCCCGGCATCGGCTCGTTTATCGCCGAGATGGTCGCGCAACTGGTATTGGGTGTGTTGGCCAGCATCATCGTGATGTGGTTCTCGCGGCAGCGTGAGTTCCGTGCCGATGCCGGCGGTGCCTCACTGGCTGGCCGCGAAAAGATGATTGCAGCCTTGGAGCGACTGAAGATGAATCATGAGCAAGCCAGTTTGCCCCAGGAAATGGCAGCGTCAGGTATCTCAGGCGGTAGTGCGATGAGCAAATTGTTTATGACCCATCCGCCGTTGGAAGAACGTATCGCGGCATTACGCGCTGGGCGCTGATTGACGCATTTGGAAATGAGAAAAGCCTGCATCGCTGCAGGCTTTTTTTATGGTGCGGTTGCGGGAACAGGGGGAGGAGCGGGAGCGGCCTCTGGGGTGTTGGTATCACCCGAGTCCTCGTAATCATCGTACTTGAGCTGCGGCGGATCGCCATCGTAGACCAGGTCTTGTCTATGTTGCAGATAGGCATCGCGCAGAAATTCGTAGCGATCCAGTGTCGCACTATCCATGACCGACTCGGCTTCCAAGAGTTGCGCACGGGTTTTGATGCCATTGAGCAGATACAGCGAGTTGCGCGTGGCGACCGGTTTGATCTTGCCGGATTGGCTAGGCACGGTGTCAACTGCGCGGCCTAAGCCATCGCGTAGTGTGGACGGGCCTAAGATGGGGAGCATCAGATAGGGACCGGGTTTTACCCCCCAGTAACCCAAGGTTTGACCGAAGTCTTCATTGTGTTTTTCTAGTCGCGTCGTCACGTTGATGAGACCAAATACACCGAAAGTCGAATTGAACAGAACGCGTGAAGCATCCGATGCGGCTTGTTTGAATTTGAGTTGTAGCAGGTCGTTGGCGGTGACGACGATGTCATCCAAATTGGAGAAAAAATTGCTCACCATCATCTTGCCTAGGGTCGGCATGGCTTTGTCATAGCCTTGTGCCAGAGGTTTGGCTATCGCCCTATCCAAGCCATCATTGAATTTATAGACGCCGCGATTGAACGATTCGTAAGGGTCGGCAGGGTTGTTGCCGCTGGCGCAGCCCGACAGAATCAGTACTGCAATAAGGCTTAATTTTGTGAATGTACGCATGGCTCAGAAGTATCTTGGGTGCAAACTATACAGGGAGGTTGGGCGGTGCGAGTTCGGCTTCAAGCAGTGTGTATGTGCCTGAGCTGCGCTCTGCAAAATAATGCTGCAAGCTGAAACGCACTGGGCGGAAGGCTAATTCCTGCCAAGGTATTTCAGCTTCACTGAACAATCTGACTTCTAGACTTTCCACACCCGGCGAGAAGTCCAAGTCCAATAATCGGGCGCGGAAGAATAGATGTACCTGATTGATATAGGGCAAGCTATGCATGGAATACAGTTGCTCAAGTGCGACGCGTGCATTGGCTTCTTCTAGCGTCTCGCGTATCGCAGCTTGTCCAGTGCTCTCGCCGTTCTCCATAAAGCCACCGGGCAAGGTCCACAGGCCGTAGCGTGGTTCTATAGCACGCTTGCACAGCAATATTTTGTCCTCCCACACTGGGATGGAGCCGACCACCAGCTTGGGATTCTCGTAATGGATGGTGTCGCAGCGTGTGCAAATATGACGAGGCCGACTATCCTCACTCGGGATACGTAGCTCGACGGTCGCGCCGCAGGCACTACAGAATTTCATTTCCAGAATTGCCACCAGGATTTTTGATCAGCGGCGATTGCGAGCGCAGTCGCTGTGTCGGAGCCGCCGTTCAAGTTCAACACCCGCTGGGTGTCGTCACGCAGCACGGTCATGCCCATTGCATCGTAGGCTCGCATCATCACCAATAGTGCGGGGCGCACACTGGTGCTGTTGGGATAGTTTTTCAGGATGCTTTGAGCGCGGTTTACAGCGGCGATGTTCGCGCCACGGCGCAGGTAATAGCTGGCCACATGCAGCTCGTGACGGGCTAATTGATTCACCAAGTATTGCATGCGCAGGGTGGCATCGGAGACATATGCGCTGTTCGGGTAGCGCGTGATCAATTCTTTGAATGCGGTATAAGAGTTCTGTGCCATCTGCGGGTCGCGGTCACTTGCTTCTTCCCCGCCTATGTCATTGAGTATGCCCTTGTCGGCCGAGAAATTGGCCAGCCCTTTGAGGTAATAGGCATAGTCAACATGGTCGTTGTTGGGGAATTGTTTGATGAAACGATCGGCAGCCGAGATGGCAGGATCAGGTTCGCCCTTTTTGTAATAGGCGTAGGCCACCTCCAGCATGGCTTGTTGGGCGTAGCGGCCATAGGGATAGCGTGACAGCAGCTTCTCGTAGCGAGTGATGGCGGTGTCGTAGGACTTGTCATCGAGGAATACCTTGGCGGATGTGTACAGTTCTTCTGCCGAGGCAGCTTTGTCGCTTTCTTTGGGTGCAGAGCTGCAAGCGACTAACGTAAGCAACAGGAATACAGCTAAACTATGGCGCATGACGAATCCAGAAAAAAATTTGCGCGATTATAGCGCAATCCCGCCCGTAGCTTCCCCTGAGGATACCTTGGACACGCTCTCAGCCCCAGAGAGTATTGACCAGACCAAAGTTGTGACGAGCCTGCTCGACCAACAGTTTGCTGTGCCGGATGAGCACGCTGGCCTGCGTCTCGATCAGGTGTTGGTGCAGCATTACCCCGAGTATTCGCGCAGTCGTTTGCAAGAGTGGATCGCGCTGCAGCAAGTGACGGTCAACGGTGTCGCCGCATTAGCTAAACAGAAGATGTGGGGCGGCGAACTGATACGCGTCCAGCCGCAATCCCATCCTACCGAGCAGCCTTATGTTGCACAGGACATCGCGCTGGATGTGGTGTATGAGGACGGTGACTTGATGGTCATCAACAAGCCAGTTGGTTTAGTGGTGCACCCTGGCAACGGCAACTGGGAAGGCACTTTACTCAACGCGCTGTTGCACTATGCGCCGCAACTTTCTGAAGTGCCGCGCGCGGGCATCGTACATCGGCTGGACAAGGATACCAGTGGACTGATGGTGGTGGCCAAGACCCTGATCGCGCAGACTGCGCTGGTGCGCCAGTTGCAAGAGCGCAGTGTCAAACGCGAGTATCTGGCCCTGGTGTGGGGCGAGTTGCCGCGCGGCGGCACGGTGGATGCGGCCATCGATCGCCATCCCAGCAATCGCGTCAAGATGGCAGTGGTGGAGGGCGGCAAACCCGCCGTCACGCACTACGACATCGAGCGTAGTTATCCGAGTTGCACCTTGGTACGCTGCCGTTTGGAAACAGGCCGCACCCATCAGATTCGTGTGCATATGGCTTACCTCAAGCATCCTTTGATTGGCGATGCGGTGTATATCCAAGGTGGGCAAAAGTGCGTCACGTACTTGCGCACGCTGCTCAATGGCTTTCCCCGCCAGGCTTTGCATGCCACGCGTCTCGCACTGGAACATCCGGCTACGGGCGAACGCATGGAGTGGCATGTGCCGATGCCCGAGGATATGCAGCTGTTGTTGCGTGAATTGCAGCGCGAAGTTAAAGAGGCGGCAGTGCGCGACAAGAACAAAGGCTAGTCCCACGGTCTGGCCTGACATCAAGTTAGCAAGATATAACCATGAACTTAGTTGAACATTGCATCTTTCCTGATTGGCCTGCGCCCTTGAATGTGCGCTCTTTGCAAACCACCCGTGCTGGGGGGGGCAGCAGTCCACCTTATAAAAGTCTTAATTTGGCCATGCATGTGGGCGATGTGCCGCTGATGGTGGCGCGCAACCGCATGTTGTTGAACCGTCTCTTGCCCAGCGAGCCGGTGTGGCTGGAACAGGTGCATGGCAAAAACGTGGTGCAGGCCGAGGCGGCTAACTGTCGCGCTGAAGCCGATGCCAGTGTCACGCATCACCGCGCAGCGGTATGCGCAGTGATGACGGCTGATTGCCTGCCTATCCTGTTCTGCGATCAACAAGGTACGGTGGTGGCTGCCGCTCATGCAGGTTGGAAGGGGTTGGCGGGCGGCGTGATAGAGGCGACTGTGGCATCGATGCGTGTGCCCAGTGCAAACATCCTGGCTTGGTTAGGGCCCGCCATCAGTCAGGCTGGATTCGAGGTGGGTGCTGACGTGCGTGAATTGTTCATCACAGCGGATCCCGCCAGCGCGGCGGCATTTTTGCCGCATCCCGACACTAGCGAAAAATATCACGCCGACCTGTATGCCTTGGCACGCTTACGTTTGCAGGGATTGGGCGTGACCCAAGTGTATGGTGGCGATAGATGTACCTACTGTGAAAACGACGTTTTTTTCTCCTATCGTCGTGATGGGATTACCGGACGGATGGCGACGTTTATTTGGCTGGAATAATGACGCTTGAAAGATAAACTCCTTGAAATCGCCTGTAGTGCTTTGCGTTTTCTCCTCCTGCTATAATCCGCGCCCCTGATTTATCTGTATCTTCCCATGAGTGTTTTGTTGTGGATCGTCGCGGCGAGTTTCGTCGGTGGTGCCTTGAGCGTACTGTGTGCCGCGCTGTTTGCATTGAATGCCCGCGCCCATTGGGTCAATGGCCTGGTGAGCTATGCCATCGGTGCGCTGTTAGGCGCGGTGTTTCTGGATATTTTGCCGGAGGCCATGCACTTGAGTGGCAACTTCGCCGCAGTCAGCGCCACCATACTGGTGGGCATCATGGTGTTCTTCACCTTGGAAAAACTGCTCATCTGGCGGCATTGCCACCACGACCATTGCGAGGCGCACGAGCCGCACGAGCATAACGCTCACGGGCGCAGCGGCAGCATGATTATGGTGGGCGATACCTTTCATAATTTTGTTGATGGCGTGATTATCGCGGCGGCCTTTCTCACCGACATCCATTTGGGGCTGGTCACTGCGCTGGCCATCATCGCGCACGAGATTCCGCAAGAGGTTGGCGATTTTATGATTTTGTTGCATTCCGGTTATAGCAAGACTCAGGCGTTGCTGTTGAATCTGGTGTCCAGTCTGGCGACGCTGCTGGGCGGGGTGTTGGCCTACTACGCGCTGCAAACTATGCAGCATATTGTGCCGACGCTACTGGCACTCGCCGCCGCCAGCATGATCTACGTCGCGGTTGCCGATCTGATACCTGGTTTGCATAAGCGCACCCAGTTGCGCGACACCGTCGAGCAAGTCGTTCTGATTGCGCTGGGTGTGTCTTCGATATTTTTAGTCAGCCTCGCGGTTGGCGCATAGGAAGTGAGCATGAGTACAACAGCTAAAAGTTCCGCCGCTAAAATCCCACAGGTTGGCTTCGTTTCGCTCGGTTGCCCCAAGGCGACGGTGGATTCCGAACACATCCTCACCCGCCTGCGCGCGGAGGGCTATCTGATTTCGAACAGCTATCAGGATTCCGACATTGTGGTGGTGAACACCTGCGGCTTCATCGACAGCGCGGTGGCCGAATCGCTGGATGCTATTGGTGAGGCTCTGGCGGAGAACGGTAAGGTGATTGTGACCGGTTGCTTGGGTGCGAAGGACGGCGTGGTGCAAGCCGCACATCCCCGAGTGCTGGCGGTGACCGGCCCGCATGCCACTGATGAAGTGATGGATGCGGTGCATTTGCATCTGCCCAAACCGCACGATCCGTATATGGATTTGGTGCCCGCGCAAGGCATACGCCTCACGCCCAAACATTTCGCTTATTTGAAAATCTCCGAAGGCTGTAACCATAGATGCACCTTCTGCATCATCCCGTCTATGCGCGGCGATTTGGTCAGCCGTCCGGTCGGCGAGGTGATGCAAGAGGCGCAGAACTTGGTTAAGTCCGGCGTAAAAGAATTACTGGTGATCTCGCAAGACACCAGCGCGTATGGCGTGGACATCAAGTACCGCACCGGTTTCTGGGATGGTCGTCCCCTCAAGACGCGCATGACTGAGCTGGCCGTTGCCTTGGGCGAGCTTGGCGTATGGGTGCGTCTGCATTATGTCTATCCCTACCCGCATGTGGACGAGGTGATTCCCTTGATGGCGCAAGGCAAAATCTTGCCCTATCTGGACATCCCGTTCCAACATGCCAACCATCGCATCCTTAAACTGATGAAGCGTCCCGGCAACAGCGACGGCGTGCTGGAACGCATCAAACGTTGGCGCGAGATCTGTCCCGAGCTGACGTTGCGCAGCACCTTCATTGTCGGCTTCCCCGGCGAGACCGAAGCCGAGTTCGAAGAATTGTTGGATTTTCTCAGAGAGGCGCAACTCGACCGCGTTGGTGCGTTTGCCTACTCACCGGTCGATGGTGCGGTGGCGAACGACTTGCCTGACCATGTGCCGCCCGCAGTGCAGGAAGAGCGCTTGGCGCGTCTGATGCTGTTGCAGGAAGAGATTAGCGCGGCACGTTTGCAAGCCAAAATCGGCAAGACCATGCAGGTGTTGGTGGATGAAGTGGACGACGAAGGCGCGGTGGCGCGCAGTGCCGCCGATGCACCGGAGATCGACGGCTCGGTGTTCATCGAAAATGCCGCGCATCTGCAGGTGGGTGAGATGGTGCAGGTCAGGATTATCGATAGTGACGAACACGATATGTGGGCCGAACTGGTCTAAGGAGTCTCGCGCTCGCGGTTTTCACCATTGTGGTGCGGTGGTGACACCAGTTCTTCTGGGTGTATCTCACGAGTGGCCAGCAGTTTGTCTGTATGCCTGCACAAATCGCAGATGCGCTAAGGCACGCGTTCATTTTCTACCCTAAGTATTGGGCTTGGCTGATGCCGGCAGTGACAGTGGCGGAGATTGCTGCGGGGGAGATGGTGGTGAGTCGCTTTACGCGCGGCAAACTAGGCTAACCAAAATGGCTGTTGCTATAGTCAGTGAGTATCTTGACGATGTCGCCGTGCTTGTTTGTGCTAGCTAATGACAGCGCAGTGCTGCCATCCGGGTAGGCGATAGAGCGGTTCGCGCCTTTTTCCAACAGCATTTGTACGATTTCGGCGTGACCGTTCGCTGACGCTTTGTGTAGTGCGGTCCAACCATCGGTGGTGACTTCATCCACATAAGCTTGATGCTCTAGCAGCTTCTTGACAGTCTTGGTATGACCGCGCGTCGCTGCTTGCATCAACGGTGTCCAGCCGAACTGGCTACGTGCGTTAACCTCAGCGCCTTTTTGGATGAGCAGTTCCACTACTGAGGTAAAACCATTGAAGGCCGCCCAGTGCAAAGGGGTGTAGCCGTTGCGATCTTGTATCTGTATTTGTGCGCCGCAGCGTATCAGGAAGAACGCCATCTCTTCGTTGCCGTTAAATGAAGAAATCATCAGCGGTGTCCACTCCCGCTCGTCGCGTGAATCAACTTTGATACCGCAAGAGAGGAATACGCCGACTGCACGTGCGCTGCCCTTCTCGACCGCGTCCATAAAACTTAATTGCGAATAGGTGTAGCCTAATTTTTCCAGCTCAGCCCGTTTCTCTTCGGGAATATTGTCCCAAGGATTCTCGTGATAGTCGGCATCTTGATGTTTGTTGTGATAGGCCGTTTGCAACGTCATGATGTCGTGCGCGACATCTTGGGGGAAGCCTTGCCGGGTACCGTTACGCGTATCTACCATCAGCTCAAAGAAGTAGCCTTCTATTCTGGGAGAGTTCCAGAGTAAAAGCAGATTCTCCAGAATGCGCGGATATTGTTGCATCAGTGCATGTGGATATTTGCTTGCGTCGCCGCCCAGTAATGTCAGGACACGTTCGTCCATTACGATTCCCCTATTGCTTCGTCAGCGTTGACACGCATCCTCTTAATGGCAAGTTGTTCAGTACTACTCTGATGCCTACATACTAGCAGTACTCATGCAAAAATTGGAGAGGCAGGGGTTTCTTGAGCGAGCTTACTTTAACGGGGGGCGCTCGGCATCGCGTCGTGTTGCATGTGCGCCTTATGTTGCTGTTTCATTTGCTCACGCTCTTCAGGTGACATCTTCTGCCAGTGTTCATGCATTTCTTTGCGTCGTGCGTCGCGCTCTTCCTTGGGCATCTCGTCCCAGTGTTGTTTCATCTCGCTGCGTATCCGAGCCTTCTCCTCCGGTGACATCTGTTCCCAGTGTTCATGCATTTGTTGGCGGCGTTGCGCGCGCTGCTCAGGTGTCATGCTGTCGCATTCCTTACGCATCTCATCGTGATGGCGTTTGCGTTCCTCGGGTGTCATCTTGGCCATGTCGGCGCGCATTTGTTCATGCATCGCCTTGCGTTGTTCTGGCGACATCTTTGCCATCGCCTCGTGCATCTCTTGGTGTTTCTCGGCACGTTGCTCGGGCGTGAGTTTCTCCATCTCTTTGTGCATGGCCTCGCGTTCCGCGTTGCGTTGTTCTGGTGTCATGGTCTGCATGCGCTGCATACGTTCCTGCATGCTGACATCGGCGGCTATGGCATTCATGCTGAATGTGGCAACCAAACCCGCTGCGAATAAAGTCTGTATGAGTCTCTTCATGTTCGTCTCCTGTGACTGTGATTGCGCTAAAGGTGGCGCATGGAAGAATGATAGGAGGTAAATGTAAGCCAAATGTTTGAGGTCACGCAGAAGTTGTAACAGCATGTTGCGATACGGCCTAGGCGTGACAAATCGTTACATCCTTCGCGACATCACGAATTATCATGCCGCCATGACAACAATCAACCGCATTCTCATCATTGACGACGACCTTCGTTTGCGCGAACTGTTGTTGCGCTATCTCGACGAACAGGGTTTCTCCGCGCGAGCCGTGGCTGATGGCAGTGCCATGGACAAGGCGCTGGGTCTGAATCATTACCATTTGTTGGTGCTCGACTTGATGCTGCCTGGGGAAGACGGGCTGGCCATCCTGCGCCGCTTGTGCGGCAGCGGTGAGAATGTTCCCGTGATCTTGCTCACGGCCAAGGGGGATGAGATTGATCGTATCGTCGGGCTGGAAATGGGTGCGGATGATTATCTGTGCAAACCGTTTAATCCACGCGAACTGGTGGCGCGTATCCATGCGGTGTTGCGGCGTAAAGGTTCGCAACCGGTCGGTGCACCGGAGTTGCAGGAGCTGTCACTGAGTTTTGGCGAGTGCGAACTGAATTTCGCCACGCGCGTTTTGCTCAAAGCTGGTATCCCCATTGCGCTTAGCACCGCCGAGTTTGCCCTGCTCAGAGCGTTGGTCATGCATCCGCGTCATCCCTTATCGCGCGATAAACTGATGGAGTTAGCACGAGGGCGGGATCACGACCCGATGGATCGCGCCATAGACGTGCAAGTGTCGCGCTTACGCAAACTGGTCGAACCTGACCCTGCACAGCCGCGCTTCATTCAGACGGTGTGGGGACACGGCTATGTGTTTGTGCCCGATGGTGTCAAAGCGAAATGAAACAGCATTTGAATTTGTTGAGCCGCGCCTTTTTGCTGATCGTAGTACTCATCGTTCTGTCGTTGTATGCCTCGCTCACCATCTTCCGTCATGTGCAGGAAAAGCCGCGCGCGCAGCAGATGGCGCAACTGGTGGCGACGGTGGTGAATCTCACCCGTGCTGCGGTGCTTTCTTCTGCGCCGGAATGGCGTGCTGCGCTGCTCGAAGAGTTGGCCGAGGCAGAGGGCTTGCAGGTGCAGATGGCGGAAAGCAGCGATGTACTCGAACCATTGCCCGACCATCCCCCCGAGTTGCAGATGATGGCGACACAAGTGCGTGCGATGCTAGGTGCAGATACACGCTTCGCCACCGAGCGTAACGGTATCCCCGCGCTATGGGTGAGCTTCTTCATCGGCGGCGAAGAATTCTGGATTGCGGTGCCGAGTGAACGTATGCAACACCCGCCCTCGCAACAACTATTGCTGTGGGGCGGTGTGGTGCTGCTGCTGGCTTTGTTGGGCGCCTACCTCATTGCGCGCCAAGTGGTGCGACCACTGCAACGCCTTGCGTTTGCCGCTCATCAACTGGGTCAGGGGACCGTGCCTCAGGCTTTGCCTGAAGACGGTGCGCGTGAGATTGCTGCGGTGTCGCGCGCCTTCAATCAGATGTCCAGCGACCTTGCTGCCAATGAACGCGAGCGCACCCTGGTGTTGGCGGGTATCTCGCATGATTTGCGCACGCCCCTGACACGGGTGCGACTGGCTGCCGAGATGAGTGGCGACGCGAGTCTGCGTGAGGGCTTGATTGCCGATGTGCAGCAGATGGATGAAGTGATTCAGCAGTTCCTCGATTATGCGCGACTGGACGAGAGTGAAACTTGCGTGGCGACCAATGTCAGTGCACTGGTGCAGGAAGTCGTGCAGCGTTACGCCAACCACGCACCGCAGCTTGATGTCCAAACTGGCGTGCATGCAGTGCTTAGACCGCAGCTGGTCAAGCGCGCCTTGGTCAATCTGTTGGATAACGCCGTCAAATATGGCGGCGGGGAGATCAAGGTCGCGTTAAAGCACGATGCTGGTCATGTGCAGCTTTCGGTAGAGGACAACGGCACAGGCATTCCGCTGGCACAACGCGACTACGCCAAACGCCCTTTTATACGCTTGCAGGAAGCGCGCAGTGACAGTAGTGGTGCAGGATTGGGGCTGGCCATCGTCGAGCGCGTCGCCAAGATGCATGGTGGCGAATTGCGTTTGACGGACAGTGAGATGGGCGGCTTGCTGGCTATGTTGGTGTTGTAGTCGGTGTGGGGTGGAAAAACGCTACGGCCTCTGCTTCCACGCGGGTGCGCTTCATCGGTGGCAGGCTCTGCCAGATGCGTTTTCCATAGGGCTTGGTAATCAAGCGCGGGTCGCAGATCATCAATACGCCTCGGTCGTTCTCATCGCGTATCAAGCGTCCCGCCCCTTGCTTGAGAGTGATGATGGTGCGCGGTAACTGATACTCCATAAAGGCGTTGCGTCCCTGCTTGTTGATCTGCGCGATGCGCGCCGCCAGTACAGGATCATCTGGGGGCGCGAACGGCAGCTTGTCGATGATGACCAGCGACAGCGCATCGCCGCGCACGTCCACCCCTTCCCAAAACGACTGGCTGCCCAGCAACACCGCATTACCCAGCGTGCGGAAGCGTTCCAGCAATTCATTGCGCGAGCCTTCACCCTGCAACAACAGCGGATACTTCCAGCCGCGCCGGTCGAATTCCGCCTGCAAAATTTCGTGCGCGCGCTGCATGGCGCGCAAGCTGGTGAACAACAGAAAAGCGCGGCCTTGGCTCGCCTCCAGCATGGGCAACGCCGCCTGCACCACCGCCTCGGTGTATGCAAAACTATTCGGGTCGGGCAGATTGCTGGGCACGTACAGCAGACCCTGCTCGGGGTAGTTGAAAGGGCTGTCCCAGCACGCGGTCTGCGCCTTGAGCAAGCCCATCTCAGATTGGTAGTGAGTGAAATCCTGCTTCACCGCCAAAGTCGCGGAGGTGAATATCCAAGCGCGTTGTGAGCCGCCGATCTGCTTTTCGAATATCTCCGCAATGGACAGCGGTGTGGTGTTGAGTTGCATGGAATGATGGAAGACTTCCAACCAGCGCACTTGCTCGCTATCGTTGTTGCTCTGCCAATTGTCGAACTGCTGCGTGAGCGCTTGCGCACGCTGCCAGCAGTTTTCCAAACCCTCGCTGCGCTCGGCTTGTTTCTCCAATATTGTGCTGAGCTGTTTGAGTTTTTCACCCAACATTTTTGCCGCTTTGGGCCAGTCTTTGAAATCTTCCAGCGCGGTGATCGGCAGCCGACCTTCCTTTTTGAACACCAGACGCAAGTCGCGCGCGGCCTTGTCCAACTCGTCGCAAGAGGCAGGCAAGGGTGCGAAACCCTTGGCGGAAGTCAGCGCTTCGATGCGTGTATCGCGCACCAGATCGAGTATCTGTGAGGTGGATAGGTTCTCGCCGAAGAACAAACTGGCCGTCTCGGGCAACTGGTGCGCTTCGTCGAAGATCACCGTGTTACAAGCCGGTAGCAACTCCGCCACACCCTCGTCGCGCAACATCACATCGGCAAAAAACAAATGATGGTTTACCACCACGATGTCGGCTTTCATTGCCTCGCTGCGCGCTTTCAATACAAAGCATTCTTTGTGGTTAGGGCATTCCTGGCCCAGACAGTTGTCGCGCGTGGACGTCACGTTCATCCAGATCGGCGCGTTCTCCGGCACATCGGCCACGCCGCTTTTGTCGCCTGAATCGCTGACCTTGGCGTATTTTTTAATCTTATCGAGATGCTTGAGGTCTTCGCGTGTGGCGAAGCGACCATCGCTCAGTGCGCGCTCCAGATGATAGTGGCACACATAGTTGGAGCGGCCTTTGAGTAGCGCGATGGATACCGGCGCTTTGAGCGCATCGCGCACCCGTGGCAAATCTTTCTGGAACAGTTGGTCTTGCAGGTTCTTGGTGCCAGTCGAGATGATGACCTTGCCGCCGTTCATCAGCGCAGGCACCAGATAGGCAAAGGTTTTGCCCGTCCCCGTTCCTGCCTCTGCCACTAGGATCGAGTTATCACGTATCGCCGCCGCCACCGCTAAAGCCATCTCGCGCTGCTGCGCGCGCGGACGGAAGCTATCGACTTCGCTGGAGAGCGGACTTTGCGCGGAGAAAAAACGTTCGACTTCTGTGGACACGATGGGGATGTGAGGGCGTGGTGAGTTTGCTATAGTGCGGCGGCGATTTTACGCGATAGCTGCGTGCCCGGTTGCCATTTAATCTGTGCACTTTAACCGGTCTGCAAAATCATTAAATATCTTATGCAAATTTTGGTCGATGCCGATGCCTGTCCCAAGGTCATCAAAGAAGTGTTGTTCCGTGCGGCGGAGCGTTTGCAAATCGCGCTGACGCTGGTCGCTAATAAGCTGCTGCACCATCCGCCTTCGCAAGTGATACGTTCTATGCAAGTGCCGGCAGGATTTGATGTGGCGGATAACAAGATCGTGGAGTTGGTAGAGGCGGGGGACTTGGTCATCACCGCTGATATTCCGCTGGCTGCGGAGGTCATTGCCAAGGGCGGCTTGGTGTTGGATCCGCGTGGTGAGTTCTATACCAAGGACACGATACAAGAGCGGCTGACCATGCGTAACTTTATGGAGACCTTGCGCAGCAGCGGGGTTGAAACGGGCGGGCCGCCTAGTTTCAGTCAGCGTGATAGTCAGAATTTTGCCAAGCAGCTGGATAAGTTCTTAGCCAAGCAGCTGAAGCGCGTTTGAGGCGTTTAGAGGTATTTCCGACAGCGCCGCCCCAGCCTGTTAAACTCCATCGACGCATCCGCGCACACTTGAATCTGCCATTTTAATTAGAAGCTCGAAGCTTTTTACTAAAGAGGTGCAACGTGAGTATTGCAAGTTGGCCTAGTGGTGAACGTCCCCGTGAAAAGCTGCTAGAGCGCGGCGCGTCAGCCTTGTCCGATGCCGAGTTGTTGGCGATTTTCTTGCGCACGGGCGTGGTGGGTAAGAGTGCGGTGGATTTGGCGCGCGAGTTGCTCAATCGCTACGGCACGCTCACGCAACTCTTCGCCGCGAGTGAGGCCGATTTTTGCACAGTGCATGGCATGGGTCAGGCCAAGTATGTGCAGCTGCAAGCGGTGCTGGAGATGTCGCGGCGCGCTTTGCAGGAGACCTTGCAACGCGGTGACGCATTGAATTCACCGCGCGCGGTACGCGACTACCTGCAACTGCTGCTGGGCGGGCGGCAACAGGAGGTGTTCGTGGTGCTGTTCCTCGACACTCAGCACCGAGTCATCGCCACGGAAGAGCTGTTCCACGGCACGCTCAGCCAGACCAGTGTGTATCCGCGCGAAGTGGTGAAGCGTGCGCTGGCGCTCAATGCAGCCGCCGTGATCCTCGCGCACAACCATCCTTCTGGTGTTGCCGAGCCCAGCTCGGCGGATGAACTGATCACGGGTGTGCTCAAGCAAGCGCTGGCACTGGTGGATGTGCACGTGCTGGATCACTTCATCGTGGCGACCGGGGCTACGCTTTCATTCGCGGAGCGCGGTCTGCTCTAAGTGCGGTAATCACCTTCGCATCGCGCACCATTGCAGTGCTCTTTCTTGGTGCATCTCGGAAAAATCGCACCAATCTGGCTCTAAATTTTGTCTCCTTAGCCGCGAAAAAAATACTCTGTTCCTTAAGTGTCAGTTACTTATGGAAGTGGAACACATTTTGCATACAATCTCGGCTTCGCACTAAAGGAGAGAACGATGGGGAATCTAACAACGGGGAATGACGCGCTATTTATCTTGCTGGGCGCGATCATGGTATTGGCGATGCACGCTGGCTTTGCCTTTTTAGAATTAGGCACGGTACGCAAGAAAAATCAGGTGAACGCGCTGGTCAAGATCTTGACCGACTTCGCGGTCTCCACACTTGCTTATTTTTTCATCGGTTATGTCATCGCTTATGGCGTGAACTTCTTTACCGGTGCGGAACAGCTGGCGGCCAAAAATGGTTACGAGTTGGTCAAGTTTTTCTTCCTGCTCACTTTCGCAGCGGCCATCCCCGCCATCGTCTCGGGCGGCATCGCCGAGCGCGCCAAATTCAATCCGCAGATGGCGGCCACTTTCATGCTGGTCGGCTTTGTCTACCCTTTCTTTGAAGGTATCGCTTGGAATCATCGCTTTGGCATACAAGACTGGTTGAACGCAAGCTTCGGTGCCGAATTCCATGACTTCGCCGGTTCCGTGGTGGTGCATGCGGTGGGCGGCTGGATCGGCTTGGCCGCAGTCCTCTTGCTCGGTGCACGCCGTGGTCGCTATAACAAGGAAGGCCGTATCTCTGCGCACCCGCCTTCCAGCATCCCGTTCCTAGCATTAGGCGCATGGATACTGACTGTGGGCTGGTTCGGCTTCAACGTGATGTCGGCACAGACACTGAACAACATCAGCGGTTTGGTTGCGGTCAATTCCTTGATGGCGATGGTGGGAGGCACACTGACCGCCTTGTGGTTCGGCAAGAACGACCCCGGCTTCTTGCATAACGGCCCATTGGCCGGACTGGTGGCGGTGTGCGCCGGTTCGGACTTGATGCACCCTATCGGCGCGCTGCTGGTGGGTGGCGTGGCGGGTGCACTGTTTGTGGTGATGTTCACGCTCACGCAAAACCGCTGGAAGATAGACGACGTGCTGGGTGTGTGGCCCTTGCATGGCCTGTGCGGCGCATGGGGCGGCATCGCTGCCGGCATCTTCGGCCTCAAGGCCTTCGGTGGCGTAGGTGGCATCAGCTTTATGTCGCAACTGTGCGGCACCTTGCTGGGCATCAGCATCGCTTTTGCGGGTGGCTATGCGGTGTATGGCTTGCTGAAGAAGACCGTGGGCATCCGTCTCGATGCCGAGGAAGAGTTCAACGGTGCCGATCTATCCATACACAAGATCAGTGCGACAGCAGAACGCGAGTCCGGCTGGTAGGCCGGATGACTTGCTGCGTCATGAGCACTGCCCGCTGACGTGAAGCATGCTCGGAATCGCTTCACGTCTAACGTTGCTGCGCCTGCATAATTTTTGGCAGGTTGATTTCGATCCAGTCGGTCAGTGATGCAACCTGCTTACCAATGCCCATGCCCAGCGGGGTCAGGGAATATTCGACATGTGGTGGCACCACCGGATATGAGACCCGGTCGATGAAACCATCCCGTTCCAGCTGCTGCAACGTTTGCGCCAGCATCTTCTCGCTTACCTGGCCGACTTTGCGGCGCAAGTCGCTGAAACGATGCGTCCCTTGCATCAGGGCGACCAGCACCAGCACGCCCCAGCGGCTGGTGACGTGACTGAGTATTTCGCGTGAAGGACATTCAACGGCGAAGATTTCTCCGCGCTGTATCTTTTCAAGCAGCTTTGGTGGGTAGGCTTGCGACATATCACTTACCTTTTTGTGCGTACTTACAAAAAGTAATTGTAACGGATATTCTCCGCCTCACCAATCCAACCAAGAAAAAGGAAACACCATGATCGTTATCACAGGAGCTACTGGACAACTGGGCCGCCTCGTCATTGCTTCGTTGCTAAAAAAGACTGCCGCAAGCAACATCGTCGCGGTCGTGCGCAAGCCCGAAAAGGCTCGGGATATTGCCGCGCTGGGCGTACAGCTGCGTCAAGCCGACTACGACCAGCCTGCCAGCTGGGATACTGCGCTGCAAGGTGCGGACAAGGTTTTGTTGATTTCTTCCAACGAAATCGGTCGGCGCGCTCAACAGCACCGCACCGTAATTGACGCAGCCAAGCGTGCAGGTATAAAGCTGCTGGCTTACACCAGTGTGCTGCATGCCGACACTTCAGTGCTGGGTCTTGCGCAAGAGCATAAGCAAACCGAAGCCTATCTGCGCGCGTCAGACGTGCCGTTCGTATTGCTGCGCAACAGCTGGTACACCGAAAACTATACCGCAGGCATTCCAACCGCCTTGTCACTGGGGGCGGTGTATGGTTGTGCGGGCGATGGTCAAATTTGCTCCGCTACGCGAGCCGACTATGCCGAGGCCGCAGCAATTGTGCTGACCAGCAGCGGTCAGGCAGGCAAGACTTACGAACTGGCGGGCGATACCAGTTATAAGCTGAGCCAATTCGCAGCCGAACTGTCGCGCCAGAGTGGTAAAGCCATCGCTTACATCAACCTGCCGGAAGCACAATACAAGCAAGCCCTGCTTGGTGCAGGCCTGCCCGAACTCCTCGCCGAATTGTTGGCGAACTCCGATAGCGGCGCATCGCAAGGCGCATTGTTCGACGAGGGTGGACAGCTGAGCAGACTTATCGGCAGGCCAACAACGCCACTTGAGATCGCCATTGCTGAAGCGTTGTAGCAAATACTCGGCCCAGATATACGCAGCCAGCCGCACTGTTTTTTGCTGATGCCGTTACTCTCAGAGGGGGCGGCATATTGTGCAATTCCAGTGCCCAATGACCAATTTTCTTTCTTCACTTCCACTCATTTAAAAGTGTCTAGCGAGCGTGGTCTATGTGCTTGACCTACTGATAATTCACTTCGGTTTTTCTGATTTATCACTACCGTGATTGTGTGCAGATGGCATCAGTGACGTGAGAATCTCGTCGCGACAAACCGCCAAGATTTCGTCGGCCAGCGGCGAATCGTCCGGGCAGGCGCGCGACAGGACAAGGGCGCCGACGGCGTGCGCCAGCATGTCGAGGGACTGGGCTCGCATCTGCGCTGATTCTTCACCGTCCAAGGGCTGTCGTTCGTGGATCAGCGCAGTCAGCAGATTCTCGATCCCAGCCGCAAAAGTGGCCCGGACCGCTTCGGGTTGACGCGCGGCATCTCCGCTCAGCGCAGCCATGGTGCAGCCTGTCGCACGGGTGTCGCGATGCGCGCGCGAGAGATAAAGCCGTACGAACTCTGCCGTGTCTGCGCCTGCGCTGAGTGCTGCAGTCTGCGCGAGGCTACAGGCTGATGATTCCGCCATCAGGTCGGCCTTGGAGCGAAAGTACTTGTAGAAACCGCCATGGGTGAAGCCCGCTGCGGCCATCAGATCAGCAACGCCAACCCCATCGTAGCCGCGCTCCCGAAACAGGGTGGCCGCCGTCTCAACAACGTGCGCCCGGTTGGCTTGTGCTTGTGCTTTGGTGACCTTCATTTCTCCTCCACGGTGGGCTTATGCCTGTATGAGGACCTTACTATACATTGATGTCGATCATCATTAAAGTATTGACATGTTAGATTATGGTCGTCATCATAACGCCATTATCCACACCGAAAAAAGAAAGGCAGGACAGCATGAAGAACAAGATCGCACTCGTTACCGGCACCTCATCCGGTATCGGCAAGGCCACGGCGGAGCGTCTCGCGAAAGCCGGTTACACGGTCTATGGCACCAGCAGGCGGGGAGGTCAGGCTAGCCAGCAGTCTTACGAGGTATTGACACTTGATGTGACCAGCGATGAGTCTGTCGAAGCTGCCGTCAGTGAAGTGATGCGGCGCGAGGGGCGTATCGACCTGCTGGTGAACAACGCCGGCTTTGGTGTCGCTCCCGCTGCGGGTGAAGAGAGTTCGCTAGCACAGGCCCAGGCGATCTTCGACACCAACTTCTTCGGCATCCTCCGCATGACGCGTGCCGTTGTGCCGCACATGCGCAAACAACGCAGCGGCCGCATCATCAACATCGGCTCCGTGCTGGGTTTTCTGCCGATGCCTTACGGGGCGCTGTATGCCGCAACCAAGCATGCAGTCGAAGGCTATTCGCAATCGCTCGATCATGAGTTGCGCACAAGGGGTGTTCGCGTCTCGGTCGTTGAACCTGCCTACACCAAGACACAGTTCGATGCGAACATGATGCAGCCCGATGTTCCGCTTGATGAGTATCGCGCAGCCCGCGCAGGGTTGAACGAAGTGATGAAAAAGGTGATGGCGACAGGCGACGAGCCATCGGTGGTTGCCGACGTTGTGCTGAAAGCAGCCAGCGCATCTAGCCCGAAGCTGCGCTACACGGCGGGTGGCCTCGCGGGTCGTCTGCAATTGCTGCGCAGATTTGCACCGGCTGCTTTGCTGGATGCGGGAATTCGTAAAGACTTGGGACTCTGAGTTCGTCGTTATCTCTAAATCGCAAAAAGGAAACATGATGAAAGCAATCATATTGGACCGTTACAGTAAGAAGAGTCGCATGCGTATGGGCGACATGCCCGAACCTGTATTGGCCGATGACGAAGTATTGGTTCAGGTACACGCAGCGGGGGTGAATCTGATAGATGCCAAAGTCAAAAGCGGTGAATTCAAACTTATTCTGCCCTACCGCTTTCCGCTCATCCTTGGCCATGATGTGGCTGGCGTTGTGCTCCGCGTCGGCGGGCGGGTGAAGAGATTCAAACCCGGCGACGAGGTCTACTCTCGGCCTGACGACTTTCGAATCGGTGCATTCGCCGAACTCATTGCGATCAAGGAAGAGTCGCTCGCGCTCAAACCCAAATCACTCTCCATGGATGAGGCGGCCTCCATTCCGCTGGTCGCGTTGACCGCGTGGCAGGCTTTGGTCGAAGTGGCCAAGTTGAAGAAGGGGCAAAAGGTCTTCATTCAGGCAGGCTCTGGCGGTGTTGGGACTTTTGCAATTCAGTTGGCGAAACATCTCGGTGCGTTCGTGGCGACGACGACGAGCACGGCCAATGTGGAGTGGGTAAAGAAACTCGGTGCCGATGTCGTCATCGACTACAAGAAGGATGATTTCGAGAACAGCCTGCACGGCTACGATGTGGTTCTGAATAGCCAAGACGGCAAGACACTTGAGAAGTCCCTGAGTGTGCTCAAGCCCGGCGGCGAGCTCATCTCGATTTCCGGCCCTCCCACTCCCGAGTTCGCGGATGCGATTAAGTCACCCTGGTTCGTGAAGCAAGTCATGCGGCTTTTGAGTGCGGGCATCAGAAGCAAAGCCAAGCGCCTTGGCATCGACTATTCATTTCTCTTTATGAAAGCGAACGGCGGGCAGTTGCAGCAGATTGCTGCGCTCATTGATTCCGGTGCGATACGTCCCGTCATGGATAAAGTGTTTCCGTTCGAGGCGACTCAGGAAGCGCTGGATTACGTCGAAACCGGACGCGCCAAAGGCAAGGTGGTGGTGAAGATTCGGTGACAGCGGTTTTAAATGACCGCTGCGATTAGACGCCGTTTTAATTCTCTTCTCACAAAACACACGGTCAGCAGCATAAAAAGGGGAGCCAAGCAGCTCCCCTTTTTTATGTTTCAAACAACGTTTAGTGTGCTGCGTCTTTGGCTGCGAGCACGCTCAGGTTGCAGCGTTTAAGGCGTTGCGACATCACGCGCATGATGTCGATGGCGAACTTGGGGGCTTCGTCAACGAGGAACTGGAAGCGTTTGTGGTCGATGACGGCGAATTTGCAATCAGTGGTCGCGGTCACGGTGGCATAGCGATGCGAGCCGTCTATCACGGCTATCTCACCCATAAACGTGCCGGGCACACACGCTTCGAACAGTAGCCCCGCAATCGTGATGTCGGCTTTGCCTTCAATCAGCACATACATTGCGTCTCCGGCATCGCCTTCTTTGAACAAGGTGTCGCCTTGTTTGATTTCTAGGAATTCCGGGTCGTGTCTGAATAAATCAAAAAATAGCATGGGTGGGTCTCCGGTTACGTGAGTCGCGATTGTAAACGGGGTGCGTATTAAATCGGCTTTTGTTACAAAAATGTCCGAGGGTACGGACTGTTCAATAGGCGCTTGCATAAGGACTCAACAGTATTCCTCGCAATATCAGTTTTTTCATGGAGCGGATTTATAAGCGGGATTTGTGACGCGGTAATTAAACGCAACCTTGTGGTGACGACGAAGCGAGATAAGTCGGCGCTATTTGAGTATGATGCGCACCTTGCGCGGCGTTGCTGCTGCGTGGTGTTTGCATTTCGTTGCCCAATCCTTGAAAGGAAAATCATGTCGCTAAGCTCATCTGCCCGATTCATTAAAGCCTGCATTACCAGTCTATTGGCAGTCTCCCTGTGTTCCGTTGCCGCGCTGTCGCATGCCGAAGCGGTGTTGCGCGTGTCGGCGATTCCTGACGAAGCTCCTACTGAGTTGCAGCGCAAGTTCAAGCCGCTGGGCGAATACCTGGAGAAGAAGCTGGGCATGAAGGTCGAGTTCACGCCGGTGACAGACTACGCGGCTTCGGTCGAAGGTCTGGTGAACAACAAGCTGGACATGGTGTGGTTCGGTGGGTTCACTTTCGTGCAAGCCAAGGTGCGCAGCAACAATCAGGTCATCCCGTTGGTACAACGCGAGGAAGATGAAAAATTCAAATCGGTGTTCATCACCACCCGCGAGGACATCAAGACCTTGCAAGACCTGAAGGGCAAGACCTTCACCTTCGGTTCGGAGTCCTCCACTTCCGGCCATCTGATGCCGCGCTCCTACCTGTTGGCGGCACATGTCGATCCCGATGTGGACATGAAGCGCATCGCTTTCTCCGGGGCGCATGATGCAACCGTGGCAGCGGTGGCAGGTGGCAAGGTGGATGCGGGTGCATTGAATATCTCGGTATGGGAAAAACTGTTGGCGCAGGGCAAGGTCGATACCAAGCTGGTACACGTGTTCTACACCACGCCCGGTTACTTCGATTACAACTGGACAGTGCGCGCCGATATGCCTGCCGCATTGCGTGACAAGTTGAGCAAGGCGTTCTTGGCCTTGGACAAGAACGATCCGCACGACAAAGAGATCCTCGATCTGCAACGTGCCACCCGTTTCATTCCGACCAAGGCTGACAACTATCGCGCCATCGAGACTGCCGCACACAGCGCGGGTCTGTTGAAGTAAGTCATGGCGTTTGAGTTGCGCGGCATCCAGGTGCGTCACGCGGTGGCCGCGCATGCCGAAGTGCCTGATGCGCTGCACGACATCACGCTGAGTCTGGCGCAGGGTGAGCAGGTCGCGCTGATCGGCCCGTCTGGTGCGGGCAAGACCACTTTGTTGCATACGCTGGCGTGTGCACGCCGCGCTGAGTCGGGCGAGTTCACTGCGTTTGCTGTTGCGCCGTGGTTGATGAGCCACGCACAACGTCATGCGCTGCGTGCGCGCTTCTTTCTTGCACCGCAGACACCGCCGCTGCCACCGCGCCAACGCGTGGTGACGGCGGTGCTGGCGGGACGCTTACCGCAATGGAGTTTCTGGCAGGCCATCACCTCACTGATCCGTCCGCGTGAAGCGGGGGCGGCACATGCGGCGTTGGCGCGTTTCAATCTGCAAGACAAGTTATATGCACGCGTGGACAGATTGTCCGGCGGCGAGCGACAGCGTTGTGGTATGGCGCGTTTGTTATTGTCGAAAGCAGATGCCTTGCTGGTGGATGAGCCGCTCTCTGCACTTGATCCGGCTTTGTCCTTACAGATGCTGGCTGTGCTGCAACAGGAAGCGCATGCGCGCAATGCCACGCTGGTGTGCAGCCTGCACCAGGTCGAGTTGGCGCTGGCGCACTTCCCGCGTGTCATCGCCTTGCGTGAGGGGCGCATCGTGTTCGATCTGCCTAGCGCGCAAGTCACGCCCGACATGATTAACGCGCTGTATCAGAACGAGCATACGACATTGCCAGAAGTGGCAGACAAAGCGTCGTACTGCATGGGCACGCCTTGCTGAGATGAGCGCAGTGCAATCCACACCAAACTATCCTGATCCCGCATGGCAGGGCCGCGTCATGGTTGCGCTGGTCGCGTTGCTGTTGCTGTGGCCGATGTTGCAGGCCAGCGAATTTCAACCTTGGATATTGTTCGACAAGCAGAGCCTGTCCGCCACCTGGCAGTTCCTCTCAGGCTTCGTACCGCCCGCGCACTCGCCCGAATTTTTAGCCATGCTCATGGCGGCTACTTGGCAGACCGTTGCCATCGCCACCGCCGGACTGGTGTTGGCTTTGCTGGCGGCGATTCCGCTGACCTTGCTGGCCACCGCCTCGCTGTCGGTGTCGCGTCTGGAAAGCGGTCGCATGCGTAGCGTGGCGGTGCTGGTGCGACAGAGCGCACGCTGGTTGCTGGTGGTGTTGCGCAGCGTGCCGGAGTTAGTGTGGGCTTTGCTGTTCGTGCGCATCGTCGGTCTAGGCCCGACGGCGGGTGTGTTAGCCATCGCGCTCACCTATAGCGGCATGCTGGGCAAGGTCTATGCAGAGATATTGGAATCTTCCGACACCGATGCCAGCGCGGCTTTGCTCAGGAACGGCAGCGGGCGCTTGGCCGCCTTGTGCTACGGCGCTTTGCCAGAAGCAGCGGCGGAGCTGGTGTCCTACACCACCTATCGCTGGGAATGTGCGATACGCGGCTCGGTCATCATGGGCTTCGTCGGCGCGGGTGGCATCGGTCAGCGCATGGATGAGTCGATGAAAATGTTGGCGGGCGCGGAAGTCAGCAGCATGTTGCTGGTCTTTGTGTTGCTGGTGGCCGCCGCCGATCAGGTCAGCAGCTTCATGCGCAAACGTCTGCTCTGATATGGATCGCCGCGCACTCACCCCGCCGCCCGTCATCGCGCGCACAACCTTGCTAGTGTTGCTGGGCTTATTGGTGTTGGTCATCGCCAGTTTCACCTCGCTGGATATGCAGTGGGGCGAGTTGTTCAGCGCCGATGCGCTGCGCTCCAGCCGCGAATTCTTGGGCGGTTTCGCGCCACCGGAAATGGCTATACCGTTCCTGCGCAAAGTTGCACAGGCGACTTGGGAGACCTTCTCCATGTCGGCACTCGGCACGCTGCTCGCGCTGCTGTTGGGGCTGGCGCTGGCCTTGCCCGGCAGCGGGCGTTTCGGCAGTGCCGCACGTGTCGTGGTTAGATTGCTGCTCAATGTGCTGCGCTCCATTCCCGAGTTGGTGTGGGCCGTCATCTTGCTCATCGCCGCCGGACTCGGCCCCTTCGCCGGCACATTGGCACTGGCCGCGCATACCACGGGAGTACTGGGCCGCTTGTTCGCCGATGCGCTGGAGAATCTGCCGCGTGAGCATGAAGAAACTTTGCGCATCAACGGTGCGACGCCGATGACGGCGTTCTGCTATGCGGCTCTGCCGCAGATCTTGCCGCAGTTGCTGTCGTACACGTTATATCGTTGGGAGAACAACATCCGTGCCGCCGCAATACTGGGTGTGGTTGGCGCAGGCGGTTTGGGGCAGATGCTCAAGTACCACTTATCGTTGTTCCATATGCAGCAAGCCGCGACTGTCATCCTCGCCATGCTGCTGATGATTATGTTGGTGGATGGCGCAAGCTTCTGGCTGCGGCGCAAGTTGAATGGCGTTTAGGAGACGCACATAAACTCAGTAAGAAGTCGGGCTAGCCCGGCTTTCTTTTTCGACGTGTTGTGCTGAATTTAGAGTGCAATCTAAGGATTTTCCTAGGGCGGTTTCAAGCTCCAAGTGCAAAAAGTGCAGCGTGATGCTGCTTAAAGTCAAAAGCGTCTGGCATAAACAACTCTGCTGGACACTTGAACCCAAGTGACTTGCGGGGGCGAGTGTTCAG
>Ga0172373_10001043_pt1 | contig 45015 bp, 33 predicted proteins | sample Lak10m_2_FD_114546 | JGI IMG/M metagenome (GOLD analysis project Ga0172373, IMG submission 114546) | Freshwater microbial communities from Kabuno Bay, South-Kivu, Congo - kab_092012_10m | ecosystem: Environmental > Aquatic > Freshwater > Lake | place: Democratic Republic of the Congo... | reverse complement strand
TTAGAAGGCGGATGCTCTATCCAACTGAGCTACAAGCGCGAGCTGCCGCAACCCATCAGCCGGCGCAGTGTGCGCCCGTGCCCGGCGCGCCGGCAAGCTCCGCTGGCGTTGGCAAGCCGGGCTTCAAAGTTCGTTCTCCTTGTCCTCATAGAAGAGGCGGTGGGCGCGGTCGTAATCCGCCTCGGGCACCAGCACGTTGGCCTCGCGGCTCAGGTCGCCGTCGTCCGGCAGCGACGGGTCCACGAACTCCTGCGCCGCCGCGATGCCGTGCTTCTCCAGCATCATCACGAGCATTTCCGTGTTGATGACCGGGCCGGTGTAGAAGTGCTTCATGGCAGCTTGCGCGCGGCCTGTTCCGCCAGTGCCGGCAGCCACCGCGCCGCGTCGGCCTTTGCCTGCTCGGGCGACGTGAGTTGAGTCAGCCCACGCGCGGACTGAAACCACTTGCGCAGCGCGGCCTCGTCCTGCACCACCCCGCCGAGGCCGAGACACGGCAGCTTGCGCGCGCGGCAGCGGATGGCGATTTCGCCCGGCCCCTTGCCCATGAGCGACGAGCGGTCGAGCGAGCCTTCGCCGGCGATGACCAAATCCGCCGCGCGCAGGTGCTCTTCGAGCCGCGCGTGCCGGGCGATGAGCGCGAAGCCCGGCTCCAGCTTCGCCCCAGCGAACGCACAAAGCCCAAAGCCCAGCCCGCCCGCCGCGCCCGTGCCGGGCACGCCCGCGAGGTCGCGGCCGAGCTGCGCCTTCACCACGTTCGCCAGCCGGCGCAGCGCCCGCTCTGCGCTGGGGAATTCCTCCGGGCGCAGGCCCTTCTGCGGCCCATACACGCGCGAGCAGCCGCGCGCGCCGAGCAGCTTGTTCTGAACGTCCACGGCCACGACGAGTTGCGGGAACAGCTTGCGCCGGCGCGGCGCGACCAGCCGGTGCAATTGCTGAAGGTGCGTCCAGCGGAACAGCTCCTCGCCGCGTCCGTTGAAGAACTGCCAGCCCAAGCCACGCGCCACGCCGGCCCCGCCGTCATTCGTCGCGCTGCCGCCAATGCCGACGAAGCACCGCCGCGCGCCCTTGTCCGCCGCTGCCTTCAGCACGGCGGCGAGGCCAAACGTGTCGAGCTGGAACGGGTGGAACTGCTTCGGCGGCAGCATCGCGAGGCCGATGATGTTCGCGGACTCGATGACGGCGGTCTTGGACTTCGCATCCCACCACCACACGCCTTCCAGCGGGCGATGCGCGGCGTCCACCGTGCGGACCTTCTGGAGCTTGGCTCCGAGGGCCGCGCTGAGGATTTCACCGAAGCCGTCGCCACCGTCGCTGATGGGCAGGAGTGTGAGGCGGTCGGCGGGCCGCGCCTTGCGCCAGCCGGCGGCGATGGCCTCGGCGGCGGCCTGGGCGGTGAGCGTGCCCTTGAACTTGTCCGGCGCAATAAGAACGCGAAGCGACATGGCCGGACGGTAGCGGGGCGGCGGCGGGTTGGGAACGAGAAGTAGCTCGCCATTCCAAGGTCGTGACATCATCTGCTGGTGGTGGTCGCGACATTGGAATGTCGCGCCACTTGCGACGGCACCGCGGACGTGGGCGTCCGCGCTCCACGGCCTGAACAAAGACTTGTCAACGCGACTTCCCGTGGCACTTTACGCGCACGAAGTTGACCTGACTGCCATGAACAAACCCAAAATCATCGCCTACCTGAAACCTTCCTGCGGCTGGAGCATGGGCGTCCGCGCCGTGATGAAGAAATACGACCTGCCCTACGAGGACCGGGACATCATCAACCGCCCGGACCAGTTCGAGGAGATGGTCCACAAGACCGGCCAGACCAAGCAGCCGACGCTCGACATCAACGGCCAGATGCTCGCCGACGTGAGCGGCGACGAGGTCGAGGCCTACCTGCTCGCCAACGGTCTGGTGCAGCCGAACTCCAAGTTGCCCGACGCGCCCACGGACCAGCCGTGCGCCCACGAGATGCCCGCCGGCGCGCCGATGGCGTTCAAGCGCTGAGGGGAAAATCATTCAAGCGAGGGACGCGGGCCGCGAGGCTCGCGTCCTTCTGCTTTTGGGAAACGTGCTGCGTGTTGCGTGTTCCGTAATGTGGTCAGGGCTGCGAGCCAAGCTACGGAGCACGCAACACGCAGCACGCCTTCCCTCACGCCAGCACTGGATTCTCCGCCCGCACCTGCGCAAAGAATTCCTCCGCCACCATGAAGCCCACGCAGGCCGGCGCGCCGCAGCGGCAGGGGAAGTCGCGGTAGTCCGTGAGGTCGTAGCCGTAGTTGAAGGTGAGTTCCTCGCCCACCGCGAAGTCGCGCAGCGCGACAATCCAGATGCGGCCCTCATCGAGTTCCGCCTCGCAGTTCGGCGCGCAACTGTGGTTCAGCCACCGCGCTGGATTCCAGTCCACGTTGCCGTCGAGGTCGGTATCGTCGTCCAGTTCGAAGACGAAGGGGTTGTTCGCCTCGCAGCGGCGGCGGGATTCCGCCTTCGAGATGCGATCACCGACATACTCGATGAGCCGCGTGCCCGCCGGCACATCCGTCGCGGCAAAGCCGCCACTGCCGTGGATGCGGGACGTTTGAAACGTGATCTGTCCTCCGGCGAAGGGCGGCACATTCATTCGCTAAACGGCGGTCTTGTCTTCCGGGTTTGGGCTCAATCTGATTCCAGAGGCGTGAGGCGAAACAGTGCCGTCGCTTGCGCTAGCTGGTCCGAACTGCCCAGCAGCAGCAGCTTGTCGCCCGCACGGATTTCCTCGTCCGGGCCGGGATTGACGATGCTTTCCCCGTTGCGTTCGATGCCGACCGCGCTTGCGCCGGTGCTGGTGCGCAGCGCCAGTTCGCGGATGAGCTTGCCTGTGGCGGACGAATCCGCACCCACGGCGAACACGCGGAGCTGCGCCTGGGAGAGCAGCCGGAGCACCTGGGTGTTGCTCTCCGGGCGGGTGGGCGGCGGGTGGGCAAAAGTCTCGCGCAGGGCCACCTGGCCCTTGGAGTAAACTTTGATGAATGAGCGCCACAGGAGCCAGGCAATCAGCCCCACGACCACCAGGAGCACGATCAGGACATTCAGCGGTGGCAACAGCGTTGAACTCAGCACCAGCACTAACAAGCCCAGCGCCACGCTGCCGGCGATGGGCACGCCATTGGACACAATGGCGCGGATCGTGGCCGTCCGGTCGCCAGCGAGGTCGGCGGGCACCTTGGCCTCCGCCAGCAGCATCCCCAGCGCCTGTAATTTCCGGGAAGTGGCAATGAACATGGGCAGCGAAAAGATCATCGCCACAAGCCAGAGCGAGGCGTTCTGCACCGGCTCGCCCAGCTCCATGTTCTTCAACCACGCGGGCGGGCGCTGGCCAAGATACACGGCGCCGATGAACACCCCGGCCATGAGCGCGGCATTCAACGCCATCTGCGCCACCCACTGGCGGATGAGCTTGGAAGCCATGGTGGGATTCGTCCGTCCGCCGATCTGCCCCACCCAGCGCGTGTAAAGCTCCAGGACATTCACCAAGGATCGGGGTGCGCTGCGGTCGAACCAGCCCACCAGCCCGTCCGCACTGCGAATCAAATAGGGGGTCAGCAGGGTGGTGATCACCGAGACCGCCACCGCGATGGGGTAGAGAAAGCCACTGGTCACCTTGAGCGTCACCCCCAACGACGCGATGATGAACGAAAACTCGCCGATCTGCGCCAGCCCCATGCCCACCCGCAGGGACGTGCGCATGTCGTTGCCGCCGGCAAAGGCCCCGAACGAGCAGGTCACCACCTTGCCCACAATGACCGCCAGGGTGATGAACAGGATCGGCTGCCAGTAAGTGACCAGCAGCTTCGGGTCGATCAGCAGTCCGATGGCCACGAAGAAGATGGCGCTGAACATGTCCCGCACCGGTTCAATAAGCGTTTCAATGCGATGAATCTCCCGCGCCTCCGCGATGACCGCGCCGATGAGGAACGCGCCCAGCGCCACGCTGTAGCCCAGCTTCACCGCCAGCAGCGACACGCCAAAGCACAGGCCCAGCACCGTTACGATCAGCATTTCATTGCTCTTGAACTTGGCCACGTATCCGATCAGCCGCGGCACGGTGATGAGGCCGACCACCAGCGTCACCGTCAGGAAGATGCCCAGCTTGCCCAGCGTCTGCCCCACCTCAGTCACGCTCAGCTCGCCGGTCATGGCAATGCCTGACAGCAACGCGATCATGGCGATGCCGAGGATGTCCTCGATGATCAGGATGCCGAAGATGAGCTGTGCGAACTGCTCCTTCATCTTGCCCAGTTCGCCGAGCACTTTGACGATGACGGTGGTCGAGGACATGGACAGCATCGCGCCCAGAAAGATGCTGTCCATGGTGGACCATTTGAAAAACCGGCCGACCTCGTAACCGACCCAGAACAGGAGCAGGATTTCCAGCAGCGCCGCGATGAACGCGGGTGCGCCCACCGCCTTGAGCTTCCGCAGGCTGAACTCCAGGCCGAGCGAGAACATCAGCAGGATCACGCCCAGTTCAGACAGTGTGTCGATCGTGGCCTTGTCGTGGATGAGCGGGAACGGCGGCGTGTGCGGTCCGATGATCACGCCCGCGAGGATGTAGCCCAACACGACCGGCTGCCGCAGCCGGTGAAAGAGAACTGTCACCAGCGCGGCGACCATCATCACGATCGCCAGATCATGCAGGAACGAGATGCCGTGCATCGTCCCGCGCAGTGTGACGATGGCCCGCGAGCCGGGTCAAACCCTCCTGCGCGAAAAATTACCGCGCCTTTCGACCGCGCGCGTCGGGCGGACGGACAGGTGCGGCAACGGGTGGCTTGGGCGCGGGCTGCACTTTGCTTTCGGCCCAGCCGTAGTTCTTCAACCATGCCTCTGTCGGCGCATGGATGCGCACGGGGCGCTTGGTAAACGGATCGCGATAGGCCAGTTCCACCGAACGCAACGCCAGCGGCGGACGGGTGTAAGGCGCTTCCTCCGCCGACGGTCCGTAGAGCGGGTCGCCCAAGATGCCATGACCGGAGGCGTTCAGATGGACACGGATTTGGTGCTGCCGGCCCGTGAGCGGGTGCGCCTCGACGAGCGTGAAACCGCCCTTGCTCCGCAGCACGCGGAAGTAAGTCTCGCAGTCCTTGCCCTCGCGCTCGTCCACGCGCACGCGGCCAATCGTCTGCGGGTCGGAGCCGAGCGGCAGGCGGCAAGTCCACTCGGCGTCGCGCGGCTTGCCGTGGACGATGGCCAAGTAACGCTTCTCCATCCGCCGCGTCTCGAACAGGTCGCCGTAAGTCTCCACCGCGCCAAAGCTCTTGCCGAAGAGCAGCACGCCGCTCGTGTCCGCGTCGAGCCGGTGGATGTAGCGGAGGAACTTCAGGTTCCGCGAGCGCGCCCAGAAGTGCCCGGCGTTGATGGAAGATTCGATGGCGGCCTGGAGATTCCAGCCCGTGCGCTGCCACGTGTGCGGCACGAGCATCCAGCCGGCGGGCTTGTCAATCGCGATGACCGACCGGTCCTCGAAGAGGATCGGCATCGGCTCCGCGTCGGGGAGTTCGATGAAGGGCGGCTTGGCCATGTGCGCTGAGAGAATAGCGCACGGCGGGAAAGGGAGAAGTGATTAGTGATTAGTAAATCGTCGGGCCGCACACCGGCTAATCACCAAGCACTAATTACTTTTCCCCTCCGCCTCCTTACCTCGGTGGTTACACCGCCTTCGCCAGCACCGCCAGCAGTCGCCCCGCATCCTCCGCCGTGTTGTAGCCCGCCACTGCGATACGAATGCGGCCTGCGTGATGCATGACGTGGATGTTCTCCTTGTCCAGCGCGGCGAAAATGCCCGCCGTGTTCGGGTGCAGGAAGGCGAGGATGCCGGTCGGGTTCGTCGGCTGCGCGGGAGCCATCGGCTTCAGGCCAAGCTCCAGTAAACCCGCGTGGACCTGCGCCACCAGCGGGTCCGCGTGCTTGGAAATGGCTTCGACACCGACGCTCTCCACATAGCGCAGCGCGGCGTTCAGCGCGTAGATGGCGGCGAAGTTCGGCATCCCGACGGAGAAGCTCGCCGCGCCGGACTTCGTGTCGGCGCGCTGGAAGCGGTCAGCCTCGAAGGCGTTTCGCAGGTGGAACCAGCCGCCCGCGTGCGTCGTGAGCCGGGCGGCCGCGCGCTCCGGAATGCCCACGACGCAGCCGCCGTGGACGGCGAGCGTCCACTTGTGCGTGCTGCTGATGAGGCAGTCGGCGTCTGAGCAGTCCAGCACCACGCGGCCAAGCGCCTGCGTCACGTCCACGGAGATGAGCGCGTTCGGCGCGAGCCGGCGCACGGCGTCGCGGAACGGCGTCCACGCGAGGCGGTGGCCATTGTAGAAACTCACGAGCGAAACCTGCACGAGCTGCGTGTGAGCGTTGAGCAGCGGCACGAGGTCTTCGACCCGCAACTCGCCTTGCGCAGCCTTCCACACGCGCGTCTGCGGGCGGGTGGAGGCGGCGAGCCACGGCGTTGCGCCCGCCGGAAAATCCAAGTCGGTGACGACGACTTCGTCCGTCGGCTGGAGGTTGAGCGCGGTGGCGAGGAGGTTGTAAGCCTCGGAACTGCACGAGCAGAAGGAGACTTCCGCTGGCTTGAAACCCGTCATCCGCGCGGCCACTTCCCGGCACTCCTCGACTTGCTTGAAGTGGAAGTCACGACCCTTCATGCCGCGCAGCTTGTCCTGCCAATAGGCTTGCAGCGCCTCGCCCACGCAGAGCGGCGGAATGCTCTCGGCGGCGGTGTTGAAGTAGGTCATCGAGTCCAGCGCGGGGAAATCCCGGTGGCGGGTGGTGGGTGTCAGCATGGAGATGATTTAGCCGCGAGAGGGCGCAAAGGACACAAAGAAATGGGAGAGGAGCGCCGGCTTCCAGCCGGCTTTTCGTATCCGAACTCGGCAGGGGAGGTTGCGCACCGCTGGCTGGTGAGCACCGCATCCGGCCGGTCACGACTTAAGCCAGCTTGGAATCCGGCGCTCCGCTACACCGGCATCAGCGCCATTGCCAGCCGCACGTAGGCATCGGTGCCTGCCTCCAAATCAGCAACGGCAATGAACTCATCCACCGTGTGCGCCTGCGCGATGTCGCCGGGGCCAAGGACGATCACGGGCACGCCACGCGCAGCGAGCTTGCTGGCGTCGCAACCGAAGAAGACGACGTCGGGTGTGGGCTGGTTGAGCACGGAACAAGCAGTCTTCACTAGCGGATGCTCGGCGGGGAACTCGAAGCTCGGGTCAATGACACTTGGCTCAGGCAACTCCCATTGCACGTCCGGCACCTGACGGCAGTGCTCGCGAAGGAGCATCTGGATTTCCTGATGCGTCGCAAGCCCGTCCTGACCCGGCAGCAGGCGGATGTCCACTTGGATGGTGCAGCGCTCCGGCACGATGTTCACGCCCGTGCCACCGCTGATGAGGCCAATGGAGCCGGTGCTCGTGCCAAAGCCGGGCGCGGCAATCTGCGCGAGCCGCGTGGCGAAGTGAGTTTCCAACGCGAGAATGGCGTGCGCCATCGCGACGACGGCGCTGCGGCCCTCGTGCGGCTTGCTGCTGTGCGCCGCGCGGCCCACCGCGTGGATGGCGAAGCGCAGGCAGCCCTTGCAGCCGCGCACGACGCGCAGGCGGGTGGGTTCGCCGACGACGGCGAAGTCGGGGAGGCGTGCCGACGGCACAGGCTCGCCCATCTGATTAAGCATCGCCGTCACGCCGCGGAAGCGGAATTCCTCGTCGGCCATGCAGGCGACGGTGAGCGTGCCGCGCCAGGTGGACGGCTCGTTCTTCAGGCGCAACGCTGCGGCCAACATGCAGGCGAGCGGGCCTTTCATGTCGCTGGCTCCCCTGCCCCACAACTTGCCATCACGCACCTCGCCGCCGAATGGCGCGATGGTCATGCCACCGACGCCCACGGTGTCCGTGTGGCCGTTGAGCATGAAGTGCGGATGGTCCGCGCCGTTGCGGAACTGAAGGAGAATATTCTCGCGGCCGGGCAGGACGGGCTGCCGCCAGACCGTGAAACCATTCGCGCGGCCCCAGTTCTCAATCCACGCCGTCACCGCGCCTTCGCCCGCGCTGGCCGGGTCGTAGTCCGGGTTCACGCTGGGAATGCGGACGAGGGCTTGGGCGATGTCGAGGGCGGTGGCGGATGTCATGCGGAAAACATAGTCAGAGACTCCTCACGTCGTCTCCTACGGCAAGTCAGAACAGCCCGCCGAAGAACTCCACCACGGCGGTGCCGGCTTCGCCGATTTCACCGAGGAAGCCCACGTCAGCAGCGGCCAGCCCCACATCGGCGGTCGCGGCGGCTCCGGTGGCGGTGGCATCGGCGACTTTGTTCGTCGTGCTCGGTTGCTTCCGCTTGGCCCGCGCGTGGTGCAACTGGAGGATGTGTTCCATCTCGCCCTGGTCCAGCCAGACGCCGTGGCAGCGCGGGCAGGTGTCCACCTCGATGCTCTCGTGCATGTGCGTGGCGAGCCGGTCCGGCTGGCAGACGGGACAGGGCAGGCGGCGAAGGAGGGGACTGGACCTGACGTGGACGGGTGCGGTGGGCAGGGAGGCGCTCGCGCTGGTCTGGTTCACGCACGCCTCCAGCGCCGGGCGCGAGAACCAGACACCGTGACACTGCGGACAAACATCCGCCTCCACGCCTTCGCGCTTGTGGGCCATCAACGGGGTTTGGTCGCGGGGGCAGAGCATGATTGCCTTACTGGGTTGCGGCTGAGTGGCGGGAGTTGGGCGAGTCGTGGGAGGTGGTGGGTGTCATACGGGGCGCCTTCGTCTCAAGCCAGGAAGCTGACTAGAAAATCTCCCAGGCCGGCACCGACCTCGGCACCCGCTTCCAGCGCCACGACTGGCGCGGCGTCACCCAACCCCTCAGCCAAGTCCGAGCCGGCCCCTGACGCAGCCGCCGCGCCGACCGCCCTGACCTTCTGCCGGGGCTGTGGTTTGCGCGCGGCCAAAATCTTTTCCACCTCCGTCTTCGCCAGCCAGATGCCGCCGCAGTCGCGGCACCGGCTGACTTCGATGTCGCCCTGCGTGCGTGTCTGCAACTGGCTGCCGGCGCAAACCGGACAGGCCATTCGGCGGAGCACGAAACTCTTCACACTGGCAGGAACCGACGGCTCGGCGGTCGCAGGCTGCGAGGCGCGCTTGGCGAGCGACTCCAACGCGTCGCGTGAGAACCACACGCCGTGGCATTGCAGGCAACTCTGTGCCGCGATGCCGTCGCGCTTGTTTGGGATAAGCGGCGTGCGATCCAGCGGGCAGATCATGGCGACACACTATTTGTCCGCGTCCGGCGGCACATCCTTCTCCATCGCCTTCTTCAGCGCAGGCACCTGCTCCAGCAGCTTCTCGAACTTGATGCCGGTGAGGCTTTCCAGCACGGGCGGGAGCTGGGCCATGATTTGCGTCACGTCGCCGGTGAGCTTGCTCGCGCCGCCGCCGGGACCGCTGCCGGAGTTGATGATGACCATCTTCTCCATCTTCGCGAGCGGCTCGGAGATGCGCCCGGCGATGTCGGGCAGGACCTTGACGAGGAGTTCGATGACGGCGGCCTCGTTGTATTGCTGGAAGGCCTCGGCCTTGAGGCGCGTGGCCTCGGCGTTCGCCTTGCCCTGCGCCATGATGATGTCGGCCTGGGCGAGACCCTTGGCCTTGTTCGCCTCGGCTTCCGCGATGCCGGTGGCTTTGTTGACATCGGCGGAAGCGAAGCCGTTGGCCTTCGTGGCGGAGGCGGCACCGGCGGCCTCGGTCTCAAGCTGGAACTTCCGCGCGTTCGCGAGGGTCTCAACCTTGTAGCGCTCGGCGTCGGCGGGCTTCTGCACGGTGGCTTCGAGTTCGCGCTGCTTGCGGAGGATTTCCTGCTGCTGCAACTCGATCTGCTTCTGCTTGGCGATGATTTCGACCTGCACTTCTTCCGCCTTCACGAGCTGACCGGTCTTGTATTTCTGGAGGTCGTAGGCGAGGTCGGACTCGGCCTTCTTCTGGTTCACGGTGGCCTGATAGCTGGCGACGTTGCTTTGGTAATCGCGTTGCGCTTCGGCGATCTTCGAGTCGGCGGCGAACTTCGCTTCCTGCCCGGCCTGCGTGGCTTGCGAGGACTTGATCATCGCGTCACGGTCGGCCTCGGCCTGGGCGATCTGGGCGTCGCGCTTGACCTGGGCTATGCGCGGCTTGCCCAGCGCATCGAGGTAGCCCTGGGTGTCGCGGATATCGCGGATGGTGAAGCTCACGATGCCCAGGCCCATGTTGGCCATGTCCCCGGCGGCGACCTCCTGCACGCGCGAGGCGAAGGCATCGCGGTTCTGGTAGATCTCCTCGACGGTCATCGTGCCCAGGATCGCGCGCAGATGGCCTTCGAGTGTCTGGGTCGCGACGTTCTTTATCTCGTCGGTGGACTTGCTGAGGAACTGCTCCGAGGCGGTGGCGATGGAGATGTCGTCGCCCTTGATCTTGATCTGCGCGACGCCGTCCACCTTCACGGGCACGCCCTTGCTGGTGTAAACCTCGGGGGTTTGCACATCAATGGTGAGCAGCTCCAGCGAGAGGATGTCCACCTTTTCGAAGACCGGCCAGACGAAGACGCCGCCGCCCTTGACGATGCGGAAGCCGACTTCGCGCGTCTTGCCGTCGGGGTCCACGAGCCGGCGCTTGCGGCCGGAGATGACGAGCACTTCGTTCGGGCCGACTTTTGTGTAGCGGCTCGCGAAGATGGCGAAGACGATGAGAAGGGCGACGACCACCAGCAACATCACGGCCGCTCCTAGCGCCGATCCGAACGGGGTGACTTGAGCGAGGAGGGGGATCATGGTCATAGGCTTGGTGGAGCTGGGGATGGGTCAGGCGGGCTTGACAAAAAACTGAGTGCCGGCGAGGCGCGTCACGACGACGGCGGCCCCGGTGGCGATGGGTTTGCCGTCCTCGGACCGGGCCGGAGCGGTGTAACGCGTGCCACCTTGGACATAGACAATTTCACCGACGCCGTTCTCCGGGATGCCGGTGCCGAGCGTCGCGGTCATGCCGACCACGCTGGCAACGGCGGACTCGCTGGAGCTTTGCGTCCGCCGGAACACCATGCGCAGCGTCGAGACGATCACGCTGGCGAACCCGAACGCCCCCACCGCCGCCAGTGGCGCGCTGATGATGGGTGGCCTGGTTGCGGGGACCAAGGTCAGCAAGTAGCCGAACGCGCCGAAGCCCGTCATGAACGCCGCGATGATCATCGGGCTGAACGCTGACACGCCGTCGCCGTCCGTGCCGTCCGCCCCGGCCTCCGCGTGGCCGCCGCTGCCGATGTCATGGCCGCCGGCCCCGTCAAAGAAGTGGCCCATCATCGCCAGGACGACGAGAAAGAAGAAACCGCCGCCGAGGCAGAGAAGGTAAATCAACGCGTCCAGGCTCATAGCGACCTCGTGGTTTGTGAATGCGCCCCGAGTAAAGAGCCTGGCGCGGGCGCAGGCAAGTTGGAAAGGGTGCTCGGCATGGTTTCTCGCTGGCGGGCAGCGTGGCGCAGACCGGTCGCGCGTTCACCTACAAGTTCCCGGCGGGTTTGTAGGATGAGAACGGCAAGCTGGATCCTCCCCCCTGCCCTTCTCCGCTTCACCCGGACCGTGCCCCGTGCTACAACCGTCGCCATGCAATCCCATGAGCTGCTCCGTGAAGTCTTCAAGGACACCAGCGCCAAGCAAATCGCCGCCGACCTCAACCTCTCGCTCTCCATGATCTACAAATGGGCCGAGCCGCCCGAGAAGATCGAGGGCAGCGGCCTCACCAACCCGCTCGACCGCATGGAGCAGCTCATCAAGAGCACGAACGACGCGCGCCTGCCGCAGTGGATTTGCGAGCGCGCGGGCGGTTTCTTCATCCACAACCCCAAGGCCCACTGGCCGCATCCCTACCAGGTCATCCCCGCGACCAACCAGATCGTGCAGGAGTTCGCGGACATGCTCGGCGTCATCGCCACCGCCTCCGGGGACAACCACATTTCCAAGACCGAGGCCAGGGACATCCGCCGCCGCTGGGAGGATCTGAAGCGCGTGACCGAGGGCTTCGTGCATGGCTGCGAGGCGGGAAATTTCTCGGCCGTGAAGCAGCCCGCCAGTCCCCCGCCAAGTCCGCCTTCGCCACGACCGGCGGCCTGAAACCGCACAACGCCACCCTGTGGGCGATGGACAAGCAAACGCACTTGCCGGGCACAGCACAGCAAAATCTCAATCCCCAGCCACCCGGACGCGTCCAAGCACGCGAGCCGAATACCAGTATGACGCAATTTCTAAAACGCTCGACGTTCGCGGGCCTGCTCTCCATCGCGTGTGGCGGGGCTTGGGCCGCGCCCGCGCCGAAGAACGCCGCCGCGCCGGATTTCCAGCGGGAGATCCGCCCCATCCTCTCGGACAAATGCTTCCATTGCCACGGGCCGGATGACAAGGAGCGCAAGGGCGGCAAGAAGGGCGTGGGCCTGCGCGTGGACACGGCGGAGGGCATTCTGGCAGAGCTGGGCGAGGGCCGGCGCGTGGTCGTGCCCGGGCAGCCGGAGAAGAGCCTGTTGATTCACCGCGTCACCACGACCGATCCCGACGATGTGATGCCGCCGCCCAAGACGGGCAAGCAGCTCACGCCGCGCGAGGTGGAGCTGCTGACCGCGTGGGTGAAAAGCGGCGCGAAGTTCGCGGGGCATTGGTCCTACCAGAGGCCGGTGCGGCCGGTGAAGCCAGTGATTAGTAAGGAAGTGATTAGTGCGCTGCTGGCGAAGGCGGGCAACAAGTCCGCCGCCGCCGTCACTCAATCACTAATCACTAATTACTCTTCCCCCATTGATGCCTTCATCCTTCAACGCCTCGCGAAGGACGGCCTGCTCCCCCAGCCCGAAGCCGACCGTTACGCCCTCGCCCGCCGCGTCGCCCTCGACCTGACCGGCCTGCCGCCGAGCGTGGCCGAGGTGGACGCGTTCATCGCGGACAAGGAGCCGAAGGCTTACGAGCGTTTCGTGGACTTGCAGCTCGCGAAGCCGGGCTACGGCGAGCATTGGGCGCGGCTGTGGCTGGACCTTGCGCGCTATGCGGACAGCGCCGGCTACGCGGACGACCCTTCGCGCGTCATCTGGGCCTTCCGCGACTACGTCATCAACGCCTTCAACCGCAACCTGCCGTTCGACCAGTTCACCATCGAGCAGCTCGCCGCCGACCTGCTGGAGAAGCCGACCGACGAGCAGCTCAAGGGCACGGCGTTCCATCGCAACACCATGACCAACTCCGAGGGCGGCACGAATGACGAGGAGTGGCGCATCGCCGCCATCGTGGACCGGGTCAACACGACGTTCGCGGTCTGGATGGGCACCTCGATGGCCTGCGCGCAGTGCCACACGCACAAATACGATCCCATCGCGCAGAAGGAGTATTACCAGCTCTTCGCCTTCCTCAACAACACGGAGGACGCCGACAAGCGTGACGAGTCGCCGCTCCTGAGCTTTTACACCGACGCGCAACGCAGGCAGCGCACGACCTGGGAGACGGAACTCACGGCGATCGAGGCGAAGTTCAAGTCCCCGTCCGCCGCCGTCGTCGCCAGCGCGGACAAGTGGGCGAAGGCGTTTCCAGTGAAGCTCGACTGGAACGCGCCGAAGCCGTCCGCCGCGAAAGCGAGTTCCGGCGCGGCGCTCACGGCGCAGGACGACGGCTCGGTGCTGGTCGCAAAGAACGAGGCGGCGAAGGACAACTTCACCGTCGAGCTGACCCTGCCCGACGCGCAGAAACTGACGGCTTTGCGGGTCGAGGCGTTGCCCAGCGACCAGCTCCCCGGCAAAGGCCCCGGCCAGGCGGCGGGGAACTTTGTCCTGACGCGCGTGCGCGCGAGCATCCTTCCGCCCGCCGAGAGCAAGGGGCCGACGGCGCGCTTCGTGCGCATCGAGCTGCCGGCGAAGGCGCAGTTCCTCCAGCTCGCGGAAGTGCAGGTCTTCAGCGGCGGTGAGAACATCGCAACCAAGGGCGAAGCGAAGCAGAGCAGCACCTATCAGAACGCCGCCGCGTCGCGCGCGAACGACGGCAAGACGGACGGCGAGTATGAGAAGGGTTCCGTCGCGCACACCGAGGCGCAGGACAATCCGTGGTGGGAGGTGGACCTCAAGGAAGCCCGCGTGCTGGAGCGCATCGTGGTCTGGAACCGCGCCGAGGCCGGCGAGCGGCTCAAGGGCTTCCGCGTCGTGGCGCTGGACGCGCAGCGCAACGTGGTCTGGGACAAGTCCGGCAACGACGCGCCGAAGGCGGATGTGGCCTTCGCCATGAACGGTGCGCGCGAGGTGAAGTTCACCGCCGCCATCGCGGACTTCACGCAGGCGGGTTTTGACGCGGACAACGTCCTCAACGACGACGCGCCGAAGAAGGACCGCACGCGCGGCTGGGCCGTGGGCGGCGCGACGGGCAAGGCGCATTCGCTCACGCTCATCGCGGAGAAGCCGGTGGAGATTCCCGCCGGGTCGCGGCTGTCCGTGACCTTGGAGCAGCAGTCCGCCACCGCGAAGGCGACGCTCGGGCACTTTCGCATCGGTGTGACGGCGGACGCCAAGGCCGCCGAGGTCGCGCGCACGCCGGTCGCGATTGTTTCCACGCTGGCCGCCAGTCGCGCACTGAACACTGAAAACTGGTCACTGAATACTTTGCCGCCCGGCGACCGCGCGAAGGTGGTGGACTACTACGCCCGCACCCTCGCGCCGGAGTTGAAGCAAGAGCGCACGCAGCTCGCCTCGCTCACCAAGTCGCTCGCCGACCTGAAGCCCAGCACCGTGCCCATCCTCCGCGAGCTGGCCGCCGACAAGCGGCGCAAGACGCAGGTGCAGCTTCGCGGCAACTGGCAGAACCTCGGCGAGGAAACCACGGAGGCCGTTCCCGTCGCGTGGCACCCGCTGCCGAAGGACGCGCCGCGCAACCGCCTGACGCTGGCGAAGTGGCTCGTGGACGAAAACAACCCGCTCACCGCGCGCGTCGTGGCGAACCGGTATTGGGAGGCCATCTTCGGCACCGGCCTGGTGCGGACGAGCGAGGAGTTCGGCGCGCAGGGCGAGCTGCCGTCGCACCCGGAGCTGCTCGACTGGCTCGCGACCGAACTCGTCGCGATGAAGTGGGACACGAAGAAGTTTCTCCGCCTGCTGGTCACGTCGCAGGCTTACCGGCAGTCCAGCAAGGTCACGCCCGACGCGCTGGAGAAGGATCCGGACAACCGGCTGCTCTCGCGCGGCCCGCGCCTGCGCCTGACCGCCGAGATGGTGCGCGACCAGTCGCTCGCCGCGAGCGGGCTGCTGAGTCCCAAGATGCTCGGCCCCAGTGTCCGCCCCACGCGTCCCAGTTCGGGCCTCAACGCCGCGTTCGGCAGCGCGCTGGACTGGACCACGAGCGCGGGCGAGGACCGCTACCGGCGCGGCCTCTACACCGAGTGGCGGCGCACCAGCCCGTATCCCTCGATGGCCACGTTCGATGCGCCGAGCCGCGAGTCCTGCTCCCTCCGCCGCAACCGCACCAACACGCCGCTGCAGGCCCTCGTGACGATGAACGACCCGGTTTATGTCGAGGCCGCGCAGGCCCTCGCCCGCCGCATGGCGAAGGACGGCGGCGCGACCGACGCCGACAAGGCCCGCCACGGCTTCCGCCTCGTGTTGTCACGTCCGCCCTCGGACAACGAACTTGCCAAGCTCGTGAAGCTCCACACCGACAGCGCCGCCGAGTTCACGAAGGACAAGGCAAAGGCCACGTCCCTCGCCACCGACCCGCTCGGCCCGCTGCCCACCGGCGCGGACGCCGCAAACCTCGCCGCGTGGACCACGGTGGCGAACGTGCTGCTGAACCTGGACGAGGCACTGATGAAGCGGTAGCGGAGCGTCGCAAACCTTGGAGGTTCTGCCGGGTGAGTCCCGCCCCCGAATGCGGTGCTGAAGCCACCGCAGTCCAGACGCTTCGCGAGCACCGGGATCTTGGTCCCTCGCGCCAGCGTCTGGACTGCGAGCGCTTCAGCGCCGTCTTTTTCCCGTCGCTCAGGCCGTTCGAGTGACGAACGTGCTGCTGAACCTCGATGGCGCGGTGAGTTGGTTTGAGCGGAGGTAGTCAGCGCCGAGTCCGGTGATTGAACCAGTCCGGGATGCTGCGGGACCTGCCGAAATCGAACTGCTGCGCTCGCGCTTGCGGTCAGGCCAGCGGGCGGCGTAGGCTCGCCGCACTCAAATACATGAAGCCACTGCCCATTCTCGCCTCATTGTTCCTCGTCGCCCTCGCCTCCGCTTCCGCCGCCGACAAGTCCATCATGGAAGGAGTGAAGCGCGTCGTCTTCCTCGGCGACAGCATCACTTATTCCGGCGCTTACGTGGACATCCTGGAGGCCGCGTTCCGCGTCGAGCATCCTGATCGCGCGGTGGAGTTCATCAACATTGGGTTGCCCAGCGAGACCGTCAGCGGCCTGAGCGAGCCGGGCCACGCGGGCGGGCAGTTCCCGCGCCCCACCGTCCACGAGCGGCTCGACCGCGTGCTCGCCAAGGCCAGGCCCGACCTCATCGCCGCCTGCTACGGGATGAATTGCGGGATGTATTACCCCTTCAGCGAGGAACGCTTCGCCAAGTATCGCGAAGGCATGGAACTGCTTCGCAAGAAGGCCGCCGCCATCGGCGCGAAGGTCGTTCATCTCACGCCGCCGGTCTTCGACCCCGCGCCCATCAAGGCACGGCTGCTGCCAGCCGGCCTGCCGGAATACAAGCAGCCCTTCGTGGGCTACCACACCGTGCTCGACCGCTACTCCGAGTGGCTCGTGGGCCAGCGCGCTCAGGGCTGGATCGTCGTGGACGCGCATTTCCCGATGGCGAAGTTCATCGCCGCCGAGCGCGAGCGCGATCCGGCCTTCAAGCTCGCGGGCGACGGCGTCCACATCAACGCCACCGGCCACTGGCTCGTCGCGCGCGAGGTGCTGCGGCATTTTGAGTCGCCCGAGGACAAGCTCGCCGCGGCGAAGGACGGCGCGGGTTTCATTGCGTCCATCCACCCGCGCGGCGCGGAGCTGCTCAGGCTCATTGCCCAGCGGCAGTCGGTGATGAAGGACGCGTGGCTCACCGAGTGCGGCCACCTGCGGCCCGGCATGAGGAAGGGCGTGCCCGTCGCCGAGGCGCAGGCGAAGTGGGCCGAGATGGAGAAGCAAATCGCCGAGGTGGCGAAGGCCAGGTAAGCGGCGGGACGCGCTGCTCCCAGTGCACCGCCGAGGCCTCGTAAGCTCCGGGTTGTCGGCGGCGGGGTGAGGACGCCCGCCCTGCCCGCGCCGACAGCCTATTTCTTCACCAGCCACACGTTCCGGTAAAACACCGGGTTGCCGTGGCCTTGGAGCTGGATGGCGCCACCTGTCGGGTCTTCCTTCTTGCCGCCGCCCGTTGGCCCGGCGATCTCGACCTTGTCGTGAATGGTCACGCCGTTGAGCTTCACCGTGATGACGGCGTTCCTGGTTTTCTTGCCCTCGCCATCGAACTTCGCGGCGGTGAAATCAATGTCGTAGTTCTGCCACACGAGCGGCGGCAGGCACATGTTCACGCTTGGCTCGGTCTTCGAGTAGATGCCGCCGCACTCGTTGTTCCTGCCCGCGAGGCCGAAGCTGTCGAGCACCTGCACCTCGTAGCGGTCCTGCATGTAAACGCCCGAGTTCGCGCGGTCCTGGCCGCGACCGAGCGGCTTGAAAGGAAGCAGGAACTCGACGTGCAGCGTGTAGTCCTGAAAGTCGTTCTGCTTGGTCTTGCTGCCGGAGGCGAGCAGCTTGCGGCCCAGCTCATCAAAGTGCCCGCCCGCGAAGGCGTCGCAGTTCGAGCCGTCGAAGAGCACCACCGCGTCCGCCGGGGCCTTCGCGCCGAGCGTGGGACTGGCCCGCTGCACCTTCTTCAAGCTGAACTTTCCACGTCCGCCCTCACCAGAGAGCGCGTCCTTCGTGAGCGTCGCCTTCCACGCCTCCTTCTCGAACGCCACCTTCTCCCCGTCACGCTTCGCTTCAATTTCGACCTTCGGCGACTTGTCCCAGCCCGCGCCGGGCAGACCCCCATTCAGGAAGACCACGCGGAACGTGTCGTTGCCCAGCGCGATGACCTGCGCGCCCAGCTTGTCGCCGGCGAACTCGCCTTGCAGGTCGAAGTCCGGCCCGGCGGCGCGGGCTTCCGCCTCGGTCAGGTAGGTGGCGGGCTTGGGCCTGGCGTCGGCGGCGAGGCCGAGCGACGCGGCGGTGACGAGGGCGGTGAGGAGGAACGAAAGTTTCATGGAGTTGGGTTGTGAAGTGTCGTCGTTGGTGGTGAAAACTGTTTTACGCGAGTGAACCGGGCGGCTCTTCTCCCTCTCCGTTTGCGCAGCAAGGGGAGAGGGTCGGGGTGAGGGGTTTCGTTCGGCCACCGTTGGCGTTCGCACCCCTCATCCGGCCTGCGGCCACCTTCTCCCCTCGCTCCGCGAAGGGAGAAGGCAAGGCAGCCGGCGGAGGATCACTTCGCGGCGAGCGCAGCCTCGATGGCCTTCACCACCTCGGGCGCGTCCGGCGCGGTGCGCGGCTCGAAGCGCGCGATCACCTTCCCGTCGCGGCCCACGAGGAACTTGCCGAAGTTCCAGCCGATGTCCTTGCCGCCCGCGCCGATCAGCTCCTTGTAGAGCGGGTGACGGCCTGGGCCGTTGACCTCCAGCTTGTCGAACATCGGAAAGGTCACGTTGAATTTCGAGGTGCAGAACGACAGGATTTCCTCGTTGCTGCCCGGCTCCTGCTTGCCGAACTGGTTGCACGGGAAGCCGGCCACCACCAGGCCCTTGGCCTTGTATTTCTGGTAGGTGGCTTCGAGGCCCTTGTATTGCGGGGTGAGACCGCACTTGGAGGCGACGTTGACGACGAGGATGACCTTGCCGGCGTGGGCCTTGAGCGAGGTGTCCTTGCCCTTGATGTCCTTGACCGGGACATCGAGGACGGAGCCGGCGGTGAGCGCGGAGGCGGTGAGCATGAGCGTGGCGAGCAGGGCAGTGAGTTTCATGGCGAATGTGTTGGTTGAACGGACGGGCATAAAGACGAGTTGGCGGCAAACCGGATTCAGACGGGGCTTCGCCGCAAGCGGGCGCATAGACCACAAAGTCAGAGTCCGTGGCTTCCGTTCCTTTGCGCGCTTTGCGTCCTTTCGCGGCAAAGCGTCGTCACCGCTCACATCTTGGGCAGCCACCAGATGTTCCGGTAGAAGATCGGGTTCCCGTGGTCCTGAAGCTGGATGGGACCGGGCGTCGCGCCTTCCTTGAGGCCGGCGGCGGTGGTGGCGCTGTTGACCGGGGCCTTGTCGTGGATGAGCACGCCGTTGTGCTTCACCGTGAGCGTGGCGTCCTTGGTCTTCATCCCGGCGGCGTCGAACTGCGCTTCGGCGAAGACGATGTCGTAGGTCTGCCAGGTGAGCGCCGGGAGGCACATATTCACGGCGGGGCGGTGCTTGGAGTAGATGCCGCCGCACTCGTTGTTCTCGCCCTTGAGGCCGAAGCTGTCGAGCACCTGCACCTCGTAGCGGTCTTGGAGATAGACGCCCGAGTTGCCGCGATCCTGCCCGCGTCCGAGGGGCTTGAAGGGCAGGAAAAACTCGATGTGCAAGGTGCCGCTCTGAATCATGTCCTTCGACTTGGTGCCGCAGCGCAGCAGCTTGCGGTCGTCCATCTTCCCGTTCTGCCAGGCGTCCGCGCTGGAGCCGTCGAAGAGCACTTTCGCACCGGCGGGCGGCTTCGCGCCGAGCGACTGGCTCTGGCGGAAGACTTTGATGAGCTTGAAGGCTTTGCCCGCCGCGTCCGTGCCGGTGAGCAGGCCACCAGCGACGGTGCCGTTCATCTTGCCATCGGCGCTCTTGAAGACGGCCTTCGCCCCCTCCAGCGCGCCCTCGACTTCGATCTTCGCGGATTTGTCCCAGCCCGCGCCGGGCAAACCGCCCGCGTGCAGCACGAGGCGGAATTTGCTGTCGCCGAGCGCGATGATCTGCGCGCCCAGGCCGGCATCGGCGTATTCGCCCTGCAACTCGTAGTCCGGTCCGGCAGCGCGCGCCTCGGCCTCGGTGAGGTAGGCGGGGGGCTTGGGTTTGGGTGCGTCGGCGGCATTCACGGACGCCGCGAGAAGAAGGGACAGAAAGAGGGAGCTGGTTTTCATTGGGTTGTTAGGTAGTCGCAACCTTCAGGTTGCGAATCACGCGCAGGCTAAAGCCTGCGACTACGATTACTTCGCGGCGACTTTGTGGATGGTGTTGTAAACCTCGCTGCTCACCGGCGAGCCGTCGGCGGCCTTGAGGTTGAACTTGATCTTCATCTGCATGGCCGGGGTCAGCTCGGAGAGTTTCAGCGTGACGGTCTTCTTGTCCGCGCTGAGGGCGACGGCGGTGACCTCGGGCTTGTCGTGCTGCTTGATCTTGGCGTCCTTCGTCGAAACTTCGGGCGAGCCGTAGCCGCCGGAGTAGATGTAGTTCCACATCTCGACGTTCCAGTTGCCGGTATCCTTGGCGCTGGCCTCGTTGAGCGGCGCGGTGAAGGTGATGCGCACGCCGGCCTTCGACACATGGAGCGCCTGCGGCATCCGCACGGGAGCGCCGGTGTAGCGCACGCGGCTGAACCCGCCGTCGCGCACGCCCGCCGTCTGCCAGCCGCGCAGGCCGGTGGTGTAAAGCTGGCCGTCCTTGGGGCTGAAGCGACCGCGCATCGTGCCGCTCGGGAACTTCAGCGGGAACTGCACCATGCCCGCCTGCACCATGCCATCCGCTTCCTGCGGCATGACGGCGAAGAGCGTGCCCTTGCCGTAGCTCATGAAGAGGAGCTGGCCGTTGAACGGGCCCCACTTCGTGCTCTCCACCCACACCTGGCCGCCGCTGGAGTTGTCCATGTTCATCGGCAACCAGCACATCGGCTGGTCGTAATCGTTGAGGCGCTCCTCCGGCGGGGCCTTGCCGTGCGCGGCCTGGCGCATCCCGTAGAAGCCGCCCTCGCGGATGAGGTTCAGCTTGCTGGAGGGCATGTAGTGGCCCTGGTTGTCGCTGACCGTGATCCAACCGTTCGGGCCGATGCCCATGCCGTTGGGGGCGCGCAGGCCGGTGGCAATCACGTCGAGCTTCGAGCCGTCCTTGGAGACCTTGAGCATCGTGCCCTGGTGCGGCGACTGCACGGTGGGCGGCCACGGCTCGCCCTTGGCGAAGTAGAAGTTGCCCGCCTTGTCCGTGTCGAGGCCGAGGCAGAACTCGTGGTAGTTCGCAGTGACAAAGGTGTCGTTGTTGAAGTTCTCGTAGAAGTCCGCCTCGCCGTCGCCGTTCAAGTCGTGCAGGCGGGTGATCTGGTCACGGCCCGTGATGAAAACCTTCCCGTCCACAATCTTCGTGCCGAGCGGCTGGAAAAGCCCGGAAGCGAAACGCTTCCAAGTCACCTTCTCCAGCGTCGCGTCGAGACCGCTGACGAGCCACACGTCGCCGTGGAACGTGCAGACCGCTGCGCGGCCGTCGGGGAAGAAGTCGTGTCCGCCGAAGTAGGTCTTGGCGTTCCACGGGTTCGGCGTCGGCTCGGTGATGTGATCCACGACGTAGGGCGTGGAGTTGGTTATGAGCGTCACCTTTCCCGGGTTCCACTTCTCGCCCACGACTTTGCCCCCGGGCGGAGGCAGAACCGGTCCGGCGGGAATTTGGGTGACGCTGTTTGTGCCAAGGATTCCCTTCGTGACGACGGCGGGCCACTGGGCGGGTCCGCCCTTGGTGAGCGGCGCGAGGTCAGCAGGCGCTTTCGCGGACTTGAGCGCGGCGCGGATGGCGTCCACTTCCGCATCGGTGTCCACGCGGGCGATGAAAACTTTCAGGTGGAGCGGCTGGGTGCGCGGCGGGGCCACGAGCGCGAGTTCGCACGCCAAAGCCACCGTGGTGCCGTTCGTCACCGACAGGTTGCGCTTCTGCGCAGCCAGCTTGCTCATGTCCGTGTTACCAGTGACGCCGATGACGAGGCGGTTCGTGCCGCTGCCGAAGACGGCGAGCTTGAACTCCTTGGCTGACTCGGTTTTCACCGCGCTGTCGTCGCTCGCTCCGGGCACGACACCCGCGCCGCCGAGAAAGCGCAGTGTCTGCTTGCCAGTGCCGATGTTCAGCGTGCGCGTGAAGACGCTCTTGCCGCCGATGGTTTCGAGGCCGGGCAGTTCCAGCACGCCCGCGTCGCCTGCCGAATGCGACAGCACCACATTGTCGCCATGGACGTAGAGGCCGCGATACTTCGCCTGTGAGCGGGGGAGCGGACCTTGCTGATTGGCGCGCGGGTCAGTGAAATCCTCGGTCGTCGTCCAGCCGGGGCCGATGCGCGTCTCGAAGGCGAGCCTGCCCTTGATCTTCGGCGGCGGCGGCCACTCGATGCGCTCCTGCGTCTTGCCGAACTCGAGAAAGTTCCCCGACCAGCCCAGCGCGCACCGGAGCGTGTCCGTGTCGTAGCAGAGGTAGTGCTCCTTGTTCGGCCCGACGGTCACGACGATGCCCTTGCCGGCGGCGAGGCTCTTGCCGTCGCTGGCCATGATGGTGCCGGAAAAGAACGGCCCGCGCAGAATGCCGTCGGCGGAGTTGCCCGCCGGCGCGGCGGACAGGGAAACGGCGAAGGCGAACGTGGCGACAACGATGGCGATTTGTTTCATAACGGCGAAAGCGCGGGATTGTTTGGCCGTTTCGCAAGCGCTGGCAATTCTTTTGCAGCCGGTGACTTGTCTTTGGCCGGGGCTGTGTTCAGCTTGCGGCGATGAGTGGTGCGCCACATCCCACGGCGAATCTCGCGGGCGCGGGCGCGGGCAGCGGCACGGGCAGGCCGTCCTGCCTCGCCCGTTCGGTCGCCGCGATGCTCGCGCGCGAGCCGGCGCTCGAAGCCGTCACCGTCCACCGCACCGAGCCGGCCATTGCCATCGCCACGCTGGGCAACCGCGAAGTCGAGGGCCTCGCTGACCGCGTCACCGCCGCCGTGGCCGCCGGGCGGCAGACCAGCGCGCGGCATCGCTGCGGCCTGCTGGCCGAAGCGGGCGATTGTCACGCCTGCGACATTCCGCTCGCCAGCGCCGAGGCACAGGCCATCACCATCCAGCGCGACGGCGACCACAGCACCATCGCGCGCCTCACCTGCCCCACGGCCCCGCGCTTCTGGCACTGGCGCAACCTGCCCTTGCCGCGCATCATCCCGCGCGAGGTGGAAATCCCCGAGGCCGAGGCGGACCTCGATGAGTGGAAGCCCCAGATGGTTGCTGCCGGGATTTGCGGCGCGGCGACGCTCACCGCCGCGCTGGTCAGCGACGGCTCGGTGCAACTCGGCTTTCACCTCGCGGCCTACCTCGCGGGCGGCTGGTTCGCCGCGCACGAAGTCTGGGAGCGTCTCCAGCACCGCGTGCTGGATGTGCATTTCCTGATGCTCGCGGTGGCGCTCGGCAGCGCGCTCATCGGCCACTGGGACGAAGGCGCGATGCTGCTGTTCCTCTTCTCCATCTCCGGCGCGCTGGAGCACTACGCGATGGGCCGCACGCAACGCGAGATTGGCGCGCTGTTCAAGGCCGCGCCCAAGACCGCCACGCAACTCGATGACGGCGGCCACGAGCACGAGGTTCCTGTCGCCGATCTCCAGCCCGGCGCGCGGCTGCTCATCAAGCCCGGCGCGCAGTTCCCCCTCGATGCCGAGGTCATCCGGGGCAAGACCGCCGCCGACGAATCCACGCTCACCGGCGAGGCCGCGCCTGTGGAGAAGAACGTCGGCGACTCCGTGCTCGCCGGCACGCTGAACCTCTGGGGCGCCGTGGAGGTGCTCGTGCTCCGCGCCGCCGGGCAGAGCGCGCTCCAGAAAATCATCCGCCTCATCCGCGAGGCCCAGCGGCTCAAGGCACCCTCGCAGCGCTTCACCGACAAGTTCGGCAGCGGCTATACCTATGCCATCACTGGTTTGGCGTTCGCGATGTTCTTCGTGTGGTGGCTTGCCTTCGGCCTGCCGGCCTTCACCAGCACGACGGAGACGCAAAGCGCGTTTTACCGCACGATGGCGTTGCTCGTCGTCGCGTCGCCGTGCGCGCTGGTGCTCTCGATTCCCTCCGCCGTGCTCGCGGCCATCGCGTGGGGCGCGCGGCGCGGCATCTTGTTCCGAGGTGGTGCGGCAATTGAGCAACTCGCGGACGTGAACGTCGTCGCGCTCGACAAGACCGGCACGCTGACGACGGGCGAATTGCAGGTGGAACGCGTGGAGAGCTTCCCACCGGGTCGCGAGCAGGACATCGCCACGCTCGCGTGCGCGATGGAACGCCTTTCCACCCATCCACTCGCCCGCGCCATCACGCGCTATGGCAAGCAACAAGCCCTCCCGCCGCTCGCGCTCGACCACTTCGAGTCCATCACCGGCCTGGGCCTCCGCGCGCATCTCGGCGACAAGGTTTGTTTGTTAGGCCGGCGCGAACTGGTGTTGAGCCTGAGCCGAAGTCGCACGACGCAATCCAAGGCGTCCGAAGCGAATACTTTTCTCCCTCGCCCCGCGAGGAACGAGCGGGGAGAGGGCCGGGGAGAGGGGCAGCCCACTGATTCTGTGCTGTTGGCAGGAATCCAGGCACCTCCTCTCCCCGGCCCTCTCCTCCATTCTATGGAGGAGAGGGAGGAGAGCGCGCCGCCGACCGCTGCCGGCATTTCCGAAGTCTGGGTCAGTGATGGCGAACTGCTCGGTCGCATCCTGCTGCGCGACGACATCCGCCCGCAGGCCGCCGGCGTGCTCACGGAACTCCACCGCTCCGGCCTCCGCACCGTCGTCCTCACGGGTGATCGCCCCGAAGCCGCCGAGTTGCTCAAGCGCGAGCTGCACTTCGACGAACTCCGTGCCGGCCTCAAGCCCGAGCAAAAGGTCGCGGCCATCCGCGCCTTCACGGAAGCCGGCCAGCGCGTCGCGATGGTGGGCGACGGCGTGAACGACGCGCCCAGCCTCGCCGCTTCGCATGTCGGCGTGGCGATGGGCGCGCGCGGTTCCGATGCCGCGCTGGAGCAGGCGCAGGTGGTTCTCATGCACGACCGCTTGGAAAACTTCCTCGCCGCTTACCGCCTGAGCCAGCGCGCCCGCGCGGTCATCCGGCAAAACGTGTTCATCTCCCTCGGCACCGTCGTCGTGCTCGTCGGCTTCGCGCTGTTTGGGAAGGTTCCGCTCACCCTCGGCGTCATCGGCCACGAAGGCAGCACCGTCATCGTGGTGCTCAACAGCCTGCGGCTCCTGCTCTGGCCGCGCGCGTGACGGGACTCCCCGCAAGACAGGAAGCGGAGTCCACGCCAGCCCTCGTGCCTACAGCTTGTTCCACCGGTGCACGCGACCGAATTTGCTGTATTCGGAGACGAAGATGTCACCGGCGGCGTTGAAGGCGACTCCGTGGGGCGCGGTGACAAAGCCGGGGCGCCACTTGGCGGGCTCGAGGCCGTTGTTGCCGGTCTCGCCTTTCGTCTCGTTCAGCCCAAGGCGCGCGACGAGCTTGCCGGACTTGTCGAGGACGCTGACGGCCCCGCGGATTTCCCCGACGAGGGCGTAGTCGCCCTGCACGGTGATCGCGGCCGGGGCGAGCATGTCCTTCGCGACGACGCCGAGGAACTCGCCGTCGGTGGAGAGGTGGACGACGCGCAGGGCCTCGCGGTCGCAGCAGATGATGCGGACGGGGTTGAAGCGGGTGTCCACGGCGATCTTGTGGAGGGTGGTGAAGTTGTAGGGAGCCTTCTTGCCGCCGAAGGATTTGAGGTATTTGCCGGTCTTGTCGAAGCGGTGAACGTAGCTGCTGGCGTAGCCGTCGGTGACGAACCAGTCGCCGTTGGGCGCGACGTCCATGCCGGTCAGGGCGACGCGGGATTTGCCGTCCTTGTTCTTCACCTTGAAGTCCTCGGGGATGACGGAGGACGGGATGTCGAGGACGACTTTGCCCTCAAGGGTGAGCTTGAGGATGTTGCCGCCGCCGAGGCGCGGACCGTAGATGAACTCGCCGTCGGCCTGCTTCTTGATGACGAAGCCGTGAAAGTCCGCCGGGGCGGCGGGGAGGTTGCGAAGCCATTTGCCGTCGGGGCCATAGACCTGCACGCCGGCCTTGGGGTCCATGATGCTGACGTAGGCGTCGCCCTTGGAGCTGATGGCGATGTCGCCGTGCTGGTTGCCGAGCTGGGGGCGGCCTTCGGGCAGCTTGAGCCAGCCGGGCGTGACCTTCCACTCGGCGGCGTGCGCGGGCAGGAGCAAGGTGGTGAGGGTGAGGGCGGCAAGGGCGGGGAGGCGCATGGTGATGAGGTTTCGGTTCAATGGACGTCGCGGTTACGGGACAACATTCCCCGACGCGCTGTCAACGCTGCTATTCGACCGGGGGGGAGACCCCTGCCCGACCGTTCAACCCTTGTGCTCGGGCACCGCCTCCGGCGGGCGTGCCCGTCCGCTGGCAAGTGCCCTGGCGACGGTGCGCAGGAGGGCCTCGGCGGTGAAGGGCTTGGCGAGGAAGGCACTGTAGCCCTCGGTGGCGGCGTGGGCGGTCTTCTCGTTGTGGGCGAGGCCGCTGACGGCGATGAATGGGAGGTCGGGTTTGAGGTTGTTGATGGCGCGCATGAGCGCCGCGCCCTCGAGCTTGGGCATCATCATGTCGGTGATGACCAGCCGCAACACGCCGTGGTGCTGGATGGCCAGCGACAGGCCCACGGTGCCGTCGTTGGCGGTGAGCACGCGGTAGTTGAAGGCCTCCAGCGTCCGCCGGACTAGCTCGAGGATGGGCTGCTCGTCGTCCACGACGAGGACGCACTCGCCGTTGCCCCGGGGGATTTCCGACTTCTTGGCGGGAACCGCCTCGATGGCCGGCGCGGTGGTGGCCGGGAGATAGACGCGGAAGCGGGTGCCGTTGCCGACCTCGCTGTAGACGTTGAGGAAGCCGCCGTGGCCCTTGACGATGCCGGCGACGGTGGCGAGGCCCAGGCCGGTGCCCTTGCCGTGCTCCTTGGTGGTGAAGAACGGCTCGAAGATGCGCTCCTGGATTTCCGGGGGGATGCCCGTGCCGCTGTCCGACACGGTGACGACGACGTAAGGCCCGGCCTTCGCGCCGGGATGCGCCGCGAGATCCTCGGGCTTGAAGGCGATGTTCTCGGCCATGATTTCCAGCCGTCCGCCTTCGGGCATGGCGTCGCGCGCGTTCACGCAGAGGTTCATCAGCACCTGGTCAATCTGCGTGGCGTCGCCGACGACCGGCCAGAGGTCGGAGCCGTAGTTGACCTGGACCTCGATGTGGCTGGGCAGCATCTCGCGGATCATCAGGTGCATCTCCTTGACGAGGTGGCGGAGCTGGACCTCGCCCTTCTCGCCTTCCGTCCCGCCCCGCGCGAACGTGAGCACCTGCTTCACGAGATTGGCCCCGCGCTGCGCGCTGGACTCGAGGGAGTCAATCAAGTCGCGGCAATTCTCGTCCTTCAACTGCATGCGCAGGATTTGGGAGGCCATGAGCATCGGCGCAAGGATGTTGTTCAGATCATGGGCGACGCCGCCGGCCAGCGTGCCGATGCTCTCCATGCGCTGGGCGCGGAGATATTGCGCCTCGATCTTCTTCTTCTCCGTGATGTCCGTGTTGATGCACAGGGCCGAGGCCGGCTCGCCCGCCGCGCCGCGCACGAGGGTCCAATGGCTCTGGACGGTGATCTCGCGACGGTTCCTGGTCCTGTGGTGCAGTTCCCCGGCCCAGTCACCAGTCTGGTGCAGCGCGTGCAGGATGACCTGCATCTCCGTCGGGCTGGTCTGCAACAACTCGTGCGCCACCCGGCCCTGGGCCTCGCCCTGCGTCCAGCCGTAGAGCCGCTCGGAGCCGCGGTTCCAGTAGGTGATGCGGTTGTCGGCGTCATGCACGATGATGGCATCCGTGGCGGCGTCGAGCAGCGCGGCCTGCTGGCGGATCTGCTGCTCAGACCGGCGGCGGGCGGTGATGTCATGGGCCACCATCACCGCCCCCTGGCAGACGCCGTCCTCGTCGGTGATGGGCTGGCCGTTGACCAGCAGGGCGCGCGGCGGGCCGGCGGGCGCGGGCACGAGCAGCTCGAAGTTGTGCAACGGCTCGCCCTTCAGGGCGCGGCACAACGGGAACGACTCCGGGGCCAGCGGGCCGTGGGCGTCGGGCGTCGTCAGCTTCAGCCCGGCACACCACGCGGCCAGCGGGACGCCGCGCGGCGGCCGGCCCACGAACTCCTGCATGACGCGGTTGAAGAGGGTGATGCGCCCCTGCGCGTCGCACGCGGCGATGCCGGCCTGGGCGTTGTCCAGCACGGCCTGGAGCAGCTCCCGCTCGGTGGCCAGCGCCTGCTCCGCGAGGATGCGGTCGGTGATCTCGACGGCCACGCCGCCCAGCAGCCGGCTGCCGAGCGCGTCCTTCATGGGGAAGCGCGAGACGAGCCAGTGATGCTTGCTGCCGGAAGGCGTGACGAACTCCTCGACCGCCGTGGCCGGATGGCCGTTGACCAGCACGCGGGCGTCCGCCTCGCGGATGGCGCGGGCGGTTTCCTCGGGCAGCAGATCCAGGTCCGTCTTCAAGTGCGCATCGGCCTTCAGGCCGAGCAGCTCCTCGAAGCGCTTGTTCCGGTAAACGTAGCGGCCCAGGTCGTCCTTGATGAAGGCGGCGGCGGGCGTGTGGCCCATGAACGCGTGGAAGCGCGACTCGCTCTCCAGCAGCCGCTCCGCCGCCCAGCGCCGCTCCAGCGCGTGCCGGATGGTGCGCTCCAGCATGACCGGCGTGAGCGTGTCCTTGGTGAGGTAGTCCGCCGCGCCGTTGCGCATCGCCTCCTCGTCCACGCCGTCGTCCCCCTGCCCCGTCAGGAGAACGACGGGCAGGTTCTTGCCGAGGTTGCAGACCTCGCGGAGGATTTCCATGCCGGTGTGCGCGCCGAGCCGGTAGTCCACCACGCACACGTCGTAGTTGCCGCGCGCGATGGAGCGCAGCGCGGCGTCGTAGGTCGGCGCCCAGTCCACGACGTGCTGGCGGCGCGTGACCTCGCGCAGCATGTCGGCGAACAACACGTAATCGTCCTGGTCGTCCTCGACCAGCAGCACGCGGATGGTGGGCGGCGTCATTTTCGGTTTTCCCCGTGTTCCGGCGGCAGTTGCACGAGCTGCACCCAATAGCAGCCCAGCCCGCGCATCACCTCGACCAGGCCCTGAAACGTCACCGGCTTGGTGACATAGGAATTCACGCCCAGGTCGTAGCTGCGGAAGATGTCCTCCTCCGCCTTCGACGTGGTGAGGATGACGACGGGGATCTGCCGCAGCGCCGGGTCGCCCTTGATTTCCGCCAGCGCCTCGCGCCCGTCTTTGCGCGGCATGTTCAGGTCCAGCAGAATCAAGTCGGGACGTTGCGCGCCCCTGGCATACCGGCCCCGCTGGTGCAGGTAATCCATCAACTGCTCGCCATCCTCGACGAAGCCGATGTCGTTCAGCACGCGGCTCTCCTCCAGCGCCTCCCGGGTCATCTGGCGGTCGTCCGCGTCGTCGTCCGCCATCAGCAGATGGATGGTTTTAGGTAGCTTGCTCATGGTCGGAACCAGGTTGAGTCTGTCGCAACGGCAGCGTGATGGTGAAGGTCGAGCCAACGCCGGGCGTGCTCCGGGCGCTGATGCCGCCGCCGTGCCGCTCGGCGATCTTCCGGCACACGGCCAGACCGATGCCGCTGCCCTCGTATTCGGCCCGGCCATGCAGCCGCTGGAAGACCTGGAAAATGCGGTCGGCATACTTCTCGTCGAAGCCGATGCCGTTGTCGGCAACATTCAGGTGAACATGGCCGTTGGACTGGTCGCCCCACACGCCCACGAGCGGCGGGACTTCGGGCCGGCGGAACTTCAGCGCGTTGCCGATGAGGTTTTGCAGAAGCTGGCGCATCTGCGTCGGGTCCGCGTCCAGCGCGGGCAGCGGGCCGACCTCCACGCGCCCGGCGGATTGCTCGAGCCGGACTTCGAGGTCCGACACGACCTCCGCTGCGACGGTGGCCAGGCTCACCGGCTCGAACGGCCTGGCCTTCGAGGCCACGCGGGAGAACATCAGCAGGTCGTCAATCAGCCGTCGCATCCGCGCGGCGGCATTGAGCATCCGGGCCAGGTAATCGCGCCCGGTGTCATCAATGGCCGGCCCGCACTTCATCATGAGCCGGTCGCTGAACGCCTGGATTTTCCGCAGGGGCTCCTGCAAATCGTGCGACGCGACGAAGGCGAAGTCCTGCAGCTCCCGGTTGCTGCGCGCCAGGCGGGTGGCGGCGGTCTTGAGCTTCTCGTTGACGCGGGACAGCTCGGCGGTGCGCTCCGCCACGCGCTGCTCCAGCTCGTGGTTGAACTGCCGCAACTGCTCCTCCATCCGCTTGCGCTCGGTCACGTCCCGCGCGATGGCATACATCAGGCCGCCCGGCTGCGGCACCGACCGCCAGGACAGCACCCGCCACGAGCCGTCCTTGTGCCGGAAGCGGTTCTCGAACTGCAGCACCTTCTCCCCGGCGACCACCTGCCGCTCGACCTCCGCCTGGGACGCGGCCCGGTCGTCGGGATGGATCAGCTCCATGTAGGGCGTCGCCAGAAACTCCTCGACGCTCCAGCCCAGCAGGTCCGTGACGCCGGGGCTGACGCGCTTGAAACGCCCGTCGGCGCTGGCGATGCCCAGCAGGTCCAGCGAGATGTTGAAGAACCGGTCGCGCTCCGCCTCGGCCTGCTTGCGCGCGGTGATGTCCAGCGTGGTCGAGCGGCTGCGCACGAAATTGCCCGCCTCGTCCTTGATCGCCGTCGCGCTCAACAGTCCGGTGAACGTGCTCCCATCCTTCCGCACGAACTCAAACTCCACGTCCGCAACCCGCCCGGTGCTCACGAATTCGGGGAATTTCCGCCGGAACAGCTCGCCACTGGCCGGCGTGAGCAGGTCGGTGATGAGCTTCTGGCCGACCAGCTCCTCGCGCGTGTAGCCCAGCATCGCCAGCTCCGTGTTGTTCATCGCGCGGACCCTGCCATCCTTGTCCACTGAGCAGTAGCCGCAGGGCGCGTTGTTGTAGAGATCCTCAATTTCGGCGGCGGCCCGGCGCACCTGGGCTTCGGCCTGCTGCCGCGCCTTGATCTCGGCGTAGCTCTTGTAGCTGGACAGCCCGACCAGCGCGAAGCCGGCGGCGCTGCCGAAAAAAATGGTCAGCATGGTCCGCTCGGCGCGCCGGCGGGATTCGGCGTTGCGCCGCGCCAGCAGCATCTCCTCCTCCCGTCGCATCTCCCGCACCACCACCCGGATCGCGTCCATCGTCTCCTTCCCCTGCCGCACCAGCGGGGTCAGCACCGCGCTGTCAAAGCCCCGCTCGCGCCGGGCCTGCACCAGCTGGCCGACGATCTCCAGCCGTGTGCGGCTCAACTGCTCCAGCTCCGCCAGCCGGACCTGCTGCGCCGGGTTGTCCGCCGTCAGTCGTCTCAGCAGCTCGGCCCGCTGCGGCAACGCGGCCCGCGCGGCTGCAAACGGCTCCAAATACGCATCGTCACCCGAGATGACGAACCCCCGCGCCCCGGCCTGCATGTCCAGCGTCTCCACCAGCAGCCGTTCCACCCCGGTGATCACCGCCTCCGTGCGCGCCACCAAGTCCTGCGCCGCCACCAGCGATTGCAGGCTCCGCCAGGACGCGAACCCTGTCGCGCCCAGAATCACGAGCGCGAGGCCGAAGCCGCCGAACAGTTTCGTCTTGATGGACAAGGAATTCACGCCGCACGGATCATCAAATTCATCCCGGAGCCAGCCGGCCTGCCTGTTGACGCGGCGTTGGCTGCCGCTAGGCCGGCTGGAATGCGCCGCAGTCTATCCCACTTCCCGCTGGTCGGCAAGTTGCGCCCCGGACACGGGCGCCGTGTTTGCTGCGGCTTCGTCATGGTCGTTCAGAGCAGGCGTTCAACCCTGCCATGGTGGGTTTGCCCGGCTGGTTACGGCAACACGGAAGATACCCGACAAGCTTGTCGGGCGAACACCTGACAAGCTTGTCGGGCAAACACCTGACAGCCCGGCCCAGCTTGCAAATCCCCTCGCCGCACCGCACCGTTCGCGCGGCTGATGAACGACGACTACATCGCGCGGAAGGAGCGCTGGGCGCGCAAGCTGGCGGGCCAGGAGAAGCCCGCCGTGCGCTCCACCGACCGCCTGCCACCCGGCCAGCGGCAGGTCCACAACTTCCCCGTGCTCGACCTCGGCAACCACCCCGACGTGCCGTTGGAGAAGTGGGAACTGAAGATTCACGGCCACGTCGAAAGCCCGCTCACGCTCAACTGGCAACAGTTCCTCGCGCTGCCGCAGTTCACGGACACGAGCGATTTCCACTGCGTCACGACGTGGAGCCAGTTCGACATGCAGTTTAGCGGAGTTGCATTCTTCACGCTCGCTGACCTCGTGAAACCCAAACCCAGCGCCACACACGTCTTCTTCAAAAGTCACGATGGCTACTCGACCAACAACCCGCTCGACGTGTGCCTTGACGACGACGTGCTCATCGCGCACTCGTGGAACGGGCAGCCACTGCCCATCGAGCACGGCGGCCCCGCGCGCGTCATCGTGCCCAAGCGCTACGCCTGGAAAGGCGCGAAGTGGGTGCGCGAAATCACCTTCCTCGACCGCGACATCCTGGGCTTCTGGGAAGTGCGCGGCTACTCGAACACCGCCGACCCGTGGACGGAGGACCGGTTCTCTTAGGCGGCGTTTCGAACCACTAACCGGCACTGACTGGCACTAATCCGAACTCTCCCATGACCCCCACCGAAGCCGCCGACTCGATCAAGCTGACCTGCGACGAAATCTCCAAGGCCACGCTGAGGCTCCAGCCCGCCATCCGAGCGCTGGGTAACCCCGCCGCGCAGGACGAGCTGCTCAAAGCCACCTACGAGCTGACGAAGAACCTGGAGACGGTGAAGAAGGTTGTCCGCAAGTCCCTCACCGGCACGGACACGCCGCTGACGTGAACCGCCCACCGCGCGAGGAGCGCGGCGTTCACGCCGCAGACGGTGGCGGCTGGAACACCGTGTTCGAACGCGGTCGTCTGACGCATATTTCTGCGGCCTGAAGGCCGCGCTCCTTGGCGTTCCACCGCCTCACTCCACTGCTCTAATCTGCACGCTCACGTCCAGCGAGCGTTCGGTGCTGCCGACGTAGTGGCCGCTGATGGGCGCGACATCCGCGTAGTCGCGGCCCACGGCGATCTTCACGTAGGTCTCGCCGGGCTGGCTGTTGTGCGTGGGGTCCAGCGCGCGCCAGCCGACACCGGGGATGAGCACCTCGACCCACGCGTGCGTCGCGCTGGCCGTCTCGGTGGCGAGGTAGCCGCTCACGTAGCAGGCAGGAATCTTCATCACGCGGCACAACCCCAGCAGGACGTGCGCGAAGTCCTGGCACACGCCGCGCCGCTGGGCGAGCACGTCCTTCATGTGCGTGTGGACGCTCGTGGAGGCCGGCTCGTATTTGAGGTGCGAGTGAACGAAGCGCATCAAGGCCAGCGCCGCCTGCCAGGTGTCCTGCGTGTCGCCCAGCGCGTCGAGCGCTAGCCGCCACGTCTCGGGCGAGTTGTCCACGAAGCGGCTGGCTTGGAGAAAGTCATAGGCCCGCTCCCAGCGCAGCGCCTCCGCGATGCGCGCCAGCGGGAAGGGCATCGCGTCCGCCGCGAGCGCCGCGCTGGGCCGCGTCGTCACGCGCGCGTGGCTCTCGACGGTCAGCGACGTGTGCGGCTCGGGGATTTCAAAGTGGTGGATGGTGTTGTGGTAGAAATCCGCGTAGTGCCGCAGCCGCGCGGCGGGCAGCACCTTGAGCAGGAAGGAGTCAATCGTCTGCTGGTCGTTGGCCTGCGGCTGGAGCCGGACCTCGTTGAAGCTGTCGCGGACGGGCGACGCGTAATTGAAGCGCGTGCGATGGAGGATTTCCCACTTCATGAAACTGTAGCGGCGCTCTGTGAGCGCCGTCTCTGGACGTCAAGATGGACGTCAAGACGGCCGGGAACGATGCGAGCGTCCCTGCCCACAACTCGGCGGTCACAGACCGCCGCTACAAGGCGCTTCTCGGCAGAGGGCATGTGCGGTGAGTTTATGCCGGAGCCACGTCCACGGACACTTTGACGATGTGCTCGCCGCCGCCGGTCAGGATGCCGCTGATGGGGCTGACATCGCCGTAGTCGCGGCCATACGCGACGGTGATGTGCTCGTCCGCCGGCAGGAGGTCGTTCGTCGGGTCGAAGTCCACCCAGCCCAGGTCCGGGCAGAACGCGGAGAACCACGCGTGCGAGGCGTCCGCGCCGACGAGCCGCAGCTGTCCCTCCGGCGGGCGCGTGCGCAGGTAGCCGCTCACGTAGCGCGCCGGCAAACCCATCGAGCGCAGCGAGGCAATCGCCAGGTGCGCGAAGTCCTGGCAGACGCCGCGCCGTTGCGCGATGACTTCCTCCAGGGGCGTCGCGACCGTGGTGGCAACCGGGTCGTAGGTGAAGTCGGCGTGGATGCGGCGGTTCAAGTCGGCGACCGCGTGCAGGAGCGGCGTGCCGGGCGAAAAACTTTTCTGCGCGTAGTCGGCCAGCTCCCGCATCGCGTGCGCGCCGGGCGAGTCGAAGCAGAACTGATACGGCTCCGCGACCGTGGGCGAAACCGGGTCGGAAAACAGCGTCACCACCTGTTCCCACGGCGGCGAGAGCGCGGCGGCGGGCGGAGTCGTCTCGGTCACGCTGACGAGACTTTCGGCGGTGACATCAAGCCGCTGGTGCAGCTCTTGGATGCTGAAGAAACAGACATTGTTGCCGAAATAGTCTGTCCGCACTTTGCGCACGGGCGGCTCGGGGCTGATGCGCAAGGCGAAGTCGAGCCGCTGCTGATTGTCGAGCATCCGGGGCTTCACGCGCGCCGCATGGTGCGAGACCGTGACCGGCTCGCTGTAGTCATAAGTCGTGCGATGGACGATGCGGTAGTTCACGGCGGGCCTCCCTGGTCGGCGCGGGAAATCGCGGAATGCGCGAAATAGCTCACCGCAATCGCATCGCTCAGGCGCGGCAGGTCGCGCAGCGTCGCGCTCACCACGGTGCCGGTCTCGGAGTCGTGCCAGCCGCCGGCGAGCGTGTTCAGCTCGCGCGGGTCCAGCAGCCGCAGGCGCGCGAGGCTTTCAATCAGCACCCGCTGGCCCGCGCTGGGCAACGCGCTCTCGCGCTCCTGCGGCAGCCGGTCGCAGTGTTTCACGAGCTGGTTGAGCTGGAAGAGCAGCGAGCGCGGGTTGGTGTCGTCGAGCAGGACGAGGTCATAGACCGCCGCGATGTTCGGCAGCAGGTTGTAACGCGCACGGTAGGTGATGGCGCAGTCGCACACGTCGAGCACGGTTTCGAGCACGCTCGGGTTGTTCGCCTCCGGCGAGCGCAGGGCGTTCTCCAGAAAGGTGCAGAGGTAAACGCCGCGCTCGATGCGCCGGCCCATGTCGAGGAAGCGCCAGCCGTGGGCGCGGGTCATGTTCTCGCGGGCGAGGCCGCTGAAGGCCGCGAGCGTGACCATCGCCTGGTGCAGGATGCCGACGGCGTCGCCCGTGAGCATCAGGCTGGACGTGGGCCGCGCCAACATGTCGTCGAGCGAACTGAGCACGCGCCAGACCTCGTTCGAGGTGCGGTCGCGCGCCAGCATCGCGAGGCGCTGAAGATTCTCCGCGATGCGCCGCAGGCTGCCGGGGCGTTTCGGGTCGAAAATCGCCGCGAGCAGGTCCGCTTCGAGCGACTCGTGGTGGGCGCGGATTTCGCGGCCCGCCTCGCCGGGCGTGAGCTGGCCCTGAGTTTCCAAGGTTTGCAGCAGCGGCTCCAAAAACGGCAGCGCGCCACCTGGGGCCTCCGGGCCGAAACGCAACAGCGCCGCGCGCAGCATTCGTGCGGTGAAGTCCGCGCGCTCGGCGTAACGACCGAGCCAGTAGAAATTGTCCGCCATGCGGCTGGGCAGATTGTTGCCGACGCGGCGCAGCTCAATCGGCTTGCCGGCCGTCGTCAGTAGCGACATCGGCTCGACTGGCTCTTCGCTCAGAACCCAGGTGTCCATGCTCGCGCCGCCGCGCTGCATGGAGACAAAGCGCCCGCTGGTCTCGCTCGCCACACGCGTCAGGCCGCCCGGCATGAGCTGGTAGCCGTTCTCCGTGGCGACGAGATACACGCGCAGCGCGACCGGCCGCGCGGTCAGGCCGTGGTCTCCCCACGCGGGCGCGACCGACAGCACCACGCGCGCCTGCGCGACGTATTGGTGCGGCTGGAAATGGATGGCGCTCGCGAGCGCCTCGCGTTCGGCGGCGGTGAAGCCGCGCTCCGGGTTGGAGCCTTTGCGACGGCTGCGGAAGGCGGGCTTTACGAACACCTCGTCGAGGTGCTCCAAAACGTATTTCCGCGCGGACGCCTGACCACACCACCACGTCGCGACGGAAGGCAGCTTCAAATCCTCGCCCAGCAGGTGGCGGCACAGGCCCGGCAGAAATCCGAGGAAGGCCGGCTGTTGCAGCAGGCCGCTGCCGAGCGAGTTCGTGACGGCGACGTTACCCGCGCGCAACGCCTCGACCAGGCCGGGCACGCCGAGCATCGAGTCGTTGCGCAGTTCGAGCGGGTCGCAAAAGTCGTCATCCACGCGGCGCAGAATCACATCCACCGGTTCGAGGCCGGACAGCGTTTTCAGATACACGCGGTCGTCGCGGACGGTGAGGTCCTGCCCCTCGACGAGCATGTAGCCGAGGTAACGCGCGAGATAGGCCTGCTCGAAGTAAGTCTCGTTGTAAGGCCCCGGAGTGAGGAGGACGACGCGCGGGTTGTCGGTGTGGCGCGAGGCGAGGTGTGCGAGGGAATTGCGCACCTCGCGGAAGAAGCCGGCGAGCCGCTGCACATGGCCGTCGCGAAACGGGTCGGGCAACAGGCGCGAAGTGATGAGGCGGTTCGCCAGCGCGTAACCCGCGCCGGTCGGAATGTTGGTGCGGTCGGAAACGACCCACCACTGGCCGTCCGGCGAGCGCGCGAGGTCGGCGGCGTAGAAGTGAAGGTAGTTCTCGCGCGGCGGCTTGATGCCGTGGCAAGGGCGGAGGAAGTCCGGCTGCGCGAAGACCAGCGCGGGCGGCAGGCGGCCAGAGCGGATGAGTTCCTGCGGGCCGTAGCAGTCGGCTAGCACGCGGTTGAGCAGCGTCGCCCGCTGGATGAGCGCGGTTTCGAGCGAGTGCCACTCGCCGGCGGCGATGACGAACGGCACCGGGTCGAGCTGCCACGGGCGCTCCATGCCCCGCGCGTCGCCATAGACGTTGTAAGTGATGCCGCCCTCGTGGAGCAGGCGGCGGCAGGTGTCCGCGCGGCGGCGAAGCTCGTCCGGTCCGAGCGAATCCAAGTGCCCCAGCAGCGGCAGATAGTGCTCGCGCGGCTCGCCAGCGGCCGACAGCAGTTCATCAAACGCCCCCTTCGCCGGCGCGTAATTCGCCAGCAAGTCGAAGTGGCGCTCGGCATGCGCTGGCGCGGCGGTGTCGCTCATTGCGTGACTCGGTTGTAACGAAGTCGTGGCAATGAAGCGAGTGTGGATGTCTGCCCCGGGTCACACATTCCGCAAGTCCAGCGTGAAGGGCAGCTCCGGGTTGACCTGCGCCGGCTGGACCTTCACCGGGCCGGGCGTGTGGCCGTGGCGGAAGAAGCGCGCGAGGCGGCGGCTCTCGGCCTCGTAACTGTTCACCGGGAAGGTGTCATGGCTGCGCCCGCCGGGGTGCGCGACGTGATACTGGCAGCCGCCGATGCTCTTGCCGTTCCACGAGTCCACGACATCGAAGGTCAACGGCGCGTGGACGCCGATGGTCGGTTGCAGGCAGCTCGCCGGCTGCCACGCGCGGTAGCGGACGCCCGCGATGTATTCGCCGTGCGTGCCGGTCGGGTGCAGCGGGAGGGCGTGGCCGTTGCAGGTGATGACGTGGCGCGAGTCGGTGAGGCCGCGCGCCTTGACCTGCACGCGTTCGAGCGACGAGTCCACGTAGCGCACCGTGCCGCCGCCGCCCGGTTCCTCGCCGAGGACGTGCCACGGTTCCAATGCCTGCCGGAGTTCGAGCGCGGTGTTGCGCAATTCGACATCGCCGAACTGTGGGAAACGGAACTCGAAGTGCGGTGCGAACCACTCGGGCTTCATCGCGTAGCCGGCGTCCTTCAAGTCGGCGACCACATCCTGCAAGTCCGACCAGACGAAGTGCGGCAGCATCCAGCGGTCGTGAATCGCCGGCCCCCAGCGCACGAGCTTGGCGTTGTAGGGCTGCTGCCAGAACTTCGCGACCAGCGTGCGCAAGAGGAGCTGTTGCGCGAGGCTCATCTCCGCGTGCGGCGGCATCTCGAACGCGCGCATCTCCAGCAGGCCAAGCCGCCCGCTGCTGCTGTCGGGCGAGTAGAGTTTATCAATGCAGAACTCGGCGCGGTGCGTGTTGCCGGTGGCGTCAATGAGCAGGTTGCGGAACAGCCGGTCGGTCTGCCACGCGGGCACGGGCGCGAAGTCCTTGATTTGCTTGAAGGCGACTTCCAGCTCGTAGAGCGAGTCGTTGCGCGCCTCGTCAATGCGCGGGCTTTGGCTCGTCGGTCCGATGGACAGGCTGCTGAACAGGAACGACAGCGACGGGTGATTCTGCCAGTAGCCGATGAGGCTCTTGAGCAGGTCGGGCCGGCGCAGCAAAGGTGAATCCGACGGCGTCGCGCCGCCGATGACGATGTGGTTGCCGCCGCCGGTGCCGGTGTGGCAGCCATCGAGCATGAACTTCTCGGTGCCGAGCCGCGACTGGCGCGCCTCCTCGTAGAGCGTCGTGGTCTGCTGCACCATCTCGTTCCACTTCGCGGTCGGGTGCATGTTGACCTCGATGACGCCGGGGTCGGGCGTGACCTTGAGGACGTTCAGGCGCGGGTCGTGCGGCGGCGTGTAGCCCTCGATGACCACGGGGGTTTTCAACTGCGCGGCGGTGTCCTCCACGGCGGCGACGAGTTCCAAGTAGTCTTCCAGCGTCGCCACCGGCGGCATGAAGACGTGCAGCCGCCCACCGCGCGGCTCGACGCACAGCGCGGTGCGGACAATCCACGCGGCGGACTCGCCGCGCGCCGGTTCGCGCGTCGGGTCGTCGAGCAACTCGGCTTTGCGCGCCTCTTCCTCGGTTTGGCCGCGACGGCGGAGCGCGGCGGCTTTCTTGCGGGCGGGCGTGTTGACCTGGAGGTAGCGCTGGCGGAACTCCGCGCGCTCCGGCAGCGGCGGGCGCGGCACCGTGGGGTCAAGCTCGTTGAGATAGGGATAGTCCGACTGGCTCACCCACGGGAGCGAATCGAGCGGCAGCCGGAAGCCCATCGGCGAATCGCCGGGAAACAGGAAAAGCTTTTCCGCGCGCAAGAACCACGGGCCGCTGGCCCAGACCGGAAAGCAGTTCCGCCACGCGCGCTGCACCGGCAGCGCGTGGCCGACTAGCCGGTCAAGGCCGCGCTCCAGCACCTTGGCGAGCCGCGCGCGCTCCTCCTCGTCCTTCAAGTCGGCCTTGTGCGGGTCCACATTCACGGGCAGCCGGCGCTCCTTCCAGAGATGATAGAACGGGTCTTCGTAGCCGGGCATGATCCACTGTGGATCGGCCTTGATGCGCTCGGCCAGCGCGGCCATGAAGCGCGCGGAGTGGTCGGTCGTGTGGCCGTATTGCGTCTTCTCGTCGGCGATGAGCGCGGGGGTTTCCCAGACCGGTTCGCCGTCCTTGCGCCAGTAGCACGCGAAGGCCCAGCGCGGCAGCGGCTCGCCGGGATACGCCTTGCCCTGGCCGTAGTGCAGGAGCGCGCCGGGCGCGAAGCGGCGCTGGAGGCGGCGGATCAGTTCATCCGCCAGCGGGCGCTTCGTCGGGCCGAGCGCGGCGATGTTCCACTCCGCGCCGTCCATGTCATCAATGCTCACGAACGTCGGCTCGCCGCCCATGGTGAGCCGCACGTCGTGCTGCTTGAGGTCGGCGTCCACGGCGTGGCCGAGGCGCTCAATCTCCTTCCACTGCTCCTCCGTGTAAGGCTTCGTGACGCGCGGCGACTCGTGGATGCGCGTGACCTTCATCTCGACGTTGAACTCGCATTCGCACTCGTCCACGCCACCGCTGATGGGCGCGGCGGACGACGGGTCGGGCGTGGCGGCAAGCGGGATGTGGCCTTCACCGGCGAGCAGGCCGCTGGTCGGGTCGAGGCCAATCCAGCCGGCACCGGGCAGATAGACTTCGCACCACGCGTGCAGGTCGGTGAAGTCCTGCTCCGCGCCGCTGGGGCCGTCGAGCGACTTCACGTCGGGCTTGAGCTGAATCAGGTAGCCGCTGACGAAGCGCGCCGCGAGGCCGCAGTGGCGGAAGAGCTGCACCAGCAGCCACGCGGAGTCGCGGCACGACCCGCTGAGGGTTGTCAACGTCTGCTCCGGCGTCTGCACGCCCGGCTCCAGACGGATGAGATACTTGATGTCCTTCCAAAGCCGCTGGTTGAAGGCGACGAGGAAATCAATCGTGCGCGGGCGCGTGTCCTTCTCCTTGTCCTGATGAATCTGCCCGAACTCCGGCATGTGGCCGTGGGCATGGACATCTTCCGCCACCTCGGAGTGCGGCACCGGCGCGTGGGGGCGATTCAGGAACGTGACGTTCTCACCCAGCGCCTCGCGCGACACGGTGGCGAGGTAGGCTTGAAACTTGGGCGAGAGCGGGCACTTGAGCTGAAACGGCTCCAGCTCGTGGTCGAGCGTGCGGTCGTATTGAAAGGGGAATTGCTCGGCGTGCGGCTCAAGGAAAAAGTCGAACGGGTTCAGCACCGACATCTCCGCCACGAGGTCCACCTCGACGCAGAACTCGCGCGTCGGCTCCGGGAAGACGAGGCGCGCGAGGTAGTTCGACTGCGGGTCCTGCTGCCAGTTGATGAAGTGCTTGTCAGGCGAGATGCGCAGCGAGTAGCTCAGGATGCGCGTCCGGCAATGCGGCGCGGGCCGCAGCCGCACGACCTGCGGACCGAGCGTGACGAGCCGGTCGTAGGCGTAGTGTGTCCGGTGGTGGAGGGCGACGTGGATGGACATGGGGGAAAGTAATCAGTTTTCAGTTTTCTGTGGGGAGGCGCGAACCAGACCCTGTAGCAACAAGCTTGGCAAAGCGGCTCTCAACTGAAAATCAAAACCAATCCGGACACGAACAATGCCACTTCGATGACCGCCTGCAACGTCTGCGGCGACACCCGCTCCAACACCCGCCGCCCCGTCCACGAGCCGACGACCATCGCCGCACCCAACAGCAGGGCCAGCCCCAACTGCTCCCAGGTCAGCAACGCAAACCGGCCATAGAGCGCCGCCTTGGTGAGATGCAGCAAGCCCGCCGCGACCGCTTCGGTGGCGATAAACGCCGTCGGCGGCAAGCCTAGCCCCAGAAACACCAACGCCTGAAGCGGTCCGACGCTGCCCACCAACGCCGACAACCAACCGAGGACGAGGCCCGCTGGAAACAACCACGATTCTGGCACGGGCCGCGAACCCATTGAGGTGCGTCGGAAAATCGCCAACGCCACCATCACCCCGCCAATCAGCCGGCCAGCCCACGGCGCGGGCAACTCGGTGAACAGCATCGCCCCGCCGACCGCGCCCGGCGCACTGCCCGCCGTGAACCGCCAGACGGCCCGCCACGCAATCTCGCTCCGCCCAAACCAGGCGCGTGAACCGTTGCCGAAAAGCTGCGCCACCGTGAGCACAGGCACTGCCGCCCGCGCCCCTTCGGTGAACGTGAGCACCGGCAGCAGCAGCAACGCGCCGCCGAAGCCCGTAGTGCCGGACACCGTCGCGGCGGCCCAGGCAGCAATGACGAGAATTACGAGGCTCACTCAAGCAGAGTTAACCAAACGCGCCGGCTTGGCGAGGCGCGTAGTTAGGCCTTCCACTGAACACTGAACACTGCTTACTGAATACTGGCTTTGCTGCTGTTGCTCCTCCTGCTGCACGAGCATCTGCTCGTCCATGCTGGCGATGGACTGGAAGAAATAGGCGGTGAACAGGGCGTCGCCGATGGCGTTGAGCTTGAGTTGGAACTGGTCGAGATACTGGTGCAGCCCGTCGGCGAAGATTTCGTCCACGGTGCTGAACTGCAGTTCGGCTTCGAGCCGGCCGGCAAGCTTCTCCGCCTCGTTGGAGAAGCGGCCCACGGGCACGCCGGAGATGCGGCGCAGCGCGAGGTTGAGTTCCTTGATGCAAAAGCGGGCCGAGCGCGGGAAGTCCTCGTTGAGCAGGAGGAATTCCGCGACCAGCTTCGGATGCACCTCGGCGCTGTGGATGGACTTGTAGGCGTCCCACGCGCTGCACGAGCGGAGGATGGCGGACCATTCGAGCGCCTCGGCCTGCGTGACGTTGGTGGGCGCGCCCTTCCCGGGCAGCGTCTGGTAGCGGAGGTCGAGGATGCGCGAGGTCTTGTCCGCGCGCTCGATGAACTTGCCGGCCTCGCTGAAGTTCCAGCCCTCGTTGCGGATGGAAGTCGCACGCGTGAGGCCGATGAGGATGAGCGACGACGCCTTCACCTGCTGGAAGAAGTCGGTGGGGCTTTCCTTCCAGACCTGCCGCGCTTGCGGCGAGCGGACGAAGAGGTAAAGGCGGTTCAGCTCCTCCCACAGCTCGCTGGTAATCTGGTCGCGCACCATGCGGGCGTTCTCACGCGCCTGGCAAATGGACGAGACGAGCGAGTTCGAGTTCTCCATCTGGAAGACCAGAAACTCGGTGACGTGCTTGCCGGTGGCCTTCTTGTGGAGCGCGAGAAACGCCTCCTCGTCACCGGTGCTCTGGACGATGGGCATCCAATGATCCGCGAGGCGCTGGTCGTTGAGCGTGCGGAAGTCGAGGAGGAGCTGGAGGTTCACGTCCACGATGCGCGCGATGTTCTCGGCGCGCTCGATGTAACGGGCCATCCAGTAGAGGCAGTTGGCGACGCGGGAAAGCATGGGGAAGTGATTAGTAATTAGTGATTAGTTGGCTGTGCGGCGCATGGCGGATGGAGTGCATGACTAATTACTAAGCACTAATTACTTCTTCACTCATCTCCATACAGCACCCAAGTATCCTTGCTCCCGCCGCCCTGCGACGAGTTGACCACGAGCGAGCCTTTCCGCAGCGCGACGCGCGTGAGGCCGCCGGGGACGATGACAATCTTCTCGCCGTAGATGATGTAGGGCCGCAGGTCAATGTGCCGGCCCTCGAACTTGCCGCCGTCCACCTGCGTCGGGTGCCGCGACAGCGAAATCATCGGCTGCGCGATGTAGTTGCGCGGGTCGGCCTCGACCTGCTTGCGGAACGATTCAATCTCCTCCTTCGACGCCTTCGGCCCCATCAGCATCCCGTAGCCGCCGGATTCGTTCGCGGCCTTGACCACGAGCTTGTTGAGGTTTTCGAGGATGTATTTCTTGTCCGCCTCCTCGTTGGCGAGGTAGGTCGGGACGTTCGGGATGATGGGCTCCTGGTCGAGGTAATACTTAATCATCCGCGGCACGAAGTAATACATCACCTTGTCGTCGGCGATGCCGGTGCCGATGGAGTTCGCGAGGCTGACGTTGCCGGCGCGGTAGGCGCGCACGAGGCCGGGCACGCCGAGCATCGAGTCGCGCCGGAAGACAGTCGGGTCAATGAAGTCATCGTCAATGCGCCGGTAGATGACGTGGACCGGTTGCAGGCCCTTGGTCGTGCGCATGAACACGCGCGCGTCGCGCACCACGAGGTCGCGGCCCTCGACGATTTCAATGCCCATCTGCCGCGCGAGGTAGGTGTGCTCGAAGTAAGCGGAGTTGTAAGCGCCCGGCGTCAGCAGCACGACAGTCGGGTTCGCCACGCCGGCGGGTGCGATGTGATTGAGCATCCGCAGCAGCTCCTGCGGGTAATCCTCCACCGGCCGCACGCCGATGTCCTCGAACATGCCGGGGAACGTGCGCTTCATCGCCCGGCGGTTTTCCAGCACGTAGCTCACGCCGCTGGGGCAGCGCCCGTTGTCTTCGAGCACGAGCCATTGCCCGGAGCCGTCGCGGATGAGGTCCGTGCCGCAGACGTGGATGTAAATGTCCTTGGGCACGTTGAACCCCGCGAACTCGCGCCGGAAATGCTTTCCCGACAGGACGTAGTGCGGCGGGATGACGCCGTCCTTGAGAATGCGCTGCTCGTGGTAGATGTCGTGGAGGAAGAGGTTCAGCGCCGTGATGCGCTGCGTCAGGCCGCGTTCCAGATAGTCCCACTCCTTCGCCGGGATGATGCGCGGCAGCAGGTCGAACGGAAAAATCTTCTCCGTCCCCGCCGAGTCGCCATAGACGTTGAAGGTGATGCCCTGGCGGAGAAACGCCACGTCCACCGAATGCCGCTTGTGCTCGAACTCCTGCGGCGTGAGCGCCTTGAAATGCTGGCGGAACTTCCGGTAGTGCGGACGCGCCTGACCGTCCTTGTCCAGCATCTCATCGAAGAACCCGGTCTGGTCGTAGCGTTTCAGCATGTGTTGTCTCGTTTTGTCCACGCCGGCCAATTCTTGCACAGGCAAGCCGCGCTGCCACGCGGCAATCCAGCGAAACTCAACCGCCGCTCCGGTAGCGCAACTCGCGTGCCGCAGGCGGAAGGCATTCGCAATTTTGTGCCTCAGGCCGCGAGTCAGGCCTTCAGCTTCATCAGCAAATCCTTGCTCTCCACCGTCTCGCCGACCTGCGCGTTGATTTCCGACACGACGCCGTCGGCCTGCGCGTAGATGGTGGTCTGCATCTTCATGGCTTCCATGGTCACGAGCTTGTCGTCCTTCGCGACCTTCGCACCGACGCCGACGGCGAGGCTGGTGATGACGCCGGGGATGGGCGCGGCGACTTCGAGCGGGTTTGCGGGGTCGGCCTTGGCGCGGGCCTTGGCTTTCACGGCCACGGACTTGTCCGGGATGCTCGTCTCGCGGGTCATGCCGTTCAGCTCGAAGGTCACGGTGCGGCGGCCGTCCTTGTCGGCGGTGCCGATGTTCACGAGCTTGATGAAGAGCGTCTTGCCCTCCTCGATGCTCACGCTGACTTCCTCGTCGGGCTT
>Ga0172373_10001042_pt1 | contig 45032 bp, 46 predicted proteins | sample Lak10m_2_FD_114546 | JGI IMG/M metagenome (GOLD analysis project Ga0172373, IMG submission 114546) | Freshwater microbial communities from Kabuno Bay, South-Kivu, Congo - kab_092012_10m | ecosystem: Environmental > Aquatic > Freshwater > Lake | place: Democratic Republic of the Congo... | reverse complement strand
TGGCATACTTATCTTAGGCATTGAAGGTGGTTTATAACCCGACATGTTTTTACTCATATTTGTAGAATTCTTTTGCATACCGGATATGTTATATTTATCCTCGGCCTCTTGATTTTGTTTCTTCTCTTCATCATTACGCTCCTTAATAATATCATTATAGATTTCAAGAGTATACTCAAATTCATAATATGGAAGCATGTCCAACTCTGTTGGTTGAACATGCAATTTTTCCATAAGTAATACCCTGATCTTATAGAAGTTCAGAAGAGATATCTTGAATAATGAACAGAGATTTGATTCCGCCGGGAAAGGAAAGCGGTACTGTGACCTCCGCGCCACAAGAAATACAAGGATACACAAACTCAGGTTTGATTCCTAATTTCATTTTTTCAACAAGTCTAAATATTAGAGAATACTTACCGGCATCCCATCCTTGATATGATGTCATAGCAGAAAAGATTTGCTTTTCATCAAACCCTCTCCATTCTCTTTGTACATAAGGTAATACAGCAAGAGCAGATTTATCCCACGATTTATTTTCTTCCTCTCTCTTTCTTGCCCAATCAGTAATGGCTCTCATAACACCGATTGTAGGTGGTGCCAATACCAATTCACCATGACTCTTGGTAGGAACGGTATAACATCTATTTTGATGATCATAATATTTTTCAACCAATTCATCGATTTGATTAAATTGTAGATTAGATGTTCTTAACTCTACACTTTCTTGAGATTTACATGAACCTGATGTACATTTCTTTTTACCAACAGGCATCATTAATTTGGCTTCACCGTTCTTAAAGGTAAGTTCACGGATTGAAAGAAGAACATAGATGCGGTCTTCTTCAAGGATATCACGGTATGATCCTCTTTGAGTTCCATACATAATCTTTGTACAGCCTACAAGAATAGCATTTAGTTTTTCATCCACGTCTCTGATGTTTTCTTCATCAATAATAGAAAAATCTCTAATCTCACCAACTCTTGCTGCTCTAATATAAAGTTCAAAATCATCTCGGTAAAATCTACCACCAGATGGAAGATTACCTAAATCTAATTTCATATAACCAGTTAACTCCTGAATTCTTCTGATTTCAGGATCATCGGGTGAAGTAAGTCCCATTCCTCTGGTTGGATCAACTTTACCTAGACTAGTAATTTTACCTTCATTAACTGTTGTTTCGGGTTGAATACCTTCTGCGGCTTCAAATTCCTTTTTAATATTTTCTTCGTGATTGCTCATATTATTTGTTTTTTGTTAACTGTTTTTCTGGTGATGTTTCTTCTACGATATGTTCAACAATAATGTTTCTGACATATCTTGAGATAGGAATTGGTCTAATACCTGATTCCATTGATTTTTGAATAATGATAGTGTTTAGATTGTCTTCATCTTCAGGTGTTAAAAGAACTTGTAATTTTTTTGTTAGTTTCTTTTTTTGTGGTATCATTTCCTGAACACTTTCATTATAACCAAACTTAGGATTGTCTGATTTGTATTTTTTAATCCAAAACTCAACACGATCCATTACAATACCTAAAGATTCATCTGCATGAAATCTTTCTAACACTTCTCTTTTAAATGAAGTTGTTCCAAAATCTTTTACTGCTCTCTTAATGTATTTACCGGTTCCTAGATTATTAGGATTATCATTAATTGCATACCCTACATAGGTTTTCCCGTTGGATATATTTTCTACTTTAAATATGATCATGATCTATTAGATTATGTATTCTATATTATATATTAGAGATAAGACAAAAAAACTGGCCATAAGGCCAGTTTTGTTAAAATTTAAGATTTAGCTATTGGGAGCTCCAACGTTTTCTTCAACCCAATGATCACAACGATAAGTCATTGATACCTCGGCTGCATCAGCAGTTCCATAATCCAATGCATCAATAAAATCAGGTGCACCTGTTGGGAAAATATCCTTACAAGTAATCTTTCTAAAGATATCACCTGCACGGTTGTATTGAACAATAATCATGCTTCCTACATAGTCTTTCTTTAATCCCATTTCACCAGTCAATGGATCATAGATTAATTTATACCAATTTCTCATGGTATTATAGATGTAGTTTTCATTTGCATCATTTAAGTTCAATGTAAATGCAATAGTAAGATCTACAAAAGTCTGTCCAGGCATACCTGCATAAGAACGATCTGCAAACTTATATTTTTGACCGATTGCATCCACTGAAGGGTTTAATGCATTTAAACCTCCAACTGATTTAACATGTTCAAGGATCAAACCAGTATCATCGCCGTTTGGGGTAAAAAGAGTTACCTCAAATAGGTTAGGTTGAATTGGTTCATATCTGTTATTACTTGCCCTTGATTGAGTGTAATGTGGTAATGGCATAGCTTAACTTATTTTTTTATTTATTCTTTCTTTCTTTCTTTTATTGGAAGTTTCCTGAACTAATTGCTCCAGTTCTCAAAATAGTGGTTCTTTGAACCAAAATTTCCATCCCTCTTACCGGTTCGATGTAAGTATCTAGGATACCAACATTTTGATCGATAACTTCAGGTGTATTGTTTGTTTCATCCATTACATTTCTGAAGTCATATACACCGTCATCATTTTGAACAGTTGATAAGAAGTTATCAGCGAGAGTTTTAATTTCCAATCTTGTTTGAGCAGTATTGAACTCAAATAAGTAGTTCTTAAGAATTGCTTCAATACCATCTTGGATGTAGATAACAACCTCTCTAACATTAATTGAACTTAATGCAGATTTAGGAGTCTGTTGAGCAGTTTTATTTGCAAAGATAGTTGGACCAGTTCCGCTTTGGAAAATGATTGGGTTTAATCCAAATGGTTCTAAGTATTCTCTATCTGATAGGTCAAGATTAAGTTCTAATCCTACCACGCCAGTTCCACCTACAACACCTCTACGAACACCTGCAACTAAAGACCAAGGTAATGCATTTTCATACTTTGCAATAAAGTTATTAGATACATAAGCAGCGGGTGGTACATTAATGTTCTTTCCTAAATCCCTTATAGTAATAAAAGGATAATAGAATCCGCCGAAGCTTCCACCTTGAGTAGATGAAGGTAATGAGTATCTAACTGTTGGGTTCTTAGAAAGATCACCACCAGTAGAAATAAATCTAGAAGATAACGCCCCAGTTTCATCTACGAATGAAGGGTCTGTGTTAGCCTTAAAATCTTTAGCAGAAGGTGCATTTAAGATTGCAAATGCATTCTTTCTGGTTTGACATAGGTTAGTGTAAATTGCCTTAGATCCACTTTCAATACCGTTACCAAATGTATCAACAACATAACGGAAGTTAATAGTTTCTCTATCAGTTAATGCCTTAAATAGATTAGTTCCATTTAATGTACCATTTAAGATAGCATTTTGGCGTTCGTTAGTTCCATTAGGAACATGTTTAGTTACATCTAATACAAAACCATCAAGAGTAAAGATATTTAGGTAATCAACCCATGAATCAATTGGGTAATAAAGTTCAACCTTCTTAATAGAATTTACAGTAGTAATATTAATTTCAGATTGACATGTTACAAGTAATGCAGTAGTTGATACTGGGATAGTAGGAAATTGATTATTTGTTTTACCACCCTGTACTTGATTAATTCTAGTTAATCTAGAATGAGGGGTTGAAACATTACCTTCAAAATGTAAAAGATAATTTCCTACAACCACAGTAGAAGCATCAGGGTTAGTTGATGCAATAAGTACCTGGTTAGGTTTAAGAAGAGGTTCAGATGAAGAATCTGCTATAATATCGATTGAACGATTAAGAGATCCTTTAAGTGTTTGAATATTTAATGTGTTTAATGCAACAGAAGCCCCATCAGAAGTTAAGAAGAATCCTGTGCCGCTATCCATATTAAACTGAGATCTCGGGGTAACATTTACAAAAGCATCTTGTTGATAAGGAGTTACTCTAACACCCGGTATGTAATATGCAGGGTCAGAGATTGCAAACTTAGTACCTACAGTAGCAGGTACACCCGTATGAATGAATCCATAACTAGTAGCATAAAATACTAGGTAAGATATATATTCATTACCAGAGATTTCCCATACTGCTTCATCACCATCGGTAAGAGTACCATTAGAGAATGAGCTATAAAGAGCACTTCCATAAGAACCAATGATATTAGCATTAGTATTTGCAGTTTCAAATTCATGAACAGTAAAACCTAAGTCTTCTTCATTTACATAAGTATATGTAGTTCCTAATGATGTTGGAAAATCACCAGATACGATTCCACCTACTCCTGATAAAACAACAGTAACAACAGTATTGGTAACATTCACAGAAAGTACAGGAACGTACTTATTACTAATTGCACCTTTAATGTAAGAACCTACTGTTGTAGGAGAATTAGCAGACATACTTGCAAATGCATCATATAAAGGATTACCTGCAGATCCAATTATTGAGATCTGAATATTTCCTCCTGTTAAAGTATTAACAGATACTATATCACCAGTTGCAATAGTTGCTAGGTTTACGCCCTGTGCAGCTCTTGCATAAGCAAGATCAGATACAATTGCTTCACTGTATGAAAGAAAATTAACATCATCCTGAATACCAGTAACTTGAGAATATTCAATGTTATGTCCAATTAGGTCAATACCACCTTTTACACCATCAATTAGAAAATCTCCGCTGAACAGATCTTCATTTACAGCGCAGAATAATCCGGTTGTAGCAGTATCAGCATTGATTAATTTCCCAATGAATAAGTTATTACCGATAAGATCTACAAAATCAGGAATTAAACATGCAGTATAAGTTGCAATTAGGTTTACTTCTGATTCATTAAAGAATTCTTGTAATTTAGTATCAGTTGTGTCAGATGCAAATTTCTTTCTCTGAATACCTTTAGTTGGATTAAAATATTGTTGGAATGTAGGATCGGCAGTAAATCTGTCATAAGGTGTAGCAGAACCAAAGTTTCCACCAAAGTTACCTTCAATGACAAATACATCTACCATAAAGTCAGAGATTAAACTGTCTTTATCTAAGAAACCAGGAACGTTTGCAGCTCCGTACCATTCTTCAACAGTAACATTAAAGCTTGCAACATTATCATTTGCAGCTTTTCTAACAATTATTGATACTGGATTTTGACCTAAGTTAACAAAATCTAAAAGATCATTAGTAGTTAGAGAGCTTAATACATTTCTGTTTGCTCCAACATTATCTAGGAATGCATCACTATCAGGGAAAAAGAATTTATCCCTGTTATAAAATTTTTGATATTCTCCAGAAGCGCCTGCATTATTTTGAGCTTCTGGTGTAGCAGCAGTACCTAACTTAATGAAATCTACATTGTCGTCTGAGTCTAATGCTAAAAGGTTAAGGGCTAAAATTGGTCCTCTTTCTAATGCAGCTAAGCAGCTTCTATGAAAGTATGAATCCTTTCTTTCAAGGTTTCTGTCAATATCTCCAAACACTTGCTTAAAAAATGCAGTGTCTGGTACAAAAACTGGTGTATTAAAAGGACCTTTCTTAGAAAAACCAACAATTAATCTTGTTTGGTTTGCAGGAATGCTAACAACTTGACTCTTGTCAAATTCAAAGCGGTAAGTACCTGCGGCTTTAAGAGAAGCGATTCTTGGATCTAGTGCCATCTTGTATTATATTTTTTTTATTGCTTTTTTTATATATCCACGGCATAGCCACTTTTCTACACAAGATCATAAATATCGTAATTGAGATTTCCTCCCTTAGAATCCTTTTCTAAGATCTCATCAATCTTAATTTGCAGAGATTCATCTATCGTATCATAAATCTCCTCGACAAAGTCAGAAAAGTCTAAAGTAAAGAAAAATTCTGAACTATTTATGCTAGTCATTATAAGATCATCGTGACCTAATTGCCCTGCATATGATCCATTAGGCATCTTTCCAAATGTAGAGGCTTCATATACAGTTTTCTTATCCTTAATCACAATTCTGTTTTGTGTTATGTATTTCTTAAAGTTTTGACAAAAGATAGGTTTATTATCTTTTTTAATTTTAAGACCAAAGTTTTTAGTTCTTGCATCAATGCGGTGTTTAAACTTAACAACCATTTCTTCGTCAAATTCATTTCTTTGCGGAAAGACAGTTTCTAGTCTCTTAATCAATTCTCCACCAAACATATTCCACTCAATTATTAGTTTTACGTTTTCTGAATGAAACATATCAAATGATAGGATATAAACAGCTTTTGCAAATTCTTCTATAGTATGATCATTACTCCTAAATCTTCCGACTTGTCTAAGTCTAAAAAAGTCAATAAATGATCCAGGTGAGGTTATCTTTTTCCAGTCCTGTTCATCCATGATTTCAATTTTAAAGATATTTATGATTGAATAGTCACCACCATTTCCTTCGGCAATATCAATTGAGAAGACCCAATAATTTGTATCTTCTTCAATTTCATCAAGATTAAAATCAGGATCCCATAATAAACCTGCATACTCAATGTTTTCATCCTCAAACTCAGGAATCTCTTTATGAATAAATTCTTTTTGATTTTGTTGAAGCTTCTTAAGACTGTCTGCACCTAATAAGAGAGATGAACTTGCTATAAATTGATTTCCGTACTGCCTATTAAATGCTTCTTCTGAACCAAGGTTAGAAACTTCCTGTCTCATCCATGCTTCATCTCTACCGGGTACATCCCACCAATCAACCCTAAACGGTGAATATTCATTGAGCCCTTTTTCTGCCGATGAGTAGATATCATAAAACTTATTAAAGCCGTTTGGTGTACTTGTAATAATTACCTTTGAATTTGAAGATGCAGATACTGTAGGATAAACGTTTTCATAAAAAGTTTCCACAAAGTTTTGTGGAATGTGAGCGAACTCATCCATAAACAGTAAGTGAATGGTAAAACCAATTGCTGCTTTCTTTGTAGTAGTTTGTCCAATAATACGACAGCCATTATCAAACTTGGAATTAAATACATCCCATTTAATAACACCGGGCTTTAAGAAAAACGGTAAGTGTTCAAGAATCGTTTTTCCCTTATCAATAATTTCACGAGTAGTTGCTCCCTTATTTGAAAGTATAAGAGAATTCTTATCAAAGTTAAATAGAGAGTACCATGCAATAAAAATTGATGAACAAATTGTTTTACCAATCTGACGGGATGCTAAACAGCAATTAAACCTCTCTTTTTGAAACTGCCTTAACATTTCTTCCTGATATCCTCTTAACTTAATTGTTTGTAAACCATGATCGGTCATTACAGTACAATAAGTATTTGCAAAGTAGACAATATCAGTTGCGCATTTCTTTATTTCTCTAATCTCATGTGGTGTATAATTAAAAACTATGTTACCTTTTCTAAGATTAGGATTACCTTCATAGAATGGAGTTGCTTTAGGTTTATATCCTTCCTCCAATGCAAGCATAAGTTGTTCAACCTTTTCTGATGTCCATGAAAAGGATTCTTCTGCAGTGCCAATCTTAAACTCAAATCCTGCGCTTTCTGCTCTAGGTTTCTGTGCCATCTTCTTCTATTATGGCTAAGATATGATTTTCGTGTAGAGCTTCGTATTCTTCTCCACCTATCTTAAAAATCGTACCCTTACCAATTGTTTTTATGATTGTATGACCCTCTCTAACATCTTCTGATGAGGACTTAATTACAATACATTTACGATTATACTTTTCAGTTGGAAGTATAATTCCACCTTCAGTTACTTTTTCTTCTATGATCTCTTTTGTAAGAACATAGTTATTCTTCATCTTGATCTGCATCGACATCTTGTATATCTTCTTCATTAATACTATCCTGTAAGGCTCTCATAAGATCTTTTGTTCCTCTTGCCTTAACTCCAGTGTTACCAGATTTCTTTTGGGTATTATCGGTATTAGCACCGCCATGATAAACATCAATATCCCTGGAAAGCTTTTTAGCATTCTCTTCAATTGCAACCATATACATGGTTTGACTTTTAATGATATCTAAAAGTGTTCTCTGTAAGTCACTAAGTACTTCAAACATTCTAGGTGAAACATCACCTTCATTAATAGTATCCATCAATGTTGAAATTGCAGTTTCACTATTTTGCATTTGGCGAATAAGCATACCTAATGCATATTCATCTAGTTCTGCTTTAACCTTAATGTATTCATGCTCCTCAATAATCTCTTCACTTAAATAAAACTTAAGAAGATTATTCATAACCCGCTGGGCCTTATTCTTTGCGGTTTGTAACGCAACAGCCTGTGTTCCTTCTGCTCTAACCTTTGGTAATTGTGGTGTATCTTCTAAACCAGGTACCTCATCAGGTAAATCATTTAATAAGTCTCCAAGGCTGTCTCTAAATTTGTGTTTAGAATCTTCTTTCATTAATCCTTAATTTAGATTATATATTCTAGCTTATCTAGGATTGGTTTCCTTCTGTAGCAATAATTGCGGTGCAGCATTATCTAATAGTAAAGTTAAATGAGTATCTTTTACTACATATTGAGATAATATCAATTGCTGCAATTCTTCTTCAATAGGTTTACTCCAAATACGAAGGTTAGTTAAGTCTGTTTTACATCCTAAGAGTTTCCATGAATTAGAATCTGGTATTTCAATTGGTGTATACAATTTAGTCTCAGAAAATATCTTTGTTAACTGGGCACTGTTCTTTGGATTAATTGCACCAGTTTTATCAAGCGTCTCGTAACCAAATAAACTTAATTGTTTTGCAATAGAATTAAGATTAATTACAAACGCATACCAATCATTTTCAATAAGAGATAGTCCCTGTGATTGTAAATTATACTTAAAATAGTTACTATCCAACTTTACTATAAACCAATTTGGTGTGTATGTAAATTCCACAAGTTGATAAGGCGGTAAAAGAGATGTTTCATAAACCATAAAGGTATTACTTGCCTCTCTATTAAATCTAGGAGTACCTTGAAATGTATTATCAATGTAGTCTACATCAATATCAATACTAGTGGATCCTATTGCAGTTATTTTATGAATCCCATTATATGATGTAGTACCAGCAACCTTAACCCAATTTCCAACAGAAAGAGTTTGTGATAGTGTAGGTAAACCTAAAGTATTAAGTTTTACCTTTCCTCCACTATTAGTTATGCTTGTAATTGCTACATTTATACCAATAGGATTTGTGTACTTTGGTCTTACCCAAAAAGTAAATGCCCTATCATCAGTTTCTTTCCACCCTTTATCATATCTGTATTCAACACCTTCTGTGCCTGTTTCCATTGAAGATAACTGATAATGATACTTAGAAATGATAGTCCAATTATTGTAAACATTCTCTTCTTTAATTAAAAGTCTCTTATCGAGTATTCTTCTAACATAATCATTTGATAAAGTACCTATCGTATTATATTGATTAGGCTTTCTTACATCATCATACTCTTTATTAGCCTCTTCTCCAAACTTAGATTCAAGATCACTTACTAATGCATTCTTCTCGGCTTCAATATTTTTATTAGGATAGAGAACAGCTGTTCTTTGCTGATACGGTACAAGACTTACTCTCCAATACGATCCAGTATATAAAAAGTCATCAGCCTCAGTAACAGCATCAACTTCATACATTCTATTCATATATTGTTCAAAATATAAATAGTCTCTCATTTGTGGTCTTGCACCAACACCAAATACTTGTTCAAATGCAGATTTAACTATATGTACTTCAAACTGTACAGGAAAATCCATCATAAGAGGATTATACTGAATGTCCCTTGTTGGTAATTGGTTATCAGGAAACATTATCTTAACTTCTGCGGTTGAAATAACATTAAATAGAGAATACTCCTTTAGGATAACATCTTTACTTCTTTGGTCTGCGGCAGTCTTAAAATACTTAACACAGAAACCAAATAGATTTGATGCAACAGCAGATAACTGATTATACATTTGGGATGCTCTTGATAAATCATAAGGATTCCATGAAGATCCACAACAGTCAATAACCAGGTTTTGCGCGCCTGACATTGAATCACTATCACAACAATTAATTTGTGGTATCTTACATATTACTCCACCATCCGTAACTATTTCGAGTGATATAGACTTAAAGTCTAGTGTGCCATCGCCCACCTGTTCATACTTATACTGTACCCAAAATGGATTAATCGGATTAAGTAACAAACCTTCTAGATTCGCATTAGTTAATGAGATCCAATCAGAATAGGTAACTCCATCAATACCCCATCTAAAAGATTTGCTAAAATAAACTGATGTGGATTCGCCTACAGTTTGATCACTATAGCTTAATACCTCAACTACATTTTTATAAGGTTCTTGTAGACTGATTAGAATAGCATCGCCATTCTCATTTGTGGTTGTTCCTATAACGGCCATATTAAGAATTAATTTGTTCTATTTCTTCTTCAACTTCAACTACTTCCTTCTTAAAAGTTTCACCTAAAATATATGAACCTACAAAGGGTGTTAATGCTGCAAAATATGCGCTTACCCCAATAAGATCTGCTTGATTAATAATTACCCAAACCCCTACGATTAACCATAAGGCTATTGTAATATACATCATTACTTCTCTTCTACTGTTAAGGCCAGGCAAAAATATTGAAGAACTTTTACTTTTACGAACACTTTCACCAAAAATATATGAAGCAACAAAACCAGTTAAAGAAACAAAATATGCAGCTAGTGCAGTAAAATCGGTTTCAAAATAAGTTGCAGTAACACCTACCGCTAACCATAAAAATACTATTAGATATGTTACGCATTCGCGCTTAGATTCGCAACATCTCCTTAAAAAACTTTTCATAAGACCTTTTTGTTTATATATTCCTTAATAAGGAGTATAGTCTGTCTTAACCAAAAGGGTAGGGTCGTCTTCTTCTAATTTTTGATCAATATGATCTAGAAGATCAAATATACTAAGAGTTCCGTCAATTTCAAGTTGTCCTAAAATTTCAAATAAAAGTGAAGCTTTCATATAAAAATATGAAGATCTTTCCAGATACTTGTTAGGCATTATTTTATAATCAATAATCTTCTTATTGATGATATCAAGTTGACTTCTTTGGAATATTTGTGTTAAATCAAAAATGCCTTCTTCTATCTTAAAATAAAAGCTCATAATTTCTCGATTTTCAATTTTAACAATTCTTGAGAATTTTTTGTCATAGGAAATACTAAATGTCATCCATTCTAGATTTTCTAATCTTTCTATGATTGACCAGAGAAAGGTAACAGAATTAGGTTTATTACCGGGCATTGCGGTAAGACCATCTACCTCAGCTTTTGTGATCTCAAGATTTAATCTTTTATTACCTTTGATAGCAGACTTAAAAGACTCTACGTCAACGGTGAAAAGATTCTCATCATCAGATTCATTCCAATTTTTACATTCTTTAATTACTCTTGATATGATGATACTATCAATGAGATCAAACTTATAAAGAGTAAAGTAAATATGAGTTGGAATACCTAACTCAAACTTATTGTCTATTAACATCATTTCCCATCTGTTTTTCTAATATATCTATCGCGGTTCGGACTTCTGATGGGTTATATTTTAAGCATTCTTTAAACTCTCTATGACCAATTTCATTAAATTTCATATAAAGTTCAACGGCTTTTGGATCTGGTGACCATTGCTTTTCTTTTTCTTGTTTCTTTACCTTTGTGTAAATAAAACCTGGAACTTTATTAAACTTTGAAGCAACCATTCTCCATGCTTCTGCTTGTCCTACTGGATCAATTTTAAGAGTATTAAATAGATTTGCCTGAATAGGAAACTTAATACTCATAAAACGATTGGTCATAAAAGAATTACGAGACTTATCATAACTGGAAACCTTATCCCATTGTGCATCCTTACCAAATAAAACTTTTATGTAGTCAAATAATTGCATACTCCTTTTTTATTATACTTTAACAATTCATTTTTGTTTTAGGTGAACATCCTAAAAGAATTGTTAGTCTAAACTGTTGTCTAAGATATGTAGGAATTTTATACTCCTTATAGATTTCTTTAAAGATTGGGTCCCATTTGCTTTCCTCTAATTCATAATCCAAAAAAGGAATTTCTTTTTGTCCCATATCATTTAATGTAGCAGTTTCAAGTAAGTGGTCAAAATCCGCGCTAGGAGTAGATTCCCTAAAAAGACGACGATAACACTCCATCATTGCATCGTCTATTTTCTTTTGCATTCTTGGTGTCATATTAAAAAATTTTCCCTTTTTGCTTACGATCTGATATGAAAGAAAAATCAGAGTCATCTTCATCATCTTTGAAGATTTTAGATGAAACTGCTATTGAGGTATCTTCTGTTTTGTATGGGCTATTTTCTAGGATAGATTTCATTGAAGAAACACCATTAATCTTTAAGGTATTTAAACTAATCTTAGACTCAATAGAAAGAAACATTTCATCTAGGATACCTTCTGGGATAGATTCAGCAGAAAGAACCATTAAGTTTACATTTGATTTAATATTGGCAATGATCTGTTCTCTGGTCATATGTTTAGCCTTCATAACACGAATAGTGATATTGGCAAGGTCAGTTACCAACTCATCATTATAAAGATACATATGAGAAAGGACACCATGTTTCTGTTTGAATTCAGAAACGATTTCATCTGCCTTCTTTTCACTGATTCCATAACGGCGATCTTTAGATACATACCAGTATGCAGGAGTAACATTATCACCGGCATCACCAGTAAGAACCTTTCTAAAACGAAACTCTTCAGGATCAACCTCTACAATATCAACCTTTTTCTTTTTCACTAGAGTTTGTAATAGTTTCTTGGCTTGGTTTTCTGGTGAAACTGAAACCTTCATAAGATCAAAGATATCTGTTGATGTTTCTTGTTCTTCAGTATTCATCCATTCAGAAAAGCCTTGATAGGTATAAAGCTTTTTATGTGCCGGTGAAAATAGGATAGTATGAGTATCATTATTTTTACAAACCAATTGAACAATATCACGGTCACCAGTAAACATAATTACTGATTTGTTATTTGCCAAAGATTCAGTATTCCACGCATACATTAAATCATCACCTTCAGCACCATCAATTTTTGAAACAATTACACCTTGACGAACCAAGAGACCAATAAAGTCTTCTGATACTTTAGAAAAGTTTTCCCAGTTAATAGTGGAATCCTGTTTACGATTTCCTTTATAGTCTGCCTCTGGGTAAAAGTCCTTACGCCATGAACGAGAATCTACCGTCCATACAATTTTATCAATAAGACCTTCAAACAGTCTAACCTGGTATGCAAAATCGGTTGCGAGTTTTACCATAAAGGATTGAGACTCTTCAGAAGAACCTAGTAATTCTTTAGACTTACCTAGACGAGGCAATACATATAATGTTCTGAATAGAAAATAGTTTCCATCCACAACAAGTGTGTGTCTACCTGTTTTTTTCATCTATTTTTGTAATTTATTAAATTATAACAGGTCAAGGATTAAACTGAAAGTTTATGATAAGAAACTCTTGTTCGATCTGTTCCTGTGATTGATTAGATCTTTCTCTCTTAAACTCCCAAAATCTTTTTACTGCTTCGCCTAATGCAAAATGATTAGGATATCTTTTAATTAGTTCATTTAGTAAATTGTCTGACATATTATGCACCATTTAGTATTGATTGTAATTCATAGATACATGCAAGCATTGATACAGCCGGATCAATTACTAACTGCCGTTGTGATTGATATTTTGAAACTGTTACAATAGTTTGCGGAATAAATTGTATGTATGATTGTCTTTCCTGTTGTATGTATTCAATAAATTCAGCACCGAGAGAAGATAGTACATCATCTACTCTGTTTGCATAGTTTGATAACATATACTGATAATTTTTTACAGGATCAGTGTTATCAATAATAAGATCATATACATCTTTATAAACCGAACTAAACTTCTTAATATCTTCAACAGTAATAGTTTCCTTCCCTTGAGATTTAAACCCTTGTAGTTGATTAAGCATATTACGAAGATCCGGAAATTTTCTCTTTACCAATTCAACGGCAGCATGTTTATCGATACCAATCCCTTCTTCTTTACAGATTTGTAAAACTCTCATTATGTAACCTTTCATAATTTCAGTTTCCTCCTCTTTAGTAAAATCAAAATCAATCATTTCAAATCTTGATTGAATTGGATCCGGAACCTTGTTAATGTAATTACATGTTGCAATGAATCTGGCATTAGATGCAAATTGATCCATTGTTGCACGAAGGGCTTTAAAGAATTGATCTGATACACCATCAATCTCATCTAAGATAATAACCTTAAGTTTACCAGGCTCATCCATAATGGAGCGGTTTGCACAGAAGTCAGTAATACGATTTCTAACAATGTCAACCGATGTATCCGTTGATGCATTAATATAAAGATATGGATGCTTAAAGTGTTTAACCAATGCCTTAGCAGCGGATGTTTTACCTGTACCTGGACTACCATGTAAAAGAAGATGTTGATAAACACCCTTTGATAATTTATCACCTACTCGTTTAGGTGTAATGAGATCATCTAAGTTTTGTGGTCGGTACTTTTCAGTTAAAAGAATATTCTGTACATTTCTCATAATTAAGATACTATTGTTTATTTTTATATGCAAACCTGAGTGATAGTTTTACTAAGGATAAATAAAAAAATCATATAAGACATCGATGAGAAGAGTAAGAAAATTACTTGGTAATGACAGAAGAGTTCCTGTCATAAAAGAAAATAAAGGATTACCTCCAACTGTGATTAAGAAAGGGCAATCTAGTAATAGGTTAGGAAGGGTGGTTGTTGCTAATGATAATATACCAACAATACAGAGAAGAAATCTTAGTATTACAACATCCGCTGAGGTAACAAAAAGACCAATAAGTAAAGTTGAACCTATCTGGTCAAGCGAAACTGTTTTCATTATAGGAGGAGGACCGTCTCTCCAAGATTTTAATTGGTCTAGTCTTTATGGTAAGAAAACTATTGCAATCAATAAATCACTGCTTTCGTTTCCTCAAGCAAATGTTCTCTATTGGACAGATTCTAGAGTTTATTCCTGGATGAAAGCTGACATTGATAATTTCAAAGGACCTAAATATACAATACGAGATCATCCATCATATATAGGTGATATTAAGATTTTAAGAAAAGGAAATAAGTTTGGTTTAGAAGAAGCCAAAGATACACTATCGCATGGAAACAATAGTGGATATGCTGCTATTAATCTTGCATACCATTTAGGAGCAAAACGAATAATTCTTTTAGGATATGATATGGGTAATGATGGTAAACGAGGACATCATCATGATGGATATCCAGTTCCGGTAACAGGTGATAACATTTACCGGGATCAATTTATCCCAGGATTTAAGATACTTGCAGATCTACTTAAGACAAAAGGAATTGAAGTCTATAATGCATCTCCAAATAGTTTATTAAATGCCTGGCCTAAGATTACGTTAGAAAAAGCTTTAACTTTTAAATGATCTTCTAATATGTGTGATAAACTCCCTTTGTTCACCTTTTAGAAGAGATTTACAGTGTTTAGTAAAGTTAACAGATGAATCTATTACTCGTTGATCAACCCTTTTATTCCGTGAGTTATGAGCCTCAGAACATTTGCTACATACAAAGTTTTCAATCTTCTTTGAATCCATTCTTGCCTTAATCTCTGTGGAACAAATTGCACAATTCCAGCCTATAACATTTGAGTCTGCCTCTACTTCCTTTATTGTGGTAAAGGTTTCTCTAAAAGGATTCCAAAGAATCTTATTAGGATTTTTTTCATGATCATTCATGTCCTCGACCTTAAATATGATCTCATAAGTTTGTGGATCTGGATCTAACCACTTAAGATAGTCATTCTCTACCATGAATCGTTGCTTTGAAGGCGGCAGGTTCTCCAAAAGAATACCGTGCCGCCTTCTATACCATCCAAAGTTTATTTTACGAATTTTATACATTTACATCTTTCATTAATCTCCTAAACTTATCAGTAAAAGATTCTCCAATATAACCAGCAGATTCATTTTTACCTGCTTTCTTATCTTTAAGATCTTTTAATTTCTTTTCTTCAGGTTCAAGAGCTTTTGCTAAAACTTCAGGGCTGGCAAGTGGACTATTTTTATCCTTTGCCTTATTCTTAATTGCAGCTATCTTATCTTCTTGATCTGCTATTTCTTTATCAAGAGGATCTTCTTCTGGTTTAGTTTCTCCTTCTGGTTTAGTTTCTCCTTCTGGTTTAGTTTTCTTTTCAGGTTCAGTCTCGGCTGCAGGTTTTTCATCCTTTACTTTAGGTTCAGTCTGCTGTTGAGGCTGTTCTTCTGCTTTAGGTTCTTCTGCTTTAGGTTCTTCGGCCTTTTCATTAAAAATAACCAAAAAAGCCGAATCGGCCTTTTTTTTCAAAAAGTTATTAACAATTAGAGGTATTTTTCCATTCCAATTCCTTCACCATTTTTTTCAAAACTGCTGAACCATGCCTTTTTCCCATCAGTCAAATCTGTATTTGGTGTGCTTGATAGACGAAATGTGCAATCAGCACCTTCATACTTACTATATGAAACATTTTCATTAAGTACCTTTTTGAATAGACTCTTTCCTTTACTGATTGAAGGTGTGCTTAGCGATCCATTGTCTGCTATTTCTTTATCCTGTTCTGCTAATAGTTTAATCAGGGAAACATGGCCGGCATCTTCAAAGTTTACCATAATGTTTGCTACTTGTGTTGATATGTAAAACATTGCATACGGAAAGCCAGTTCCTTTTTCCAACTTAGCATTGGGCTTTATGTTCATATCTGTTGCTTCATTTACGAGACTTTCTTCAACTCCGTTATCTTCTTTTACTTGTTTAACTACTTCATCAAAGATCTTCTTATTGAGCTTGCTAAGTGGAAGAGGAACCTCCATCTGTGTTTGCAGCATTGTGTTAGCGTCAGACTTGCTATGAAGAGAAGTAGGAACAGGAGCTGAATCATGAAAGAAACAGAACTTATCACCGTCATAAATGTTGATGTAGAGATCGTCTTCACCGTAGTCACCGGAAATTCCCGGCACATTTGTATAAAAGCTTTCTACCGTTTGGTATTCATCTTCTGGATCAAGTTCATAATCAGCTTTTGTAAACTTTAACCCAGGGAGAGCTTTCTTGACTGCATTAATTGAAGACGCTGCTTCATTAAGCGAACCAACGAAAGATTCAAATGTGTGTAAGTGTTTCATCATTTATTGTTATTTTAGTTATTTATTTCTTTATCTAGAGTTTTTACTGCTTTAAGATCCTGATTCTTAAGATCTCTTAAGATACCATGCCTCCTTTTGTACCATCCAAAATTAATTTTTCTTACCCGATACATCTGATTTGTTTTTCCTTTCGGTCATTAAGTGTCTAAATTTATCAGCAACAGATTCGCTAATGTAAGTTACTGATTCTTTTTGTAGAGAATCTATCTTTTTCTTAGTATCAGCCTTTCTTCTTTTAAGTTCAGCCAAGTCTTCATTAGAATCATCCAAGCTTTTTTGAATTTTTAAAACTTCTGCATCAGAACCCCTGCCTGTAGAAACATCTCGTTTAGCTTGGTCTAAATCTTTTTTAAGTTTGGCCACCGTCGCCATTTCAGTTTCAATGTTTTTATCAAAATCTGCGATGTCTTTTTCTAATGATGCAATAGGATCCCTGTTCCCTTCATCTCCGGTATTATCTGCTACTCCTGAAGAAAATTCAGGAGTTTTATCTTCCGTTGAAGTTTCTTCATCTTCTTCGCCGCTCTCTGTGCTTTCAGCTTCTTCCGATGTACCAAGCTTGTCTGTAATTTCCTTGATGCTGGCCTTGATAGTTTCCATTTCTTTTTCGTCACCTTTAGCTTTTGCTAGCGTGTGCTGTAATCTCAAGTCTTGCAAATTCGCCTTCTGTACAAGTTCTTCCAATTTTTTAAGCTCTTTTTCATCGGGATCGCTTTCTGCTTTCATCTTTTTCAAGTCATCTGTCAGAGGATCTAATACATCTTTTCGATGCGTAGCAAGTGATTCTTCTGCTCTTCTAATTTCAACTTCATCAGTTGCGGTTTCGTCGGATTTAGGTTCTTTGGCTAACTCCTGTTTCTTTGTCATTAATTCTCCAATGTCATTACCTAACCCTTGATATAGTTCATCATTATCTTCAAGCTTTGCCTTTTTTTGTTGTGCTTGCTTAAATGCAATCTCGGCATCAATTTTTGCACCTTCATCGTCACCATTTTTAACTTGATCATATTTGGCTTTTGCATTATCAACAGCAGTTTTAGCATCATCGATTGCTTTGGTATCAGGCTCAGATTTTATTTTAATTTTTGTATCATCCTTTACTTTAGGTGCTTCTTGCGGTTGCGGTGCTTCTTGTGGATTTTCCTGTTTAGGCTCATCCTTTTCATAATCCTTAATTGCCTTCTCAGCCTCAGCTGCCTTAGCATTAAGATTCTTTATCTGAATCTTAAGTCGTTTAGTTTCTTCAGCATCAGCTGCTTTAAGAGCGGTTTCAGCGGCAGCAACCTTGGCCTTTGAAATTGCAAGAGATTTAACAGCCTGAAGTCCTGGGCTAGTTGCAAGAGTAGTCATACGGTCAGAAATAGCAGATGCCTTGTCGGTAAGAGCCTGGTTCTTTGCAGCATTAGCCTGTCTAAGAACCTCAAGTTTATCTCTATCTACCTCTCCCCCAGCTGCTTGCTTTTTCTTTTCATAGTCTACATTATTAAGAGCCTTTTGTACCAGCGCCTGTTGGTACTTCTTTGCATTATTCTTAATCTTCATAAACTTAACAGGATTTTGAAAAAGAGCACCGGCTTGGTTTTGTGCAGGATTAGCTTCATTTATAGCCTGTTCAACTACACGGTCAAGATGAGCCTCTAATCTAGCTTCTGCTTCCTTAATTATTCTAAAGTGTTCAAAATTGACAAGTTCTTTCATTTCTTATTATTTTTTTAGTAATTTATATATTCTAGACACTAGAGCAAAAAAAGGTTCGCCGAAGCGAACCTTTTCTATCTTATCTTAAATTAAATTATGCACAAGCATATTCTCCCCAAATAGAGTATAACCACTCTTCTAACTTACTGTGATCTTGGGTACTAAACCACGCAAAGAAACATTTATAATCAGCAAACCCCCATATGTCACCTTGGAATACACCACTCCACATAGTGTGATAAAACCTTCCCCAATCAAAACAGAACTCTTGTGCAGTGGCAACAATATGTTCATATGTATTAGCATATTTACCTTCAACTGTGACTTGACCACAAGGATCATTGGTAAAGAAGTCTTCGAAAGGGTTAGCAGCAGGAGTCTTTGTAGTCTGTGTCCAGAAGAACTGTGGAACTTCCCAACCCTGTCTAAAAGAAGTACCAAAGAAATCTGCTCTCTGGTCTACAATGTCCTTAAAGTCGTTAAGATTCTGGAATCTTGTACCTTCCCATGGATTGCCTACATATGAAAATACCATATTAATAATTGGAACACCAGTATCATCAATGCGAAGATATGCAGCTTCTTGATTAGAGTAGGGAACATATGCTCTAAGAATAGTCTTTGTTGCTACTGCTGGAAATATTGTTAGGCTGCCTGATCCAATGCTGGGATCTTTAGTAAAAGCAAATTGCTCAATACCGTAACCATAAGGAACATTACCATAGGCGGTTTGTTCTAACCAATCCTGTACAGTTACCAAGTTATCAAATCTTGTGGCCTGATATGCATCAGTCACAGTGAGGACTTCCCAAGAGGTGACAGGATCACCGGGATTTGTTACATAAATGTATGCCCCTACATCATATGAATAGAGAACCGCTGTCCTATCTAAAACATTTGCTGTTTTTTGACCACCAGCAACATTAGGTGTTAATGAAATTCCAAATGAAGCCGCTCCTTCCGCATCAGAAAAGAATTTATCTCTAATTTGATACCCATACGCTGCATCAAAAAGGGTTTTTGTTTGATCATTCCATTGATTAGGATACCAATAAATCGCAGGTATCTGTGCATCTAATACATTAAGATTTGTATATCTTGATGCTACATTAGATTCCCTTAATTCAACAGTATCTCCTTTAATACCCAGCTCGGTGTCTGCTACTTTTAGCCATCTACCGGCATCCACAGCCTTGATGACAGCTGCTCTACTTATTGCCATAGTCTAATTTTTATTTTTATATATCTTTTGAGCCTAAAAAATTTAGAAAAGATTATGCCGCAAAATATAGCCATTGGATTTCCCAAGGATATGCATTTATAGTAGGATCACCGATTGGTGTATCGGTTAAATAGTATTGAAGCTCCACAATGTTAACCCATTTAGTTGCATCATTAGGATTAGTTACCCATGTCCAAGTTACATTTAGTGGATCACCCCCTATAGTATTTGAATCTATTGAGATGTATTTATCCTGAGTAAAATTGTATAATACAGCGGAACGGTAAACTCCTTGTGACATAGTGTTATTTTTGTTTTATATATTAAGACAAAAAAAGGTCCGCCGAAGCGGACCTTTTCAAACAGTATGATTACTATTTATTAGATGATATCAACTCCGTTGAAGTTGAAGTTCAATACATAGTACATAGTTTGTGGGTGGAATCCAGCGTCTACTAAGTCGAATCTAGATTTAACCGCGATTTTAGGAGCCATAGTTCCTTCTGCGATTGTCTCAACAGATTCAGCCATTAAGTAAGGCATGAATACCAAACCAGGAGAGTTACCATCACCTTTACGACCTACAGCGATCTTAACATCGTTAAAGTCTCTGTTTGGATCTACATAAACAGTTACACCTGCGATAGCTCCAATTGGGTAAAGAGAGCCACCAGCTTGGTTAACTGTGTTAGAAAGAGGATAAGCAACGAATCCTGCGATGTCTTGAAGAGCAGATGCCATCTTACCGCCAGTTACAGCGAAAGTAGCAGGTCCTCTACGACCACGAGTAGCGATCAAGTTAGAAGCAGCAAGAACCTTAGTAAGGATTCTACGTTGCAATGTACCTTGAGTTTCGCCACCACCACCAACTGATACAGAAGTAACAGTTACAGAGCGGTTAACACCAGTGTTATCAGTTCCAAGAGCAATAGTAACGGCACCGGTAGCACCAGTAGTAAATGCAGCTGAAAGAACAGTGCTATCTACTTGAGATACTTGGAAAGCGTTAGTTACGCCATTCTTGAAGATTCTATCCAAGATATACTTGTTGATAGACTGAGTCAATTCGTTAACTAATACAGCTTCTACTTGAGCAACTGCATCGATACCGAATTGCTTAAGGTCTTGTACTTGTTCGCGAGTTACAGCGGCAGCAACTTGGTAAGTTTTAGCGGCAACTGATTTGTTGAACAATGATAGACCTAAGATGTTATCAGGAGTAGATTCTCCATCTCCTCTTTGATAAGGATCAGTGCTGTTGATAGACTCAGCAAAGGTAGGAACACCAGATGCAGGGTTATTTTCAGCGAAAGCATTACCAGAGAAACCAACGATATGGTCTTCTAAAGCCTTAACTAATTCAGGAGCTCCGTCGAAGTTAACACGAACTACGGTTAGAGGATCATCAGAATAACCATCAGTAGCTGCAGTGATTGCAGTATAGATTGGTTGATAACCTTCTTCACCTTGTGCAAAAGGATCAGATCCTTGAGCAGCATCAGTTCCTTTACCTCTTACGCGGAAAATAGGATAACCGTCGATACGAGACTTACCAACGAAAGTTAATTCGTATGCACCAAAGTTACCAGTACCAACATAAAGAAGATCGTTAACTGCTAAGTCACCACCAGTAGCGATAGTTAAAGGAACTTTGATCATTAAAGGAGCAGAGTTACCGTTAATACCACCGGCTTGTGAAGTGCGACCACCACCATATACGAAGTCTAGGTAAGTAAGAACTCCCATAGGACCTTGCATAGGAACTACAGGTACAAGATCAAGACCTACAGTCTGAGCAGCTACCTGCATAGCAAGTGGCAACAAAGAGAATGGTCTATCACCAGAACCTGGGGTCTGAGAATAGAAAGCGTTCATTGTAGTAGGATCTCCAGGGAAAGTAGGAGCGCCCATTGATTGAACGTTCATGTTTGGATTGAGGTGTACAGTATTGTAAACACTTTCATTAAGGTTATGGTAGTGGCAATACTTAGACATCCAAGATAACTTAGACTTTTCAGTAATACCAGTAGCCTCCTCAATGATAGGTGCCCACGTCTTTTGTACTTCAGCCTCATTAATTAAATGATTTGCGTACATTTTGTTTTTTGTTTTTTGTTTTTATTAATCAATCTTTAGCTCTTTGCTTCTTAGCTATTAGATTACATTTTTATATATTATCGTCCTAAGTTGAATTTTACTCTATTAACAAGATCATTTGCAAATGATTCATTTACTAGAGGCTCCTTAGGTGCAGAGGCCTCAGCCGCTGTTTTACTTTCATTAATCTGTTCTAATTCCATTTGTGACGGTCTTAGATCTCTGGTACCCCAGAAGTTATTAATGGCATAAGGAGTAGTTAATGTATAGAGCTTAGATTCTGCAATGATTTGATTCTTACGAGATTCTGATAGAGCTTCCCATTTAGCGGAAAACTTTTCTGGCATATCAGCAATAAAATTTAATTCTCTTTTCTTTTCAATAAAGCAAGATTCCCAAATATTTTCAGCCTGTACAGTTGACATAATTGGTTTAGCATTCATTGATTCAACAATTGACTTTTGCTTATCTTCGGAAAGTGAATTAAATTCATTCTTCTTAGATTCAGAAAGGAAGTTCATAAAATGCATTTCAGTAACAACCTTAGTTTTAGCTTCAGCCTTTGCAATTAATTTATTTAAGGCTTCTTCAATTGAATCTTTATACTCTTTCTTATCAGATTCTTTTTCTTCTTTATATGATTCGCAAGTAGAACCTTCATTCTTCTTATCTTCAGTAGACTCATTAAGAGGAGTACCTTCAACACCATTTACATTTTCTGCAATGTATTCAGAATACTTAATACTTTTTCTTAAACCTTCTGCAAGATGTTCAGAATATGCAATATTCTGATCAACCTTTTCAGCTACGTATTCAGAATACTCAATTCCTTTTTCAAGGTTTTCTCCTAAATAGTTTGCATATTGGATTCCCTTATCGGCTTTTTCAGCAACATGTTCAGCATATTGAATTGAGTTATCTAATTCCTCAGCAAGGTATGTGGTATAATTCTTAATCTTATTTACATTTTCAGCTAAATAGTCAGAAAAAGAAATGCTCTTATCAAGATTTTCAGAAAGATATTCAGCATAATCGCTTAACTGATTTACCTTTTCTCCAATATGTTCACTGTACTTAATAAGTTTTTCAACGATTTCAGTATTATCTGAATTTGCGGATTCTTTTACATTATTTAATACGCCTTGAACATATTCAGTGTATTTTTGAAAATCCTCAACGGTTACAAAATTTTGATTTTCCATTATTGGTTCTTTTTTATCTTCTGTATTTTTGGTTTCTTCCATTTCGTAAATGAATAAAGTAGGATCAGCATCAAATCCATAAGATTCGTTAACTCTTGATAGTTCTGCATTTTCAAATCCTGGATCTGCTACTAGGTCATAAGTAAAGAACTTCTTAATCTTTACCTTTCCATTCTCATCAACAGTACCAGCAGCACGGCTTGAGATATGAAGAGGAATACCGTCCTTAATTAAAGCCTGAGCTTCTTTACCCTTTGTAGTATTTAATAAACGAACTCTTCCAAGAACCTGCTTATTTTCAGAGTCATACTTTAGAGATTCTATTACATGGGATACGTTAGAGAGACTAATATCAAAATCTTTTGGGTGGTCTAATTCACCTAAAAGTTTGTTTGTCTTTACCTTTTCTTGGAGTTCATTAATATGAGGTAAAACTTCCTTTTCCTCATAAATTCTGTTGTTCTTATTACGAACACCGAACTCGGTAAAAACGCCTTCTAATACGACGGCGCCATCATCATCTGTCTTAAATGATAAATTAGACTGTGATCTCTCAAGAATTAATAGTTTTTTTCCTGACATCTTCTACTTGTTATTTGATTTATATATTATCAACTTATAAAGTTTTTATCCTAAACCCGCCAATGGATCTTCTTCAATACCGCCTGCGGGCTTTTCTGGCTTGAAAAGTTTCTTATCTGCACCTAAAAGAATCTTTTCAATATCTTCTTCGGTGTATCCTTGTGTCTTTAGATCAGATCTATCCTTTGCTCGTTGGTTGGCCTTAAGGTCATCTTGTGTAAATCCTCCATACCTCTTAATTAACCATCCTAAGTCAAAATACGGTATTTCTGTCATATTTTCGTCCATTACACTTAATTGGGTCTTCATATTTCCAATAAAGTCTACTCTCTTGGTTTGAAGTTCCATTTCTTTCATTTCTTCAAATACGTTATCCTTAATGTATCTTAATGCCAATCCAGCCTTAAATGCAACATCATTCTTAAGTTCTGGGTGGTTAAGACACATTTGAAGATAAACTGGTTTGATTAAGATTTCCTGGAAAATTGATCTTAAACGATCAATAAATTTAGAAAACTTAATTTCATCTCTTAGCATACCGCTTGCTTCCATATCATAAGTATTACCACCTTCTTTATCAAAGCGTGAGAATGGAATTTTTGAAGCAAGCTTAAGTTTATCAGCAAAGTATTTTAACGATTCAGTATCTCCTAAATCAGGACCATCTCCACCGATGGTACTAATTTCAGGTTGTTCACCATCCTTAGATGGTAACCAATATTCCTTGTTGAAAGGCATCATTGGTTTTCCGTTTGTTTGAATTTCTCCACTCTCGTAATTAAAATCTACTACCTCACGGTAAGAATTCATTAACTGTGCAAGGGATTGTTTTGCCCTTGTTTTAGATTTACCACCCACAGGTATAATAAACTGGGTCTTAAACGATGCATTGGAAACAGCCCAGATAATTCTGGTAGTTTCCATAATTCTTAATAGGTTAAAAGAACGTATAAGTCTCTCAACATAAGAGATTCTTTGTGGTGAATTAACCTGTGAATATGAAAGGTAAATAATTTGAGAATCCCAAAGCTTTCTTTCCTTAGGACCTCCGCCTTTATACTGAACCCACATTTTCTTTCCGGTATCAGTATCTAAACCTGGCATTAATGAAATAGGATCAAGTTCTTTAAATCCTATGATTTCGGTTTGTTTATCATTATAAACTATTTCAAATGCAAGATATCCATCAACTAACCATTTCCTAAAATAATTCCAAGGTTGAATAGCATCATTAAAGCCAAAGTAATTGTAAATGTTATTATAAATATCTCCAATCTCTTCTTCAATAGAATTACTTATTTCCCCATTAAATTCTGCATAAGAAAAATAGTTACTCTTATCAAATACTATTGCCTCATCAGTAACTACATCAAGAATATCTTCTATTTCATCTTGTACCGCAAAGGTTCTTAATTGATCTCTCTTCTTTTCATAATCTCTATCAAAGAATGAGATGTTCTTTTTAAGACTAGTATCGGTTAATGATAAGGCAGCAAATGCAGCATACATATCATCTGCATCAGATCCCATTGGGTTCATTGTATAACCCATTGCATTTTCGGTAAAACCGATTGCTCTGGAATTACGAATAATCATATCATCATATGCCATTCCTAAGTTAGAAAGATCTTTTAGAATCTTTCTTACCGGGTTGGAATCTGTAAGAGGACCTCTTCTATTTGTGAATCCTGCCATGTTTTATCATTTATTGTTTTATATATTCTGGTAATATAAATCTTGCGCCTGTAAAATTGATCCGCCAAAGAAAAAGTTATCATCATTAACGGCACCAAGGTACCAGTCTTCATAACCAATTATCTTTGGATCTTTCATACGATCTAATCTATATTGCCTAATTGCATATGTTAAATTATATTTTCTACCTAATGACTTTTTAACAGCTTCATAGGTAAAGTCTTTATTAAATGTTTGTTTTGCAACTTCCCCAGCATTATTAGATTGCCTTTCAAAGAAACCGCTAAACGATTTTATGATGTCTTCCATAAAAGGTATTCTTGCATCATAAGGAATGTAATGCAAATTAATTCCTAACTGGTTTGTCATTGATCCAGGAACAGCGCCTAATCCTATAACAATAGGAAATGTATCATAAAAAGTCTCATTCTCAGTAAAATATCTAAATGCATACATTCTGCCTTGATCTAAAACACCAGTTCCCTTAACACCCATTGATAGCAAATCCTTAGAGGATGCTTTAGAGGCCTTAGACTGCCCTTTGTTCTCGGCAATGTATAAATCTAAATCATCTGTAAAACTACCTATTATCATACTAAAAAAGATTTGAGTCTTCGGTTAACAACATAACCTTAAAATTTCTTTGGTTTGCAGCTTTATTAAGAGCATCTGTTTTGCAAAGATTCCTAACATATGTTTCATAGGCATACTTAAAATTCTCTATTGCCTTTTTGGTGTTTCTTTTTGGCGGAGATGGCTTCTTTAACTGTTCTTTTGGTTTTATCTCTACTACATATTCTTCAACCAAGCCTTCTTTATTCATCTTTACATAAAAGTCTGGATAATAGTTATGAAACTTATTATCTAAAACATTAAAGTATTTTATTGAAAACGGTTCAGACACCCAGCTAATTACATTTTCATTATGATCACACCAATGGCAGAATTTTCTTTCCCATGAGCTTCTGTATATGATAGGACCTGGTCCTATATACTTATGAGGATTGTGTGGTTTATAATAACCTTGTTTAAATCCTGATTTAGCCGTAGGTTTGACATTCTTTATACTCATTGGTATTATTCTAAATGGTATAAATTCCTTCTCCGTCAGAACTACCGTCTATTGAAACGGTTCCTGCATATTTCTTTGGATGTAATTTATTCCAACCTTTTGCAAAACCTCGTTTTGCAATTTCTGTAAAATATGCAAATGCATTTTCACTTTTATCTGGATTAAAGTTTCTCCAATAGCGATAAAGATCCATGTAGGCGAATGCTATACAATCTTCTCTATCGGCGGGATCACGATATGTAAGTTTGGTTGAACATTTATCTGCTAGTAACATTAAGAACTCTAAAGCCTTTGGTGTTAATTCATCAAGTTCTTTTGATTTACGTATTTCATCTAAAAGATCTTTATTATTTAAGTAATTCCTTTTTCTAGGCATAACCTGAACTATTTTTTTATTATATGCAAAAAAAGCCGACAGTTTACCTGTCAGCTTTTTATATAAAGGTTAGCGATTAAATTTCAACCTTAAGGCTTGCCTTCTTTACGATTTTAGATTTATCGGTTTCAGGAACGATGATATTGAGTAAATCAGTATCACCTAAAGAAGTATATTCTTCTGCATTAACAAAAACAGTTTGACCTTTCTTTAATCCGTTTACATTATCTTGAACTTTTGCTTCAACATAACCGTCATTTAGATATTGGTCTTTACTTTTTTTTTCAACTACAGAATAAGTTTCTTGGAGTTCTTTTTCAAACTTAACGATTTCAGTATTGATTAGTTTCAATGCTTCCTGTAATTCTTCAGAATCTCCTAATGATTTGATTGCTTCAGATACTTTATTCTTTTTCTCTTCTAAGAAAGAAATCTTATCATTGATTTCATTTCTCTTTTTATCAGCAACTGCTTTTTGATTACCTTCAGCTACCAATCTTTCAGAAAGAATAGATGATGCATCATAATTAATGAATTCTTTAATCATCTTAACAGCTTCAGTTGCAGATGAATAGAATTTCATTTCATTTACCTGCATTCCAAAATTAACTTTATTAACCCATACACCTTCTTCAACAGCAATTACAGTTAAGAAAAGATTTAAGAATTCAGTAGAAGTAATTCCGGTGAAATTATCCATTTCATGTAAAAGATCTACATTCTCAAAGAATTTACATACAGTATCAGATTTCCATTGGTCTCTATAACCAAAGAATCTTGTTGCAATAAGTGATTCTTTTAATTCTACGATACTTGCATTAGTAAGATCTACTCCGCCTAAGGTTAAAGTACCTTCAACAAGGTTATATTCTAAAGTTTTTCCATTTTCAGAAAAAGTAACTAATGAATTACCGTCAAGCTTAAACATTTTAATACCTTCTAAAACATTAAAGAAACGAGAATCAGTTACTTCAGTTTCAGAAATCTTACCTTCTGTAAAGATATAGTTCTTACCATGTAAGTGGAATGTTAATCCTTCTTCAGACTCCAATACAGGGGAAAGAATTTTAGAAACCTTGCCACCACGATTTGAATAGGCCTTCTGCTCAGAAGAAGCCATTTCGTTTAGAATGTTTTTACATTCAGCTGACCATGGGTTCTTTGCAGCAATAACAGCAAATTTAGATTTAATGTCTTCAGAAGATTCTTTTAAAAGAGTTTCAAATTGGTTAGTTAAACTTTCGTATAGTTTACCCTTTTGTGAATTTGATCTATCAATTGCTTCAGCAATTCTAAATGACCATTTAGAAGAATCGTATGCAGCCATAATATAGCTTCTTAATTCTCTAACTGGGTTTAACCATTCAGATGCAGCAAGATCTCTGTGAAGATTTTTTGCAATCTTAAATTTAAGAGCGGGATTTACATTGTTTTCAATATCTTCACTGATTATTGAAATATCTCCGCTAGAGAATCTCATTGGGAAATTACCTAAAGAATTTTCTAAAATGTTAAGTGCATTTTTTGCGGAATAAGATACTCGTGATTGATCTTCTCCTATCGTATTTAATGCATTAATGGCTTTCATAACGTTTTCATACAAGCCTGCAAGTGTAAATTTCATATTATTATGATTTTTTTGATTGTTTTCAGTTGTGAATATCTGAGCAGCGGCTTTATATGCATTAATACCAGATAACGCCAATTGTTGTGGAGTACCCATTCCTACAAGAATAGCTAAAACTTGACTATCTGATTTACCACTTTTGTAAAATGCGGTAATAAGATCAATCAATTGCTTTGGGGGATTATTTAGATACGGAGCATCAGTATTTACACCATATTGAGGCTCAATAGTACCATTTGCATAGACTTGAGTTTGTCCTTCATTAACTGCTTTACTCATATTTGATGATTTTATTTGTTTTATATATTCTAAGATCCTAAAGTTATTATCCTTCGTCATCTTCTACATTTCTGTATTCCTTACTCTCTGGGGCCTCTAGATCATCATATTTTTTAGCATCAAAGTCAAAGTTAGCAGAAGTTGTTTCGGTTTCTATGTAAGGTCCTCCACGATTAATATCAGAAGGATTAACATACTGCTTATTAGATAACAGATTTTCTGGTGCAATCTTTGCAATGTTATCGATTGTGTATTCAAATTTTTGGAATACTCCACCAAATGATATTCCAATATCTCCATTTGGTCCAGTTCTAAACAGACCGACGCCTTCGGAATCAGGATTATTTTGAATTGAATCTCTGGCTATTAGATCAACTTCTGATAGGAGAACACCATTTTCAAAACATGGCATAAATGATTTAACCTCTAAATCAAAAGTTACATTAAATTCTTTCTTATCATTAAGGGCAAATTCAAATAGACGATCTTGGCTATAGTCTTCAGGGACTGCCATACCAGCTTGAACTCTTGTCATACCCAAATCAACACTGTAAAGAGTTGTCTTATATAGTTTTGACAAAATTGATTCGGTAACCTTTAACATTTCAAGATTATTGGAACAAACAACAGTTACCCCAAATGTCATATTAAGAGGTAAAAAGTTTGTCTCTAGCGAAAATCTTTTTAAGACGCCGTTCCACTCTCTAACAAATTCACCTCTAATAAATTTATTTGTCTGGGCACCTGAATCAATTGAAAGAGAATTTAATTGAAGTACACCTCTTGGTACAACTTCATAATCGCCTATAGCTTTACCTTCTGCAATAGCATCATATAAGAAGTTATCCGCTAAAAATCGGTCATCACCTGTAACAGAATAATAGAAAGGCACATTTACCTTTTGTACAGTATCCTCATCGATCTGATTATAATAGTAAACTTTATTCCTTAACTCTGCTAAGGTGGCTACGGTTACATATCTTAGGATAGTGTTGTCTTTGTTATATTCTTGATTATAGGCTGACATTTAGAAATGATTATTTATAGTGATGAAGTTTTTTCTTCCATCTGTCTATTTGAATCTGGCAATACCATTTACCCATGTTAGATGAAGCATTAGCATATTTCTTTTCCCACTCTTCTATCTTTTTAAAGATAGGAGCATTTGCTTTATTTATGATATCTATATCATAATAGCTATTATTCTCTAGCATTGGATCGTTACTCATAGATATTATATTTATTTAATGCTTTCAATTGTAAATTCAGAAAAGCCACCATCTTTTGTAATTTCTAATTTCTTATCAAAATATTCGCTCGGTAAAACGGTATGATTGATAACAAAGGTATTTAGTCCAATTTCCTGAATAGTCTCATGAAGAATATTCACAATATGATAAACGCCATCAGCATCAATTGATGAAAAGATTTCATCTAAGAATAGGATGTTAAGACTAGAGAATCTAACCTTAATCATTTTAATTAAAGCCATGATAATTACAAAATCAACCTTTTTCTTTTCTCCGGTGCTTAGGGTCTTAGGACTAATCTCTTGACCTAAATGATGGATAGTGCAATTAAATTTATCATCAAAACGAATTCCAAACGGTATACCCATTTCCTTTGCCATAACAAGAATGTTATTATTAAAGGATGGGAGAATCGACCTAACTGCTAAGTTTTTAATTCCATCGTCTCCCATAAGAGTTTCAAGAATACTTAAGTAATAGTCTTCACCTTCGCTTTTAAGTTTTACCTGACCTTTCTCTTCTTTCTTTTCCTTAAATTCTTTTATAAGTTCTTTAAGATGACCAGAAGATGAATCGTCCTTTTCGGCTAATTCAATTAACTCATTCTTTAAAGTATTCATTTGAGATTCTAATTGCCCAACCTTTACAAGTATTTGTCTTCCTTGTTCTCTAAGTGTAGTTAAAGAATCATCAATTTTTGTAACCTCATCTTGTATCTTTTGATACTTAGTATTTAATGTTTCTAAAATATCCTGCTTTTCCTTTTTAATATGTTGATGAAATTCTGAATCAAGAGGAGAGTTACATGTTGGACATGTATTGTTTTCATAAAGTTCTAATCCTTTCTTAACCGCATTAATTTCAGATTTTAATTCGGTTTCCTTTGAAGATTTAGTTTTATACTTTTTATCGTTTTCATCAACCTTTTCTTTGGTCTTATCATTGGCATCTTTTAGTTTTTTTCGCATTTCATTAAGAGAAACCAATTTCTTTTTAAGTTCAGCTACTTTATTGGCATCTTTTTCTTTTGATGCTTCTTCATATTGTTCTATTTTAAGTAAGACAGATTGAATAGATTCTTCAAGTGTTCTGATTTCATCATCAAAGGTTCTAATTTCATCTATGATTAGCTTTCTCTTATTCTTTACCAATTCTCGCATCTGATTGATTACAGAGAAACCAAATATTCTATCAATGATTTGTTTTTTATCAAACGGAGACATTGTAATAAAAGACTTAAAATCGTTTACAGACAAGATGATAACATTCTTAAATACATGGTAAGGAATTTCATAAATCTCAGATTCTAAAAACTCCTGTAAATTGGACTTACCTGCAACATCATATTCAGTTCCATTTATTGAAACATTAAATATGCCTGGAGATACTCCTCTTTCAATCTCAATTTGATTTCCTTTACTTTCAATCCAGATTTTTCCCCAAAGATTCCCGTTAACACGATTAGGAAGGTCTTTAAGATTTGCTCCTTCAACTCTACCATAACATAGGTAGGTAATTACTTTGGCTAAGGTACTCTTTCCAGCACCATTACCACCTAGTACTAGATAAAGATCACTTTGTTCTTTATCAAATTCAATTACCTGCTTTCTATTACCGTAACTTGCAAAATTCTTAAACTCTACTTTATTAATCCTCATAAGAAGGTGCTAATGTTTGTTTATACAATTCCGATACTGATTTAATAAGTCTTTCTTTTAGGTCATCATCATAACTTAAACCATTTATAAAGTCAGCCGCAATTGTCATTAAATTAAATTCTCCATTGAAGTCAGAGGACTGTACATCATCATCTAATTCGATTGGATTTTCTTCATCATATATCTTAGGTTCTAGATTCTTGGCATATCCATCCATAAAATCCATAAACTTATTAATATTGTACTTTCCTAGAACATTGGATGGAATATTAATATCAACAAAATTATCTTTAATTTCATTAAGTATATCCTCCATACGCCTCTCTAAAATATCGTTTATATAATACCGAATAAAGATAGGTGATCTCTCATTCTGGATAAATTCATGATCACCGGTCTTAAGATCTAGTACATATATTCCTTTAATATTTCCACGGTCAGATCTTGTCATCTGATAAGGGTTACCTACCAAAATAAAGTTTTCCTTTTCTTGGCGGTAATGAATATGACCGGAATAAACCCTCTTAAATCTTTTAAATGTACTTAGATCATTTCCGCCTTCATGGAGATGTTTTGTACTAGGACTTGTTTGTACTCCTTGTGTTTCTGTATGACAAAACATATAATCAATCTTCTTCTTAATTAAAGATAAGGTTTCTTTTTCATGTTCAGCATTTCTACGCCAAGGCATTAGTAAACAAGTAGCACCGCCATATTCCAAAATCTTAGGTTCTTTATGTACAGTAACATTAGGTATGTACTTAAGGCAATCAACAGAAGATATATCATTTGAATTTTTTCTCATAATATCATGGTTACCTACAATAACATGGATCTCTGAAAATATCTTTGATAGTTCTTCAAAGACTCGTATGCCTAAATCCTGTGCTGCAAGATTTAGGCTCTGACGATTATCAAATACATCACCTAAGTGAAAAAGAACATCACCCTGTTTATACTCTTTTTTTACAAGAGGAATAAAAAAGTTAAAGAAATAATCTTCAATGATACCAAGCCACAGAACAGAATTAGATCTGCATCCAAGATGTGTATCACTTATCATCCAAACTCTACTCATATTAGAATAATTTTCTTATCTTTCGTTTTTCTAAAATATTATACTTATCATCAAGTTCCTTAATTAATTCATCCTTAAATTTATTTGATAAGGAGTTATAGAACTTATTAGGAAAAACATCAAAGTAATCTGATATAACACTGAATAAATCAATTCTTGTATATGAAGTACCTAAATGTTCGATGATATGAAAATAGATCTTATTAATCTGAACTTTATTAAGTTTCTTAATTACACCATCTTTAGTTACCATATTAAGATGTTCAAATTCACTACCACGAATTAAGGCATCCACCTTTGAAAATAGCATATTATAATGCATCTTATCATCATGATCCATGTTATCACCATAGGTATGGGAAACATTAAATGTTATCTTATTTTCAGACGGATTCTGTTCACCGTATGAATTATTGAAAATCTTGTCGTGTTGCATAAATGTTAATGTGTTATGTCATCAGTTTCGGTAAGGCGCATGTTATCATAATTTATATTAAATCTGCATCGGCTGCCCTTTCCTTGGCCATCACGAATTTTTAGAACCTTTAACCAATACTCACGATTTGCATGCATCATACTATCTTGGATAAGAGCATACATTACATCGGCAGTATGGGCAAGACCAGCAGATTCAGCAATGTTTTCCATTTTAATTTCAGTTGAGTCCCAGGCACCACGATTAAGCTGTGTTGCAGAGATTACTAACATATCTCTCTTTACAGCCAATGCCCTAAGATCTTCAGCAATTTGCTTAATCTTCATATAGGTATTTTCAGTATTAGGATTACGATAGTTAGATAAAATGTTAATGTAGTCAACTACCAAAACATTAACTTTATGATCTTGTGATTCTTGTAACTCTTTAAGATATGCTTCTATATCAAGAACAGAACCTTGTGAAGTTGGAAATTCCTTAATAAAAAGTTTTCCTGGTGGCAGTAAGCCACGAGATATCTTTTCTAAGCGACGTTTCATAAAATCACGATTAACTGATTTTTGGTCATACTCCATCATAGGAATATCTAAGAGGTTAGCTCCAATTCTTTTAAGAACCTTTTGTGCAGACATTTCAGCCGTAATAAACACGACGTTATGACCCATTCTTACGAAATTTGCAGCATCGTTTGCCAGCCAAATAGACTTACCTACGTTTTGTTCACCGGCATATATTACCAATGATTTAGGATCATAACCACCACCTGATACATTATCAATAAAAGTCCAGCCTGTTTCTAATTTCTTATTCTTTCGTTGTATGTGGTGTTCAGGATTAAAGAAGTCTAAACCTATATCAGAATCAAAACTTAATGAACCTTCGCCTGATATCATACCAATTGCTCTGGTTACAATATCTTCAACATTATCAGGAGATACGTCTTGTGTTTTTACATACTCAATTGTTTTAACCAATTGCTTATCAAAATGTTTCCATTTAATCCATGATTCACTAGTTCTCTTTATCCAATCCTGATCGTACTCATTAATGTTTATTGAATAAACAGCAGAAACTATTTCATCAGAAATTTCATTAGGATCATCTTTAACCAAAGCTTTCATTTGGTCCTTTGATGGACTTTCTCCAAACTTGGTATGAAAATCTTTTGCTAATTTTGCAAGATGATCTACATCACTATTAGAAAAGAAACCTGGTTTTACCGACTTAAGGTAATGAGGTTTGTTTATAAAATAGTTAAAGAATATTTTTTCGTGATCTACGCCTGAGTACATGTTTATTTTTTTATGAAAATAGTTGACTTAGTTTTATTCATAAGGATTTTTAAGTACCTCATATGTTACATATGCCGAGGTAGAATTAACTTCTCCTAAAATTTTATCTGCAACTAATCTCTCTATTATGATGGAGGTTTGTTCTTCGGTTAAACTGTATTTCTTTTGTAAAGAAACATTCGTAAACTTAATGTCCTTTGCAACTTTGCCACAATAATCTCTAATCAATTCAAAGATTACATCTTCAGGATCAGGATATCCAGGTAATGTAGTGTGATTGCCTAATACATACTTAACCTTGAGTTTAGCAGTATTAAGCGTTTTCTTCAGCATGTTCAGAAAGAATTTCAGTTAGATTACCAAGATCTACATCATCGGTTCCATAACAGAACTTAGCATTAACAATAGGTTCTAAACGATTAAGAACATCTTGTGTAATTACTCTAGGTGTAAATAATTCATTTAGTTCAACTAGGTCATTAAGATGGGCGACTGCTAATTTACGAGCGGTTGCCGAAGGTTGAAAATAAACAGTTACTTCTTTACCGTCTCTGTTATAGATATGTTGACGACATTCAGCTTTACCTGTTTCAGTTAGTTTTTCATATTGACCTTCTGTAATGAATCTTCCTTTTTCAATACCGCAATTATCCCAACTAATGTATTCCTCTAATCCAATATAAGGATTCATTCCTTTACTAAATGAAATGTGGAATTTAATTGGAGAAGGTTTTGCAAAACGGTTCTTATTAGGTTTAGCAGTTACAACAATACCAGTTTGTTCTGTACCTTCTTTAAGTTTTGCCTTACCTAAGAAAAGAATGATTGATGCAGCATATTCCGGACCGGTTCCACCGCCTGAAACTGTTTGTGAAAATAAGTCTTGTGTTTGATATGTATGATTAGTGAATAAGAAAGGAATCTTACAGATACCTAATTTAGTCATAAGAATACGAAATGCAGATTTCAAAAGTTTAGCACGAGTCATATCTGCTTTATCAGATCCACTCTTGGCATCATCAATTTCTTTTTGTGTGGCAAGGTTACCAGCAGAGTCCAATGCAATAAGAATCTTTGGTAATTCAACACCTTTATTCTTTTGTTCAATTAATAAGTCAGTTAATGCAGTTACTGAACTTCTAAATTCTTGAACGGTGTTACATGGTTCATAGCGGAATTTTGAAGGATCAATTCCAAACTTTTCAACAAGGTCACGATCTACTGCATTTTCAGAATCGTAAAATACAATACTGTAACCCATAAGTTGAGCCTGTTTAATTGCATTAAGAAGAAGGAATGTTTTTCCAGTCCCTGATGGCCCGGCTAATGCAACTGCTCTGTTATTAGGATATCCGCCACTAAAGGAACCAGTTAAACATGCATTAAGATTAAAATTGCCGGTTGGAATGAAATGATCAATTTCTGATACTGTTGATTTATCAAGTGTATCGCCATAAACTGAATGTTTTGACATTTCCTTGTTTAAATCATCGAATGAAAACTCTTTACTCATATTCTTTTATTTTTATATGCAAATTACTTACTATTGTTTAAGGATAACTTATATTCAAATAATGGCTTCCAATACTTATTTACTACATTATTCCAATTCATTTCTTTATAAAGTTCTTCATATACTTCATCTATGTATAACTTAAGTTCATTAGGATTATCATTAAAGTAATTAATAATCTCCACCGCTTCATCAACAGTATCAAAGGTTTTTATACTCTTAAACTGTAATGCCAATCCAGTTTTTGTTGATAAGACAGGAATTTTACAAAATGCTGCTTCGGCAATTCCATAAGGACCTCTATCGTTAGTACTAGTACATATGTACATATCAATATCATTATACATTTTATGAGATTCACTTAAGTCTTTTCCATGTATAAATACAGCATTACCCCCAATGCCTTTTGCAATATTAACTAACATATGAGGCCTTTTTATCTGATCCCAACCTGGGTTCACAAAAGGAACACCATTTAATCCAACATTCTTAATTTTTGTGATTTTTCTAGTAGGATAGAATTCTTTGTCACTGACACCACCATCAACAAGATGAGGTTCTATTTGATAAGTTTCCTTTAGATATGTATAAAGATCTTGACCTTTATATGACCAGGTTATACCTGGCTTAGGTAAAATAATTTCTCTAAAGTGAGAGCTTAAATTTGGAATAGCCCAGATACTGCAAATCATTTTTTGATAAGCTTCCTCTGGTAAACCTTCTATACCTGATAATGTACCGTTACCTAAAATAATATCAAAATTCTTCCACCCACCATCTCTCCAAAGATAATAGACATGATCAGGATTAGACCAATTAAAATGAACAAATTCATACTCGTCAGATAAAGTATTACCTAGACCAGTATGAATTCGTCCTATAGCCCAGCCGGGCTCATTATATGTTGCTATTCTGGTTTTTTTTTCTCTGCAGATTTTGTATCTCTCTGGGGATACATTTTATCATACCATTCTTTGGTATATAATTCAGGATTCTTTATTGAGTACCAACCTTTATCAAAGGTAACATCTAATGCTTCACGGAAATACTTTTCATATTTTGGAGCAATTGCTTCAAGAGAGAAGTTTTCACCATGTTTACGGCAATCAATTGATTTGATTTTACCAGCCTGGCAATCACGAGCAGCCTTAACAAAATCTTCAAAGGAACGGCATCGATATCCGGTTACACCTTGTATATTATTTTCTGCAAATGCACCCCAATCAGTTGTAATAGTTGGAGTACCACATAGTAGATTTTCAATTTGAACACCACCAAAAGGTTCAACATACATAGAAGGTAGGAATGATGCAATTGCGCCTTTCATTAAATTCTTTCTCTGCTCTGCATCAACATATCCAACAAATTCAACATGTTTAGGCCAAGGATTCTTTGTATAAAATTCATCTCCGATTTGACCAGCAATTTTAAGCTTTGCCCCAATTGCCTCAGTTGCTTGGATTGCAATATTAACACCCTTACCATCATATACACGTCCTACATAAAGGAAATAATCTTCTTTCTTTGTTGAATATTCAAATTCGTCAAGATCAAAGTAATTTGGGATAACCTGATCATACCAACTTTGGCGACACATACTTACATTACCTAAGCCGCAATATGCATGATAAATTGCGTATGATTCAAAGATCTTAAATACTGACCACATACCGCCTGCATACCCAATCCCAGGTTCAATAATACATAGATCAGGGTGAGCATCGCAGATAGGACGAACGCCTGAACCCCAGAAAGGTAAAATAATATCTCCGTGTTGTTTTCTTTTACCTATTTCTTCAATAGCATTTTTATAAAATGTTTGGTATGCCTCATCTTGAGTATCATACTTAAATAGGTTAGTCTTATAATCATGACTACCGTATACCTTTTCCCAAACATCATTTGTAATTACTGAAATGTTTTCATTTGCATCAGGGTTAGAATCTTCATGGCCATAATGCATTAAGTAATGGCCTCGGGCCTTCATCATTTTACAAAACTTCCATGCCTTTTGTGTATAGGCACAAGCAGTAAAATCTTTAGTCGTTTTGGTATGAGGTAAACCTAAAACGTGTATTCTGAATTTTTTTTCGTTTTCCATATTTTATTTATTTTAGAATAAACTAGTAGTGTAGATAAGGTTTCTGTTAAATCCTTTAAATCCCATTGCAGTTACTACTCTATTTATTGGATCCAAAATTGTCTTTTCAAATTGTACATCGTAATCTACTTGAGGTGCAAATTCATATGGGTATTCACCAGGAGCATATGCAAATACATCACATGATTTATCAGTAGAAAAGTACATCTTTAATTTTTCGCCGTTTCCTAAAGGCTTATACTTTCCTTTAAGTTTACTGTTATTGTTTAAAAGGTAATTATGATATCCTGCAGACCTTACGCCTATTGGGCATTTAGGACCGATTTCAAATTGATCATAATCATTAACAATATAGTTTTGGTAATTGTTAACCTTTTTGGAAAAACTAATTTGATCAATATTTGCAAGTTTAAACTGCCTCTTAATATCTTTTAACAAAGCGGCAAACTCTTTCATATTTAGTTGATTATTTGAAAAGATATATGTTAGCAGTTCCTTTAGTTTTTCTCTTGCAAATTGTGGAGTTGATGATTGGATAATTTCAAACCCTTTGGCACTAATTTTACTTAGTTCATCATAGTGAATATCCGGATCCTTCCATACAATATTTTGCATATACTTTTTCTTGGCAAGCCATATTGCATTTTTAGCAATACTTTCCAATTCAAAACTTAAGAAGTTTTCAGCATTATTATCATCAGCATATTTCTGAAGAATCTTTTCAATATAATCCGCTAGTCTAGTTTTATAGAGGTTAAGAATAAACTCCTTTTCATTACCAGACCAATCAGATTTTTCAATAACTTCATCAAACTTAACATAGATTGAATCCGTATCAATATAAATACCTACAGGTTTTTCAATTTTACCAGTGACGGTGATTCCCATCTGTTTATGGGTTTCCAAATCTCTATGCCAAAATTCACGGAAGTATTTATTGATAAGTTTTTCAGTATAAAGAATTGCATCCTTTCCCTGAAGAGTAATAGTTTCCGCAATATCAACATTAAAGAAATAGAAGTAAGGATTACCAAATGCACCATAAATAGAGTTAAGCATTAACTTAACTGCCTGTTCATAGTTATAGTATTTGGAAGCCTCTTCTTTAATCTGTTGTATCTCTTCAGTCATATTTTATTTTTATATGAAACCTCTTTAAAAGGTTTAATCATTCTTAAGCAATACAGAAGCATTACCATCAATTAGAACTTCATTATCAGCGTTGATAATTTGTGTAGATAATTTATAAATAGTTGAATTAGTTTTCTTAATCTCTTCAATCAAATCTAGTTGGACACTTACCCATTCTCCTACAAAACATGGCTTTAGAAATTTAACATCTTGTGATAGATAAATGCTTCCTGGGCCAGGATATTTTGATGCTATTAATGTAGAGAAAAACGATGATAATAACATGCCATGAGCAATACATTTTCCAAAAGGAGTAGTCTTTGCATATTCTTCATCTATATGAATAGGATTATAATCGCCGACTAATGATGCATAAGAGTGAACCAATTCTTTAGTTACCTGGATTCGTTCCACTGCTTTCATATAAACGAACTTGTTTTTCTAATTCATAGATATCCAGTTTTCTATCTGCTTTCTTTTTGGCAGGGACTCCAGATACAATGATATTTTCTTCAACATTATTCTTTACTAAACTTAATGCTCCAACGGCTGATCCTTTGTTAATGGTTACACCAGGTAAAATTACTGAACCAGAACCTATGATAACATGTTTACATATAGTAACATCGGCGCTATAAACATTTGAAAACATTTTAGGAACAGTCGGATTAGTTAATGCAGCACCTGAATAATCATCAGTAGATGAATACACAGTAACCTTTGATGACAGACCAGAAAAATCTTCAAGTACAATTCTTCCGGCTCCAACTAGAGAACTATAAACAGAGATATGTACATAGTCCCCAATTTTAATTCCACCTAAGCCGGCACTGATAAAACAAAAGTCATCAATTCTAACATTGTTTCCTAACTCAATTTTATCAGCGCCGTAAATAGAACATTTATCGGATACGAGTACATTTTCTCCGATTGATTTGAAGCCAATCTTTAAAACATCTTCTCTGCTTAAAAACATAGATTAATTTATTTTAGTCCTCATCAGTAATGGCAACAGCCACAGTAAGATGAGTATTGGTATCTAATGAACGGAATACTACTTTATTTTCGCAAACCATTACTTTATAGTTTTCCTTATCTAGGAGGTTCAAATACTTTTTGTAAATAACCACTTTTGCACCGCTATCAACATTACTTTCAAATGTATGGCAGAGTGTAGCATCATATGAAGAACCTTTAATGCAGATGCCTTTATTACTTGTGTAAATAGTAAAAGTATCTTCATCCTTATCAAGGTTAAATAATGATTTCATTTTATCTACGTGAGTTGTAAGAAGATCAAATTCAAACATTTTGTTATCAGTACCAAAGGCACGATCAGTTTCTTCTTTACTCATTTCCATAAATGAAAGTGAAGGATCGGTACAGGCAAGACTGATTTGAAGATCATCATTCTCTAAGATAAAATCACTTGCCATTAATTCTCCATCATATTCAGTATACTTAATGCGGCCTTTAACATCCCCATTAAAATGAGTAAGGGCATCAATTACTTTACTTCCATTATAAAAACTTACTTTAAGCGGAGAACTAATCTCTGCATCAAAGATGTCTTTAGTTGGAGTGTTAACTAATTTAACCGCATCTCTCTCAGGAAAATATACTGATGAAACGGTTCCTTCCTTACCAATCTTCATAAAGATAAATTTGTCAATTGGAATAAGTTTCTTAACAAACGAACTTAATTCGTATGCATCGATTTTGTTAATTGTAGTTTCCATTATTTGTTTTTTAATTATATTGATTATTGATTACTTGGTTTTAAGATTAAAAGACAGATGATACTTTAGTTAGAGATTTTTTCATTTTACTCTGAACTTCTTTAAATGCAGGTGGTATCCATGATTCATCATATAAGATATCTTTAAGTTCATATTTAGGCTGATATGCAAATCCATACTTCCACTCAATACCTCTTAAGAACTGTCTTAAGAAAATAGGTTTCTTTGTGCCGATAGGATAATGTAAAAGAGACGGTGTAACTTGCTTTAAGTAGAGAGGTTGAATATTATTTGCAAGAGCTTCTTTATCAACATTTTGCATAAGGCGAAGGTCCTTACTCTTTAACATATCTACGGTTCTGCCTTCCTTAATAAGTCTATGAAAGTTAAAGTGATGGAATCTCTGCTCAACAGTCCAACTTGTATATCCTACAAAATCAAAAAATAAGTGATGTACCATTTTATGATTCATAAATCTTTGGAAGTAATATTCCATTTTAGGATCATGGCCATAAATGATATTACCTGCATTGATTGATAACGCATTCATTTCCTCTAAGGTAAAGTTACTTTCAAAGATTTCATTAAATGCAGCAAGTACTTCATACTTATCGGCATTTCTCAAATTAAACAAATTCTCCTTTTTATATCCGAACTCTTGGTATTCGGTAAACATATAGCTTAAATCATTAAAGATAAATACGTCATCGTCAGAAACATATGTTCTTTTAACTTTATACTTATCTAAGAGATACATTGGCATTAGCGCTTTAAATAGGCACCCGTGTGTATACAAAAATTCTTTTGCCTTGCCTTCATACTCATGTTTCTCTACATAATAATCATATACACCTTTAATGCTAATATAAGTTGCATTCTTAAATGATTCAATATTATGATTACTGATAACTTCTCTTACGCTTTCCTCGGTGACTTTAGTATCATCTAGGAAAAGGTAAATATCAAAATTTTCTTGAACATCCTTAGGATAGTATGTTAAAAGAATGTTCATAAACTCATGGCTAGAAACGCCAATTGCTAATCCATTTTCTCTCATATTACGCTATTTACTTTATATCTTTTTTTAGGTTCTTGGCTAAGTTCTTCTACTTCAATTACTTTCTTTACCGTATTATCTTGCTTCATAAATTTATACTGTGTCATTTTAGCAGTACCTTCACAAAACTTACGAACCTCATCAGCCATATCTTGCGCGGTTCTTACCGGTACATTTTGAGCAATATGATTAATATGACGGCTGTCTTGTATTTCAAAATCATGTGGCATGCCCATAAGATGCAACATTTCTCTTACATTAAGATAACGATTTTCTACTGGATGTACTCCATTAAACATATTTCTACCAATAAGTGCAGAAAAAGATTCATGAAAGAAGTGAGGGGATGCATCCCAATATCCTTTGCCATCATCAACTTTGGCCTGTTGATGCTGAAGCATATCAATAAATGTTTTAGTACTTTTCTTATTAGAGAAGCCTTCCTTTGGATACCTTTCTTGTAACCATGCAATACATTCATCAATTAGTTTATGTTCATCAAGGTATTGTGCGATTGTACCTTTCTTAAACTCTGCAGCAAATTCAGCATGAGAAAGTCCTTTCTTTTCAAGAATAAATTCATAAGGTCTAAAGTGATCGGTAACTTTACCGTTTACCATAAACATGTCCTGCAGAGTTGCATCCTCAGGAATTTCATTAAGATATTCCAATAAAGATTTTCTTTCTCTAAACTTCCAATCCAACATAGGAACTGTTGGTGTATTCCAAAAGAAATAGAATGTACGAATTCTTCTTTGAGGAATTCCATGTAATTCAGTATTAGTTTTAATAAGAGAAAAACTGTAGCCATGTTTTTCGGCAATTTCCTTAAGCCTACGAACAACGCCTTCTCCCATTTTAGTAAAAAGACCTGGCGCATTTTCGCCCCAAAGTACTTTAGGTTTTACATGTTCCAAAATATATTCAGATGATTCATACATCCATTTATTTTGAACAGCATCAGATCCACGAGAAGCGGCACTACCTCTTGCAGAATTAAGAAGACTAAGACCGGCGCAAGGGCAGACCGAATTTACATAATCAACACCTTCAAAGGTACTATTAGGGATCTCAAGTTCAGGATGATCCAAACGATACATAGGAATACCTTCCCAGTATCTTTCTATATGACTTTCATTTCCAGCAAATGCTTCATAGCTTAAATGAAATGCAGGTTTAGATTCAGCTGACCTTGAACAGCCTATCGCGCTTCCGCCAATAAGAGGGATAATTGTACCCCATTTGATTTCTTTACTCATAATTTTATAATTAACTTTAATGTTTAAACCACCCATAATAACAATGGGCACCTATGCCTTCATTATTTACTTTTAACAATTTATCATGAAAATATTCAACATGAGGGCCGAGAGACACATGTGTACTCCAGCCAGGTTGTCCTATCCACTTATCTAATAATTCTTTTTTTAATTCTTGCGGGTGGCCTTCGTGTGGTGCTATATCTAACCATTCAAATATTCTAAGAACCGGTGCTGCTTTTTTTGCATTTTCAATTATTTTTTGAGGATCGATAGTATGTTGTAAGCAATTATAAATCCAAACTTCATCATATCCAGTTTCATTAACATTCTCACCTATATTTTGTTCAAATTCAATATTATGAGATTTATATCTTTCAATAGTCCAAGACGGCCATTCAATTGGATCAATTACCTTTGACCCACCGTGATCTTCTACCTGTAAAAGCATTGATGATGGCCCACCGCCAATGTCAAGAATTTTTCTGCCACCAATTGCAAGTCTATATGGACCAATTCTAGGAATTCCCATAAGTTCTGCATATAAAAAGTGTTTAATATCTTCGTCTAATGTGTTTGCACAATTACCCCAATATTCTGATTCAAATATGTATTCCTCTTGATTCATTTCTAATGTTTATTTATATTTTTACCTTTTCAATTTGAAGATCCTCCATAAAGGTATATGGATCTATGTTTCCTTTCTTTACTTCTTCTTCAAGATATGTAATGGTTTCTTTAATAGTATCTTCCATACTTTTCTTAGGTTCCCATCCCATAGATTTTGCTTTAGAAATATCAGCACGAATATTAAGTGCTTCACCGGCAATAGCTCCGTACTGTTCATATCCAACATAGTTAAGTCCCATAATTCGACCAATGATATCTTTAAGATCCATTAGTGTTGTCATCTTGCCAGTTCCAAGATTAAATGTTTGATTTGCAGTTTCTTCATTTTCCATACATAACATATGAAATGCATTTACATCATCCACATCAATATAGTCTCTTGCCTTCATAGGATCCCCGAAGATAATAGGATTCTTACCACCCATTAGACGAATAATAAAACCTGCAAAAACCGGAGGAACTGTTCGGTTATAATCCTGGAGAGGACCTGCTACATTAAAGTAACGAAGGGCAGTATAATTAACTCCCTTTGTACGTGAATACGATTCGGCCAATAATGCAAGACATGCCTTAGTCGTAGAATAAATTGTAGTAGGATCAGATTGACCTTCATGAAACCCAGTAGGAGCCATTAATTCATTTTCATAAACCGCTGAAGTTTCACTAAAGATGATTCTTTTAACTCCGCTCTCTGCAGCTGCATCTAAGATATTAATACTGCCTAGAATGTTATTATCAACAGCTTCATAAGGATTGGCATGGCAATCATAAATTGATACTAAACCCGCAAAGTGATAAATGTATTCAGGCTTAAATTCAGAAATGATATTCTTTACATACTCATTACGG
>Ga0172373_10001041_pt1 | contig 45066 bp, 49 predicted proteins | sample Lak10m_2_FD_114546 | JGI IMG/M metagenome (GOLD analysis project Ga0172373, IMG submission 114546) | Freshwater microbial communities from Kabuno Bay, South-Kivu, Congo - kab_092012_10m | ecosystem: Environmental > Aquatic > Freshwater > Lake | place: Democratic Republic of the Congo... | reverse complement strand
TTTCGTTTCGCTTTGACGCGACCCCCAAGAAAACAAAGGCCTGACGGCCTGACACAACTCGCCTGAACCGAAACGGGGATCCGACCCCATTTCGCTTCGTCGGCTTCCCAAGGACATCACCATGGACGTCGTCGACCTGCCGCTCGAGCAGATCATTCCCTATGCGCGCAACCCGCGCCGCAACGAGCAGGCGATTGCGACGGTCGCGGCCTCGATCCAGGAATTCGGGTGGCGGCAGCCCATCGTCGTGGACGAGGCGATGGTGGTTCTCGCCGGGCACACGCGGCTGGAAGCGGCGCGCAAGCTCGGCTTCAAGACCGCGCCGGTGCATGTCGCCAAGGGGCTGACCGTCAGCCAGGCGCGCGCTTTTCGGATCATGGATAACCGTTCCAGCGAAAACGCGGAGTGGGACAAGGACCTTCTGAACCTCGAACTGGCGGACCTGCTGGAGGCTGATTTCGATCTCGGGCTGACGGGCTTCACAGACGACGAATTGAACGCGCTGATGTCCAGCCTCGAGGAGGGCACCGGCCCGCAGGAGGGTGAGGACGATGTTCCAGAACCCCCCGAGGATCCGATCAGCCGTCCCGGCGATCTCTGGATCCTTGGCAACCATCGGCTGCTCTGCGGCGACAGCACGGTCGCCACGGATGTCGAGCGCCTGCTTGGCACGGTCAAACCGCTGCTGATGGTGACCGATCCGCCCTATGGCGTAGAATACGATCCGAGCTGGCGTAACCAGGCGGGCGCGGCCAAGACCAAACGCACGGGCAAGGTGCTGAATGACGACCGCGCTGACTGGCGCGAGGCCTGGGCCCTGTTTCCCGGCGACGTCGCCTACGTCTGGCATGGCGCTTTGCATGCAGCCACAGTCGCCGAAAGCCTCGAAGTCGCAGGCTTCACCATCCGGTCCCAGATTATCTGGGCCAAGGATCGGTTGGTTCTGAGCCGCGGGGATTATCACTGGCAACATGAGCCCGCTTGGTATGCCGTGCGCAAATCCGGCAAGGGCCATTGGGCGGGGGACCGCAAGCAGACCACGCTTTGGCAGATTGCCAACAAGGATCAGGACGAAAAGACCGTCCACGGGACACAGAAGCCCGTGGAATGCATGCGACGTCCTATCCTGAACAACTCGAGCCCCGGGCAGGCAGTCTACGAACCCTTCATGGGATCCGGGACGACGCTGATCGCGGCCGAGACGACTGGACGGGTCTGTTACGGCATCGAGCTGAACCCTGCTTACGTCGATGTGGCCGTCCAGCGCTGGCAGAACTTTACCGGAAAACAGGCCGTCCTCGATGGCGCTGGAACCTCGTTCGACGAACTCAAGACCAAAGAACGCTGAGGAATGGATGACCTGGCTTTACCTTCCTCCGGATGCGCTTCCGGAGCCGGAGACGCATGCCTGCTTGGCCTCTCCCTCTGTTCCGGCGCAGGCGGGCTCGACCTCGGGCTTGCCATCGCCATCCCCGGATATCGTACTGTGGGCCATGTCGAACGGGAAACCTTCGCCGCAGCCACTCTCGTGGCGCGGATGGAAGACGCGTCCCTGGATCAGGCTGTTGTCTGGGACGACGTTGGAACCTTCGACGGCCGCCCATGGCGCGGCGCGAGAACCCGATGCTGGACCGAGAGCTTGCCGACCTGGCCCCCGACCAGCGCTGGCGGGAATGGCTGCGGCGGATCGAGGCGGTGCTCTTCGCCAGCGCCAGCCCGGTGGCGCGCGAAGACCTCGCGCGGGTGGTGGGAGAGGGGGTCTCGATGGATCTCTTGATCGAGGACCTCGCCGCCGATCTGGAGGGCCGCCCCTATGAGGTGGCACAGCAAGGCGGAGGCTGGTGGCTGCGCACCCGTGCCGCCTTTGCCCCGGTGATCCGCGCTGCTGCGGATGTCGGAAGCCAGGCGCTGAACCTCTCCGAGTTCGACCTGGCCGTGCTGGCGGCAATCGCGTTGCACCAACCGATCAGCCGCGATGGGTTGAAGGAGATCTTCGGCAAGGAGATCAGCCGCGATCTGATCGGGCGTCTGGCCGACCGCGCCCTGATCGGCACCGGCCCCCGCGAACCCCGCCGCGGCGCACCCTATACCTTCGTCACCACCGAGACCTTCCTGACGGTTTTCGGAATGGAGTCGCTACGCGACCTGCCGGATGCCGAACAGATGCAGGATGCGGGACTTGGTAGTTCTTGATGGCTCTGATGATGTGACCGCCCCCCGACGGCATCGATGTGCCATGGTGGGTCTGCGAGGATCCAAAGAGGGGAGCGGTCACATCATCGGAGCCCCTTCTTGTGCCTCCGACCAAAGAGCACCCGGCCATAGACCCCAATTTTCGAACACAGGATCATCTACAGTTGAGCCTCGCCGGTCCAAGGGTACTCCGTCGGTGTCAGCCAACAGGACGCAACACCCGACATCACCAACGAGTTGAAACAGGCGGTCAAGGGAAGGCCCAGCGAGTCCAATCAATGGTCCCAGTCGGTCGACCGCAACAGCGAGTTCGGCATCTGTCAGTCGGCAAGGAGATCGACGCGTGGCGGGGTCAAGACCGTGGAGCCGTGCGGAACGGGCCCAGGATGCCACCAACGGGGATCGTGCAGCCCCGCTGCCGAGAACGGCGCGCTCGATGGTGGAGACATGAGCGTGTGGATCAACTCTTCGCATGGTGCCGTGATAAGTTCCTGTAGGTTGTCGGCGTTACGTTGGACGCCCAAATGAAGTGTCGGCCTCGCGAGACATCGGGGAAAGTCGCTCATAAGCGGCACTAGAGGACAGTCTGTCTCTAGGATACAAGCAACACTTGTGCCAAGTAGGCTGCGTGGCCTTGTCAAGTGTCGTTCTGAGCTTCGAGGAAAAAGAGTCGCATCAAGACGCCTTCTAAGCTAGACGTACCGCTGCGGCGTCACCGGGAAGAGTGGTGAGCAAACTACCTGCGGTCACTTTGGGAGGAGTGCTGCGATGAAAATAGCATCCGGCTTTGAACAGCATGTGAATGAAATCCGCACGGCCGCGGACGGCGGCTTCATTCCGCGGGACCCTGAAGTCGTGAAGTCATGGTTGAGGTGTCTCAACGACTATAAACTCGACCCTGAGCATAAGGGCGAAGCACGCATCCTTCCGGAGTCGGTCCTGAAGGAACACAAGCAGGAAGCGGAGGACTTGCTTTCAATTGCCCGGTTCGGGATGGAAGACCTCTATCGGCGTGTGAACTCGATGGGGTATGTTCTGCTGCTGACTGACCGAAAAGGCGTAACTGTTGACTTCATCGGTGACGAAAAGGTCGACAGGGAGCTGAAGCGGGCGGGCCTATATATTGGCGCTGAATGGAGCGAGCGGAACGCCGGGACTTGTGGTGTCGGTGCTTGCTTGACATCCGGTGAGGCAATTGTTGTACATCAGACCGACCATTTCGATATGGCACATACCCCGCTAAGTTGCACGTCGGCGCCCATATATGACGTGAAGGGCAGTCTGATCGGCGTCTTGGACGTCTCACTGCTGATGTCTCCTGCGGAAAAACACAGTCAGGCACTTACCCTGGAAGTGGTAAAATCATGCGTGCGGCGTATCGAAATGGCATATCTGCTTGGCACCCGTAAAGGAGACTGGATTCTGCGGTTGAACAGGACGTCGGAGTTCCTTGGTGTCGATCCAAGTTGTGCTCTGTCCGTGGCGACTGATGGAACAATCTCTGGCCTCACGCATGGGGCGCACAGGATGTTCTCCTCGGTATTGAACGAGGATTGGCGGAAAACCAGCTTTGTCGGCAGGCCGTTCGAGGATCTGTTTGCCGTCGACTACAACGATCTGCCCTGCTTGCTGAACGCGGTCACACCCGGTGAACAAGCTCTGGAGACACGCGATGGCAAGATCTTGTTTGCCGATGTGCGTGCGCCCGTCCGACTGCCCTCGCGCTCGGCACCGCCCACCTTGCCAAAGGCGTTGACGCGTATTCACGGAGGGGACCCGGCACTTGCGGCTGTTGTGGAAAAAGCTGCGCGCATTGTCGACAAGCAGATCAGTATCATTCTGGAAGGCGAGACTGGCGTTGGCAAAGAGTTCGTCGCGCAAGCGCTGCACGAAGCCCGCAAGAAGCAGGGGGCCTTCGTCGCAATTAACTGCGCGGCGCTGCCCGAAGCGCTTATCGAAAGCGAACTGTTCGGTTATGTCGCAAACTCGTTTACCGGAGCAAATTCCAAGGGGAAAAAAGGCCTGATCGAACAGGCCAACGGTGGCACTCTGTTTCTAGATGAGATAGGAGACATGCCCCTAGTACTGCAAGCAAGGCTTTTGCGCGTGCTGGCCGAGCGTGAAGTCATGCCGGTCGGTGCGACAAAGCCAATTCAGGTGGATATTCGGGTAATTGCGGCCTCGCACCGAAACCTGAAGGATATGGTCGACGCCGGGCTGTTTCGTCAAGACCTTTATTATCGGCTGAATGGCGTGGTCCTGGGCCTTCCGGCTTTGCGCAACCGGAAAGACAAGTCCTGGCTTATTGGAAGAGTGGGCAAGAAAGTTGCTGGTGAAACTTCGATGCGCTTTACAAAAGAGGCACTGGAGGTTTTATGTGGTTATGCGTGGCCCGGAAATATCCGGGAAATGATCAATGTTTTCGAACTTTGTCATGCGCTTTCTGATGGGGGGCCAATTGGAGTTGGCGATTTGCCTGAGAATCTGGTCGGTGGTTTCGAGAGACTTTCAAGCTCTTAGCGCTCAGCCACATTGTCTTGACGGCACTTTACTGCGGTCGAAATCGACATTCTGCTCTTCACCCGCTTGGTCTTAGTCCGGCATCAACAGCCACCGTGCACCTGAAAGCGCCTGCTTTCCGGTGGCATGATCGTTGCTTGTCGCTTCCCGAACAACTGATGTTCACGAGGGAGGAAACCATGAGAAACAAAAACAGTTCGTTCCTGATGCCGTCCAGACGCGAGTTTCTTCGCAACACTTCTGCTCTTGCTGCAACGTCAACCATGAGAGGGCTGGGTGCATTCATTGCCTCGCCGGCCTTTGCGGAAGGGTTCGCCGATGGAATGACTGGTGGCCCTACCGGCTTCGACGGGGCTGAACGATTCCAGTACAACAACACCATGTCTGAAGGGCGTGCGATCGAGGGGATCAAGGCGCTGCAAGCGGCTGGAAATGCGCCCACGAAGCTGACCATGCTGCTGACTGACGGGGCAATCGGCCAGATCACCAAGCCCTTCCCGGATGGCGCGCCATCGGCAAAAGACGTTTGGGAGCGTGAGACCGGCATCACCATCGACATCATCGGTGCCCCGGCGGAAGATATTTTCAAGAAAGTCATGCAGGACGTCACGACCGGTGGCGGAACCTTTGACATCTACACTGGCCCATGGAATTCGACCGGTGACCTGGTGGCGTCGGGAGGCGCAGTCAACAACTCGGAATATGTGGCCAAATACCAGCCAGACTGGGCTGACCCCGAGCGTGGCACGCCGACAAAGGAAATGGAGCAATTGCTCTACACCTATGCGGGCGACTACTACTCTTTCTCGCTGGACGGCGATTTCCAGACCTGGTTCTACCTGAAAGGCATCTATGAGAAGCCTGAAGTTCAGGAAGCCTTCATGAAGGAAACCGGCGCGGCGCTGGCTGTGCCGAACACCTGGGAAGAAGTTGACCGTATCTCGAAGTTCTTCACTGGCAAAGATTTCGGCAACGGCACGATGTACGGAAACGGCAATCTGATGAGCCCGTTCTGGGGTCTTGCAACCTTCTATTCGCGCTTCGCATCCATGGACTTCCCGAACTTCTATTTCTTTGACGAAGAGGGGAACCCGAACCTGAACACCGACCTTGGCGTTCAGTGCGCGGAAGAGCATGTCCGGTCGTTCGAATGGTGCGCGCCGGATGCACTGACCTTCACATGGGCAGAAGCCTACGCGACGATGTGGAACCTACAGGTTCCGCAGACGGCGATCTACACCAACCTGGTGAAGTTCGGTGACGGCTTCAACGCTGATGGAACGCCGAAGTCCAAGGCAACCGGAATGATCGGCAGCCACCTGCCCGTCGGACGCAAGTTCGGAGACCAGATCAACCGCCGGTCGGTGCTGTACTATCACATCACCGCATGGATCTCGTCGCAGTCGGCCCATCCGGAAGCGGCCTACCTGTTTATGCAATGGCTGAGCTCGACCAGGACCTACACTTGGATGGCCGGCAACCCGGGGGGTTACTTCGACCCGATGCAGTCAGCAAACTTCAAAGAGCCGCTGGTCGCACAAAGCTATCAGCCCTATTCGATGGAGACGATCCCGGCGACCATCGCGCGTTCGGCACCGACGATCAACTTCGCCGGGCAGACCGCGCTGGACAATGCACTGGACGAAGAACTGCAGGCAGCAATCACCGGCCAGAAGACCGCGCGTGAAGCAATGGAAGCGGCGCAGGGCAAGTGGGAGCAGATCATCAAACGGCAAAGCCGCAACGGCATTGTCGAAGCGATCAAGGCCAGCCGGCAAACCTGGCCTTCGATTGTCGATCCGGCGTGATCTGACCACCTGAAACCAGTGGCACCGGGTTTGACTGGGCAGTTTTCTGCCCGGTGCCACACAGCTTCACGACGGAGGGGGACAAACCATGAAAGCTTCACCAAGGGCTATTGCGCTACGCTACTTCTTTGTTCTGCTGGCCAGTGCGGTGGTGATCTATCCACTACTCTGGATGGTCACGATGGCTTTCAAACCATACCCTGAATGGACCACGGTTGCAGGTCTGACCTGGTTTCCGAAAGAGCCAACGCTGCAGAATTTCGAATTCATCTTCTTCGGCCGTGCAGAGGGGCTGGTGGTCAGCCTTGACCGCACAATCGTTGGTCCGCTGATGGCCAGCATCATCACCTCGGTCTGTGGGACGATACTGGCAGTGGTGGCGGGAACCCTGTCATCTTACGCCGTTGTACGGTTTGGCTTGGCACAGTCACTGCCACTGTCGGTCTTGCAACTCCGCCTGTTCCCGCCTTTGGCGGTGATGATCCCCGTGATGGTGATGTGGGCGTTCATCGGCGCGGTCGATACTTGGTGGGGATTGTCGCTAATCTACGGGATTGTGACGCTGCCGTTCGCTTTCTGGCTGATGAAGACCTTCTTCGAGGAGGTTCCAGTTGAGATTGAGGACGCCGCGCGCGTTTCGGGATGTTCTTACTGGCGGGTGTTCTACCGGATCACCTTGCCGATCGTGAAGCCGGGACTGGCGACCTGTGCCCTGTTCGTCTTCATCCTGAACTGGTCGGATTATCTGCTGGCGCTTTTGCTGACCCAGAAGGAATGGGTCACGCTGCCGGTCTATATGGCCACACTGACTTCGGCCATGGGCGGGCAGATGTATGGCATGAAAGCAGCCCTTGGCGTGATTGCCGCCATTCCACCGGTCGTATTCGGACTGATGATCCAGAAGCATCTCGTTCGTGGCCTGACATTCGGAGCGCTGAAGCAATGACCAATTCTCCCGTCACCACTACCGTCACCAAACCTCCGGCATTTGGCTATTGGTCCAGGGTCGCCAGAGATGGCAATAAGCTTGGTTTCTGGTTTATTCTGCCGACGTTCCTGCTGTTATTGTTCATCGTGGTCTTTCCCCTGTTGATGCAGGTCTATCTCAGCTTAACATGGTGGACACCTATGGAAGGAATCCCCTGGTATCGCGCCTGGGAAGTCTTCAACTGGGGCGAAAACTATTTTTTGATGATCATGGACTCGCAGTTCTGGGGGGCGTTGTGGCGCACGTTGCTGATCATGGTCGTTGCTGTTCCCAGTCAGTTCTTTCTGGGCATGGCGTTGGCGTATCTCTTCATCGACCAGTTTCCCGGACGAAAGATCTTCTATTCGATCATGCTGACACCTATGATGGTGGTGCCGGCCGTGGTTGGCCTGATGTTCTTCCTGCTTTTTCAGGGTACCGGACCGATCAATGCGCACCTTGGGCTGCCGGCAGACTTTTCATGGCTGACGCATACCAGCCGGGCAATGATCTCGGTCATCATCGCCGACATCTGGCAATGGACCCCATTGATGTTCCTTATCCTGTTGGCGGGGATGCTGGGGGTGCCGTCGGACCAACTGCTTGCCGCAAGGCTTCTGGGCGGGTCCAATTGGCAGAACTTCCGCAAGATCATTCTGCCACGCATGAAGGCCGTGATCATAATCGCGTTGGTGCTGCGGGCGGTCGAATGCTTCAAGATCTTTGACCTGGTTTACATCATGACCAAGGGCGGTCCTGGCGTGCAAACCGAAACGATCTCGCTGTTCCTGTACAAATTGACCTTTGGTAACCTCGACTGGGCCTATGTTGCGACCATTGGTTTGACCATTCTCGTCGCATTAAGCGTCATCGCGTCCAAGGGTCTGGCCTATCTGGCAAAGAAGAAGGGCTGATCCCATGTCATCCATTCAGATTGAGAACGTCACGAAACGCTTCGGCGATTTCACGGCCGTGCAAGAGCTGTCCCTGGACATCAAGGAGGGCGAATTCGTGGCGCTGCTTGGTCCATCGGGCTGCGGCAAAACTACGACAATGAACATGATCGCCGGTTTGGAAGAGCCAAACTCTGGAAAAATCAACTTCAGCGGGAAGTCGCTGGCTGGCATGCGCATCCAGGACCGCAACATCGGTTTTGTATTCCAGAACTACGCGATCTTCACCCACCTGTCGGTGCGCAAGAACCTCGCCTACGGACTTGAAGTAAAAAAGGTCTCACGGTCCGAGATCGACCGACGAGTTGCGGCAATGGCCGACCGGATGAGCTTGTCGCACCGGTTGGACCAACCGGCTTCAAGTCTGTCGGTTAACGAAATGCAAAAGCTGGCAATCGGCCGCTCCGCCATCGTGGAACCACGGATCTTTCTGCTGGATGAACCGCTGTCCAACCTTGATGCCAGTTTCCGTGCCTATATGCGGGCCGAACTCAAGGTTCTGCAGCAGGAATTCGGGCAGACAATGATCTACGTCACCCATGACCAGATCGAAGCGATGAGCCTGGCTGACAAGATTGCCATCATCGACAAGGGCAAGCTGATGCAATACGGCGCGCCGCTGGAAATCTACAACGATCCCCACAACCGCTTTGTGGCAAATTTCGTCGGCAGCCCCAGGATGAACCTGATCGACGGTGAACTGCGCGACGAAGGTGGGGCCCTGAAGTTGATGGTACGGGGGGGTGCAGAGGTTCCCCTGTCGGGCCGGGTCAGGTCGGACTTCCTGAACGGCCGGATGGTCACTGGCGGCTCGATCGGCATCCGTCCGCAGGATATATACTTTCGTGATCGTCTTGCGCCGGAGGACATTGAAATGCACGGCGTTGTAGAAGTGCTTGAACGGGTCGGGCCGCGCCGCCTTGCGTATATTCAGGTGCTGAAAACGGTATTCCTGGCGTTCGACGTGCAGGATCAGCTGCGTATCGGCGACGAAGTCAAATTCTTCCTGCCTGCCGACAAGTGTATGGCTTTTGATCTTTCATCCGGCCTTCGTCTGGGAGCTGCATACCAATGACTGTCATCGAGTTTCGCAATGTCGTGAAGACCTACCCAGAGTTTCGACTTGGGCCGATCAATTTGGCTGTTCGTCAGGGCGAGTTTTTCGGCATCTTCGGTCCACCATCGTCCGGCAAGACGTCGATCCTCAAATTGATCCTGGGGCTACTGAGACAGGATTCTGGTGAAATTGAACTTTCCGGGCGAGACGCGAGAGAGCTGGAAGTGGCCGAGCGCAGCATTTCGATGGTCTTTCAGAACCTTGCCCTGTTCCCGCACATGACGGGGCGTGAGAACATCGTTTTCCCGCTGGTTGAGAAGGGCTCGTCGGAGTCCGAAATCACCAAGCGATTGGATTTCGTGTCCGAAGTGCTTCATGTCAGCCACATCCTGCACAAAAGCCCGGCGCAGATGTCAGGCGGCGAACGCCAGCGGATCGCGCTTGGCCGGGCCTTTGCAGCGGAGAATCGTGCGACGCTGCTGGACGAGCCGATTGCAGCGCTTGACGCACGTCTTCGCGAGGAAATGCGCGTCGAGCTGAAGCGACTGCAGCGCGAGAACAATCAGACTTTCGTCTACGTCAGCCATGACGAGGAAGAAGTCATGGCGATCTCTGATCGTGTGGCGGTAATGATTGGCGGCGTGATCGCGCAGATCGGCACACCCGACCAGGTGTACAGCAGCCCCAATTCACTCGCCGTGGCCGAAGTCATCGGATCGCCGCCGATGAATTTCTTCGCGGGCAGAATTTCTGATGACGGAGCTTCGTTCATTGGGGACCTTCTCGAACGACCTGTTCCAATCACTGCAACGGGCCGGAAGGGCGAAGCGGCTACTCTGGGCATTCGCCCCGAAGACTTCTGGCTGGCAGATGGACAACAAGAAGTGGGTCTGAATCTTTCGATCAGTTCGATAGAGCCATTGGGCGGCTATACGATCGTCAACGCCATGGTCGGCAAGCAGATCGTCAAGATCCGCACGCCCGGTCAGGTCACGCTGTCACCTGGCCAGACCCTGCGTGTTTCGATCGACCAACGGCGCCTTCACGTCTTTGACGAAGCGGGCAATCGGATCTGAACAGGAAAGATCTCCAGCGCAGCCTATCCCCCTTTTTGCATGGCAGTATTTGGGCGCCCCACAGTTCCTAGGGCGCCCAAATCTTGGTCGTAAGTCGAGCCTTCGGTTGTGTTGAACTGCCAGCGCCATTGCGTACAACGATTGTCCTCGGGACTCCTGACATCTTGTTTGCCACCACATCCAATTCGAAAAGGATGCTGCGTTGAGGGACGATTGCGCCGGCCATACTAATAAATGGACGAAAGCCACCGATGAGACGAAATGTGCCTTGGCCCTCGCAGTGTGCAGCTGTTCACTTGCGTTGAAGCTGTGAAAGAACCGCCTCGGAAGATGTAATGGTTACCGCTGTGGCGTCGGGTTCAATTGCCGACCATGCCACTTTGCCATCACGGATCACGGCTGCACTGCGCTGCGAGCGCAATCCAAGGCCAACATCCGTAAGGTCAAGAATCTGCCCGGCGGCACGCGCGAACTTCTGGCTGCCATCAGCCATGAACTGCACGGTTTCCGGCGGCATAAGCTGGTCCGACCATGCCTTCACAACGAAGAAGTCGCTGGTTGCGAGGATGACGATCTCATCTGCGCCGGCATCGCGGAAAGCTTGCGCTTCGCGGATGAAGCCCGGCACATGTTGATCCGAGCAAGTGGGGGTGAAGGCCCCCGGTACCGAGACCAGAACCATGGTCCTGCCGGCCGAACGGGCAGCAAGGTCAATCTCGCGGACTTCGCCGTTAACCAGTTGCTGCACCGGCGTAGAAGGTAATTCTGATCCAGTTTTCATGTCATCCTCACAAAATGCGCTCATGTCGTCAAAGGTGATCAAACGCGTCCAAAGCCTTTGCCGCATAGACGGTTCCCGGCCCTCCCGACATTTCAACGGCAACGGCCAGCACCTCGACCAACGTCTCGCGGCTTGCGCCGTGGGTCTTTGCCTCGTTAACGTGATAGAGAATGCAATCCTCACAGCCCCGTGCGGCGGCGATGGCGACGGCGATCATTTCCTTCATGGCCGTCGAAACGCTACCCTCGCGCACAGCGGTGTCGCTAAGGGCTTTGAAGGAGATCATGGTCTTCTGGTCAGCCTTGAAGAGGCCCATCAGGCGCTTGTTTGTCTCTGCCAGTTTTTCTTTATGCGTGCTCATGTCATTTGTCTTTCCATGAAAGTACCCACCTGGCGGGGAGCGCGCCAGGTGGGCTGAGCCCGGGTCAGATCTGACCCTTGATCAGATCGTTGACACGGGCGGCCTGTTCCATCTGGACCATGTGGCCGGCCCCTTCGATCACCGTTGCCCTGGCCCCCGGGACGGCCCCGGCGTGGCCAGACGGAATGATCGCGTCGCTTGCCCCCCAGATGGTCTGGCACGGCACCGAAGTGGCACCAAGAGCCTTGGCAATCTGGACAGCCTGTCTGCCATTGGCAAAGAGGTTGGCCGACAGCGCCTCTAGGAAGGTCTGCACCCCGTCAAGCCGCTTGTACTTGAGCAGGTCGTCGATCATCGCCCGGCTGACAAGGCTTTGGTCGAAGAACAGGTCGCCAAGAACTGGCTTGAGTTCCTTGCGACCAGGGGCCGAGACGAAGCCACCAATGTAGCCACCGTTGATCTCGTTCCCTAGACCTGCCGAACAGATCAGATTGACCGAAGCCACGCGCCCGGGGTTGTCGATGGCAGTTTGCCCCGCGATCAACCCACCCATCGAATGTCCAACCAGATGCGCCTTTTTGACCCCGATATGATCCATGAAGTCGATCAATGTCGACACCATGGTGCCGAGGCCGGGGTTGACGACCGCCTTGACCGACTGTCCGTGCCCCGGAAGGTCCAGGGCATAAATCGGTGCAGCTTCAGCCAGCGCATCGATGTTGAACAACCAGTTGTCCAGATCTCCACCGAAGCCGTGGATCAGGATGACCGGCGTCCCGGAGCCCGGTCGTGCAGTATAGCGGATGCGCCCGACACTCAGTTCGGCGAATTCGTGACTTGGGCCAGTGTCTTCGACATCTTCGGCAACCGGAACCGCAAAATTCGAAACATAAGCGTCAATTTCCGCGTCCGAAACACTTTCGGGTGCCATCACCGCCAGAAGCGCCCGGACAAGATAAGTTTCCCCCTCTTGCCCAATGCGCCGCCGCAAGAGGCCCCCATCAGCGGCCTCCACGACATTTGCGATCTTGTCGGTTTCGACATCCATGATCTCGTCGCCGGGCGAGATCATCGTGCCTTCGCTGACATGCCATGCCGCCAGTTTGCCTTCCTTCATCGAAAGGCCCCATTTCGGCATGAGGATCGGTGTAATCAGTCCGGTCATGCGATCAGCCCTTCATGGCCTTGCGCACGCCTTCGGCGATGCGGGCAGGCGAGGGGATGTAAAGGTCTTCAAGCGTGGGCGAGAACGGCACCGGCGTATGCGGCGGAGTTACCATCCCGATCGGGCCTTTCAGCGCGCGGAATGCATCCCGCGCGACAACGGCAGACACGTCTGCCGCGATCGAGCATCGCGGGTTTGCTTCATCAACGCAGACAAGGCGACCGGTGCTTTCGACGCTTTCGATGACCGTATCCATGTCGATAGGCGACAGGGTGCGCAGGTCGATCACTTCGCAGTCGATCCCTTCCTTCTTGAGGATATCGGCTGCTGCCAGAGAGTTCGGCACCATCAGGCCATAAGCGACGATGGTGATGTCCTTGCCTTCCCGCGCGATCTTGGCCTCGCCGAAGGGGATCGCGTAGGGTTCTTCCGGCACATCGCACTCGGCGGCGTACAGGTTCTTGTGCTCCAGAAAGATCACCGGGTCATTGTCACGGATCGCCTGGATCAGAAGACCCTTGGTGTCATAGGCATTGGAGGGGCAAACCACCTTCAGGCCCGGTATGTGGGTGAAGATCGGGGTCAGCATCTGGCTGTGCTGAGCGGCGGCCCGGAAGCCCGCGCCACACATCGCACGGATCACGACAGGCGTTTCGGCCTTGCCGCCAAACATGTAGCGGAACTTGGCCGCCTGGTTGTAGATCTGGTCCAGGCAGACACCCATGAAGTCGATGAACATCAGTTCGGCAATCGGCCGCAGCCCACAGGCCGCCGCGCCGATGGCCGCCCCGACATAGGCGCTTTCCGACAGGGGGGTGTCGATCATCTGGTTGGGGTGTTTGGCATATAGCCCTTTCGTCACCCCAAGGACGCCACCCCAGGCATCAACCTCGCCCTGGGTCCCTGCACCGCCCACGATGTCCTCGCCCATCATGACCACGGTAGGGTCGCGGGACATCTCTTGATCGATCGCTTCATTGATCGCGTTCTTGATACTCAGCATACGTGCCATTTTGTGTGTTCTCCCTTGTTTTGATCTGGTCAGTAGGACACGTAGACGTCGGTTACGAGTTGCTCGGGTCCGGGCAATGGGGCCGATTTGGCTTGGCGGACCGACTCTTCGATCAGGTCCATCACCTCGGCATCGATTGCGTCCAGCTCGGCATTTGTCAGGACCTTGGCTTCCGTCACTTTCGCACGGAAGATTTTCAGGCAGTCGCGGTTCGCGCGGTTGTCCTCGTTTTCGCCAGGGGCGCGATAGGTCTGCGCGTCACCTTCGAAGTGGCCATAGAAGCGGATCATCTTGCATTCGAGCAGGGTCGGCCCGGCACCTTCACGGGCCCGGCGGATCACCTCGCCCGCGGCTTCGTAGACCGCAAAGAAATCTGTGCCATCGACCGTGATGCCGGGCATCCCGAAGCCGGTTGCGCGGTCAACGTAGGAATCCGATGCGACCGCATAATCCACCGATGTCGATTCGGCATAGCCGTTGTTTTCGACCACGAAGATTGCAGGGAGGTTCCAGACAGCGGCCAGGTTCATCGATTCCAGGACGGTTCCCTGATTGGACGCGCCATCGCCGAAGAAGGTGATTCCGACGCCGTCGTGTCCCAACTTCTGGGCGGCGAGGGCAGCGCCGCAGATCAGCGGAGCGCCGGCACCCAGAATGCCGTTGGCGCCCATCATCCCCTTGGACAGATCAGCAATGTGCATCGAGCCGCCCTTGCCACCGCAGGACCCGGTCGTCTTGCCGTAGATCTCGGCCATCATGCCTTTGACGTCGACGCCCTTGGCGATGCAGTGACCATGGCCCCGGTGGGTTGAGGCGATACGGTCATGGTCCTTCAGGTGCATCATGATGCCGACGCCGGACGCTTCTTCGCCTGCGTACAGGTGCACAAAGCCGGGGATATCCCCGCGCGCGAAATCGACGTGCAGGCGTTCTTCGAATTCGCGGATCGTCTTCATCCGACGATAGGCTTCAAGAAGACTGTCCCGATCCAGCGGGAATGGGTTGGTGCTCATGGTATCCTCCCTTTACTGAGCTGCGCGCGGCATCGTTTCCGCTTCCGTGTTGAGAAGTCCGTGCTTTGCGGCATAGGCCATGCATTGGGGCACGTTGATGGTTCTGAACGCATCGGTCTGAAGCCGGATGCCGACATCGTCGGTTTCGCTGAAGGTCAGTTCCCGCTCGCCATCCAGCGCCAGCGTCCCGGCCGAGACGCTGGGCAGATAGATCGTCTCCGGCAGGATCTTTTCGACCGATCCGATGCCGACAAGGTCGATCAATCCCGGAGCAATCGGTGCGCAGAGTCTGGTCTTGGCCTGACCAAGCGGCACAAGGCGGACCCGGCGGCCCTCTGGGGCAAGGCGATCCACCGGGGCAAGCAGCCCCACGATCGACGACATGCCGATGCCATCCGGGCTGCCGAAGGTGACGAACAGGTCGCGGAAGCTGTCAGTCTTCCAGATCGCCCGCGCGCCGACATAGCGCTCGGCCACGACAGCCACGTCCACCAGCGCGATTTCACGCTGGTCGTTGACGGTCACCTCAAGGCGTTTGTTGTAGGCAAAGGCGTGTTCGGTCGGCACTTGCCGCGTCACGGCCAGACCGACGGCAAGGCCGGTGATCGTCGGCTCGCGCAGCTCGGGGAAGGCGTTGTTGGTGCCGGTGGACACGCCTGCGATCGGCGTGTTGCCGCAATGCGAGGCGACGACCCGGTTGGTACCGTCGCCGCCCAGCACGACGATGGCGCCAACCCCCTGATCGTGCATCCGCCGCGCCGCTTCCGCACTGTCCTCGGCGGTGCAGGTGACCGGCATCTTCAGGTAGGTCACATTCGGAAACCGCTTGGCGCCAGAGCGGGCTTCCCGGGTGATCGTGCGCATCAACTGGGTGCGGATGCCGCCGTTCTCGGGCATGATCACCACTTCGTTGACCCCGACCGCCGCCAGGCCCGTCAACATCCGCAACACGATGTTGGCGCGGTCATTGATCGGCAGATTGCCGGCGTGAGAGATGATCCTGCGGATGTCTCGGGCCGAAACCGGGTTGGCGATGATGCCGACTTTGCTCATGGGGACCGCCTTTCACGGCTATGGTAAGCAACGATCATGCCATCCGACGGCCGAACGGATTCTGTTGACCTGCCCGAACCAATAGGGATTACAATGAGCCTGGGACAGGCAGCAGAGCAGTGCGCCCGGAAGGACATAGGCCGCGTGAAAACCAAGCTTTCTCAAGGGCAAAGAGCCGAACAGACGCTGTCCCTGACGCAGGCGATGCGGATGTCGCTAACGCTGTTGCACTTTGGCCCGGAAGAACTTGCAACGACTGCCCTTGCCGAAGCCCGGCGCAATCCGTTTCTGCGGATCGGCAGGTTGCCGCCGCAATCCTCCGGTCGGCCAGCGTCCGATGATTTGCCGTCGCCGAGTGAAACCCTTCCTGCTGAACTGACTGATGCAGCCCTGTTGGAAGCCCAGATCGGATTACTTTCCCTTCCGCCGGAAGAAATGCGGCTGGCCCGGGAACTGGTCCATTGTCTGGATGAACGCGGGTTCCTGGCAGACCCGATCGACGACATGTGCCGCTACCTTGAAACCAGCCCGGCCCTTCTTTCGCGGGTGATCGAAAAGCTTCAGGGTGCGGTTGAACCATCAGGGGTCTTTGCGTGGTCGCTTGGTGACTGCTTTCGCATTCAGCTGCAGGCCAGGAACCGCTGTGACCCGATAATCCTGCAATTGCTTAATCGGCTGGATATTGTGGCATCGAAGGATATTGATGCCATTTGTGCGCTGTGTTCGGTGGATCAAGAAGACGCGGTTGATATGCTGACCGATATCCGCGCACTGTGCCCATCGCCTTTGACACCCATGGCAACGGCTGTCGTGGTTGCGCAGGAACCCGAGCTGATCTTCATCCCCGGTTCGGACGGCAGCACCAGCGTCGAGCTGAACCCGGCAGCTTTTCCATCAATCCTGGCTGACGACGGCCTGTTCGACAGAGTTCGAACAGTTGAACTTGATCCGGCTGCCTTACGCTACTACCGCGATTGCTATCGCGATGCCGCGGCTTTCGCTATTGCCATGCAAAAACGCGCGAACACCTTGCTTCGAATGGGCGAACAGATCGCATTGGCGCAGCAAAAGTATCTGCAGTCGGGGCGCCGGCTTGATCGCAGCCCACTTACGACAGCCACGCTTGCACTGGCCCTTGGGTTGAACAAGAGCACGATCAGCCGGGCAATGAACAATTGCCGTATCGCGACACAAAACGGGGTGCTGTTGGCCAAGGACTTCCTGGTGCGACCCATCAGCGGAGCGATAGACCGTCGCACGCGAGATCAGGCGTTGCACCGCCTTTCGGTCCTAATCCGGGCCGAAGACCAGTCTCAGCCCTATTCCGACGACCTTTTAGCCCAATTTCTGGGCAGAGCCAACTTTGCGATCTCCAGGCGGACTGTCGCAAAATATCGGGCCATCCTAGGCCTTCCCGGCATGAATGAACGCCGTTCGTCTGGGGCGACTGCACGAAAGCTGCTCACATAAGCTTGGATGCGAGTTGACGATCTGCAGATGATCTCTGGTTCGCTTTCTCAAATGGATGCATTCGTTGGAACCAGACAGAATGATGTGATGCAACGACCGTTGCTTCGGGTGCTATCGAAGGCTGGCGCTGACCGCCATGTCATCGCGGCACAAGCGTTGCTTCTCAGTTGTGCAGCTTGCTGCTGACAAAGGCCAACCGTTTTTCAAGGTTCCCCAAATCCAGTCGCAACTGAGAATGCTTAGGTGCCATCGTTGCGCGCCTGAAATGAAGGACTGTTGAGGGTGTCGATCGACGTCTCACTATTGCAGATAGTCGGCCTGTTCGTTGCGGGTTTGGCGGGCGGTTGCGCAAATGCCGTCGCAGGTGGCGGTACCTTTTTCACCTTGCCCGTGCTCCTGGCCGCAGGGCTGGACCCGATCGTCGCAAACGCGTCCAATGCTGTAGCGATCTATCCCGGTCATGCGATGGCGATACCCTGTCGCAAGGGTGAGGTCTTCCGGCCAAACGACCCTGTCGCCATCGTAGCCATGGTTTCGGCGGCCGGAGGCATCTGCGGTGCGGTTCTTGTACTTTGGGCGGGTAATCAGATTTTTCAGGCCTTGATCCCGTTGCTACTGTTATTGGCAACGATGCTCTTTGCCTTCGGGCCACGAATTGCCGCCTATTCCGCGACCATCAGTACAAGATTCTGGTCTGCCCGCTTGGCAGTGCTTTTTTTCAGCGCCGTTTACGGCGGGTTCTTTGGTGCAGGGCTTGGAATCTTGCTGACAGCGGTCCTGACTATCATAGGTGAAGCCGATCTGCGCCGGGCAAATGCGCAGAAGAACGTCCTGGCAACCTTGATTGCAACGATGTCGATCCTGATTTTTTCGGGGCTTGGGGTCGTGGCTTGGGCGCAAGTGGTTTGGGTTTTGGCGGGGGCCATTCTGGGGGGCTATTTCGGAGGTCGATTTGCGCAGCGGATTTCCGTTCGATATTTCAGGAGCTTGGTCGTGGTGTTTGGCCTGCTGCTCAGCGTCTTTTACGCGGTCAGATGAGAGGCTGCGCAATTCTCTGGCACAACCGTTGCTTGGTCGGAAGCATGTGAAGGACTTGGGAAAGGGCCGCCTCAAGGATAGCCGCCGGGCTGGTTACCATAGCCGGAAAAGGAAACATCGCTAGGACTTTCTGATATCTGTTGGGGTGCCCCTCGGGGCTGAGATGCGCAACGCAAACCCATTGAACCTGACCCGGTTAGGACCGGCGGAGGAAACAGACCCGGACCACAACGGCTCCACACCTGTATCCGCCGCCTTGCCCTGACTTTCTGTGGCAAAGAGGCACAATTGGCAGCGACAGCACTGACAATCGCGGGATCGGACAGCGGAGGCGGCGCCGGAATCCAGGCAGATCTGAAGACCTTTTCCGCCTTTGGCGTCTATGGCTGCAGCGTCGTGACCGCCGTCACTGCCCAGAACACCCGCGACGTGACGGCGGTGCACCCGATCCCGAACCACATCGTCGCGGCCCAGATCAAGGCCGTTCTGTCGGACATCAAGGTCCATGCGATCAAGATCGGGATGCTGGGCACCCCCGACCTGATCGAATGCGTCGCCGACTGCCTCAAGCGCTACGACGGCCCGGTGATCGTCGACCCGGTCATGGTCGCCAAGTCCGGGGCCGAGCTTTTGCCTGCGGCCTCGCTTGAGGCGCTGCGGCGGCGGCTCTTGCCCCGTGCGGCCGTCCTGACCCCGAACATCCCCGAAGCGGCGCGCCTGCTTGACGCCACCCAACAGACGGACAGCAGCGCGCTTCGCGAACAGGGGCGGTTGCTGTTGGCCATGGGGCCGGACGCTGTCCTGATGAAGGGCGGTCACGGAACCGGCGACATCTGCACCGATTGGCTGATCACGGCGGAAGGCGGGCGGATCTTTCGCGCGCCGCGCATCGACACCCGCAACACCCATGGCACCGGGTGCAGCCTGTCCTCGGCCATCGCCGCAGGGATGGCGAAGGGTCAGTCGATCGGCGCTTCGGTGGCGGCGGCGCATGCCTGGCTGCACCAGGCGATCCGGAGTGCCGACGAACTTGCCATCGGCCACGGCCACGGCCCGGTGCATCATTTCTTCGAGGTCTGGCGATGACCGTCGTGGCGACCATCCTTGGCGGCGGGGTGGCCGGGCTTTGCGTCGCGGCCGAGCTCTTGCGGCGCGGCGCTTCGGTCCGCGTCATCGACCCCGGTGGCGCGCCCGGTCCTCATGCCTGTTCGTGGTGGGCTGGCGGAATGCTTGCGCCGGATTGCGAGGGTGCCTTCACCGAAGAGCCGGTGGCGCGCCTTGGGCGTCAGGCGGCGCGGTGGTGGGCGGCCAACGGGGCCTCGGTGTCGTTTCGCGGGTCGGTCGTGGTCGCGATGGGGCGGGACCGAAGCGAGCTTGATACCTTCGCGCTCCGGTCCGCGAACCACAGGACGCTGGACCAGCCCGGCCTGCGCGATCTTGAACCCCTGCTGGGCGAACGCTTCGCGCGCGCGCTCCACATGACCGACGAGGCGCATCTTGACCCGCGTGACGCCCTTGCGGGCTTGCGCCAGCGATTGCTGGATAGTGGTGTCAGCTTTCTGTCGGACGGTCCGCTGCATGGGCAGGTGATCGACTGCCGTGGCCTGTCGGCCCGCGACCGTCTGCCCGACCTGCGCGGGGTCAAGGGCGAGATGCTGGTCCTGCACGCGCCCGAGGTTGCGTTGTCGCGGCCGGTCCGGCTGCTGCATCCCCGGTACCCGCTTTATGTGGTGCCACGCGGTGCGGGCCTCTTCATGCTTGGCGCAACGCAGATCGAAAGCGGTGAGCGGGGCCGCGCTTCCGTGCGCTCGGTGCTGGACCTGCTGAACGCGGCCTATGCCCTGCACCCGGCCTTCGGCGAGGCGGAGATCCTGGAAATCGGCGTCGATGCGCGCCCGGCCTTTCCCGACAATCTGCCCCGGATCGGTCGGATGGGGGACGGGTTCTACCTTAACGGACTGTTCCGGCACGGTTTTCTGTTGGCCCCCGCGATGGCGGTGATGCTTGCCGACAAGCTGCTTGAGGGGAAAACGCCGGAGGTTTGGCATGAAGATCATCGTTAACGGCGACCCGGTCGAGGTCACCGAAGACACCGTTGCCGCGGTGCTGGGGCAGCTTGGCTATGGCAGCGCAAAGGTTGCGACGGCGGTCAACGAAAGCTTTGTGGCCGCCACGATGCGAGACCGGCACCGGCTTGTGCCCGGTGACCGTCTGGAAATCGTCACACCACGGCAGGGAGGCTGACATGCCGGTATTTTACGGAACCACCGTGGCCTCGGCGATGATGCTGGGGACGGCGCAATACCCGTCGCCCGCCGTCCTTGCCGAGGCGTTCCGCCGGTCAGGTGCCGGGGTCGCCACCGTGTCGGTCCGGCGCGAGGCGGGCAAGGACCGCGCGGGTGAGGCGTTCTGGTCGCTGATCCGCGACCTTGGCGTCGCGGTTCTGCCCAACACCGCCGGCTGCCATTCGGTGCGCGAGGCGGTGACGACCGCCGAAATGGCGCGCGAGATCTTTGGCACGAACTGGATCAAGCTTGAGGTGATCGGCGACACGAACACCCTGCAACCCGATCCCTTCGGTCTGGTCGAGGCGGCGCGGATCCTCAGCGACGCGGGGTTTCAGGTGTTCCCCTATTGCTCCGAGGATCTGGTCGTGTGTGGCCGCCTTCTTGATGCCGGCTGTCAGGTGCTGATGCCCTGGGGCGCGCCGATCGGGACCGGCCTTGGCCTGAACAACATCTACGGTCTGCGCAGTCTGCGGGCGAACTTCCCGGATGTGCCGATGGTGGTCGATGCCGGGCTCGGGCTGCCAAGCCATGCCGCCGCGGCGATGGAACTGGGGTTTGACGCGGTGCTTCTCAACACTGCCGTAGCCCGGGCGGGTGACCCGGCGGCGATGGCCGAGGCGTTTGCCCTTGCGGTGCGGGCAGGGGCGCTGGCCCATGCCGCCAGCCCGATGCCGCCGCGCGACATGGCGGCGCCGTCCACCCCGCTGCTTGGCATGGCGTCGCTGGCATGACCTTTCCTCGGTTCTATCCCGTTTTCGATGACGTGGCCTGGCTGCGCCGGACCTTGCCCCTGGGGGTGCGGCTGGTTCAGTTGCGGCTGAAGGACCGCAGCGAGGCCGACCTGCGCGGGCAGCTGTCCGAAGGTCTGGCGCTGTGCCGTGCGTGGGGGGCAACGCTGGTGGTGAATGACCATTGGCACGCCGCGATCGACCTTGGCTGCGACTGGCTGCATCTGGGGCAAGAGGATCTGGACGACGCCGATCTGGGGGCGATCCGGGCGGCGGGCCTGCGCCTGGGCGTCTCGACCCATGATCTGGCCGAACTGGACCGCGCGGTCTCGGTCGGGGCCGATTATGTGGCGTTGGGTCCGGTCTATCCCACCATCCTGAAAAAGATGAAGTGGCGTCGTCAGGGTCTGGAACGGGTCACGCAATGGAAACGGCTGATCGGTGATGTTCCGCTGATCGCCATCGGTGGCATGACCGTCGACCGCGCGCCCGGCGCTTTCGACGCCGGGGCGGATGTCGTGTCGGCGGTGACGGACATCACCCTTTGCCCAGACCCGGACGCCCGCATTGCCGCCTGGTTGGAGGTCACCGCATGACCCGCTATGCCCGCCAGATCGCCGTGCCGGGCTTCGGGCCCACGGGGCAACAGCGGCTGCGCGCCGCGCGCGCTTTGGTCATCGGTGCAGGCGGATTGGCGGCTCCGGTCCTGCAATACCTTGTCGGCGCTGGGGTGGGCGGTATCCGGCTTGTCGATGCCGACCATGTGTCGCTGTCGAACCTGCACCGCCAGACGCTGTTTCGCCAGCACGATGTCGGTGCCTCGAAGGTCGAGGTCGCCCGCAATGAAATGGCACGGCTGAACCCCGACACGGTGCTGGACGCGGTGCAGGTGCGGTTCGACCCGGCCAACGTGACGCGGCTTTGCAACGGCATGGATCTGGTGATCGACTGCGCCGACAGCTTTGCCGCAAGCTATATCGCCAGCGACCACTGTCTTGCGCACGACCTGCCCCTGATCAGCGCCTCGGTCGTTGGCACCGATGGCTATTGCGGCGGGTTTTGTGGCGGGGCGCCCAGCCTGCGCGCGCTGTTTCCCGACCTGCCGGAACGGCTTGGCCGCTGCGATACCGACGGTGTTCTGGGGCCATCGGTCGGGGTGCTGGGGGCGTTGCAGGCGCAAATGGCGATGGCGGTGCTGGTGGGGATCGACCCTACGCCGCTGGGGCAGCTTGTGACCTTTGATGCCCGGCGGTTCCGTTTTGGGGGGTTCCGGTTCGACGGCGCGGCAGAGCCTGCGGAGTTAAGACAGTTCATCGCGACCACCGACATCCGGGCGGATGACATCGTCGTGGACCTGCGCGGCCTAGGTGAACCCGGCCCTGTTCTGCCCGGCAGTGTCCGGCGCAGCGTGACGGATTGTGCCGACATGGTGCTGCCCGATGGGGCTAATCGCCGGCTGGTGCTGGCCTGCCGGTCCGGATTGCGGGCATGGCAGGTGGCAGACCGCATTGGCCAGGTGTGGAAACGCGAAATCGCGATGATCGCGCTTGGCGACCAATGAAGTTCAGGAAAAGGAAATGACGACCATGAAAAGACTGCTTTTGACGGTGTTTGTGCTGATGGCAACTCCGGCCTTCGCGCAAGACAAGATGACCCTGCTTCTGGATTGGTTCGTCAATCCTGATCATGGCCCGATCATCGTGGCTCAGGAACTGGGATACTTTGCCGATCAAGGGCTTGAGGTCGAAATCATCGCCCCCGCTGATCCGTCCGATCCGCCGAAGATGGTCGCCGCGGGCAATGCCGACCTTGCCATATCCTATCAGCCGCAACTGCACATTCAGGTCGCCGAAGGTCTGCCGCTGATCCGGGTCGGCACCTTGATCTCGACCCCGCTCAACTGCCTTTTGGTGCTGCAGGACGGCCCGATCAAGACCCCCGCCGACCTTGCCGGGCGAAAGATCGGGTTTTCGGTGGCCGGGGTCGAAGAGGCTGTGTTGACGGCAATCCTTGGCAAGGCCGGGCTGACGCTTGCGGATGTGGAACTGGTGAACGTCAACTGGTCGCTGTCACCGTCGCTGATGGCAGGGCAGGTCGATGCCGTGATCGGGGCCTACCGCAATTTCGAGCTGAACCAGATGACCATCGAAGGGGTAAAGGGGCACTGCTTCCCGGTCGAACAAGAAGGCGTGCCGGTCTATGACGAACTGATCTATGTGGCAAACCCGGCGTTGATGGACGCGGGCAAGATCCGCCGGTTCCTCAAGGCGACCGAACTTGCTGCCCAATACATCGCGGACCATCCCGAAGAAGGCTGGACCCTGTTTTCGCAGACCGCAGCCGAACTTCAGGATGACCTGAACGCAATGGCCTGGAAGGACACGGCCCCCCTGTTCGCCCCGCATCCCGAAGCGCTTGACCAGCACCGCTATGCCCGGTTCGAGGCGTTCCTGTCGCAGGCGGGTCTGGTCAAGGGCATTCGCCCGGTGTCGCAACTGGCCATCGACCTGGGGGCCGCCGAATGACCTATGGCGCAACCTTTCCCCTGCTGCGCAAGGCGGCGGGGGCACACTGGACCGATTATACCTATCATGCCTTTGTCCAAGGTCTTGGGGACGGAACTTTGCCGCGCGCGTCCTATCTGCGCTATCTGGTGCAGGACTATCTTTACCTGATCCAGTATGGGCGGGCCTGGGCGCTGGCGGTCACCAAGGCCGACACGCTGGAAGACATGCGCGACTGTGCGCGGACCGTGCAGTCGCTGATCGGCACCGAAATCCATCTGCATGTGCAGACCTGTGCCGCTGCAGGCATATCCGAGGCGATGCTGTTTGCCACAGAAGAAACCTTCGCGACCATCGCCTACACCCGCTTTGTGCTGGACGCTGGTCATTCCGGAGATTTTCTGGACCTGCTGATGGCGTTGGCACCCTGTGCCTTTGGCTACGCCGAGATCGGCGCGCGGCTGGGGGCGGCCCCTCATGCGCCCGACTATCAAGATTGGATTGCCAACTACGCCGGTGACCACTTTCAGGAAAGCTGCCTGCGGATCGGCACGATGCTGGATCGCGCCGTGGCGCACCGGCTGGGGCCGGACCCAGAAAGCCACCCGCGCTGGCCCGGGCTTTGTGCGCGCTATACCACGGCAACCCGGCTTGAATCCGCCTTTTGGCAGATGGGGCTGACGGGGTGAACGGCCCCGCGCTGCACTTCTCCGGGTCTGCCCGGGTCGGTGACGCGCTGCTTTTTGCGCCGCTGACCCTGCAGGTCCCCGGCGGTCTCTGGACCTGCCTGCTTGGTTCGTCCGGCGTGGGCAAGACGACGGTGTTGCGCCTGATTGCCGGGCTGGCGACGAACGTGGCGTTCGACGGCGTGGTCGGCGCGGCTGATGGGCTTGCCCTGACGGGCCGCGTCGCGCTGATGGCGCAGGATGACCTGCTAATGCCTTGGCTTACGGCGCGCGACAACGTGCTTCTGGGGGCGCGTCTGCGCGGCGACCGGCCCGATCCGGCGCGCGCTATGGCCGTGCTGGAAAGGGTCGGGCTGACCGGCATGGCGAACCGCAAGCCGGCCCAGCTTTCCGGCGGGCAAAGGCAGCGTGTGGCACTTGCCCGCACGCTGATGGAAGACCGCCAGATCCTTCTGCTGGATGAACCGTTTTCCGCGCTTGATGCGCGCACCCGCAGCCAGATGCAGGAACTGACCGCCGAAGTGTCTACCGGCCGCACGGTTCTTCTGGTGACGCATGACCCGTCCGAAGCCGCCCGGCTTGGCCACAAGATTGTAGTGATGACCGAAACCGGTCTGACGGACGTTCCTCCGCCCGACGGCGATATTCCACGGCGGGTCGACGATCCGGAAGTGCTGGCAGTGCAGACCGGCCTTTTGAATATGCTGAGAAAGGACGCCTAAAGATGGCACGACCGTCCGATCAACTGAAGCCAATTACTGTCCAGAACCTGGCCACCACCCAGCGGGACGATGTAAGGAAAGCTCCCAAAGAAAGTCTCTGCGTTGAACATCAGTCAAATCATGGTCTCCTTGATTTAGCGGCTCCCGGCTTTGGTGGGATGCGATGACAGGCTGGCGCGCCGCATTGGCCTCTGCGTTGGTTGCGGTAGGCCTTTGGCAAGGCGTGGTGTGGGCAACCGATCTGCCACGCTTCATCCTTCCGGGTCCGGTGCGGGTGGCAAGGACCATGTTTGAAAGCCGCGACCTCTTGGCCGTACACGCCGCGATCACCGCGACCGAGGTGCTTGTCGGGCTGGTGCTGGGTGCGATCCTTGGTGCCGCATCGGCCATAGGTCTGGCGGCTTCGCACTGGGCACGCATGCTGATCCGCCCGATCCTGGTGTTCAGCCAGGCGATCCCGGTCTTTGCCCTCGCGCCGATCCTGACATTGTGGTTCGGCTATGGTCTTGGGTCCAAGATCGTGATGGCCGTGATCATCATCTATTTCCCGATTACCTCCGCGTTCTTTGATGCGCTGATGCGGACGCATGCCGACTGGCTGGGCCTGGCACGGGTGCTGGGCGGCAATCGCGCGCGCATCATGTGGCACATCCGCATCCCTGCCGCGCTGCCTGGTTTTGCCAGTGGTCTGCGCCTTGCGGCGGTCTATGCGCCAATAGGTGCGATCATCGGCGAATGGGTCGGCGCGTCAAAAGGGCTAGGCTATCTGATGCTGCTTGCGAACGGTCGTGCCAAGACCGACCTGATGTTTGCGGCGCTGATCGTGCTGGCGGTGCTGACGATCCTTTTGCACACCGGTGTAAGCAGCGCAGCCAGGCGCTGGCTGGAGCGGTCCTGACCAGGTTCAGCCGAAACGCTTTTTCAACGCGCCGAACCCGGCGTCATAGACACCCGCAATGACGTCGTGGGCGTTGTCGGACGTCTTTCCGAAGGTGGACACCCAGGTCAGAAACGTTGCCCCGTTGATGTCAAATCCGCTGAGAACGGCCCGGTAATCCGTCACTGGCAGCGGCGAGGACACGATCGAATAGCCGACCGAATGCCCGTCACCGCCCAGATATTTTTCGACAATTTCTGCCCCGTCACGCAGCCCCAGCTTGCGGTGCTCGACACCGTCGCGGACCTCACGCTCCGAAAATGCGACGCCCGGATGCCAATTCGGCAGGCTTTGAAACGGCCCAATCAATTCCCACACCTCCGACAGCGGTGCAGCCAGCAGAATGGACCGGGTAACCTGTGCCATGTTCGCTCCTATCAATTGCAATCCGCGTGACACCGGGCGGTGATCAGGCGTTCCACGCACCGTCGTTGTTAAAGATCGATCCGGTGACATTGTCGGTATTGGGGCCGCAGAGATAGGCCACGGTTTCTGCGATTTCCTCCGGGCGTCCATAGCGCCCCAGCGGCGCGCGGGGCAGCATGGCACCGGCCAAAGCACCATCTTCGGGGTTCATGTCCGTGTTGACCGGACCGGGCTGGATGCAGTTGACCGTGATGCCATCGGCGGCCAGATCACGCGCCCAGGCGCGGGTCAGGCCGGCCAGGCCAAACTTGGTCATCGAATAAAGGTCGATCCCCGGATAGGGCACGGTTTCGCCAAAGATCGATCCGATGTTCACGATCCGCCCGCCCGCACCCATATGGGCCACGCATGCCTGCGTCAGAAAAAACGCACCTTTCAGATTGACGTCTATGTTGCGGTCGAAATCTTCGACCGTGGTGCCTTTGAGGTCGGTGGCCGTCAGGACCGCGGCATTGTTGACAAGGATGTCGATCTTGCCGTGCTTGGCCGCGATCCTTGCGATCAGCGCTTTGCCGTCTGCCAGGTTTCCCGCGTCACAGCGTTTGGCGTCCGCGGATGCACCATCCTTGCGGCAGGCCGCGACAACTGCCTGCGCGGCGTCGGCGTTCGTGGCATATGTCAGAACGATCTTTGCGCCACCTTCGGCCAACCGACGTGCAACCGCAGCACCGATCCCACGGCTTCCGCCGGTTACAATTGCCACCTTGCCTGCAAGGTTTTGCAAAGACGTCATGGCGAACGATCCTCTCAAGCTTTAAGGGTTGCAGGCATAGGAACCTGCGCACGCTTCGCAACAAGCACCGACCGTGCCAGGCACTCAGAACCCTGTGGCAACTGGCGGGTTGCTTCTTTCACAGTCCCTGGCACAAGCGTTGCTTACCTAGGACAATGCAGAAGGCATCGGCGCGTCTTGGGCTGCCGCGAAAAGGGGGCTTGGACTTGAAGGTCCAACTGGTCAGTCAAGAATGAGAGATTCAAGCAATCTCAAGGATCGCCATCCTGAGAAATGGCGAATAGTTTCCACACCGGCACTGCCAAAGCCGCCATGGCTTCGCGTCCGCGCACCGGCAGGAACCGCTCATGATGAGTTAAAATCGCGGCTGCACGAGGGTCGGCTTGTTACTGTCTGTGAAGAAGCAGCTTGTCCAAACATGGGCGAATGCTGGGCCAAGTCACATGCAACCTTTATGATCATGGGCGACATATGCACCAGAGGCTGCGCGTTTTGCAATGTGATTACGGGGAAACCGGGCGCGCTTGATCGGTTTGAGCCAGCTCGGGTCGCTAGGGCTGTCGATGAACTGCAACTTCGTCATGTTGTGATCACTTCGGTTGATCGTGACGATCTGCCTGATGGTGGTGCCAATCATTTTGCCAAAACGATCCGGGCAATTCGTCACCGTTCGCCCGAGGTCAGCATTGAGGTCTTGACCCCTGATTTTCGCACCAGCGATGAATCCGCTTTGTCGGTGGCCGTCAATGCAAGGCCCGACGTGTTTAATCACAACATTGAAACGGTTCCCCGCCTTTATCAGTCGATCCGGCCCGGCGCGCGCTATTTTCACTCCCTCTGGCTGCTGAAGAAGGTCAAGGAAATTGCCCCTGAAACCGCAACGAAGTCAGGGCTCATGGTCGGACTGGGCGAAAGCGCGCAAGAGGTTAATCAGGTTCTGGATGACCTAAGGGCAGCAGAAGTGGATTTTGTTACAATTGGTCAGTATCTGCAGCCTACGCCGCGTCATGCCGCTGTCCAGCGTTATTGGTCCCCGGAGGAATTTGAAACTCTTGAACGGGTGGCTCGAAGCAAGGGGTTTCTGATGGTGTCCAGCAGCCCGTTGACACGTTCAAGTTATCATGCCGCAGAAGATTTCGACCGCTTTAGGTCGATAACGCGGGCTCAGCTAAAATGAAAACCAGATGTCTTCGACTCGCTTCAGAAAGTAATCTGTGATGACGAACTCTTTGATCCCCCCCGAGAAAGCATTCGCTGCGGCAGCACACGTCAACCGGGCACAGTATGATGAAATGTATGCCCGCTCGATCGCCGACCCGTCGACGTTCTGGTCCGAACATGGACGCCGGATCGACTGGATCAGACAATACACAAAGGTGAAGGAAACGAACCTCCAGTTTGGCGAGGTGTCGATCAACTGGTTCGCTGACGGCGAACTAAACGTGGCAGCGAACTGCATTGATCGGCATTTGGCAAGACGCTCCGATCAGACCGCCATCATTTGGGAGCCTGACGATCCTAAAAATCCGTCCCGGCACATCAGCTATCATGAGTTGTTCATCCAAACAAACAGGATGGCAAACGTACTGAAGGATATGGGCGTCGGCAAGGGTGACAGGGTCGTACTATATATGCCGATGATCCCGGAAGCAGCCTTTGCGATGCTTGCCTGTGCGCGGATCGGCGCTGTCCATTCGGTTGTTTTCGCGGGGTTCTCGCCTGATGCGCTTGGTGCACGCATCAATGGGTGTGACGCCAAGGTTGTCATCACTTCCGACGAAGCTTTGCGCGGGGGCCGCAAGACGCCGCTGAAAGCCAATACTGACCAGGCTTTGTTTAATTGCAAAGACAGTGTGCAGTGTCTGGTGGTCAAACACACCGGTGGCCAAACCACTTGGATCCAGGGTCGTGATCATGACTATAGAGCACTTTCCGCGGCCGCTACGGATTACTGCACGCCAACGCAGGTGAATGCCGAACATCCCCTGTTCATCCTTTACACCTCTGGCTCGACCGGGCAACCAAAGGGGGTAGTGCACACATCGGGTGGTTATCTTGTCTATGCGTCGATGACCCACCAGTACACGTTCGACTACCACGATGGCGATGTCTTCTGGTGTACTGCAGATGTTGGTTGGGTCACCGGTCACAGTTACATCATCTACGGTCCGCTGGCCAATGGTGCGACGACAGTCATGTTCGAAGGTGTTCCGACCTATCCAGATGCGGGACGGTTTTGGCAGGTTTGCGGAAAGCACAAAGTCACCCAATTCTACACCGCTCCAACGGCGATCAGGACGCTGATGGGTCAGGGAGACGAGTTTGTCGAACGGCATGATTTGTCTTCACTGAAGCTGCTTGGCACGGTCGGCGAACCAATCAACCCCGAAGCCTGGAACTGGTATAATCTGGTAGTCGGCAAGGGCACCCGTCCGATTGTCGACACTTGGTGGCAAACCGAAACCGGCGGCCATCTGCTGACACCGCTTCCAGGGGCGATAGCGACCAAGCCGGGATCAGCCACGCTTCCGTTTTTCGGGGTGCAACCGGTCGTACTTGACCCAACCACCGGGCAGGAGATTGCCACGATTGCCTGTGAGGGCGTGCTTTGCCTCAAAGACAGCTGGCCGGGCCAGATGCGTACTATCTGGGGTGATCACCAAAGGTTCCAGACGACCTATTTCTCGGACTACAAGGGATACTACTTTTCAGGCGACGGTTGCCGCCGCGATGCCGATGGCTACTATTGGATTACAGGCCGGGTCGATGATGTCATCAATGTCAGCGGCCATAGAATGGGCACTGCCGAAGTTGAAAGTGCCCTTGTGGCCCATGCCAAGGTCGCAGAAGCGGCTGTCGTTGGCTATTCGCACGACATCAAAGGCCAAGGCATTTATGCTTATGTAACCCTTATGCAAGGTGTCGAGCCAACTGAAAGCCTTCGTCAGGAGTTAGGAAACTGGGTGCGCAACTCCATCGGGCCGATTGCTCGGCCAGACATCATCCAATGGGCTCCTGGTCTTCCCAAAACCCGCTCCGGAAAAATAATGCGTCGGATTCTGCGCAAGATTGCCGAGAACGACTTCGCATCCTTGGGTGATACCTCGACACTGGCGGAGCCCGATGTGGTCGTTGATCTGATTAAGGATCGAATGAACAGGGCGTAGCGCGACCAAAGCATCGGATCCGGGACGTCACCAACAGATGGGAAAAGAGAATGGCAAAAATTCAGTTCGCAGTTCAAATGGGGATGGGCACCGACCTAAAGGGTCAGGACTACACGAAAGCAGCCTGCCGCGCGGTCCATGACGCATTGCACCGCAATTTCCTTACCGTCGGACAAGCTTTTGATCTGCCATTGGACCAGATGATTGTTGACATCCGTGTTGGCGTGACGAAGCCCGAAGAAGTTGATGTAGCCCTTGTGCAAGCTGAAGCTCCAGTCGGACTTGTTACGGTAGAGGCGGTCGAGGGCGGATTGGAAATTGAAATGATGGGCCACCGCACAACCGTGGCAAATGCAATAGTCAGTGTTTCTTATGATCTGGAGAGGGGGGTCTAAGAGATGAAACCGATCATTCTTGAATTAGGCATGGGTGCAGACGTCCACGGCCGCGACTATACAAAGGCAGCACTCCGTGCCGTGTCCGACGCTATCCGCCATAGCTCATTGACACTGTTCCACAACTATAAGCATCCTTCTGAAATGCGAATAGAAGTCACAATCGGAGTGCAGGAACCCGATAAAGTTGACATGGCTGCGGTGGCAAAGGGACTTCCATATGGTCGGGTGACTGTAGCCGTGGTTCGGGGAGGGCTCGATGATATGGGAATGAGTGGGAATGGCGATATCACACTGGCTGTAGCTGGAGTTAAGGCGTTTCTGGATACGACAGGCCACGGCTTTGAGCTGTTGAGAAACAATGAATAGAAATGAAAATACACACTTAGAATGAGCCAGTATGCCCCACTAACTATGGTTCTGAGAGATAGGCGCTTAGGTATGTCCTTTTTTGGAGCGCTGGAGAAGCGTATTCTACACATGTCACAAGCATTTTGGCTTGGTTTGTGAACTCTTTCATTGGAATTACATTCTGTCTCAGTTCTATCGGCGAGGCAGATTCAGTGACTGTTGTATTTGGTTTGAGATGCATAGAGCCATTCTGAAACCACACAATGTGTGGCTATTGTGCGACAACAAAGAGCAACGACCATTGCAAGAAATTGTGAGATAAATGAAAAACTCAGTACCTCACGACCTCTGTTCCGGTACCTCCCTCATAATTCAGCCACTCCATCCCGACGCCCCGAAACCACGCTTCTGAGCATCCTGAGTAATGAGTGTCAAAGAACCAGTCCGGAGACATGCCGAGGTCGGCACGATCCCAGTGGAAGTTCCAGTCCCGATCGTAGGTGCCCATCCGGAAGGTGCTGGTGACGTTGCAATCGCCGTCGTGGTTCCGGTGGCGCCGATAGGTCAGGTCGTACACCTTGATCGCCGTTACGTAATCGGTGACGTCCTCGCCAAACACCTGCCAGATCCGTGCTCCTTGAGTTTGCCCTGCGATCGCCTTTCCCGGCGACATGAGAGTGAACGCAGCCTCCGTCACTTTTGGCGCTATCGGCTCCGACATCGGCAACCCTGCCCGCATCGGGCAGCGCCAGAGTTGAAGGGGCGGCTCAATGGGCCAAGGCGTGATACGACGTGTGATTTCGGCGTGCGCGCGCGTGCAGGGCTCGCTGGGTGGGAAGCCTCCCGCGAGGCAAAGCAGGATGGCACAGTCAATCTGGTAAGCGGCGGCCGGTTGTGGCGCGACTCCTGCAAATGCTGCACCCATGACCGTTGCTATGAGACAAGATTTTTTGAACCGTCCGACCATGGCACCCTCCAGTTGGACTTGGCTGCCGGGCTGAGAGAGGGCAGCCCGGCCAGCGAATCATTTGCTACAAATCTACTCGTTTTCGTCTTTTGTGGCGATACTCAAGAATTCTGCGTAAGCCCTCGTGACAGCTTGCGCCTCCTCGAACACGGCCTCGCGCTCGGCGTCCAGGCAGGCGATGTAGAGCGTCGCTCCTCGAAAATACTGTTCAAATTCAACAGCCAATTCAGATTTGTACTGCCTAAGGATGTCCGCCGGGAGCGCGACATCTGGCGGGACAGGTGGCAGACAGGCCTCGCGAATTTCCTGCGCAGCGAGCGCAGCCGGGACTTGCAGGAGAACAACCAGGAAGATAGCGTGTCGCATAAGAGGTCCTTCGGGCTTCGCATGGGGCCGCTCAGTGGAGAAGGTAACATGCTGATCTGTTTGAGTAACGCCCGAAGATGCAAGACTTGGTCACACAACCCTATAGACGCTTCTTGTTTGATTTCATCAAACGAAGTCGAATCACGCACGCATATGCGAGTGATGCATATAGATTTCGACAAGTGGCTGCGTTTGTCGAAACAGGATACATTCCCCGATCAGAGGACATCCCTGATCGAAGGTTGGAATGCGCAAGAGAAGGATCTCGCCTGTGCTGCGTGAAGCCGAGTTCATCGCCGAACTCGACAAATCCGGCACATGGGTCGAGATCGAATGCCTTACCGCACCTGATCCAAAACGCCGCCACCGTGGAGAATGGATCTTTTTCGCGGTCCGGGGGCCAGACGAGCGCTATAGCCTCGTCACGGCCCGAGCCGATGACCGCATCGTACAAACGATGGAAGGGGTCGTGTCCTTCGCCGCGACCAAGCTTGAGCTCGACCAGGTCACGGTTCCGCTCCTGGCTGGCGGCATCGCTACTGGCATGCGCCGCAGGCCCCGCACCGGCTGACGTCATCCGTTGGAATGGGGACGGGCAGGGGGGCGGAATCGCCCCTGATGCCTTCGTCCTGCGCTATGATGCGTCAGGTTCCCTGATCTTGCCGGAAGAGACCTGGGAAGGGGAGGGTGATGAGGCCGACGTCCCCGACCAGGAGGATTTCGCGGCGCTTGCAGCGGCGCCTGGACTGGGGCAGGGCGCGCGGATGGCGGCGGCTCTGCCTGCGCTCCGGCTTACTACGGCACGCTATGCCGATCATGACGCGCTCGAACTCGTGGATCTCTCGCCACAGGATTGGGCCTATCTGTTTCAGGCGCTGGTCCGGGTCGAGAGCAGCTTCAATCCGAATGCCGTAAGCCCCGCCGGCGCGCGCGGTCTCGCACAGCTGATGCCCGACACGGCGCGAGAACTCGGCGTCGTTATCGACGACCCTCATGACAATCTAGATGGTGGCGCCCGCTACCTCCTTGCGCAGCTCGAAACCTTCGGGTCCCTCGATCTGGCGCTCGCCGCATACAACGCCGGGCCAGAAGCGGTTCGCAAGTATGGTGGCATCCCCCCCTTTGCCGAGACCCGCGCCTATGTGGTGCGCGTTCTCGCCGAATTCGACCGGCTTCGCGCCGCTTTCAGTGAAGGAACTCCTCTATGAGACCGATGATCACAACAGCGCTTCTTTTTCTCCTCGCGGCAGCCTTCACCGTTCAGACAGACGCAGCCCTCGCCCAAACGATCGATTTCAGCGATGCGGAAGGGGTGGCAACCGGTGTCCTGGCCTCGCTTCGGGGTGTCTTCGCGACCGCCTTCTTCGGCATCGCCTTCGTGGTCACCGGATTCCTCGCGGCCTTCAACCGGATCTCCTGGGCCTGGGTCGCCCTTGTCGTGGTCGGGGCTTTCCTCGTCTTCGCAGGACCCGCGATCGTTGCCAACCTCCGCGCGGCCTTCTCCTGATGGAAAAAACCCCGGTCATCCTCGGTCTGTCGCGCGCCGCGAAGTTTCTCGGCCTGCCGATGCCCTATGCCATGGCCGTGGGCGGGCTGACGGTCCTGCCCTTCATCCTGATCAAGGCGGCGGCCTGGCTTCTGACCCTGCCGATCTGGTATTTTGGCGCGCGGATCGTGACCGCGATCAATCCGAACGGCCATGTGGTCCTCGGAACCGTGCTCCTGAAGACGCCCGACGCCCTCTTCGCGCCAGGTGGCCGCCATGGGACTTGAGGCACTCCGAGGTGGGGCTCAAAGAACGGGGGAGGAGGCTTCCCGTCGCGCAGACGCTGCGATTCCGCGTGACCGAGCCCTCTACGCCCATCTGCCCTATCTCGTCGAGGTCGACGACGAGGTCGTGCGGACGCGCGAGAATGCCCTGATGCTCTCGCTCGAGATCAAGGGTGTCGATGGTCTGACCTCAACTCCGCAGACGATCGCGGCTTTGCGTGCGAAGCTCGCGACCCTGCTGGACGGGCTCGATGATCGTTTCAGTTTCTACATTCATCGTCTTCTGAAGAAATCATCCCTCGATCTAAACCCGCTCCGGGGTCTGACCTTCGCCGCCGATGTCGAGGCAGCCTGGCACGCGCATCTGGACAGCCGCGGCCTGCAGGATTTCGTGCTGGTCCTGACAGTGGTGCGACGGGTCACGACGCCCCTGAAGGTACCGCTCTTTGCTAAGGCCGCACGGCGCGCTTTCGGACAGGATACAACCCGTCGGCTCGATGAGCTCCGCGAAGTCGTCTCGATCCTCGAGAGCGGCCTCGGTCTTGCCACACGGCGGCTTCGGGTCAGCGATGGCAGCCTGATTGGCTTTTTCGGCGCGCTGACCTCCGGAGAGCTGCGCGACATTCCGCGCGGCTCGATGACCCTGCTCGCGGAGGACGCGGCAACGGCAATCGTCAGCTTCGAGAAAGGCCATGCCGTGCTGACCGATGGGGCAGGGAACCGCCGCTTTCTCGGCATCCTCTATGTCCGTTCCTACGCGACGGCGACCTGGCCGGGCATGCTGGACGCGCTCGACGCCATGCGGGATGTGGTAGTCTCCCACAGCTTTACGCCAATCGACCGCGCGACGATCTCGGAGCGCGCGCGGCGCAAGACGGCGCAGATGAAGGCTGCCGATGACATGGCAGTTTCGATCGAGCGCCAGCTCTTCGAGGCGGCGGATGCGGTGGAGTCCGGGCTCGCCGGTTTCGGCGATCATCAGATGACGCTCTCGGTCTATGCCGATTCCTCAAAAGCTCTCGACGAGAAACTGGCCCGTATCCGTGGGATCGCGCACCAGTCGGGGTTCCGGCTCGAGCGCGAGGTGTTCGGGCTCGCCGCGACCTTCTTCGCCGTCCATCCCGGCAACATGGATTACCGGATGCGGGCCATGACGGTTGCCTCGACCAACTTTGCGGACCTCGCCTCGCTGCACGCAGCCGAAGCCGGGGTGACCTCCGATCTCCTGCCGTGGGGTACGCCCGTGACGGTCTTTGAGACCCTGCAGGGGAGCCAGCACCGGTTTTCTTTCCACGAGCCGGGCAATCCCAACGAGGAGCCGACGATCGGACACACATTGGTCCTCGGTCGTTCGGGTGGCGGCAAGTCGACCACTGTCGCCTTCCTCGTCGCCCAGGCGCAAAGGGCAGGGGTCCGAACGATCCTCTTCGACAAGGAAGCCGGGCTCAAGATGGTCGTCCAGGCCCTCGGCGGTCGCTATGCCGAGATCCGCGCCGGACGCGCGACAGGTCTGAACCCGCTTGCCACCGAGACCGGTCCGCGAGGCGAAGCCTGGCAGCTAGACTGGCTCTCGGCGCTTCTGGAATCCGGCGGAGCGCGCCTGACGCCGCATCAATCAGAAGAGCTGAAGCGCGCGATCCGGCAGAATGCCTCGGTGCCGGTCGAGCTTCGCAACTTCCGCGATTTCCGTACCCTGATCGGGGATGTGGGCGACGGGCGCGATCTCGCGATGCGGGTCGGCGAATGGGGGCCCGACGGGCGCTATTCCTGGGTCTTCGGGCCCGCCGAGGTGCCGGTGGTGGATTTCGGCGCCCAAGACATCACCGCGGTGGACCTGACCGAAATCTTCGATCTCGCGACCGAACGGACGGCAGTGCTCGCCTATCTCTTCCGCCGGATCGAGATGCTTATCGAGGAGAAGCGCCCAACGCTGATCGTCATCGACGAGGCCTGGAAGGTGCTCGATGACGACTACTTCAGCCGCAAGCTTTCCGAATGGCTGGTGACGGCGCGGAAGAAGAACGTCGTCGTCCTGATGATGACGCAGTTCCCGAGCCAGATCCGATCGAGCCGGTCGCGCGCGATCCTCGAGGCGCTGCCGAACCAGCTGATGTTTCCGAACCCCGAGGCCGAAGGCGCGGAGTACGACAGTTTCCGGATGACCGATGGCGAATTGGGCTTCGTCCTCGCGGGAACGCTCGGTCGCCGGTCCGTCTTATGGCGCACCTCGCGCGGCTCCTCGGTCCTCGATGTCGACCTCTCCTCGCTCGGTTCGCTTCTGACGGTTCTTGGCGGAGGCCGCGCGGGCCTGGCGGCCTTTGGCGACGACTACACCGAGCGCCCGAACTTCTGGAAACGGAATAATAAATGAAATCAATATATTACATAAGATGTCTTATGCGAACAATCGTTCACATTGGAATCATCAGCCCGGAAGGCCTGAAACTACGCCTGCTGCGGGGCTTTCCGGAAAGAGAAAGTCGCACGCTCCAGGCTCGACGCCCGTTCCCCCTTTCCGGCCTGCTTCTCGTTTCCTTCCTCACTCTCGCAGCGTGTGGCGAGATGCCCGCCGCGCGGACCAACTGCTGGACGGTGGCGGCGTCGGGCGGACCAGAAGTCAGTCAGGCAGCGATCAGCCCCAGCACCTTGGCTGCTCCGGCAACCTCCGACCCGTCGAAATGCGACTGAGCGCGCCGCATCCTCTTTATTTTCCTTCCCATTCTCGCGCCCGCTCCTGCGCGGGGGTCGCGGTCCCGGCACTTCTTGCGCCCCTGGTGTTCTTCCTCCTCTCGACCGAGGCCGGGGCGCAGGGAGTGCCGGTGATCGACGGCCAGTCGTCCGTGCTCCACGTCGAAGAGGTTACCCGCGAAACCGCGCTGCGCGAGGAGATGGAAACTTCTTCGGCTAAACGCGACGAGATTTCCCGCCTCCATGATGAACAGATCGCCGCCCTCGATGCGACACTGGCGCTTCTGACCGGTGCCGCCCCCTTCATCGGCGATCTCGAGGCCATGCCCGGCGGGCTCGCGGCCTCGGAGGTCTATGCGACCACTGACAACAACCCCTATGCCGGGCGCCTCTTCGGCGATGCGCGGGTGACGATCGAGGAGATGATCATCGAGACGGCGCAGCGCTATGGCGGCCATCCCGCCCTCGCCCGCGCCGGGATCAACCCGGTCGAGTTCCGCTGCTGGTTCCAGGGGCTGATCAAGCAGGAGAGTGGCTTCTCCATCGGGGCGAAAAGCCCGGCAGCAGCCTTTGGGCTCACCCAGATCATTCCCGGCACCGCAGAATACCTCGGGATCTATCCGGCCTATTATGACGACCCGCAACTGCAACTCGATGGTGGCGCGCGATATCTTCTCGAACAGCTCGACCGGTTTGGCTCCATGCCTCTGGCGCTTGCCGCCTACAATGCAGGTCCCGGTGCCGTCATCGAATATGGCGGCATCCCACCTTACGCCGAGACGCAGGACTACGTCGTCCGGGTGACCGCCAACTACAATTCCTATGCGGCGCGCATCGAAGGCGTCGACACCGTCGGCACGCTCGACCCGGCCGACATGGTCATCGCGGAAAGCTCGAACGTCGCCGATGCCGGTCTGCACTACGGCATGCATTCGAGCCTGATCCTCACCGAGTCCATGACACGGCTGAAGGAGATCATCACCCGCATCCCGACCACGGCATCGACCAAGGAGGCGATGGATCTCAACACCTATGCCAGGGCCGAAGTCACCCGCATCGCCTACGTGCTGCAGCGCCTCGCCGCCGTCCGGGTGAAGGTGGAGCAGGCCCGCTACGCCCTCCCCCTCCAGGCTTACGCCGAAGATGAATTGTTCCTTGTCGTGAAGGATTGACCCATGCGCCGCTTCGCCCTCATCGCTGCCCTTCTGATCTCGACCGCCGGTGCGCCGGGCTCGACCCTCGCCCAGGGTGTGCCGACGATTGACACAACCAACCTCGCCAAGCTCATCGAGGTCCTGGCCGAAGCGAAGCTCCAGCTGACAGAGATGATCGCGCAGAACCTCAAGCTGGACGATCAGATACTCAAGCAACTCGAGCAAATCCGCCTCCTCGGCGATCAGCTCGTCGCCCTCAGAGAAAGCCTCGACATCCTGAAGCTGGAATTCGACCCGGAGAACTTCCTGCGTGACATCCTGCCGGACTTTTCGGAACTGACCTCCGCCGTCGAAGCCGCGAAATCCGGCGATTGGGAGTCGGTCCTGACCTCCGGGACGGTCAGCGGCGGTTCGGTCAGCGCTCATGTCGACCGCTTCTTCGAGGATGCCGGGCTGGATCGCAGCACCGTCGATGGTCTCGCGGCGAGCGAGGACCCCGCCGCCGCGCGGATCGGGACCGCCGCCAACACCGCCGCCTTCCTCTCCGTCGCCGCCGAAGCCTCGGCCGAGGATGCGACGGAAAGCCTCGAACGCGTCGATCGGCTGGTCGCCACCATCCCGGAGACCGATGGACTCAAGGAGGCGATCGATCTCAACACCCGCGTGACGGCGGAGCTCGCAATCGCACTCGCCAATATCTGGTCGATGGAAGCTGCCCAGGTCGTCGGCATGGGCGAAGCCGGGGTAATGGATGCCGCGACAGCCGCAGAGGAGCGGAAGTTCATCAAGGTTCTTGGGGGCGAGTGATGGCCGGGTGGTTTGCCGGGAAGAGGCAAAGGGGCTTGGGGGTGGTGGTCGTTGCGACGATCATCGCCTTCGCGGTGTCTGCGCCAGCGATGGCTGAGACGACGGAGCAGGATTTTCTGCACGTGGCTCCCCTGCCGGCAGGGATCGAGACCGTCGAGCCGATCCCGGGCGCGGTAAATGTCCGGTTCCAGGACTGTGAAGCCGTCTGGCCGGACTGCTATCGGGCCTGGCTTGCGGAAAGCGTCGCCGCCGAAGGGCATGCAGAGCGCGGCGATATCTATGGTTGGCTGCGCACGAAGGGCGCTTTCGAGGCGAGAGACTGCGACTGCGCAGCCAAGGCCACACCCTGGGAAGAGGTCGAGACGATCTTTGCCGCGCTCGAATCCCGCCATGGCCAAGCCATCCTGAAACACACCGCCATCTTTGAGGCACAGGCACGTCAGTATCGCGCGGCCGTCGAGCGGATATGCGGGGGGCCGTTCTGATGGATCTTGTGTCCGAAATGCTGGGCATGCTTGATGCCGCCATCTCGGATGCGGGCCGCACCTTCTTCGAGACGACGGCCGCCTCGGTCGGTCCGCTCTACACCGCCTTCCTTACAATTCTGCTGGTCCTGATCGGGATCAACGCGGCTCTCAACGTCTACACGATCTCGATGCGCGACGCGTTCCAACTCTCGGTCCGGATCGTTCTCGTCCTGATCTTCAGACCGGGGCTACGATGCCGATTGGTTCCGCAACGCCCTGATCGAATTAGGGATTTCTCCGTGCACCCCGTCGAAGCTCAGCCGCACAGTTCAAATCCCAGACGATGCGGCACTCTATCGCCTGCGTCACAAGATCAAGAACATGTTCGCGCGACTCAAGGACTGGCGCAGGGTGGCGCCGCGCGACGATCGATGTCCGATCCTGTTCCTCTCGGCATGCGCCGTCGCCGCTATCGTCATTTACTGGTTATGAGTCTGGACCGTAGTTTGCTCGGAACCATTATGGACTTATCCCGGTTCTGTTCAGGTCAGATGCTCATGTTAGGTGGCCCTTCGTTCGAAAGCCACGGGGTTTTTACAGCGGTCATACCACCGATAGAATGTAGTCGGTGGGATCCCTATCTTGGCCAATGTGCGCCTGACAGGCAGATGCGATTGCTCCACAAGCCGGATGATCTCAAGCTTCTCAGCGGCGGGGTATCTCATTCGTGGTCGCCCCCAGCCCCGGTCATGTTTTTTTTGAGCAGGCGGTTTTCAAGGCTGAGATCGGCCACCAGTTCCTTCAGCGCCAAAGCCTCGGCGCGCAGATCCTTCACCTCACCTGTATTCGCCTGGCGGGCCGTATCACCGGCCAGCCGCTTCTTGCCGGCCTCGAGAAACTCCTTGGACCAACTGTAATACAGGCTTTGGGCGATGCCTTCCTTGCGGCAAAGCTCGGCAATGCTGTCTTCGCCGCGAAGGCCGGACAAAACAATCCGGATCTTCTCCTCCGACGAGTGCAACTTGCGCGTCGCGCGCCGGATATCCTTCACGACCTGCTCGGCAGGGGCCTTCGTCTTCACGGGTTTCGCTGGCGCCGATCCTCGGTTCTTAATCATCTTCAACTCCATCTAGGGTAAAGATGAGCCGCAAACCATCCGCTACGCAATCATGCTAAACTGTTCCAAGGGCCCTGATGGCGGACACGTCATTCATCCCCTTTCGACCATGACGAATGTCGATGCCACTTTCATTCAGAAAAGTGCTGACCTCTGTTTCGTGTTGGCGGACAACGTCGGACAGCCACTCAAGGAAGGCCGTCTCGGCGGAGGTCGGCAGCCGTCCTGCGCGGTCGAAAAGCGCGTAACACTGTTCGCTTTCCAGCCCGTGTCGAAAAGGTAATGCCAGTCGGCCGGCGCGGATGGAGGGGAAGGCCAGAATCGTGTCGCCGATGGTGATGCCGCCGCCCGTCAGTGCGGTTGAAAGGCACAGAGACGTCTCGTTGAAATGGGTCACGTCGCGGGCCGGGCCGGGATGGGCTAGGCCGGTCTGGGCGAACCAATTGTCCCAGACGTTGTAGTTGCCGTCGATCAGCAGCTGAGCATCGACAAGCGCGCCACTGTCACTGACATGGGCCTGCGCATAATCCGGAGTGCAGACGACCAGATCGTACCAGCGGCACAGGACCCTTTCGCGCAGACCCGGACAAGGCGTTGCCCCGAAGTGGCCGTAAAAGATCCGAAAGTTGAAATCCTCGTCCAGCCGCATCCTGCCGTTCTTTTCGGCCACAACCTCAACCGACACGCCGGGATTGTGCAGCAGAAACTGACCGATATGTCCGGCAAGAAAGGAGGAGGCAAAATCGCGATCGACGAGGATGCGGATGACGTTGGGCAACGTCCTTCCCTGCAACTGGCGTTCAAGCGAGGCCGCGATCTGGCCAAAGGCGAGCGCCACGTCATGGGCAAGGTCTTGGCCAGCGGGCGTCAGTTGAACCGCATTGCCGAGACGGTTCATCAGCGTGCAATTCAGCATCTGCTCTAGCTGTTTGATCTGTTTACTGATCGCCGGGCGCGTTACCCCAAGTTCGCTTGCGGCCGCTGTCAACGAGCCATAGCGCGCCGCAGCCTCAAAGGCACGCAGGGCTGTCAATGGAAGTCTTGTTGGCATCAATCTGTGGCCTTGGGTAACCCTAGGTTACCCTTCATTACTATTATTGATTCGGCAATCAACAAGGTCGCCCTTAACGTCTCGGTCATCCGCATCGCTTTTGGCGGTGCCACAGTTGAAATCAGGAGAAGCGTTTGACCCTGCCGATCAAGTTTTCGCCCACCGGCCCAGAAGGCTGGATGGCGCGGCCCGATGTGCCACAAGAAACCGCGACTTTTGTCAGCGGCACACCGATGGGTGCAGACCATGTGTATTTTGACCGCGCGCACCCAAAGTATCGCACCGGAATTTGGCGGTCACAGCCCTACACCGAGTTTTACGACAGCTATGCTGCCGACGAATTCATGTATGTGCTGGAAGGTTCGGTGACGCTCGAGGCTGACGGTTTCACCGAAACCTACGCCAAGGGGGACGCGTTCTTTGTGCCCAAAGGGTTCAAGGGCTACTGGCGGCAATCCGAACCGATGCTGAAATACTATGTCATCATCGAATAACGGCGGCCAAAGATGACCGCAGCACAGGAAACCTATGACTACGTGATCATCGGCGCTGGTTCGGCAGGGTCTGTGCTGGCACGCCGACTTTCCGAAGACGCAGGTGTCAGCGTTTTGGTGCTCGAAGCTGGTGGCAGTGATCGGTCAGTCATCGTTGCCATGCCCGCAGCCCTGACCATGCCGATGAACACCAAACGGTTCAACTGGGGGATGGTGACGGAACCTGAACCTGGGCTGAACGGACGTCGCATCAACCTGCCGCGCGGCAAAGGGATGGGGGGGTCCTCCTCGATCAACGGCATGTGCTATGTGCGGGGCAACCCGATGGATTATGAGCTGTGGGAGGCCAAGGGTGCCACAGGTTGGCACTGGGCCAATGTCCTGCCCTATTTCCAGAAGATGGAACGCGTCGCAGGAGGCGGGCCCTATCGTGGAACCGATGGCCCCCTTCACGTCACGCGGGGGGCTGAGTCCAACCCGCTCTACCATGCCTTTGTCGATGCTGGGGTGGCGGCAGGCTATGCCCGAAGCGCCAATATGAACCAGATCCAGCATGAGGGTTTCGGCCCGATGGAGATGACCGTAGGCGATGGCAGGCGCGCCTCGGCCGCGCGGGTTTACCTGCGTCCGGCGTTGAAGAATCCTAAGGTGCGGCTTGTCACCGGGGCCATGGTCAAGCGCATTCTCTTTGAGGGCAAGACCGCTGTCGGCGTCGAATACCTGCGCCATGGCCAGGTGGAAACCGTCGGCGCGCGGCGTGAGGTGATCCTGTCCGCCGGGTCCATCATGTCACCTTTGATTCTGAAACGATCAGGCATCGGCCCGGCGCAGGAACTGGCTGACCATGGCATTCCTGTCCTTCACCCCCATGCAGGGGTGGGTGAAAACCTGATGGATCATCTGGAACTCTACGTCCAATACGCCTGCGCAAAGCCCGTGTCCCTGTTCCCTTCGATGTCCCTCATGGGCAAGGCCGCGATTGGGGTGAAATGGCTGACGACGCGAAAGGGTCTTGGGGCAACCAATCATTTCGAGACTGGCGGCCATATCCGCAGCCGGGCGGGCTTGGTCTATCCGGACATCCAGTTCCATTTCCTACCTTTGGCGATTTCCTATGACGGCAAGTCCCTGGCAAGTGGCCACGGGTTCCAGGTCCATGTCGGCACGAAACGGTCGAAAAGCCGAGGCTGGGTCCGCTTGCGCGACGCGGATGCGCGAAGCCTGCCGCGTGTGCAGTTCAACTATATGACCCATGCCGAGGACTGGCAGGAAATGCGCGCCTGCATCCGGCTGAGCCGCGAGATTTTCGCCCAAGCACCGATGGCGCAATATGTGGGCAATGAACTTGCCCCCGGGGCGCAGGCACAGTCTGACGACGCCTTGGATGATTTCATCCGCCGCAAGGTCGAAAGTGCCTACCATCCCTGCGGCACGTGCCGGATGGGTACTGACCCGCTAGCCGTGGTGGATCCTGACTGCCGCGTGATTGGGGTCGCGAACCTGCGGGTCGTGGATGCTTCCGTTATGCCGCAGGCGACTGCGGGCGATCTGAACGGACCGACGATCATGCTGGCCGAACGCGCGGCCGACATCATCCGTGGAAAACTGTTGCCGGCGGCAGAAGACGCGCCAATCTTGGCCGATGAGGCTTGGAAAAGCCGCCAACGCGGAACTGAAATTGCGAGGGACTATGCCGATGACAGGGACGCGCTCCGGGCGCAGCTTCTGTCGGAAATGACACTATAAAAAACAACAGGGAGACAAAGATGACGCGCAAGACGAGACTTGGCCTTCTGGCCGTTGCACTGACCTTGGGAACATCCACTTTCGCCCAAGCTCAGGCCCGGAGGGTGCCAACCGTGCGACCATCGTTTCATGCACGAAACCGCGCCGTAACGCTGCTGCAAACAGGGGGATCACGGTGTTCGCACGTCATGATCTCGGGGGTGTGTCGTGCGGCTGCCTAGCTTGTCAGATCGGCGCAATCATGCGGTCCAATCGGATCGCTTTGGCTCTGAAGTTGCGCAATTTCTGCCTTGCTGCCCCCAGCGTTTTTCGTCTTCCCTGAGAGGGGTGCTAAAATGTAGGCACTGCCTATCGTATTGATATTCTGTCATTCTATCGGGTGTCGTGAAACCCGGCAAGATGAAATCAGCGAGGTCACTCCATGGGGATATTTCGCTCGACCATGGCACTCACGCCGCGTCGCGGGTGTAGGATGTGATGATGCCGCCAAGCTGGCGATTTCGCCGGATCGGGCCATCACGGGCGGGCCGAAAATCGACCTGAAGCACGTTGTTGCCGATGTCTCGTCCCCTATGGGGGCGCTCGATATTGTAGTAGCGTACCCAGGTCCGCAGGATGTAATCGAGCTGGGACCGGCTGAAGCAAGCGAAGAAATCGAGGCATTCGCGCTTGAGCGTGCCGATGAACGATTCCGCAAATGCGTTTGCGTCGGGCGCCCTGTGCGGGATCTGAATCACCCGAGCGGCCTCTGACGCCCAGACGGTGTCGAAGCTGGCGCTGAATTTGGTGTCGGCGTCTCGAATTAAGAAATGCGGTGTGATGCCTTGTTCTGCGCACCAAATCAATGTGTTGCGGGCCTGCTGAGTGACCCACGCCGAGTCAGGGGCATAGGTCGGTGCGCTACAGAAGACGCGGCGGCTGCCGAGATGGATGAACATCAGCACATAGGCCGTCCTCGGCCCGCGTAGCGTAAACACGGTCTTCGAGAAGAAGTCGCACGCGACCATGGTTTCCATGTGTGCCCGGATGAAGGTG